>MTLE01004199.1_pt2 | contig 22000 bp, 17 predicted proteins | sample 1982461 | NCBI WGS metagenome assembly MTLE01 (sample SAMN05712605, study PRJNA340218) | biofilm metagenome | isolation source: sample SPL anode biofilm adapted to -200 mV | place: USA | collected 2012-02-03
ATTAGAAAAGAACTGCCCACCCGCCGTTTCGTCATTGCCGGGTCGAAGCCCGGCCCGAGAGTTGCGGCCCTTGCGGAGCGTGGGCAGGGCATCGACGTCACCGGCTTTGTCCCCGACATGCGGCCCTTCCTGGCCGAAGCCGGCGTGTTCGTCGCTCCGTTCCGTATTGCCCGGGGGATCCAGAACAAGGTGCTCGAAGCCATGGCCGCCGGAGTTCCCGTCGTAGCCCGGCCGGAAGCGGTCCAAGGAGTAACTAACCATAACGGCAGCATCCGGGTTGAGAGCGAACCTGCCGCCTTTGCCCGGGCCGTTGTTGAATGCCTCCGGGACGGAGAGGCGCGAAACGCCATGATTGCCGAGGCCAGCCGTTTTGTCGCCACCCACCACGATTGGGGACGGAACCTTCGTTTGCTCGATCACCTCTTGACCGCGGAAAGGCTTTAACGCAAAGGGGCAAAGACGCAAAGGAAGCAAAGGAAGGCCAAGCACAAAGTCATTAAGGAAAGGCTTTAAGTTGAATCTTTTTAAACAAACAGTTCTAAGGTTTTGATTTTACTTTGCGTCTTTGTACCTTTGTGTCTTTGCGTTAAGCCTTTATATCAAGACTTTAGTAGTAAGAGACTCGAACATGCACGCACTCATAACAAATAAAACCAATAAAGCCTCTTCCCTTTCCCTCCCTTCAATTGCCCCGGTTTCCTGGGCAAGCATTGGGGGAGGGGTGGTGTACGACGGAGACGCGGTGGCGGTGGCCTTTGACGGTACCATCTACAATACTGCCGATCTGGCCCGCGAACTTTCCCTTGAGCCGGAAAACACTGCCCGCCTTCTTGCCGCACTCTACGAGCGCCACGGCCTAGATTTCCTCACGCGCCTCAACGGCCCCTGCGCCGTCTGCATCATTGACAAGCGCCAGAACACGGCCCACATTGCCACGGACCGCTACGGCATTGTCCCCGTGGTTTACCTGGCCGAAGGCGGCAGGGTGATCTGCGCGCCGCGTATCCGCGACATCCTGACCGTGCCTGGCGTTGATCCCGGCGGCGTTGACCCCGGCGCGCTGGTGGACTACCTCAACTTCTCCGCCATCCCGGGCCCCCGCACCGTCTACCGCAACCTGCGGATGCTTCCGCCGGGCCATCTGCTCACCGTGTCCGGCGCCAGTGCCGTTCCGAAGCTCACCTGCTACTATGACCTGGATTACACCGTCGAAAACTCCGGCGAAGAGCGCTTCCGCGCCCTGGTACCCCAAGCGATTGAAGAAGCGGTCCGTGTCATCCTTGATTCCGAAGGGGCCGCAGGCCGCCGTGTGGGGACGTTCCTGTCTGGAGGCACCGATTCCAGCACCGTAACCGGCATGGTCAAGAAGCTCGCAGGGAGCGTAACAAGCTTCTCCATCGGCTTCGACGAGCCCGGCTACAACGAGCTGGACTACGCCCGCATTGCCGCCCGGCACTTCGGCGCCGAGCACCACGAATACATGGTCACCCCCGATGACGTACTTGCCGCCATTGACGCGCTCCTGGACGTCTACGACGAGCCCTTCGGCAATGCCTCGGCCATCCCCTCCTACTTTTGCGCCCGCTTCGCCGGGGAACACGGCATCGACACCATGCTGGCCGGCGATGGCGGCGACGAGATCTTCGGCGGAAACGAGCGCTACGCCGCCGGCCGGATCTTCAGCGCCTATCACCAGGTGCCGAGGATACTCCGCAAAGGGATTATCGAGCCCCTCGTGGCCCTGGCGCCCGAACTGCACTCTGTCATCGGCAAGGGTAAGAAGTATATCCACTGCGCCAACATTCCCCAGCCAGACCGCTTCTACTCCTACAATCCGGTAGCGGCCCTTGGGGGCGATGCCATCTTCTCCCCCGAATTTATGCGGCAGCTCGGTGACCACGACACCAACGCCTGGGCCCGAGAGCTCTGGAACTCAGCCGGCACCGACGACGAGCTCAACCGGCTACTCTATCTCGACATGAAGCACACTGTCACCGACAACGACCTGCGCAAGGTCAACGGCATGGTTGCCAAGGCCGGAATGCGGGTTGCCTATCCATTCCTCGACCACCGCCTGGTGGATCTTGCCGGGCGGATGCCGTCAGACCTCAAGGTGCGGGGCACCTATCTGCGCTATATCTTCAAAGAATCCCTCAAGGGGTTCCTCCCCCCCGAGGTCATCGCAAAGCAGAAACATGGCTTCGGGCTTCCCATCGGGGTCTGGACCCGGACAAAACCGAATATTGCCGCATTTGTGCGCGACACCCTTCTGGGGCCGTCCTGCTCAATTCGGCCCTGGCTGCGGGACGGATTTCTGGAAGAGATTTTCAAAATTCACAGTGAAACTGGCGCGTCGTTTTACGGGGATATTATCTGGCATTTGTTGATGATGGAATTGTGGCACAGAAAAGCAGGAGCGGATGTTCGCCCGTAGGATGCGGGTGGGAAAAGGAAGGAGGTCAGGACGGTATGCGGCAAATGATACTTTTGTTAGCAATAGTTTTCTCGACAGTAATTTCTTTGTTTGCTTATGAAGGCCAATTTAACAGTCAAGGGGGAATTGATAACTGGGGTCATTATGATCGTGGAATCAAGTTCATTGAACAGAAAAATTTCACAATGGCTGAACAGGAATTTAATTTTTATTTGGTACCCGCAAACGCTGGTGTACTTGGCCATATGGCAGGAGTGGCATACTTCGGTAGAGGACTAGTTTACCAGAGCATGGGTCGCTACGAACTCGCTATAGAAGAGTATCAAAACGCGATTCGGAGTGATCGTCATCCCGATTTTAAAGTTAATGACAAAGCTTGGATGAATATTGGGACGATTTACCTTAAACAAAAAAACTATAAAGATGCACAAAATGCCTATGAGAAGGCGGTAGCTATCGACCCCAAGAATGGGCAAGCTCAATATTATCTTGGTCTTGCAGCGCTACGTGCAGGCAATATAGAACTTGCTGAAAAACAGGCTGTTGAAGCTAAAAAACTTGGCATTACCTATACTGCGCTGGAGGAAGATTTGGCGAAAAAGGGAATACATCTAGGACAAAAAATACAAGATGCGGTTCAGGCCATACACTAATATGGAGCCAGGAGTATATGCGCAGTGTTTTCTATTTTCGAAACCTGATAGCCGGTTCCTTGAATTTGGTTGTCAATACTCTCATGCAGATGGTGTTGAGATGGTTCTTCATAAAAACTCTGGGGGCTGAGTTTCTCGGCCTGAGCGGACTTTTTACAAACATCTTTGCAATGCTTTCGCTGGTGGATCTCGGGATCGGAGGGGTCATTGGGTTCAGCCTCTATAAGCCCCTAGCTCAGGATGATAAAGGTAAGGTAGTGGCGCTTATCAGGTTTTACCGCAAGATCTATGCATCCATCGCTGGAATTGTTTTGATTCTTGGCTTGGCTGCCATGCCTTTCTTGTCGTTTTTTATAAACACAACACGGGCTATCGAAAACCTCAATATTCTGTATCTGATAACTCTTTTGACTACAGTTTCCGGCTACTTCTTCTCTTACAACCAGATTCTGTTGAATGCCGACCAGAGAGGCTACGTTGCAACCAGGATCGTTACCGTCTTCAATATTGCAAACTCTCTAGTTTTGATACTTGTGTTGGTATTTTCTAAAAGTTATACATATTATCTGATTGCAACTTTTGCGATGTCAGTAGCATTGCAGATGGTAATCTACAAAAAAGTAAAGGTAATGTATTTTTACATTTACCAACACGTCGCCTCTAAAATAACCAAGGACGATTACAGTGACATTATTAGCAAGGTAAAAGGGATGTTTCTGCATAGAATTGGAGATTTCGCCAATAATTCGACTGATAACTTGATAATTTCTAAGTTTGTGAACCTTGTGTCTGTCGGTTACCTGTCTAACTATCTTATGATACTGACAATGGCAAGCCGTTTCATTGATATGGTATTCACCAGCATGGTGGCCGGTGTCGGCCAGATGCTGGCAGAAGAGAACAGAAAGCATGCTGCAAGAGTCTTCGATAGTATGAATTTTCTTAGTTTTTGGCTGTACGGGGTGATTAGTGTCGGTTTCTATTGCTTGGCGAGTCCAGTAATCTTTCTCTTTTTTGGCGAAAATTATGTATTGAGTTCTCCGGTAGTTGGCATTATCGCCCTTAATTTCTTTCTTACGGGGATGAGAATTCCTCCCCATATTGTAAAAAGCGCGGCGGGGGTTTTCGTGCAAGACCGTTTCGTTCCGATTATCCAGTCTATCCTCAACCTCGTTATTTCCATCGTGGCGGTGCAATATTGGGGGTTGTTCGGAGTTTTCGCTGGAACTCTTGCCAGTAGCATTTTGCCGAGCATTGCTAGACCGTACGTTGCATGTAAATATGGATTGCAATGTTCCTCTAAACAGTACTTTACGAACTATTTCAAATATCTCATGATATTCATAACGCTCGGCATGGCCTCGGATAAAATATGCTCCATCGTTTTTCCTTTTCATAATTGGTATTCAATTCCTGGAAGAGTCCTGTTGATTTTGCTAGTTTTCAACCTCCCTATATTTGTAATTTTCAGAAATTCTGAAGATGTGGACTTGATTAAATCCAAGGCGAATCTTTTCGTAAAATATGTGAAAGAAATTATTTATGCTTAACAAAGGATTAGTCAGCATAATTTCACCCTGTTACAATGTAGCTCCATATTTGCCTCTATATTTTAATTCTCTGTTAAAGCAAACCTACAAATATCTCGAAATTATATTGGTAAATGACGGATCTACCGATACAACTCATGATGTAATAACTTCATGGCTACCAAAACTCGAGGCTGCCGGTTATCTGATAAAATATATCGTTAAAGAGAATGGGGGGCAATCCAGTGCAATAAATGCTGCGTTGCCGTTTTTTACAGGTGAATTTTTGACTTGGCCCGACTCTGACGATTGGTTGTATCCTGATTCAATCAAAAAGCGTGTCGATTTTCTGGTTCAGTACCCTGATTTTGCTCTGGTAAGGTCTGGTGCCGATATCTGTCATGAGAATGACCCCTACAAAATTACAGGGAATTTCCGCGCAAATACTACAAACATGCATGATGAAAAACTGTTCAGAGATCTAATTTTTTCAAACACGTATTTCACCCCCATCTGTTACATGGTTAGAAGTAGTAGTTTTCTTGAAGTCATTCCCAGTCGTTCTATCTATGAAAGAAAGGATGCCGGTCAAAACTGGCAAATGCTACTGCCGTTGGCAGCTAACTATAAATGCGCATATTTGCCTGAATCGTTATGCTGTTATATGTTTCGAAAGAATAGTCATTCCCATGCCAGCAGCACTTTGGAAGAAAAGTTGCGTTTCTTGGATATGTGCGTAGATGTCACCTGTACTACCTTGAAATCCATTGGTTTCAGTGACCCTGTTTTAGAGAAAGAATTAGAGGCATTTTATTCTGTAAAACGATGCCGGCTTGGCTTTGAGTTCAAAGACCAGCTTCTCATACACAAGGAGTTGAAGTACCTCTACCACATGGGCAGACTGTCTTCATTGCAAAAACTACTGATGGTTCTATCTAGTATGAGGATTGTTTTTAAAGGTATTTTAGTTCCAATTTTATGGTTGAACAGGCATCCTATATATATCGTCGAAAAGTTAATATAGATAGTGCAATAGGACGTCTGTTGGTGCAATAGTCGTTAGGCTAGCTAATCCATTATTCACTATGATCAATCCATATATTGATAATCATGCTCGCTGTAAAGGTTGTGGAGTCTGCGCTGGAGGGTGTCCAACCGGTGCTCTGAGTATGGGACTCGGCCCCTATGGTGATTACCAGCCGACGATCGATCATGATCGATGCGTAGGGTGCTGCAGATGCGCTCGCGTTTGCCCCGTCGAAGAACAACGGAGTACCTTTACGGCCTCTGATCTTACAGCTGATTATACGGAATGCTTTGTCGCTCATACCGAAGACGCGGCTCTGCGTCGGCTCTGTTCTTCAGGCGGTGTTACAACCCAGATATTGATTGATTTACTGGAGACAAGGGAGATTGACTACTGCATCGCCGTAAAAGCTTCGCGTGGAGGAGCCATCCCTTTTGAGCCTATTATCTGTAGGACTGTTGATGGGTTACTTGAGAGCCGTGGCAGCAAATACTACCCAGTGGAGTTTTCGGCTGTGCTGCGTCAGGTCAAGGAAACCCACGGAGCATGCGCAGTAGTCTGTCTCCCATGTGTTGCTTCAGCCCTGAGGAAGTTGCAGAAGGAAGACAAGGCCTTTAACAACATTAAGTACATCATCTGCTTGACTTGTGGGCATAACAAGACGGTTAACTATACCAACTTCCTTATTGAACATTACGGACTGACATCGCCGGTTACCGATATTTCCTTTCGCAACAAAGGGAATTATCCTTTTTCGCAGTTTGCGCTGCAAATGATCGGTGGGAACGGGAAGAAGCTGAACGAGAAATTCGACAACGGAATCATTAACAGGCTCTGGTCTGGTTTCTATTTCGCCCAAAGGGGGTGCCTTCACTGCAGGGATATCTTCGGGTGCAACGCAGACATTTCTTGTATGGATGCTTGGATGTCGCCATATAACAACTCCAAAAACGGTTACAATTTCGTGCTTGCCAAGAAGTCCAGCCTCCATTTGTTGGACGGTCAGACGATTCGAAAAAAACGGATCACCATAGATGAGGTGATTAAATCTCAGTGGGCTATCTTTGAAAGAAAGCTGTCTGGGAATCTGCCACAGGAACTACTCGATAACCTAATTGCATCTGAAACCTATCTCGATCAGAAGCTCTCCCAAGACTTCATCTTGAAACGGTTTGTCAGTAATCTCAGCACAATGGAAAAGTTTAAAGACACTCTCAACCTTAGAAAAATATATTATAAATTCAGATATAATCTGAATACACGGATCAATGACTATGAAAATCTTATTAGTAGGTAATGGCGAAATTTATAATCGTGGTTGTGAAGCTATAACTTTGACAACTATAAAGATATTGAGGTCAATATGGCCAGATTCTGTAATAAAAGTTTTCTCTTTTAACGTTGATGCCGACAAGAGTTATGAATGTGACTTTAAACAGGTTGAAGTGCTTCCGATGTTGGTTCCGGATGATATGAACCTCTATATCAGAGTCTTGCGAAAGCTTGGTATCGTCAAGTATGTTCCTAAGACATTACGAGAACAGTTTGAAATCTATATACGAGAACTCAAAAACGCAGATCTAGTATTGTCTCTTGGTGGTGACAATTACTCAGACGACTACGGATTACCGGTCATGTTTTGGGAGTTGGGTTTTCTGGCCAAAGAAATGCAGGTTCCCTTCGTTGTGTGGGGGGCCAGCATCGGCCCCTTTAAGAGGCTTGAGAGTATCGATCTCTCCAAAAGGGGACTCGAAGCGGTTTCTCTTGTCACTGCACGGGAAAATGCTACTGTTGACTATCTTTCCTCTATTGGCTATGCGGGAAAGGTGACCAGGGTGTACGACAGCGCGTTCCTTCTAGAGAAAAAAAGTGTGAAGCTACCGGAGTTCAAGAGGCCTGCCGAGTTGGTCGGTTTCAACATCAGCCCTATCTACCACAAATATGCCAAGATTTCTCAGGAAGATGTTCTAGAAATATCTTCGAGTTTCATTGCTGATATTTCTGTTAAATACAATGTTTTGCTAATCCCTCATGTCAATTTTCCCAAAAAAAACAATAATGATTTTGATTTTATGAGCAATATTCAGCGCAATGATAATGTTAAAATCTTGCCACCAAACCTTGATTGCAGAGAATTAAAATTCGCGATATCGAAATGTGCCTACTTCATAGGGTCGCGCACTCACGCGACGATAGCCGGTTTTAGTCAGTTTGTTCCGACATTATCGCTTGCCTATAGTCTCAAGGCGCATGGTCTCAACCACGATCTGTTTGCTACAGACCAGTATTTACTCGATGCTTGCGATTTCAGTGTAAATAATCTCAAAACTAAATTTGAACTTCTCAGGGCGAATCGTTCCGTATGTATCGAGGTATTAAGGCAAAAAGCACATATTTCATCCGCTATGATTTCCGCAGGCTTGAATGCCTTACAACAACTGGTCCATGAAAAGACTCACTGATGGCGAATCTTTGTTTTTGTTCAGAATATGTCGGGGACTGCATTTGGGGGATATGTAAAATTTTATGAGCTGCCTGGTAAGTGTTGTAATACCGGCATTCAATGCCGAATCTTTTATTGGTGATGCTCTGCAAAGTGTCAGAGTTCAAAAACATCGACCTCTAGAGGTAATTGTCGTGGATGATGGTTCTACTGACAATACCGAGGCAGTGGTTAGGAGTGCCGCAGAGCAAGCTAGCGTGGGATTTGAGATTAGATACCTCCGTCAAAAGAACGGCGGGCCCTCTTCAGCAAGAAATACTGGTATAAAAGCAGCTAGGGGGACTTGGATTGCCTTTCTTGATGCGGACGATATCTGGATTGAGGACAAGCTTTCCCTACAGATGGATTACCTGAAGGCTCATGATGACGTTACTCTCATCTTTGGGGATATGGAGATTTTTTCTGAGGGAACCGTTCTGGTCCCGTCTGCCTATGAATGTTATGGGTATCCCCAGTGCGACGAGAATGGGATTCTTTTGGACCCCTTTCGTAGGTTGGTGGCTAGCAATCCGATTTTCACCGGCACACTTATTGTGCGGCGTGACTGCTTCGACAGTGTGGGACTTTTTGATGAAACTATAAAATACGGTGAAGACTACGATATGTGGTTACGCTTAGCCCTCTTGTACCCCTTAGCCTGCATTCCCAAAGTCCTCATGTCCCGCCGTAAGCACGACTCGAACCTGTCTGGAGTTGAGGAGTTCTTCTATTATTCGAAGTTATACATATTGGAAAAGCTTTGCAATCATCCTCTGGTCGATGCTACCCGCTGCAAAATAGCGTTAGACGGCTATCTGGCGACTAAGAAAGAAATCAGTTACTGGTTCTTTCTACGCAAACGATACTTCCGGGCACTCAATGCAATTGTCTCGTTTGGAATTTCACATGTCCACATTAATCTCCTTCGTCTACCCCTGAGGGACATATACAAGGCAGGTAGTTTATGAATGAAGAAGGTTCAGTGCGTATAGCCTGTGTGGGCGATATCATGATTCACTCCAGATATAACGAGTTGGCGGATGAGAAGGGGACGAAGTTCCTCTTTGAGCGGGTTGCCGGGACTCTCTCGGACTCCGATCTTCTCTTTGGAAATGTGGAGACGGTGCTCTCCCGCCTGGGTGAGCCAGTGGGTGGAAAGCTGTGTCTGCGGGGCGATGATCGCTACGTGGAGACCCTGGGTGCCCTAGGGTTTGATGTGGTGTCGTTTGCTAACAATCACGCCTTTGATTTTGGGGGTGAGGCCTGCCGTGATATGGCTAGACTGCTTGGGGAGCAGGGGATTGCTGTTGTGGGGGTAGGCGATGATCTGAAGGCGAGTCGCGAGATGAGGGTTGTTGAGGCGCACGGCTTCCGGGTCGGGTTTCTTGCCTATTCCTCGCCGGATACGGACGGGTCTGACTATGCCAAAGAGGGCCGGCCCGGCGTGGCCCCCATGAAGGAGTCGATTGTCCTTGAGGATGTTGCGGCATGTAGCCGAACAGTCGATCATCTGGTCGTGTCGCTCCACTGGGGAGTCGAGTATTCCGAATACCCAACCCCTGCCCAAGTGAGTCTTGGCCGAAAGGTTATCGACGCGGGGGCTCGGATGATTATCGGACATCATCCGCACATCCTGCAGGGGTATGAGCAGTACAATGGCGGCTATATCTTCTACAGTTTGGGGAATTTCTGCGACTCCGACCTGCGCTGGGAGGGCGCTGACAAGGCCTACGAGTCAAAGCTCAAGGTTGCGGATCGCGAGAGCATAATTGTGGTGGCGGAACTGGACCTCGAAGGGGTGGTCCGGGTGGAATGCCTGCCCCTGTGGCTTTCGGACGAGGGCCAACCCGAAATCGCCACGGGCGATAAGAGAGAGGAGATTATCGGGAAACTGGAGACGCGCAGCTCTGTCCTTTCCCGGCCCGATTTCGACAAATACTGGGAACAGATGATTCTGGACAAGCGGGTGGGAAATGCCTTCCGCATCTGGCTGGATAACGGCAGCCTTTTGGACAAGGTGAAAAATTTCAAGCTCTCCTGGTTCAAGACCCTGTGGGAAATGGCCGGCATGTACGTACAGACCAAATTTTCCCGCTCATCGGACAGATATAACCTTATAAATCCAGGCAAGGACAAGAAACCGCGCCCTTACTGCGGGAAGGAGCCGGAATAGCCATGGGATTTGTGGGGCTGTTCAGCAACGTCGAGGCCGATTCCGCCGCACTGCTCGGGCGCGGTTTCCACTCTCTTGTCTCGTCCGGAGGATTTCGGCTCTTTGGGCGCGATGACGGTGATCACCGCTATCTGCAGGACGGCGAGCTCCATGTCCTGATCAAGGGAACGGCGTTGGCCGATGGAAGCGAAAGCGCCCTGGCCCCTCGCGACCTGTTTGAAGCATACCGGAGAGAAGGCGCCGCCGCCTTTGACCGGCTCGATGGCACGTTCGTGATTGTTCTCTGGGACGCAGCGTGCAACAGTTTGCTGGTCTGCCGTGACGATTTCGGGGCCAAGCTCCTTTACTACGAGACGGGCGCCGACGGTGCGGTCTATTTTTCCGACAGCCTTCACGATCTGCTCGCGCTGCGTGGGAAGAAAGAACTGTCCCGGCCTGCGCTCATGGAATATCTCCGATTCCTTGATATTTCGCCTCCCTACACCATCTACGACGGCATCTGGTTTCTGGAGCCGGAAAAGATGATTGAAGCCGAACCGGGTCGGGTGACGCTGCGCGAAAAAGTGCCCCGTCCGGCGCTGGATTGGGGCGTCCCAAGCAGCCACCGGGAGGTTGAGGCGCAATTTGACGAACTGTTTCGCAAGAGCATTCGGAGGCGCATCGAGGGGGCAGGGACCGTTGGCGCTTTTTTGAGCGGAGGCATCGACTCGTCTCTGGTCTGTTCGGTGGCGGCCGGCATGCGTCCCGATGTGAAAGCTTTCACGGTGGGATTTGCCGATCCCGCGTTCGATGAATCCGCGGTGGCCAAAGGGGTGGCCAGGCATCTGGGCGTCGACCACGAGGTGCTTGTTTTTGATCAGGGGAGCGATCTGCAGACATTCCACGAGTTCACCTCTTCGATCCCCTCGCCATTCGCCGATCCGGCCATCATACCGACTTTCCAGTGTTTCAGGCAGATTGCCGGGAAGGTCGATGTGGTGCTCGATGGGACGGGGGCTGATACCTTGATCGGCATCATGCCGGCACGTCATATCAGATTCATCCTCGACTACTCCCGGCACCTGCCCCAGGCCGTGAGAAATGCTGCCGCCGCGGCGCTACGTCTGAGCCGCGTTGGGGCGGGCTATGCCGATCTATTCGCGTTCGAAGACGCCGCCGAGCTTCTTATCCGCTGGAAAGGGTGGTCCAGGCGGGAAATCGGAAGAATTCTCGGGGCCGAGACCAGCCTTGATCACACGATGTTTTTCACCATTTACCGGAACGGAGTCGACAAAACCCCCTACGAACTTTACAGCATGCTCATGGGTGCGCTTCCCGATGACCGCCTGCACCAATCGGCGGCAATGGTCGGCCAGGAAGTGGCGTTCCCCTTCGATGACAGCGCGGTGCGGGGGTACGTGCGAAGTCTCCCCATGAATTTCCGGTATCAGGAGGGCGCCGAGAAACTTCTCTTTAGATCGTTGTTGGGAAAATATGTTCCAGAATCGGTTTGGAATGTCCCCAAGCACGGCTTCGACTTTCCCTTTGCGGAATTGCTGCGCCGGGGCAACTTTTCCCTGGTGGACCGCTATCTGTCGCGAGATGCCCTGGCGCTTCACAATCTGTTCGATTACGACATGATCAATGATGTGGTGATGCGGTTCAAGGCAGGCGATCTGTCGGTGCGTTTCAAGGTCTGGGGGCTGACGCTCTTTCAATCATGGTACGTGAATTTCTACCGGAACCTGTGAGGCTAAATGCGCATCCTGATGTTTTCCACATATTTCCCGCCCCAGTACAGCGGCGCGGCCAAACAAGCCCTCTCTCTGGGGAAGGTATTGCGGAGCAGGGGCCATTCCATCGAGTTTGTCACGGTGCGCTGGGACGGACTTGCCAGCCATGAGGAGATTGACGGGTTTCCGGTCCATCGGCTCGAGATGGGGAAGGGCGAGCGCCACCGAGAGTTCCGCCTCTGGTACAACTTCCTCCGGCTTGTCCTGTCCAGGCGGAGTGATTTCGACATCCTCCACAGCCATGGGGCCTATTATACCAACAGCATTGTTGGACCGCTGGCTCGGCTTGCTGGGTGGAAGAGCATCGTAAAGGCGAGTCTAGCTGACAACGATTTGCACGGTATCGGGGGGTCGTTGTCCGGTCGCATTCACCGCGCGTTTCTTTTTTTAGTTGATGGATATGTCGCCATCAGTAAGGATTTAGAGCGGGAGTTTTCCGTAGCGGGGCTGCCGTCGTCACGAATTCATGCGGTGCCGAATGGCGTAGATACAGCCCGCTTCCGACCGGCTACCACTGAAGAGAGACATGCGCTGCGCAGGGAACTCGGGCTACCCCCTGCCCAGCCGGTGGCGTTATCGGTGGGGGTATTTGATCAGCGGAAGAATATCGGCTGGCTCATGGAGGAGTGGCTTGGTCGCGGCGCCTTCGGAACCGACGGCCTCTTGCTGGCCATCGGCCCCCGGAGCAGGGACGATGCGGACGGGAGCTTTATCGGCAGACTCAAGCAGCTTGCTTCGGAAAACCCCCAAAGACTCAGGGTACTGGATCATGTGGAAGAGATAGAGCGCTACTATCGTTGCGCAGATATGTTTGTCCTTCCATCCCACGGCGAAGGGATGCCCAATGTGATTCTCGAGGCGATGGCGTCGGGGCTTCCCTGTGTGGCGACACGGGTAAGCGGCACGGTCGATCTTATTTCGGAAGGGAAGACCGGTTTCATGTTCAGCCCCGGCAACGCTGAAGAGCTTGGATCGGCGGTGGCCCTCTTGGCGGCTTCGCCCCCTGGCGCCATCGGCTCGAATGCTCGGCTTTTCATCGAAAGCACTTATTCGCTTAAGGCCGTTGCTGCTCGTTACGAAGCGCTGTATCACTCTCTATGGAAAAGGTGAATTGAGTGCGCGATCTGGTAGTACTTTTCCTTACTGTCGGTGGTTCCTTTGTCGGATTAGCGCGGCCGTGGCTCGGTGTTCTCGTGCTGGCCATGTTTGCCTATCTCAATCCTCACCGCTACGCGTGGGGCTTCTCCACGACCATGCCGGTCTATTTTATTGTTTTCTTAGCAACCATGCTTGGCCTTGTTTTCAATGGCCGTGATCGCCAGCCGTTTCCATGGACCCGTGAAACGGTCCTGTTCATTACCCTTCTGGGGTGGTTTACTCTGACCACATACTGGAACCCGGATTACCCTGATGCCGCGAAGGAACAGTGGTTGAAGGTCATGAAAATTTATATCGGAATTTTCCCAACCCTATGGCTCATCACCACCCGTGAGCGACTTCGGTGGCTCATTGCGGCAATTGCGCTTTCTTTCGGGGTGATTGGCCTAAAGGGGGGGATTTTCGCACTAGGGACCGGGTTCCAGCATCGCGTATGGGGGCCGGACAACACTTTTTATGACGGCAACAATGAAATCGCGCTTGCCCTCAACATGGTTCTGCCTCTTCTGCTCCTGAGTGCCCGGGAAACGGAAAGCAAGAATCTCCGGCTGCTTTTTTACGCTACTTTTGTCTTGTCCATCTGTTCAATCATCAGCTCCTGGTCCCGTGGAGGGTTGCTAGCGCTATGTGTCGTGCTCGGCTGCATCGTGCTGACGGGCCGTCGCAAGTGGCTATCAGTCCCGCTCGTGCTTTTGGCGGTAACGTTTGCTTTGCCGAATCTCCCCGAAGGATGGTTCGACAGGATGCATACCATCAAAACCTATGAAGAAGACGAGTCGGCCCAAGGCCGTTTCAAAGCATGGGACTATGCAATGGACAAGGCTGCGGCAAATCCACTTTCCGGCGGCGGTTTCGAGACTTTCAGAGGTGCTTATGTCGACGCCCATAGTGCCTATTTTGAGGTTCTTGGCGAACATGGTTATATAGCTCTCTTCCTGTGGCTTTCATTGCTGTTTGGTACCATTTTATCCTTGCAGCGTCTTCGTAACCAGGTACTCATCTATGATGAATTGGTTTGGGTTAGGGATTATGCTAGGGCAGTACAGATTTCACTACTTGGCTACACAACAGGGGGGGCCTTTCTAGGAGTGGCGTATTGGGACATATTATACCATTTGATAGCTATATGCGTGCTAATGAAAGTGATGGTTAACCAACGTGTTAAGGAGAGCCAGAGAGTAGATTTTGGCAGTCTTCATAGAAGAAATGTTGTTACGGCACATACATCTTGAAGGTAAAGATCAATATATGAGAGTCTTTTAACACCCCTAAATGCCGAGCTGATCCAATCTTGAGATCCATGCTGATGATCTTGTAACTTACAGTTATTGACGAGCTACAGTTGTTCGGATTTGGAGTGTTTAATGGAGACATATGGATGGATATTAGTATTAATTTTTTTCTCTCTGGCGCAAATGCCAGTCTACGCCGCTCCACAAACTGAAGCATCAAACAATAGAGCTTCTCAAACCATTTCGCTAAAGCCTGGAGAATGGTATGAGGTCTCGAATTCCAACATGGCCCGGTTGACTCCTCAACCTCCTCCTGGCGGTCACACAAGCACATCAGATGCGATTATGTCGGCTTGGAGCGGTGGAGCTTACGATACTAAGCGCGATCGACTCATTATTTTTGGGGGGGGGCACGCCGATTATGGCGGGAATGAACTTTATGCATTTGAGTTTAAAACACTTTCCTGGAAGCGACTTACAAATCCGAGTCCAACAACTATTTTTTGCGGTCAACTAAATAAGATTTCTGGTCAGACTGATTTGCGTTGGAATGCTGATGGCTCACCCGTTTCGAGGCATACCTATGACGGCATACAGTACATCCCGCCTCTTGATAGGCTGTGGGTCGTGGGGGGGAGTTCTTGGTGTACCGGAGGGTCAGATAATCAGACGTGGCTTTTCGATTTCGACCGACTGAAATGGGAGAAAAAAACTGCTGCCCCCATTAACGTAGGTACTCCCGTGTCAGCGTATGATCCTGTAACTGGTAATATATACACGCTGAACCAGACCACTCTCATAGAATACAACCCGCGCGACGATTCATGGAAAACAAGGAGTAACCCTTCTTGGCAGAACGGCGAGAATACCGCTGAAATTGATCCTGTCAGAAGGCGGTTTATCGTAATCGGCGGCGGGGCAAGTTTTTATTACGATTTGAACAAGGAAGGAATACTCGCGCGCAAGCAACTAGTGACAACCGGTGATACCGAGATTGTTTACAGAAATGCACCTGGACTAGTTTATGATCCGATCAATGACGTGCTGGTTGCCTGGAATGGCGCAGTAAAGACATTCAACCCTAAGACCAGAATGAGGGAGGCACCGGAAGACGGATCATCGGTGTATGTTCTGGACTTGGACACCCTTGTATGGAAAAAAATCAAAGCTAGGGGGGCTGTTAAACCTCCGGCGGTGGTGGGCAATTCGCCCAACGGGACTTTCGGCAGATGGCAGTATATTCCGTCCTTTAATGCCTTTATCGGCGTAAACAGCATTGATAGTAATGTTTTCTTCTACAAAATGCCGGTGGATGTGACGAAGCGAAGCGGAGTCGGCAAGCAAGCGCAATGAAGCCCGACGGCAGGAGGATTTATGGTGACAAGGAGATGGAAGAGGATGTCGCTACGTGGGGTGCTGTATGGTGCCCACGTAATGTTGGCCGTGTGTGCCGGCTGTTCATCTGCTGAAACCTCGGCGAGTCGTGGTGCCTCGCCTAAAGAAGCAACCCTCGCCGCTTTCGAGGATGGTATCCCCTGCAGCGATCAGCACGACCCGGTGGGATTCCGCAAGCAGGACAAGGATCGGGGGAAGGTGGTGGACGGTGGCGCGGCGGGCTCTGCAAAGAGCGCGGTGTTCCGATTCGACCCTGGTAATATCGATATCTACCTTCAGGGCAAAGTGAGGCGTAGGTACCTGCTGACCGGTAGCGAGAAGTACGTGGCTGACGGGCCGAACCTTCTCACGTTTTGGGTGAAGCTACCCCCAGATTCACCCCTCATCGCCCGAGAAGAACTGGTGAAGGTTGGCGATCGGGTGATCGGGCGCAAGAAGAACGATCGCCCCACCATAACCCTCATGACCTACCACTGGCGCCAGGGTGACATGGGGGTGGGAGGGACGTCCAACCAGGGGCTAATGACCGACTCCAACATGCATGGCTACAGCGAGTTTCGCTTTACCGACAAGGCTGCGGGCAAGTGGGTCAAGGTGGCTCTTTCGCCCTCTGCATTCCGCATGTCGCGCAATTACTACCACTTCTACGGCGCCAATGCCATTACCGACGATCTGGGGCTCTTTTCGTCGTTGCGCCAGTTGCAGTTTCGCGTAGAGGCGAAGATGCAAAAGTCCGCAGAGGTGCAAATCGATGAAATCCGGATAGAGACTGCGGCACCGACGGCGGTTTTTGACAAGGGGTTCCATGCGGCTACGGTCCCTGCATCCAGCGGCGATTATGCGGTACCCGTGACTATCCGCAATCCCACGGATCGCGAACGCCGCTACCGGGTCATGGCAAGCAGCTTCCTGGGCTCTGAGCGGGAGCTCCTAAACAGGATTGCGGCAATGGCCGATGACCTGACGCCCATGAGGGAGATTCAGGCAAAGGTTGGCGCCGATGGAGGCCTCGGCGTGGTCGAGCTCATAGGCGACGACGGCACGAGGGCAAGTAGTGCCTTCAAGGAGATTGTCATCCCGGCAGGCGGCATCTGGAAAGGGAAAATGGTGCATCATATCAAGCCCGAGATGCTGGGGGGCGAGAAGATATATCGGTATCGGGATTATGAGTTCCCGGTGAAACGCGATACCCTTACTACCTCGGTGATTGTCTGGGATCCGTCCGATCCCGCTAACAGCGACATCGATTTCATGGCGGTGAATCCGCACAACTCCGATGACGGCAACCATTCCGGCCCCCCTGGCTTCCCGAAGCAGGTCAGGCCCCCCGAAGGATGGCGGAGCGAGAATATCCCCTTCAATCAGGTGGGGGGGTATTTTGTGTCGGTACTGACGCTGAAGGATTAGCGGTGCGGATAAAGATACTTCATATTCTCCATTCCCTTCAGGTGGGTGGACTTGAAAACGGCGTGGTGAACCTGATCAACCGTCTCGATCCGGAGCGGTTCGAGCATGCCATTTGCTGCATAGCGTCATCTGGCCCAATGGCTGAGCGGATAGAGCGTCAGGTGCCGATTCACGTGATCGGCAAAGGTGCTGAGCGGGACAGCCTGCTACCCTTCAAGATTGCCGGGGTGGTGCGCAAGGTGCGCCCCCATGTCGTCCATACCCGCAACTGGGGAACAATCGACGGTATTCCGGGAGCTCTCCTCGGCGGGGTGCGGCACATCGTGCATGGCGAACATGGCCGCGAAGCTGCCGATCCGACGGGGGCAAACCGGCGACGGCAGCAGGCCCGCAGGCTTCTGAGCCCTTTTGTCTCACGCTTTATAACGGTTTCCGATGACCTTCGGCGCTGGCTGGTGGAAGATGTGCGGGTTTCCGCCGCCAAGGTCGTGCAGATCATCAATGGTGTCGATACGGAGCGGTTCTTTCCGCCCGATGACTGTGCAGCGGCCAAGATACGAGTGGGGCTGGACCCCGGCTCATTTGTTGTCGGAACGGTTGGGCGGCTGGACCCGGTGAAGGATCAGCAATTGCTGCTGCGGGCTTTCGGCGGGTTTGCCCGCGGAAATTCCGGCGGGGTGTTGACGCCGACGCTGCTGCTGGTAGGGGGCGGGCCGGAGGAAGAACGGCTGCGCTCCTTGGCGGCGGATCTCGGGATTGCTGATTCGGTCCGATTTGCCGGTGAGCGTCGCGATACTCCGGAGTTGCTTCGCGCCATGGATTTGTTTGTGCTCCCTTCCATCGCCGAAGGGATCTCGAACACGATTCTCGAAGCAATGGCCTCGGGGCTTCCCGTCCTGGCAACGGATGTGGGAGGAAACGGCGAACTGGTGATTGAGGGCGGGAACGGTTTTCTCTTCCCTTCGGGAAACGCTCACGGCCTGGAGGAGCTACTGTTGCGCTGTGCCGCCGATGCTCCATTGCGTGAGTCATTGGGGACGGCAGCCCGGGGGCGGTGCCTGGAACATTTTTCGCTGAAAGCAATGGCGGAGGCCTACGGCCGGGTGTACCTCGACGCGGGAGGCATGGCATGACGGGGGAGGAGAGACATGGGTGGCCGGGCCGCCTGGCATGGGTCGTTCTCTGCTGCGGCCTGATACTGTATGGTTCCCTCTATCCCCTGACGGGCTGGCATCGGCCCGATGCACCGGTGGGGAAGCTCCTTCTGGCTACCTTGGCCGGCCATCTCTCGCGGGGAGACCTTTTTGTCAACGTCCTGGGGTATCTGCCGCTGGGCTATGCGGCGGCGCGACTCTGGCCACGTCGACCCATGGCTGGAACAGTCACCGCCTTTGTCTTTGGTATGATGTTGAGTCTTGCGGTAGAGATTCTCCAGACGATGTTGCCGGGACGCACTCCGTCGATTGCCGATCTTGCGGCCAACTCGGTTGGCTCGCTGATAGGGGGGGCGGCTGTTTTCATGCCGCTTCCGAAGTTGGGGACGGAAAGGTCCCGCGGGTTGGTTCAGCGTGGCGGTGCTGTGGTATTTGCTGCCTGGGCGCTCTGGCAGCTGGCGCCGTTCGTGCCGTCACTGGATGTGTCCAAGGTGCGCGAGGGGTTGAAACCGATATGGTATGCCGTAAAGGACCCGACACGTTTTTCCCTGTCCGAAGCCGCAACCAGCGCCTGTTACGCAGCCGCACTCGGGGTGGCCTTCTGCGCGGGTTCCCGGAGCCGTTACCGTTCCCTGGTGGTCTTTCTGTTTGCCGGCGCGGCTGTTTTTGCCCTGAAGACCCTCATTGTTGATAGATTTGTGTTGCCAGAGGAGTTGATCGGATTCGGTGTCGGCGCATTGGCAACGGCCCTGATCCTGGCGGTACGCGGGAAGCTTGCCCCGGCGTCTGCGTTGCTGCTGACCGGCGGTGCCTTTATTTTCACCGAGATCAGTGCGGATGGGGCCGCAGGGATGGCGTCGGGCAGTTTCAACTGGTATCCGCTGCGTTACCACCTTTCCATGGGGTTTGCCGGGTTGCCCGGAATATTCGAACAGCTTTTCCCCGGTGTGCTCATGGGATGGGCCGCCACTGCCGTATCGCTGGAGCGCCGCCTTGATATTGCCGTTGCCGGCGGTGTCTGCGGCGCCGTCGGTGTGCTGGCCCTTGAATGGTATCAGCGGGTTCTGCCGGGGCGGACACCCGACATAACCCAGGTAATACTGTTTGTTGCCGGATGGACGGTTGCCTGTGTCGCGAACAGTCGATTCTACTCTCACTCAAAAGGACAGATATGAAAATCCTCCATATCCTCGACCACTACAAGCCCCACTTCAGCGGCTACGTCTTCCGCACTGCTTCGATCCTCAAAAACCAGCGGGAGTTGGGGCTGGAGCCGGTGCTCGTCACATCTCCAAAGCACGGTCACGCTGACAACGCCCTGGAGGAGATCGACGGGATGCGGGTTTATCGTACCATGGCCACCGATTTCGGCCGGTTTCCGTTCATCCGGGAGCAGCGGCTCATGGCTGCTCTGGGGAAGCGGATCGGCGAGGCGATCGAAGCGGAGCGCCCAGATGTGATCCATGCCCACTCGCCGAGTCTCAACGCCATGCCGGCTCTGAAGGAGGCCCGGCGGTGCGGCATACCGATGGTCTACGAGGTGCGGGCCTTCTGGGAGGATGCGGCGGTGGACCACGGTACCTTTGCGGAGGGGTCGATGAAGTACCGGGTGAGCCGGCATCTGGAAACGGAGGTCTTCCGCAAGGCCGATGCCGTGTTCACCATATGCGAGGGGCTTAGGGGAGACATTGCCGCCCGGGGCATACCGGCGAACAAGATTACCATCATCCCCAACTGCGTCGATGCCGACGCCTTTGCGCCCCTCAAGCGCGATGACGAGTTGGCGGCTCGGCTCGGCACGGCCGGGGAACGGGTCTTTGGTTTCATCGGCTCCTTCTACAACTACGAGGGGCTGGAGCTGCTGCTGGAGGGCTTCGGCAAGGCTCTGGGCGAAGGGATGAAGGCCCGGCTGCTTCTGGTGGGTGGAGGCCCCGAGTTCGAGGCGGTGAAGAGGAGAACTGGAGAGCTCGGGCTCGCGGGGCCGGTCATCATCACCGGCAAGGTGCCCCATGAAGAGGTTAACCGCTACTATTCTCTCATCGACGTGCTTGTCTACCCACGGTTGAGCATGCGTCTCACGGAACTGGTGACGCCTCTCAAGCCACTGGAGGCGATGGCCATGGGTAAAGTGGTAGCTGGAAGCGAAGTTGGGGGGATCAAGGAACTGGTTACCCACGGGCACGACGGATTTCTCTTCCGGGCCGGGGATAGGGATGCCCTGGCGGCTCAGCTGAAGGAACTGGCCGACGGCGGGCGGGATTTATCTGTCATATCCGCCAACGCCATGAAAACGGTGCGGGATAAACACGACTGGCGGAAGGCGGTTGAGCGTTATCTACCGGTTTATGAGAGATTATGTGCGGAATAGCTGGAATCATTGACATTACTTCTGCCCCGGAGCGGGGCCTCATTGAGCGGATGAACCGGATCATGCACCACCGGGGGCCGGACGGGGAGGGGTATTACCTTGACGGGCCGGTGGCGCTGGGGCATCGGCGTCTTTCCATCATCGACCTGTCGGGGGGTAAGCAGCCCCTCTCCAACGAGGACGGGACGGTCTGGATCACTTTCAACGGCGAGGTCTACAACTTTCAGGAGTTGCGGAATGAGCTGATCGATAAGGGACACCGCTTTGCCAGCCGCAGCGATACGGAAACCATTGTCCATGCCTGGGAGGAGTATGGCGAAAGGTGTGTGGAGCGGTTTAGGGGAATGTTTGCCTTTGCGGTGTGGGATCAGCGCAGGCAAAAGCTTTTCGCCGCCCGTGACCGTCTCGGCAAGAAGCCTTTCTATTACTGGTGCGACGGAAAGCGGTTCCTGTTTGCGTCGGAGATAAAGGCGATCCTCCAGGATGAGCGGGTGCAACGGGAGCTTGATCCTGCCGCTCTGGCCGATTACCTGACCTACCACTACATCCCGTTTCCCGGCACCATCTTCAAGGGGATCAGGAAACTGGAGCCGGGGCACTGGCTTTCGGTCGGCATGGAGGAGCCGGAGCGCCTCTCTGTCGATACCCGGAAATACTGGGACATTACCTATGCCCCGGACGATTCCCTGTCCGAGGCCCAGTGGTGCGAAGCCCTGCGGGAGAAGCTCCGGGAGGCGGTGCGGATCAGGCTTATCTCCGAGGTTCCCCTGGGGGCATTTTTGTCGGGGGGCATCGATTCGAGCACGGTGGTGGCCCTCATGAGCCAGGTGCAGGATGCGCCGGTGAAAACCTTCTCCATCGGCTTCAAGGAGGAAGATTTCAGCGAGACCGTCTACGCCCGGCAGATTGCGGAGCGCTTCGGCTGCGAGCACCACGAGTTCGTGGTGGAGCCCGATGCCATCGAGGTGCTGCCGAAGCTGGCGTGGGAGTTCGACGAACCCTTCGCCGATTCCTCTGCCGTGCCCACCTACTATGTGTCGAAGCTGGCTCGCGAGCATGTGACAGTNNNCCTCTCGGGGGACGGGGGCGACGAGACCTTCGCGGGTTACCGGCGCTACGGCTGGGCCCAGGACATGTGCCGCCATGACTGGCTTCCCTCGCCCCTCAAGAAGGCGCTCTTCGGGGTGCCGGGCAGGCTGCTTCCAGACGGGGTGAA
>MTLE01000523.1_pt3 | contig 21996 bp, 19 predicted proteins | sample 1982461 | NCBI WGS metagenome assembly MTLE01 (sample SAMN05712605, study PRJNA340218) | biofilm metagenome | isolation source: sample SPL anode biofilm adapted to -200 mV | place: USA | collected 2012-02-03
TGTCACAGTGGGGCCCTGTGACTGTGCCATAGTCCGGAGCTGCTATTTCAAAACGGTTTCTTCAGGGTGCCGATGAAACTGATAGCGGGCAAGTCGGCAGTGCGGGGTAAACGTACGAACAGTATCAAGCAGCGGGTTTTTTCCATTGAACCGGCCCATAATCCGTTTGAGATTCATGACGGCCTGATCTGAAGGTTGGCAGGGATGCTGACACCATCAGCCAAAAATGTGCGTCATATCTGATGACGCCTATTTTGATTCGCACTCTTCCAGGTGTCGGTATACCGTGCGGCGGCTGATGCCCAGCAGGTCGGCGGCGCGACTCTTGTTGCCGCCGGTCATTGCCAGAGCCTCCTCCAGGGTAAGGCGCGGTCGTGGAGAAGGGGCAACAGGAGCGTCAACCGGGGAAACGTCGGCGGCCCGCAGGGAATCGAGCAGATCCTGCGGAAGGTCGGATACGGCGATGATATCGGATTTGCAGAGAATGCTGGCATGCTCGATGGCATGCTCCAGCTCACGCACATTGCCCGGCCAGTCGTGCCTGTGAAAGACAGCCATGACATCACTGGATACACCGGTAATGTCCCGACCGAACTTGACGTTGAACTTTGCAACAAAATGGGCCACCAGCGGCTCAAGGTCGTCCAGGCGTTCCCTGAGCGCCGGCAGCATAACCCGGACCACATTCAGGCGGTAGAAGAGGTCCTGGCGAAACGTTCCCTGACTGACCTTGTCGGCCAGATTCTGGTTGGTTGCGGCGATGATGCGCACATCCACCCGGAGGGGCGTAGACTCGCCCACCCGTTCGAACTCGCTTTCCTGCAGGACCCGCAGAAGCCGCATCTGCACGGCCGGCGAGATATCGCCGATCTCATCCAGGAAGAGCGTTCCGCCGTGGGCCTTCTGGAAACGGCCGACCTTGTCGGCGATGGCGCCGGTAAACGCCCCGCGCACATGCCCGAACAGTTCACTCTCCAGAAGCGACTCGGACAGGGCCGAGCAGTTGACCTTCACGAACGGACCTGCTGAACGCGCGCCGGTGGCATGCAGGGCAGCTGCCACGAGTTCCTTGCCGGTTCCGCTCTCGCCGTTGATCAGAACCGTGGTCGGCACGTCGGCAAGCGCCTCGATCAGGGCGAACAGGCGCTGCATGGGCGCCGAGTTGCCGACGATGTTGTGGTATGTGCTTCTGGTTCGCAGGGAGCGTTCCAGGTCCACCAGGCGCGTCTCGTCGCGGATGACCGCCACCGCGCCATCCACCGTTCCGTCCGCATCCACCACCGGCGTGGAGGTAAACGAGGCCACGCGCGGCTTACCCTCCCGGGAATTGCGGCACTCGAATCGACGCAATTCCCGGGGGACATTGCGGCGCAACGTTTCCAGCAGGGTGGCGGCACACATACCGTTACAGCTCAGGTTGAGGGCAGCCAGATCCATCCCGATCATATCGCCGTTCAGTCCGCAGAGATGTCCCGCTGCCGCATTGAACTGGGCCAGACACCCCTCCCGGTCCACCATCACGATGGAATCCGTAACAGTGCGGAAGATGGCATCCAGATTGGCGCGATACAGTTCCCTCTCATCGTTCATCTTCTTCGCGCTCAGGGCATGACGGCTGACCGCCATCAGGGTTTCGTGGCGGATCGGCTTGGTGAGATAGTCGAATGCTCCCAACCGGACCGCTTCCGCCGCGGTATCCACCTCGGGACGGCCGGTGATCATGACCACCTGTGTCGACGGGTACATGCTCTTTATATCGCCCAAAAGCCCGATGCCGCTCTCCCCGGCCAGCATGATATCCACCAGGGCCAGATCAAAAGGGGCGGCAGCCAGCAGGGCAAGAGCTTCACCGCGCCCCGCGGCAACCTCTACCCGAAAGCCCTCCTTCTTCAGCAGGCATCCCAGAGTAAAACGGATCCCCTCTTCATCGTCAACAAGCAGTATGCGAAAGCTGGATGGTTGCATAACAGAAATCATTACCTCGTTCAGTGGAAATATCGGTAAGCCGATGGAGCTGTCAGACCATACCGGTCAGTATACGTATATCCCTTGATTTGTCCATCCCCCCGCAATCACGCACCTCTTCGCAAAAGCCTCTCCCATTCCTGTATTGACCTGACCGCGAGACTGGGGTAACTTGACCGCCACATTCGCAATCGGAAGGAATGCACACGCATGCAACGCCCCTCCTGGGACAGGTACTTCATCGACATAACCCGCCTGGTGGCCACCCGCTCCACCTGTCTGCGCCGAGGCGTGGGAGCGCTTCTGGTCAAGGATCGCAACATCCTGGCCACAGGCTACAACGGCGCGCCATCGGGCATCAGCCACTGCAGCGAGGCGGGGTGCCTCAGGGAACGCCTGAACGTCCCTTCGGGGGAGCGCCACGAACTCTGCCGCGGCCTGCACGCCGAGCAGAACGCCATCATCCAGGCGGCACGGCACGGCGTCAACATCGACGGCGCCACGCTCTACTGCACCACCATGCCCTGTGTGATCTGCACCAAGATGCTGATCAATGCCGGCATACGGCGGGTGGTCTTCGACGAGGGGTATGCCGACGACCTGGCCCGGGAGATGATCGCGGAATCGGGAATCGAGGTAGTCCACTTCCAGCGGGACTCCGGGGAGGATGAATCATGAAATGCCCGTTCTGCGGCAACTCCGACAGCAAGGTGGTGGATTCCCGGCCTGACAAGGGGGGCAGCGGCATACGCAGGCGGCGTGAGTGCGAACAGTGCGCCAAGCGTTTCACCACCCACGAACGCATCGAGGAGATGCTGCCGCTGGTCCTGAAAAAGGATGGCCGACGCGAACCGTTCGAGCGCACCAAGATCATATCCGGCATAAAGAAAGCCTGCGAGAAGCGCCCCATCTCCGTGGAGGTGATCGAGCGCCTGGTGGACCGCCTGGAAACCCGCCTTCAGGAGTCGTCGGAGAAGGAGATATCCACAACCCTGATCGGCGAATGGATCATGAAAGAACTGCACGACCTGGATGAGGTGGCCTATGTGCGCTTCGCCTCGGTATATCGTTCCTTCCGCGACATCAATGAATTCATGCAGGAGCTGCAGGAGCTGCTCAAGAAATGACCGACGACATCAGGCAGATGAAGCGGGCCCTGGCCCTGGCACGCAGGGGGATCGGCAAGACCTCCCCCAACCCGGCGGTGGGATGCGTCATCGTCAAGGACGGGGTCATCGTCGGCACGGGGTGGCACCGGAAGGCAGGCACTCCCCATGCGGAGATCCATGCCCTGGAGATGGCAGGAGAGAGCGCCCGGGGAGCCGACGTGTTTGTGACCCTGGAGCCCTGTTGCCACACCGGAAAAACCCCCCCTTGCAGTCAGGCACTGATCCGGGCAGGGGTGAGACGGGTGGTGGCCGGCATGTCGGATCCCAACCCCCGGGTCAGCGGCGGCGGCCTGGCCGAGCTGGAGGCGGCCGGCATCCAGGTCGTCTGCGGTGTCCTTGAGGAGGAGTGCCGCGACCTGAACCGCCCCTTCATCAAGCAGGTCACCACCGGCATGCCCCATGTCACCTACAAGTGCGCCATGACCCTGGACGGCAAGATCGCCACCGTGAGCGGCGCATCGCGCTGGATCAGCTGCCAGGAGTCCCGCACACTCGTTCACCGCATGCGGGCGCGCATGGATGCAATCATGGTAGGAGTGGACACCATCATCGCCGACGATCCGCAGCTGACGGTTCGCCACGTAAGGGGCAGGAACCCGCTGCGGGTGGTGGTGGACACGCGCCTGCGCACCCCGGAGAGCGTCAGGGTACTCGGCGACGGCAATGCGGCCAACACCCTCATCGCCACCGCGGAAACCAACCCGCGCGTGCATCTGCGCTACCAGAACCAGGGGGCCACCATCCTGGTGTGCGATCAGGAGAACGGCCGCGTTTCCACGAAAGACCTGATGCTCAAGCTGGGCAAACGGGGGGTGCAGTCCATCCTGCTGGAGGGTGGAGGGCGCCTGGCCGGAAGCATGCTGGAACAGGGGCTGATCGACGAATTCGTCTTCTTCCTGGCGCCCAAGCTTCTGGGAAGCGACGGTTTTTCACCGTTCGGCCTGGTGGGCAGGACAAGCATGGAGCAGGCATCCAGACTGAACATTACCAAAGTGAGCCGCAGCGGCATCGATATCGTCGTGCATGCGCGGTCGGAGGCGCCATGTTCACCGGCCTGATCGAAGATACCGGGCGGGTGACCGCCTTTGAACGGCGCGGCAAGGCCGGCCTGCTGCGGGTCGCGAGTTCCCTTCCCCTGGACGAGATTGCCATCGGCGACTCGGTTGCGGTCAACGGGGCCTGCCTGACCGTCACCGAGAAACGCGAGGGAACGCTGACGTTCGACGTATCCCCCGAGTCGCTCACAGCCACGACCCTGGGCAGCATGGCAAGTGGAAGCCTGGTCAACCTGGAACGCGCCCTGCGTTTGGGGGAGCGCATGGGTGGGCACATCGTCACCGGACACGTGGACTGTGTCGGCCGTCTGGCGCGCACGGAGAACAGCTCGCACCACCACGTCCTGGAATTTTCCCTTCCGGCCGGGAACGCACGCTATCTGGTGACCAAGGGATCGGTGACCATCGACGGCATCAGCCTGACGGTCAACAGGGTCAGCCAGGACGGCTTCACGGTCAACATCATTCCCCATACCCTGGAGCGAACCAGCCTGCACAACTTGCGACCGGGCACTGAAGTCAACATCGAAACCGACATCATCGGAAAATACGTTGAACGGCTGACCCAGCCCTGGAAATCAGGCAGTGGCCTGACCATGAGGGCACTGGCCGAGAACGGTTTTCTGTAGTCGGCCATCGCCACCCAACTCCCTCCACATGCAGTACATATCCCCTTGACTTACGTGTAAGTCCACTGTATTGTTTTTTACCAATAAAATAACACATTATTCAAATCTCATGGATATTGAATGAATTTCAATAAAAACGACCACAGGGAATTGGCACACGCCGCTCGGATCAGCACTAGACTGATGGAGCGGTTTTTTTTTGCGCATCCCCGCCCATGAGACATCATTTCTGGCCCTGAACCCGTGTTCAACAGAATCCACAACGGAACAGACACCTTGATGCGCTACCTTCATATCCCCTTCACAAAACCAGACACGAAGCAGTTTATTTCTCTTTTTGGCGCCAGCCTGATCTTTTTCATCTTTGTGACCGGCAGCTCCGTCTGGGGCATGGACAGGACGAAACTGATCATCGGCGGTGACAGCAACAACCTCCCCTACGAAGTCCTCCAAAAGGGGGGGCCGGGGGGGTTCAACATCGAACTGATGCGTGCAGTTGCCGAGGTCATGGGCCTTGACGTGGAGTTCCGGCTTGGCTCCTGGAACAATGCACGGCGAAACCTGGAGGCAGGAAAGATTGACGTGCTTGCCGGTATGTACTACTCGGAGGAGCGCAGCCGCCAGATGGACTTCTCCGTTCCCCACACCATGGTTACACCCGGTCTGTTCGTTCGTAAGGGGTCATCCATCCGCTCGTTCCAGGATCTCAAGAGCAAACAGGTTATCGTCCAGGAGGGCGATATTGTCCACGACCTGATGACACACTCCGGCATTACTCCCCACATCATCGTCGTGCAGGACGCCGCCCACGCCCTTAAGCTGCTGGCCTCGGGAAAGCACGACTGCGTGCTGACACCGTCCAAGCTACAGGGGGAATACTTCATCAAAACCTTCAACCTGACCACCCTGCACGCGGTCAAGACCGAGCTGCCCCAACTGCGCTACTGTTTCGCGGTGCGCACGGGGAACCGGGAACTGCTCTTCAAACTGGACGAGGGGTTGAACATTCTCAAGGTTAACGGAACCTACCGGCGGATCTACGAGAAATGGTTCGGTATCTACGAGAAAGAGGAGCAGTGGGGGACCATCAGATACTTCGTCGCCGCCCTGACACTGGTCGGCGGACTGCTGCTGGCCATTTTCCTCTGGTCCCGTTCCCTCCAGCGCCAAGTCAGGAGACGAACCGCAGAACTGGTGGCCAACGAGAACGAACTGCGCCAGGCGCAGGCGGAACTGGAGCAGCGGGTTGCCGAGCGGACAGCCGATCTGGCGGCCCTGAACGAGAACCTGCACAGGGAAATAGCGGAGCGCGCTCTGATTGAAGAGGGGCTGTGCAGGAGCAACCAGCGTCTTGATCTGCTGGCGGAAATGGCCGGCCAGCTACTGAGGAGCGAATCACCGCGGAAGGCGGTGCTCTTTCTCTGCCGAAGAGTCTTGAACTATCTGGAGTGCGACGTTTTTTTCAACTACCTCATCGACGACCAGCGACAGCGCCTGCACCTGAACGCCTGCAGCGGCATTGGAGAAGAAGATGTTGCCAGAATGGAGTGGCTCGATTTCGGCGTCGGCCTGTGCGGTTGCGCCGCCCGTGACGGCGTGCGCCTGGTGGTCAACAACCTCCAGGATACGGATGACCAGTACACAGCACTGGTGAAACCGTTCGGAATCATGGCCTACGCCTGCCATCCGCTGATCGCCCATGGCAGAACCCTGGGGACGCTCTCCTTCTGCTCTCGCGCCAGAACCGGTTTCAGCGAGGACGATCTCGCTCTGATGAAGACCGTGGCCGATCATGTAGCCATCGCCATGGAGCGCAAGAAGGCAGGCGAACAACTGAAACAGCGCCAGGAACAGCTGGAGGAGTTGAACAGGACCCTTGACAGGCGGGTACGGGAAGAGGTGATTCTGAACCGGCAGAAGGATCTCATGCTGATCCGCCAAAACCGCCAGGCCGCCCTGGGCGAGATGCTGGATCACATCGCCCACCAGTGGAAACAGCCGCTGAACGCCCTCTCCCTGATCATCCAGGATCTGGGGGAATCATGGTCAAGCGACGAACCGGATGAAGGGAACATCGAAGAGGCGGTGGACAAGACCATGGCGCTGGTGGAGCACATGTCCCAGACCATCAATGTATTCAGGGACTTTTACCGGCCGGAAAAGGAGAAGAAGGTCTTTCGCATTCAGGAATCCATCGACAGGGCACTCTCGTTCATCGCACCGACCCTGAGGGTTCATTCCATCACGGTTGAACTGGACGTGGAGCCGGGATTGTCGGCATTCGGCTACCCCAAGGAGTACGCCCAAGTGCTGCTCAACATCCTGGCTAATGCCAGGGATGCCTTCAAGGCGAAAAACATCGAACAGCCCAAGATGCTCATACGCGCCTGCGGGGAAGACGACAAGGCCTCCGTCACCATCACCGACAATGCCGGCGGCATCCCCGAATCGATCATCGACAGGGTCTTCGACCTGTACTTCACCACCAATGAGGCCAACGGCGGCAGCGGCATCGGTCTGTACATGTCCAAGAACATCATCGAAAAGAGCATGGGGGGCAGCCTGGAGGTCATGAACACCGGCAACGGCACCCAGTTCCGCATCGACGTAAGCATATCATAAGGCTCCCCTCACTCATCACTCCTCACCATCACCAGCGCACCTTCAACTCCCGGGCAGCCCTGGTCTCGTCCAACCGAGAAACCGGCGTAGTCAGCGGCGCATCCAGTAACACCCGGGGATTGCTCTCCGCCAGTCCGGCCGCCTCGATCATGGCATCGATAAACCCATCCAGTGTCGCCCTACTCTCGGTTTCAGTCGGCTCGATCATGATGGCTTCCCTGACGTTCAGGGGGAAATAGACCGTGGGCGGGTGGAATCCGCGGTCAATGAGGTACTTGGCGATATCGATGGCACGGACACCCTGGGCCAGCTGCCGGGAGGCCGAGAACACGCACTCGTGCATGCAGGGAAGATCATGGGGGAGTTCGTAATGCCCCTTGAGTCGCTCTTTGATGTAGTTGGCGTTCAGCACCGCAGCTTCGGACGCCCGCATCAGCCCTTGGCGACCGAGCATGGTTATGTAGGCGTAGGCCCTTGCCAGCACGCCGAAATTGCCGAAGAAGTTGGCACAACGCCCGATGGAGAGTTCCGATTCCGTTTCCAGACACAAACGGCCCTGCTCGTCCATTCGGACGCGTGGCAGCGGCAGGAAGGGGATCAGCGCCTGCCTGACCCCCAATGGCCCGGCGCCGGGACCGCCGCCACCGTGGGGAGTGGCAAAGGTCTTGTGCAGATTGACATGCACCACGTCAAAGCCTATGTCACCCGGCCGTACCCTACCCAGGATGGCGTTCAGGTTGGCGCCGTCGTAGTACATCAAGGCATCATGGGAGTGGGCGATGTCGCAGATCTCCCTGATATGTGGATTGAACAGCCCCAGGGTGTTGGGGCAGGTCATCATGACCGCCGCCACCTGATCGTTCATGGCCTGCCTGAACAGCTCCATGTCCATGTCCCCCTGGGGACCGGAGGCAACGGTGATGATCTCATAGCCCGCCATGGCAGCCGATGCGGGATTGGTGCCATGGGACGAATCCGGCACCAGAACGTAGCGCTTGCGCTTGCCCCGGACCCGGTGGTAGGCGGCGATCAGCATGATGCCGGTCATCTCCCCCTGGGCGCCCGCCAGCGGCTGGGTGCAGACCTCATCCATGCCGGTGATGTCGGCCAAAAGCTGGCCCAGGTCGTAGAGCAGCCCCAGGCCCCCCTGGCAGCGCTCCTCGCCGCCCGGCAGGAGCGCCGTCATGGGATGAAACGTCTCGAACAGCAGAGCCGCGTCCTCCAGCACCCTGGGGTTGTACTTCATGGTGCAGGAGCCCAGGGGATAGAAATGGGTGTCCACCGAGAAGTTGCGCCGGGAGAGGTTGGTGAAGTGCCGCACCAGGTCCAGCTCCGAGAGCTGGGGCAGTTCCGCCGGTACTACACGCAGAAGCTCCTCAGGCAGCGATTCCGAGACAGGCACGTCCGAGGCGGGCAGCGCCACACCGCGCCGCCCGGCAACCGACTCTTCGTAGATCAGCCGCATAACGCCACCTCCAGTTGCCGAGCCAGTTGATCTATCTCCCGACGGCTCCGCTTCTCGGTCACAGTCACCACCATCAACCGCTCCGAATCCCGGTAGTAGGCAGAGAGCGGCACTCCGGCCGCCACCCCCTGCCCCAGCAGCGCCGATACGACAATGCCGGCCGGCGCGGGGAGCGAGACGGTGAATTCGTTGAAGGTGGGGGCCGAGCGCAAGACGGACACTCCGGGGATCTCCTCCAGGCGCGCCTTGGCGTACTCGGACTTGTCCCGATTCAGACGAGCCAACTCCGTCAGCCCATCCCTGCCCAGTGAGGAGAGGAAGATCAACCCCCGCAGGGCGCAGAGGCTCTGGTTGCTGCAAATGTTGGAGGTGGCCCGGTGGCGCTTGATGTGTTGTTCGCGGGCCTGCAGGGTAAGCACATAGCCCCGCCTCCCCTGTCCGTCCACGGCTTCGCCCACCATGCGACCGGGCATGTTGCGTACCAAGGCCATACGCGCCGCCATGAAGCCGAAGGAGGGGCCACCGAAGGAGAGCGGGTTGCCCAGGCTCTGGCCATCCCCCACGGCGATGTCCACTCCCATCTCCCCTGGCGTCTTCAGCAGTCCCAGGGAGACGGGGTACACCGAGCTGATCAGCAGCGCCCCCCTGGCGTGGAGCCGGTCGGCCAGAGACGAGTAATCATCCACCGTGCCGAAGAAAGTGGGGTTCTGCACCAGCAGGCCGGCCACGCCGTCGTCCAGTACAGTTTCAAGTTCCCCGCGGTTCAGCAATCCGTCCAGAGGTTCGATCTCCACGACCTCCACATCCAGATTCCCCAGATAGGTTTTCAGCACCTGGCGGGAGAAGGGGTTGACGCAGCCGTCCACCACGATCCTCCTGCGCCCGGTGACGCGCAGGGCCATCATGGCTGCCTCGGCGCAGGCGGTGGCGCCGTCGTAGAGCGAGGCATTGGAAACCTCCAGACCGGTCAAGCGGCAGATGGCGGTCTGGTATTCGAACAGCGCCTGCAGAGTGCCCTGGGAGCACTCCGGCTGATAGGGGGTGTAGGCGGTATAAAACTCCGACCTGCCAGCCAGGTGGGCGACCACGGAGGGGACCAAGTGGTCGAAGTAACCGCCGCCGATGAAGGGGATGATCCCCTGTCCGTTTTCAGCGGCCAGTCCCCGCATCCTGGCCAAAGCTTCGAACTCCGACATGCCAGGGGGGATGTTGAAGGTCCTGGCCCGCAGCTCTTCGGGGATGGACGCGAACAGATCATCCACACTGGCGACGCCGATCACGGAGAGCATCTCCCCCATCTCCTCCGGCGTGTGGGGACAGTAATGGCTGTCATCCATGGCTGACTCCTACAGGCTTTTCAGGTAGCAGGCGTACTGTTCTTCCGTCATCAGTTTCTCCAGTTCGGCTGCGTCATCCAGTTCCAGCCAGGCCATCCACCCCCTGTCCCGGGGGCTCTCGTTGACCAATTCGGGCGCGCCCTCCAGCTCCCCGTTGACCTTGACCACGGTTCCGGAAACCGGCGCGAAGATGTCGCTGGCAGCCTTTACCGACTCGATGCTTCCCAGCAGATCGAACTGTCCGACCTTTACTCCAATCTTGGGCAGTTCAACGAAGGTGACATCGCCCAACTCCTGGGCCGCATGTTCGCTTATGCCGACTACCCCCACCCCGTCCTGCAGCCTGACCCACTCATGTTCTTTGGTGAAATAGATCTCCGCCATGATCTCCCCTCCCCTTCCCGATCTCATGCAGCTCATTCAAATGACTCTCATAATCATAATCGACAAACGTAAACTCTCAAGGAGCCTCCCCTGTTCTCGCGATACCTTGAAGAAGCCGGATATGACGGTCATTGTGCTCAGGACAAGAGGTATGACAGGGAGGGGTGCGCGGGACTGAATCGGGACACCGACCGGGCATCTGGCGCAGTTGTCGCCCCTGGGGCAGCAGGACGTGGTCAAATCCTGCTCATCTTGGCGTCCAGCACCAGCGTTCCTGACGGGTAGAGGATGACCGGATTCAGGTCGATGGTCCGAAACTGACCGCTCGCAATCACTTCAGAAACCATCACGATCACGTGGGCCAAGGCACGCACGTCCAGAGGAGGCTGCCCCCGAAAACCTTTCAGGATCTTCTCCCCCTTGGTCTCGTTCATAAGCCACATGGCCTGCTTGCGGTCAACCGGCGCCAAGGCGAAGGACACATCGCGGAAAAGCTCCACGAAAAGACCGCCCGGACCGAACATGACGATGGGGCCGAAACTGTTGTCCACAATCCCGCCCACGATCACTTCGAAACCGGGCCGGGCCATCTCCTCCACCAGGACCCCTTCGGCATGTTCCATCCGCGATAGTTCCGACACTGCTTTTTGAAGTTCATCCCCGTTTCCTATGCCGAGCCGCACACCGCCGATGTCGCTTTTGGAGGCAATCCGTGATGACACAACCTTGGCGACCAGCGGAAAGGAGAGTCCGGCAACGGACAGGATCTCTGTTCCGCGGGGAATAAACATGCCTTTGGGTACGGATAGCCCCAGTCCGCGGAGCAATTCCTTCACTTCATGCTCGCGAAAGGGATCACGATCCGACCGTGCTCGCAGGAATTCATCGATTCTGTCTCCAGTCGTCATCTGGTTTCATCCCCCCGGCCATGCAGCAGCATGGCCAGCGCCCGCACGGCCCTCTCCGGGGAAGGATATACGGGTATGTTACCTTTCTCCATGAGCCTGGCCAGTTTGCGGGAGATTCCGCCCTGAGCGACATGGGCAACCACCGGCTTGCCCGTTGCCATGCTGAAATCGTGCACCATCTCTGCCACCGCCAGGGTAACCCCGGAGACTGCGGTCAGGGCTATGACGATGAACCCGTCATAGGCATCGCGCACCGCATCGAGGGCCACCCGGTAATCCTCCGCCCTCACCTGGCCGGTGAGATCGATGGGGTTGGCGATGGCGTAAAATGAGGGGAAAGACACTATCAGACGTTCCACGACCGCTTCGGGCAGGGGTGGGAGTTCCAGTCCGGCCCGGCCACACTCATCCGCGGCCAGCACCCCCGAACCGCCGCCATTGGTGATGACGCAGACCCGTTTTCCGGACGCCGGCCGCTGCAGCGACAGGGCCTTTGCCCCATCCAGAAGGGACTCGTAATCAATGGCCTCCTGTATCCGGAACTGCCTGAGGATCGAGCGGAACACCTCGTAGCTGCCGGCAAGCCGCCCGGTATGGGAACATGCAGCCTTCTGGCCACCGGCTCCCTTGCCCGCCTTGAGGACAAGCAGGGGTTTGGTGTTGTCCAGATTCCGCGCCGCTTCGATGAACCTGCGGCCGTTGCCGACGGATTCCAGATATGAGATAACCACGCGAGTTTCCCGGTCTTCGGCCAGGTATTCGTACACATCGGCCGCGTCCAGGTCGACTGCGTTTCCATAATTGATGACCTTTGAAACGCCCATGTTCGCCTGCCTGACCGCCTCCAACAGGCAGACCACGAGCGCGCCGCTCTGGGAAACGATCGCCACGTTCCCCTTGCCCGGTTTTTTCAACAGCGCATGGGGGAGAAACATCGTATCCAGGCCGTGGCGGGGATTGTAAACGCCGAGACAGTTCGGTCCTATGAGCCTGATTCCGGCTTCCCTGCCGATGTGCTTAATCTCTTCCTGCAACTCCCAGGCGCCGACTTCAGCGAATCCGGCGCTTACTATCAGCGCAAACCGGACCTTGCCCGCGTGCTGGCGCAGGATGCCGAGAATCTCTGCCGCGGGACGCATGATGATGGAGAGATCCACGGAACAGGGGAGATCACCTATGGAATGATAGGCTGTGCGCCCCATGAGTTCCGCATAGTTGGGATTGACCGGATACACCTCCCCTTTCAAACCGAGCAGGTTTTTCAGGACAATGCCCCCCAGTTTCTCCTCGCTCGCCGCTGCCCCGATGAGGGCGACACGTGTGGGGAAAAAGAGTGAATCAAGCTCCGCCATGACCAGGTCCTTCCGGTATCGTGATAGATCGGTGTTTACGTAGAAATTCGTTTTTATCCGACGAAACCGATTCTTAACAGCCTGATTGCCTATCAGTATGGTACCGCATAAAGAGCTGATTTCTACTCGCAGGCCCTGCCGGCGCACTGCCTGAACCGCATGGTCTTCCCCCTTCAGACAAAAAAAAAGGCTCCCCGACGCACCGAGCGGTACGCCGGGGAGCCTTTTATGCAGCGAGGCTTACCCTTTCAGCTGAACAGGAACTATTTTTTCAGGCGCGGGTCCCCGGCATAGCCAAGGGCCTTCCAGTCTAGGCGCCCCTTGGCGCCATGGCAATCAGCGCACCTGAGCGCCTTCTCCTTGGGAGCGACCATGTGGTTGACCGGCCAGACCATGGAGGTTTCGATCCAGCCGAACTTTCCGCTGTACGGTTGTCCGGCCGACTTCATGCCCGCCGCGATGGCCTTGCCCCAGTCGTAGTGAACCCAGTAGGCGCTCTCGCTGGTGGGAGGTCCGAAGACGTTGACAACCGCTACGGTTTTATTTTCACTGTCGTAGGGTTGTTTCCCCTTCATGACCTTGAAGGGGAAGATCCTGGCGTTGGGATCCTTACGGCTTCCCTTTGCCGCTGACAGCTTGACCTCCTTGGTCGGATCGATTTTGTCGCCAAGAAGGACGCGCTCAACCGAGCCGTTGTACCAAAAATAGGTGGGAACGATATCCTTTTCCCAGGCAAAATCACCCTTCATTTTGTCGTACTGTTTCTCGCCATAGGCGTCCTTCTTCACCTCTTCGGGCTTCACGTCCTTGCCGGCGGTTGACCAGTCCCACCACACCTTGGTCGGCTTTGACTTGGCAAAGGTGGGTATGTGGCAGGTCTGGCAGGCGATCTTCCCGGCATGCCTGTTCAGCATGGCGTTCTTGTGCGCGTCACCCCGGTGGCAGTCGGTGCAGCCCATGGTGCGGGCGGCGCCGCTGCCCAGCGAGACGGAAGCTGCCTCACCCTTGATGGCGTGGTCGTTCCCCCGGTGACAGGACTCGCAGGTCATCTGCGACTTCCCTCCCATGTGAATATCGATGTCCGGAGTGGGATTGGTCAAGGTGGAATCCAGGTCGCCATGCTTGACCCGGTCGCCTCCGCCACCATAGAAGTGGCAGGAACCGCAGGTTGCGCGGGTCGGTTTGCCCACGGACTGGGCAACCTTGACCAGGTCAACCGGTTCCCACACGTTTCCTTTGGGGAATTCCTTTTTCTCGCCTGCGTACACCGGGTGTCCGGCCCCGGACGGAAACTTTTTATAGGTTCCGGTGCTGTCATGGCAGACCAGGCAGTCCACGTTCTCCGTCTTGGTGAAGTCGAAGGAACTGTCCTTCCAGCCGTAGCCGGCATGACAGCTGGTGCAGCGGGACCAGTTGGAAGGGAGTGCGATGCAGAAGTTGTTCAAAGCGTTCTTCTTGCCGTACTCCATGCTCTTGCCGTTGACCACCTGTTTCTTGGACCAGGTCCAGTGCACCGACTTCATGAAAGATTGCGTCTCCTGTTCATGACACTCCATGCACTTCCTGGTCACCTCGGGGCCGTTCTTGAAGGGACCGCTGATGAACTCGGCATGATTCGGCCCGGCGAATGCCGGGTGCGATGCGCACCCCAGAGCCAGGATGAGCAGGACGAAAAGATGTCTCTTCATGTGGCAAACCTCCTTCGTTTTTAGTGCACCGTCACACGGAACAGGACCCGCTTGCGAGTCATCCCCTGCCAGGGCACGTCAGAATCCGTTTCCAGAAGAATCTACTCCCTGAGCGACCCCTTGCCATAGAAAGGGAGTTCACAGACCACGGCCTCCATGCTGACCCGTTCGTGTCCGATGGTCAGACGGGTACCGATCCCGGCAGCCTCCGGCCTGACCAGCCCCAGGCCGATGCCGCACCCCAGCATGGGGGAGAAGGCGCCGCTGGTCACGCTCCCCACAACCTGACCGCAACAGTGGATGTCGTAGTGCTGACGGGGCGAACGGCGGCCCTCCACCCGAAAGGCTACCTTGCATCGGGAAAGCCCCTGCTCCCTCTGGGCCAGCAACGCATCCCTGCCTACAAAATCCTTGTCGAAATTGACAAAAATCTCCAGACCGGCCTCCAGGGGGGTGATGCTCTCGTCGATATCGTTGCCGTAGAGGGAGTAGCCCAACTCCAGACGCAGCAGGTCCCGGGCGCCCAGGCCGGCCGGCCTGACCCGCTGGTCACGCAGCAGCAGGTCCCACAGTTCGCCGACCCTGGCGCTGGGGAGGAAGATTTCAAAGCCCAGTTCACCGGTATAGCCGGTGCGGCTGACCAGCGCCTGGCACCCCAGTATCTCCAGGGGGATGGACCTGAAGTAGGCCAGCTCAGCCACCTGCCCTCCGATGGTATCCACCAGTACCTGGCGCGCCAGGGGGCCCTGCACATCCAGCTTGCCGGTCTCATCGGTAATGTCCCTGAACGAGCCGCCCCGCAGGCGGCTGGCGATAACGCTGAAGTCAGAGGCGATGGTGGCGGCGTTGACCACGATCATGACCCTGTTCTCAGTCAGGCGAAAGACGATCAGGTCGTCGATGATCCCCCCCCGATCGTTGAGCAGGAAACCGTAGCGCGAGCGCCCCAGCGAGATGGTTGCCACGGAGAAGCTGAACAGCTCTTCCAGTCCATGGGCATTTAAATCACCCTCGAACAGGAACTCCCCCATGTGGCAGATATCGAACAGCGCCGCCCGTTGTCGGCACCAGCCATGCTCGGCTATGATCCCCGCGTACTGGATCGGCATATCCCAGCCGCCAAAGGGGCCCATGCGGGCATTCAGGCTTTTGTGTCTGGCATTCAGGGGGGTCTGTTTCAACGATTCATCCATGTCAACCACTCCGCTCAAGCTGCCGGGAAGAGGCCAGGTTAGCGCCCGCCATTGTTTCCCGGCTCATCCTGAATTCCCGTGTACAGTTGTCCGAACAGATGGAGGCGCTTTCTCGTCCGATGTTGACGGAAAGTATACCGTCCCTCCGCAATAATGCCACTGCCCGCGAAAGCAGGAAACCAGTCCGAATCATTCCCGTGGATGAAGTGCTGCACGGGGGATGGTGTAGAATCAGTGCACAGTGCGATGCAGAGCTACAGGAGGCTGTTCGTAGAGAGCGATCTGCCGGGAATCGGCAGCCAACGCGCTGACACAGCCACCTGCCGGAATCAGGAGAGAATGGTATGAGGGTGGGGTATGGAAGGTGAGTCCGGCACCAGGCTCCGGGGCGGTCCCGGCGGAACCTGCTCACCGGCATCCTGTCAGGCCGGCGGAAAGCGATCGATAACGTCCAGAAAATCCTGCGGCAGCAGGGAGCGCACCCGGCTGGCGATGATCTCCGGGACAGCGCCGTAATGAGCGGCTGCGATGGCACCGGTGATGCAGGCCTGGGTATCGCTGTCCCCTCCCAGGGAAACCGCCTTCCTGATTGCATCCTCGTAGTCGCTGGATTCCAGAAAAGCGATCACCGCCTCGGGCACGCTTCCCTGGCAGGAGACGTCGAAGCGGTAGCCGGGTCTGATCTCGGCCAGGCTGCGCCCCAGGTCGTAGCCGAAGCGCTGCTCCAGTTCGCGGCGGATGAAGGCCTTCTCCGCACCACCACGGGCCAGAAACACCGCCAGGGCAACGGCCTGGGCCCCCTTGATCCCCTCGGGATGGTTGTGGGTCACCACGGCGCTGCGAAACGCCTCGGTAAGCACCCGTTCCTGGCTGTCAAAGGCCAGCCCCACCGGAGAGACCCGCATGGCCGAGCCGTTCCCCCAGCTGCCATAAGGTTGGGGGTCGTCAGCGCGCAACCAGCGCATGAAGCAGCCGCCGTACCCGGCCCGGGGATAGCACCGTCCCAACCGGTGCATCCAGGCGCCGTAGTCGCCATCCTCCAGGATGGCCCGGGCCACGGCAACGGTCATGACCGTATCGTCGGTGAATCGGCTCCCCACATGGAAGAGCGGAAAATCCTCGCGCTTGACGGGACTGAACTCATACACCGAACCGATGACATCGCCGGCAATGGCTCCCAGCATGGGCGCACCTCCTCCGGAAATAGGGAACGCCGCCCCCCGATCGGACGGCGTTCTCCCAGTATAACGCAGCTTCCCCTCTCCGGGAGGGAGCGGGAGGTCGGCTGGGCACTCCGACCTAGAGGGTCCTCCCTGCCGCCGCGGCGAACAGCTTCAGCTTTTCCATCATGGCGGCGAACTTGGCCGGCTTGAGCGACTGGGCACCGTCGCTGGAGGCGTTTTCCGGGTCGGGGTGCACCTCCACCATCAGCCCGTCTGCTCCTGCCGCCACGGCGGCGTAGCACATGGGCGCCACATAGTGGTGGTTGCCGGTGCCGTGGGAGGGGTCGATCACCACCGGCAGATGGGTCTTTCCCTTCAGCACCGGTATGGCCGACAGGTCCAGCGTGTTGCGGGTAGCGGTCTCGAAGGTGCGGATGCCCCGCTCGCAAAGAATCACCGACTGGTTCCCCTCGCTCATGATGTACTCGGCGCTCATCAGGAACTCCTGGATCGTCATTGACATACCCCGTTTCAGCAGCACAGGACGTTTGAGCTGACCGACCTTCTTCAACAGGGCGAAGTTCTGAGCGTTGCGGGCGCCGATCTGCAGCATGTCGGAGTATTCGGCAACCAGTTCGGCGGTCTCCGGGTTGATCACCTCGGTGACAAAGGGGAGACCGGTCACCTCCCGCGCCTTGGCCAGCAGCTTGAGCCCCTCTTCCTCCATCCCCTGGAAGGAGTAGGGAGAGGTGCGCGGCTTGAAGGCGCCGCCCCGCAGCATCTGGGCTCCGGCCGCCTTCACCGCCACTGCCGACTCGATGATCTGCTCCTCGCTCTCCACGGAACAGGGGCCGGCCATGACGATCAACTGCGGGCCGCCTATGCAGACCTGATCGTTGACCCGCACCAGGCTGGCCTCTTTCTTCAGTTCCTTGGAGGCCAGCTTGTACGGCTGGAGGATCGGCAGGACATTCTCGACTCCGTGCATGGATTCCACCTTCTGCAGCACCGCCTTTCCCCGCTCGTCTCCGATGGCCCCGATCACGTCCCTGGTGGAACCGTGGATGACATGCGGCTTGTAGCCCAGTTCCCTGATGCGCTTCAATACCTCGTCCCGTTCCTTCTTGGTTGCCCCTGCCTTCATGACGATGATCATCTCTGCTCCTTTTTGGCCACAAAACGAACAGGAGCCGGAAGGTTTCCCCCCGGCTCCTGAACCCGCACCTGGTGCGGCTGCATAAAAAAGCCGGGGAGACTTCCGTCTGCCCCGGCTTTGTGGTGTGTGATGGTGCTGCTTCGCGTGAACCTACACCCCTACCCGGGCAGACGGCTGAAAATAAAAGCCGTACCAAAAGTAAAAGGAATAGTTCGTAAAGAAGCGCTCTGAATTCATGGCAGTCACTAAAACACAGCAATCAAACGGTTGTCAAGACAAAATCCACCACGGGCGCTAGGGATGCGGAAACCCCGTCTAATGGCCGGTCAGTTCATCGGCAACCCTTACCAGATCAGGCAGGTCGGGCTTGGTGAGGATGTGGTTGGCGCCCAGCCCGATCCATTTTCGCTTATTGTCCTCCGAGGCCAGGGAGGAGAAGATCACCACCGGAAAGTCCTTAAGCGCCTCGTTCTTGCGGATCAGCGAGGTGAGGTGCAGGCCGTCCATCTGCGGCATTTCCACATCGGTGATCACCAGACTGAGGATGCTTCTGATATCCGTGCCATCCTGTGCGCAGCATGCAAGCTTTTTCTGAATGAGGTCCCAGGCCAGGGCGCCGTTTTCCGCCTCCTCCACAACATAACCTGCAGCGCGCAGGGAAGCGCACATGGTGTTGCGTATGAACAGCGAGTCATCGGCCACCAGTATGGTCTTCTGGGAGCGGTCCGCGTTCGGATCTCGTTCCAGCAGATCTGCGCTGTTCATGGGCCTGAGGGCGCTCTGGGAGCAGAGTTCGCCCACGATCTTCTCGAAATCCAGGAGCAGGATGATGCGGTCCTCCATCTTCACCAGGCCGGTTACCTGTTCGCTGTGCACCGACCGTGACGGCGGCTCCACGTTCTTCCAGGAGATACGGTAGATACGGGAAACCGAGTGCACCAGTACCCCCACCATCAGGTTGTTGAACTCCAGCACCACCACCCGGTCAGCCACCAGGTCACCGGTGTCCTTGCCCAGCACCTGGGCCAGGTTGATGATGGTGATCACCTTGTCGCGCAGCTTGATCATCCCCTCGACGCCCGGCTTGGCGTTGACCACCTTGGACATCTGCGGCAGGCGGATTATTTCACGGACCTTGGCCACATTGACCCCGTAGTAACAGGGGATCACATTTCCATGCCAGTCCATCTCGTCGATCCTGAATTCGACGATTTCCAACTCGTTGGTGTCGCTTTCCAGCAGAATCTTGTCACTCTTCATGTTCATGTTCGCCCCCCCTGAAATACCTGACAACAGCTATCCGTATACCACTGATTGAGTAATTCCGCAATTTTACATTAAAAAGGACCGTAAACGTGCCGTGGCGGCCATCCTTGACAGGCCATCACGCCTATGCTAGCTTGTAAACCCTTTGCAATTTCAAATCTTTGGAGTCAGCATGGCCTGCCCCGATTTTACTACATTCCTGGAATTATCAAGCCGCGGCAACCTGATACCGGTGTACCGGGAGATCATGGCGGATATGGACACCCCCGTCAGCGCCTTCAGAAAGCTGGATGACGGCCGTTTTTCCTTTCTGCTGGAGAGTATCGAGGGTGGTGAAAAATGGGCGCGCTACAGTTTTCTCGGCTCCACCCCCTCCATGATCGTCCGCTCCAAGGGGAGTTGCGTGGAAATCATCGAGGACGGCGTGACCACCACCCTGTCCAGTGACGACCCACTGAGATGCGTCCGCGATGTGATGGCCCGTTTCACCCCCGTGGAGGTGGAGGGACTGCCGCGCTTCTTCGGCGGCGCGGTCGGCTATCTGGGCTACGACATGGTGCGACACTTCGAGCATCTGCCGACCACGAAACCGGCCGTCATTGACGCCTACGACGCCTACCTCTTGATAACCGACACCATCGTGATCTTCGACACCATGAGCCAGAAGATAAAGGTGGTCTCCAACGCCCATGTCAGCCAGGGCAAATCCCCCCGCCAGGCCTATGACGAGGCCATCGCCACTATAGAGTCCATCGTGAAGCGGCTGCGCATGCCCCTACCGGACATGACCGTGCCCCCCAGGGCCCGGCGAACGGAACTGCGCTCCAACATCAGCCGTGAGGAGTACGAGGCAGGCGTTGAAAAGGCCAAGGAGTACATCCGGGCCGGTGACATCATCCAGGTCGTCCCCTCCCAGCGCTTCAGCGGAAAACTGGAGGCCGACCCCTTCGACGTCTACCGGGTCATGCGCACCCTCAACCCCTCCCCCTACATGTTCTTCCTGCGTCTTGACGGCACCATCATCGCCGGCGCCTCGCCGGAAGTCATGGTGCGCAAGGAGGGGACCGGCGTGGAACTGCGTCCCATCGCCGGCACCCGCCCCCGGGGAGCCAGCGGCGAAGAGGACATCCGCCTAGCGGAGGAGCTTTTGGCCGACCCCAAGGAGCGGGCCGAGCATGTCATGCTGGTTGACCTGGGCAGGAACGACCTGGGCAGGGTCTGCGAGACCGGCAGCGTGAAGGTGTCCGAGCTGATGGTCATCGAACGCTACTCCCACGTCATGCACATCGTCTCCAACGTGCAGGGAGAGTTGAAGCCGGAGAGCGACGCCTTCGACCTGGTGCGGGCAACGCTTCCGGCCGGCACTCTCTCGGGAGCGCCCAAGATCAGGGCCATGCAGATCATCGACGAACTGGAGCCGGTGCGCCGGGAAGTCTACGGCGGCGCGGTGGGGTACTTCTCCTTCTCCGGCAACATGGACCTGGCCATCACCATCCGCACCCTGGTGATCAAGGACGGCATGGTACACCTGCAGGCCGGCGGCGGCGTGGTGGCAGACTCGGACCCGGCCGCGGAGTGGCAGGAGACTGTCAACAAGGCCATGGCCGCGCGACGGGCCATCGAGATCGCCGAGGGAGGGCTGGAATAAATGCTTTTGATGATCGACAACTACGACTCCTTCACCTTCAACATCGTCCAGTACTTCGGTCAACTGGGTGAGGATGTGCGGGTGCACCGCAACGACAAAATCACCCTTGATGAGATTGAAACCATGCGCCCCCAGCGGCTGGTCATATCCCCCGGACCCTGTTCCCCCGAAGAGGCCGGCATCTCCGTGGCAGCCATCAGGCACTTCGCCGGAAAAATCCCCATCCTGGGGGTCTGTCTGGGGCACCAGGCCATCGGCGCCGCCTTTGGCGGCAACGTGGTACGCAGCGTGTCGCTGATGCACGGCAAGACCTCCCCCATCCACCACGATGGCAGGGAACTGTTCCAGGGCCTAGCCAATCCCTTCCAGGCCACCCGCTACCACTCCCTGGTGGTGGACCGCCCCACCCTGCCGGACTGCCTGGAGGTGACCGCCTGGGTGGACAACGGCGAGATCATGGGACTGCGCCACCGGCAGCTGCCCATCTGGGGGGTGCAGTTCCACCCCGAATCGATCCTCACCGAGGGGGGCATGGATATCCTGGCCAACTTCCTGCGCATCAGCGCACATCAGTGAGGAGTGAAGCGTGAAGAACGAGGTCTCTTTTCCCCTCACTCCTTACCCTTCACCGATGCATGCCAACACCAAAACATATCGTTATTTCGGGGGAGAAGGGCTGCATATGCCCCCGTATTTTTTATAGTGCGTGATAGCAAATAATTCCAGGAACGGTATTTCGACACATGACCAGAGAACTTGCCAAGGGGTACGAGCCCCACGACGTTGAAAAAAAATGGTACGCCCAGTGGGAAGAGAAGCACTACTTCCACGCCGACGCCACCTCCGACAATAAACCCTACTCCATCGTCATCCCCCCCCCCAACGTGACCGGCGCCCTGCACATGGGGCACGCCCTCAACAACACCATGCAGGATATCCTCTGCCGCTGGAAACGGATGCAGGGGCACAACGTGCTCTGGATGCCGGGCACCGACC
>MTLE01000966.1_pt4 | contig 21933 bp, 17 predicted proteins | sample 1982461 | NCBI WGS metagenome assembly MTLE01 (sample SAMN05712605, study PRJNA340218) | biofilm metagenome | isolation source: sample SPL anode biofilm adapted to -200 mV | place: USA | collected 2012-02-03
ATCCAGAGTCTGCTGTGCTACCGTTACACCATTCGGCAATCAAGACGCGCTTAGCCTAGCGAGTTCGCGCCAAGAGTCAAGCGCCGCGCGCGCCGCCGAGTTGAAGCCCATTTTCCGGCCCTAAACTATGCCAGCCGAACACCGAATCATCCTGAAAAACATCGACCAGCCCGGGTACACGCCGGACGTCGAGTGTTACCTGCGCCACGGCGGCTACGAAGTGTTGCGCAAAGGCCTGGCGCTGCCGCCAGTCCAGCAGCCCGACGGCAAAACCGTCTCCGGCCAGGAGCGGCTCCGCTTGGAGGTGAAGGCCTCCGGCCTGCGCGGGCGCGGGGGCGCGGGCTTTCCGTGCGGCATGAAGTGGTCCTTCATCAACCACGCAGGCGGCAAGCCGGTGTACTTGATTTGCAACGCCGATGAATCCGAGCCGGGCACGTTCAAGGACCGCCAGATCATCCACAAGGATCCGCACCAGCTGATCGAGGGCATGATCCTTTCGTGCTACGCCAACAACGTGCATTTGGCGTTCATCTACATTCGCGGCGAATTTGTGGCGGGCGCCAAAATGCTCGACCAAGCGCTGGCCGAGGCGCGCGCCAAAGGGTTTCTCGGGAAAAACATCCTGGGCACCGGCTACGACCTGGAAATTTACGTGCACCGCGGCGCGGGCGCTTACATATGCGGCGAGGAAACGGGCTTGATCGAATCCCTCGAAGGCAAGCGCCCGTATCCGCGCATCAAGCCGCCGTATTATCCCGCGGTGCTGGGCTTGTACCAATGCCCCACCATCGTGAACAACGTGGAAACGCTGTGCGCGGTGAAACACGTGATCGACATGGGCGGGGCCGAGTACGCCAAGCTCGGGCTGCCGCAAGATCCGGGCACGCGCGTGGTGTCCATCAGCGGCCACGTGCGCAAGCCGGGTTACTACGAAATCGAGATCGGCAAAGTGACCCTGGGCGAATTGATCAACGATTTTGCCGGCGGCCTGCGCGAAGGGCGCACGCTCAAGGCGGTGATCCCCGGCGGTTCTTCGGCCAAAGTGTTGAAGGCGGCGGACCGCGTCAAGCTCAAGACCAAGAAGCCGGACGGCAAGGACGCGGAGAAAGAAATCGCGCTGCTCGATTTGCCCTACGACGCCGCTTCGCTGGCGGCCGCCGGCTCGATGAGCGGCTCCGGCGCGATCATCGTGCTGGATGATTCGGTGGATATCGTCGGCGCCCTGGCCAACATCAGCGCGTTTTACGCCCACGAAAGCTGCGGCCAATGCACGCCGTGCCGCGAAGGCTCGCTGTGGATGCACAAGGCCCTGCAACGGCTGGTCAGCGGCCAAGGCCGGAAGGAAGACGCGGATTATTTGCTGCACATCGCCAACAACATTCCCGGGGGCCGCACGGTGTGCGCCTTCGGCGAGGCTTGCTCCTGGCCGGTGCAGAGTTTTGTCGGCAAGTTTAAGGATGAATTTATGGCCCGCGGCGCGGCCGATGAAGCGCGCCGGGCGGCCGGAAAGGAAACCGGGCATGCGCATTAGCATGCGTAGCAACCACGCCTGGCCCTGCGCGCGGCGGCACTGAAGTATGACGAACGCCACTCCCCAAGCACCGAACCCCGAGCCCGTGCCCACGATCACGGTGAAGATCGACGGCAAAACGGTTGCGGTCCCCAAGACCCAGCCGAACCCGTTGACCGGCCAGCCCACGCCGACCACGATGATCCAGGCGTGCGAACTCGCCGGAGTGGAGGTGCCGCACTATTGCTATCATTCCAAGCTGCAAGTGGCGGGCAATTGCCGCATGTGCCTCGTCGAATACGGGGTGCCCGCCCTGGGGCCGGACCGCAAGCCGCTGTCCAACCCTGACGGCACGCCGGTCATTTCCAAAATGCCGAACCCGGCCATTTCCTGCGCCACGCCGGTGAGCCCGGGCATGGAGATTTACACCCAGACGGCCAACGTGCAGAACATGCGCAAGGCGATCCTGGAGTTTCTCCTGATCAATCACCCGCTCGATTGCCCCATTTGCGACCAGGCGGGCGAGTGCAAATTGCAGGAGTACTCGGCGGATTACGGCCAAGCCAAGAGCCAGTTTGCCGAGTTCAAGGTGCATAAGCCCAAGCAAGTCGATCTGGGGCCGCGCATCATGCTCGACAACGAGCGCTGCATCCTGTGCACCCGCTGCATCCGGTTCGCGCGGGACGTCGCCAAGAACGACGTGCTCGGCATCATCAATCGCGGCGGCCACAACACCATCGCCACCTATCCGGGCACGGCGTTCGATAGCAATTATTCGCTCAACACGGTGGATATCTGCCCCGTGGGCGCGCTGACCTCGAAAGATTTCCGGTTCCAAATGCGCGTCTGGTTCCTCAAGGAAACCAAGAGCCTCTGCACCAGTTGCGGCACCGGCTGCAACGTGGTGATCGGCTCGCGCGAAGGCAAGGTTTACCGCCAGGTGCCGCGCGAGAACAACGCGGTGAACTCGTCGTGGATGTGCGACGCCGGCCGGTTGAACTATAAATGGATCGGCCGCGAAGATCGTCTGAAAACCTGCGTCGTGCGCCAAAGCGGCACGTCGCAACCGGCCAGTTGGGCCGATGCCCTGCGCGTGGTCAGCCTGCGCTTGAAGGACGCCGCCGAAGGCTCGGTGGCGATCATCGCTTCCGCGCGCCAGACGAACGAGGAGCTTTACCTGCTCGCGAAAATCGCCCGCAAGTATAAGGCCCTCACGGATTCGGTGCCGCGCACGGGGAAGGGCGACGAATTGTTGATCAGCGCGGATAAAAATCCCAACAGCAACGGCGCCCGCGCGCTGGGGATTGCGCCCAACGAATTGGGGGCGAACCTCCCGCGCATCGCCGAGGGCATCAAACGCGGCGAGATCAAAACCTTGCTCGTGTTCGGCGAAGACGCGGCCAAGCATTTGGGCGCGGACACGCTGCGCCAGGTGGAAGCTTTGTTCGTTAGTGATATATTGCCCAATGCGACGGTGAACGCGGCCCAGGTGGTCTTGCCGGGGTGCGCCCACGCCGAGAAACGCGGCACATTCACCAATGTCCAGGGCCGGGTGCAGAAATTCATGGCGGCGGTGACGCCGCCGGGTGACGCGCGTCCCGAGCTGGAATTCTTGCGCGAAATCCTCACGCAGATCGGCGCGGGTGTGGAGCCCGCCGGGATCGAGCGGTTGTTCGACCAAATGGCCCACGAAACCCCGGCGTTCGCCGGGCTCACTTGGGCCGCGCTGGGGGATCAAGGCCAGCCCGCCAAGCTGGCCGTGGAGGGCAAGGTTTGACGCATGGAAAGCCATTTAACCATTCCTTTAATGCTGGCCGCCGCCGAGGGTGACAAAATCTTCGGCGTGGTGCCTCCGTTCTTGTTCTTCAGCATCATCAAGGTCGTGGTGGTCTTTGTAACCGTCTTGACCATGTTTGCCTACGCCGTGTGGGTGGAACGGCGCGTCTCGGCGTTCATCCAGGACCGCATCGGGCCGAACCGCGTGGGGCCGATGGGCCTGCTGCAACCGCTGGCGGACGGCGTGAAAGCGTTCTTGAAAGAGGATTTCACGCCCGGCCACGTGCGCAAATTTTACTTCTGGCTGGCCCCGGCGATCATGCTGCTGCCGGGCATGCTCTGCATCGCCATCATCCCGTTTGGCTCGAATCTGAATGGCGAAAACATGGTGATCGCGGACCTGAACGTCGGCGTGCTGTTCACCTTCGGCATCGCCTCGCTTAGCGTGTACGGCTTGGTGCTGGCGGGCTACGCGTCCAACTCGAAATATCCGTTCCTCGGCGGCATGCGCTCAAGCGCGCAGATGATTTCCTACGAAATCTCCATGGGCATGTCGGTGATTCCGATTCTGCTGATCGTGGGCGACCTGAGCTTTAATCAGATCATCCGCTACCAAAGCGGCAGTTTGTTCAACTGGTTCATCATCCAAGCGCCGCTGTCGTTCATCATTTTCGCGGCCGCCTCGTTTGCCGAAACCAACCGCCTGCCGTTCGACTTGCCCGAGGCGGAAAACGAGCTGGTATCGGGTTATAATATCGAATACGGCTCGATGAAGTTCGCCCTGTTCTTCATGGGGGAATATTCCAGCATGATCGCCATTTCGGCGCTGATGACCACGCTGTTCTTCGGCGGCTGGACGCTGCCGTTCTTCGGCCTCGACCAGCCCGCGACGACGCTGCTGGGCGGCCTCTTGCATATCGGCATTTTCCTGGCCAAGACTTGTGCCTGGGTCTTTTTGATGATTTGGATTCGCTGGATGTGGCCGCGTTTCCGGTTTGACCAGCTCATGGATTTGGGCTGGCGGCGGTTTATCCCGCTGGCGCTGGCCAACATTCTTATCACCGCCGTATGGCTTTGGTTGAAACACTGATTGCGCAATGATCGTTAAACGCAAACCGCTCACGTTCTGGGAACGCCTGTATTTGCCCGCTGTCATCAACGGGTTCAAAATCACGGTGCGCCACTTCTTTAAAAAGAAGGTGACGATGCAGTATCCCGAGGAGAAGTGGACCGTGCCGCCGGGCTACCGGGGCGCGCCCTACTTGGTGAAGGATCAGGATAACCGCACCAAATGCGTCTCCTGCCAGCTGTGCGAATTTGTGTGCCCGCCCAAGGCGATTAAAATCACGCCGCCCGGGCCGGAGGCGAATCCCGCGGTGGGCAACGTCGAGAAGACCCCCAAGGAATTCGAGATCAACATGCTGCGGTGCATCTTTTGCGGTTTTTGCCAGGAAGTCTGCCCGGAGGAGGCCATTTTCCTGATGAAGGATTATTCGCTGGTGGGCTTGGCCCGCAAGGAAATGATCTACAACAAAGAAAAGTTGCTGGAACTGGGCGGCACGTTGAACGACCCGATCCAGAAATGGAAGCACAAGTGATGGAAAGCTTTTTCTTTTATTTGTTTGCCGCCGTGGCGGTGCTGGGCGGGTTGCTGGTGGTGGTGAATCCCTTCAGCCGGAACCCGGTGACCAACGCCATGTGGCTGGTGGTGTCGATGATCGCCCTCTCGGGCATCTTCGTGCTGTTGCACGCGTACTTCCTGGCGGCCACGCAGATCCTGGTTTACGCGGGCGCCGTGATGGTGCTGTTCTTGTTCGTGATCATGCTGCTCGATTTGAAGGAAGAGGAGCATCAGAAGTGGGGCTTTGTGCGGCTGGGCTTCGGCATCATGGCCGCCAGCATGGTGGCGGCGGTGCTGATTCACACGATGCTGCACTCGGGCACCAACGCGGCGGAAACCGCGGCGATCCTCGACGGCGGGGCCAAGCCCTTGGGCGCGCTGCTGTTCACGGACTACATGCTGCCGTTCGAAATTATGTCGGTGCTGCTGCTGGTGGGCATGATCGGCGTGGTGGTTTTAAGCAAAAAGGAGCTTAAATGATTGGGTTAACCCACTATCTGGCGCTCAGCGCCATTTTGTTCAGCCTGGGGTTGCTGGGGGTGCTGACACGCCGCAACTTGCTGGTGATTTACATGTCGCTCGAGCTGATGCTCAACGCCGCCAACCTGGCGCTGGTGGCCTGTTCGCGCTATAACCATAACCTGGACGGCCAGGTGGTGGTGTTCTTCATTATCACGGTGGCGGCGGCGGAAGTAGCCGTTGGCCTGGCCTTGATCGTGGCGCTGTTCCGCTTGCGCCAGACAACCCAGGTTGAAGATTTAAACACGTTGAATCACTAGCCATGGCTGAAACTTTCCCTTGGATCATCCTGTTCCTCCCGCTGGCCGCGGCGGCGCTCATCGCGCTGGTCACCGCGCCCAATCGCGAGTTGAGCGCCCGGCTTTCCATCGGCGCCATCGTGGCGGGCTTCTGGCTTAGCGGCATGCTGCTGTTCGACACGCACCTCTCCGAGCAACCGCAAGATTCCGTGTTCCACTGGCTCTCGGTCGGCGGCCTTAGCATCGATTTCGGCCTGCGCTTGGACCGCCTCTCGCTCTTGATGCTCTTGATCGTGACCGGCGTCGGCGGCGCCATTCACATTTATTCCTACGATTACATGCGCGGGGACCCGAGTTTCTCGCGATTCTACGCCTGCCTGAGCTTGTTCACGTTCTCGATGCTCGGCATCGTGCTGGTGAGCAATTTCTTCATGCTCTTCGTGTTTTGGGAACTGGTCGGTTTGTCCAGTTACCTGCTGATCGGTTTCTGGCATGAACGGCCCGCCGCGGCGGACGCCGGCAAAAAGGCCTTCCTCACCAACCGCATTGGCGACGCCGGATTTTTGCTGGGCATCCTGATGCTCTGGGGCGTGTGCGGCAGCCTCGATTACAGCGTGGTGCAGCAACAGCTCGCGCAAAATCCCAACGCGCTCTGGACGCTTTCGACCATTGCTGGCTTGCTGATTTTCTGCGGCGCGATGGGCAAGTCCGCCCAATTCCCGTTGCACGTGTGGTTGCCGGACGCCATGGAAGGCCCCACGCCCGTGAGCGCCTTGATCCACGCCGCCACCATGGTGGCCGCGGGCGTCTACATGCTTTGCCGCGTGTTCTTCGTGTTCCAAGTCACGCCCCATTGGCCGGATGCCATCGCCTGGCTGGGCAATTTCTCCGCGCTGGACGTGATCGCCTGGACCGGCGCTTTCACCGCGCTGCTGGCGGCGCTCATCGCCGTGCAACAAAACGACATCAAGCGCATCCTGGCTTACTCGACGCTCTCGCAACTCGGCTACATGGTGATGACCGTGGGGCTGGGCGGGCCAACGCAGGCGATGTACCATTTGACCACGCACGCCGGGTTCAAGGCGCTGCTGTTCCTCGGCGCGGGCGCGGTGATCCACTCGCTGCATCACGAGCAAGACATTTGGAAAATGGGCGGCCTGCGCCAGAAAATGCCGCTGACGTTCGCGTGCTTTCTGCTCTCGACCCTGGCGCTGGCCGGGGTGCCGCCGTTGAGCGGATTCTTCAGCAAGGACGCCATTCTCGCTTTCGCTTGGGACCACAATAAGCCCCTGTTCTTCGTCGCGGTGTTTGTCGCGGTGCTCACCTCGTTCTACATGTTCCGGCTGGTGTACGTGGCTTTCTTGGGCGGGACGCGCAGCCCGGCCGCGGGCCACGCGCACGAGGTCAAAATGGTCATGTACCTGCCCATGCTGTTCCTGGCGGTGCCCTCGGCGCTAATGGGTTTCTGGGGGGTGGAAGCGTACATCCATCATCAATTCGAGCCGCAAGCCGCCGAGTCTTTGGCCTGGTACCAGCAATTAATCGCGCCGTTTACCCACGCTCCGCTGGCCGCTTTCAGCGGCATGGTCGCGGTGGCTCTCGGTTGGGTGCTGGCCTGGCAACTTTATGGCAACGCCAAGAGCGATCCATTGCCTGGCATGTTGGGAGGCTTGGCTACCGCCATGAAGAACCGGTTTTACTTTGACGAATTGTACGCCAAGACCGTGCTGGCCGCGCAGGAAGCGCTGGCCGTGTGCGTGGATGTGTTCGACCGCTGGATTGTGGCCGGCCTCTGCGTGGGCGGCGTGCAAACGGTCACGGATGTGACGGGCCGGTTAATGCGCCTGGCGCAAACGGGCAATATTCAAACCTACGCCTGGCTCTTTGTGGCCGGCGTGGTGCTGGTTTTATTTTGGGCTTTAGGAAGATAATCCGCCATGTCATTGCTCACTCTTATCATATTGTTTCCCTTCCTCGGCGCCTTGGCGGTGCTAATCCTGCCGCGCCAGCAGCGGGTCGCGATCCATGGCGCCGCGTTGGTGTCCACGGCGGCGAGCCTCGCGCTGGCCTTGGTGGCGTGGTGGCAATTCGTGCCCGGCCTCACGGGCTGGCAATTGGAGCAAAAAGTGGCGTGGGTTGCGACCCTGGGCATCAGTTACCACGTGGGCGTGGACGGCATCAACCTGGGCCTGGTCATCATGGCCACGGTGGTGGCTTTTGCGGCGGCGTGCGTTTCCTGGGAAATCCGCGAGCGCGACAAAGAATTTTATTTCCTGCTGCTGCTCATGACTGGGGGCATTCTCGGGGCGTTCGTCTCGATCGACCTGTTTTTCTTTTACTTCTTCCACGAACTGGCCCTGGTGCCCACGTTCATCATGATCGGCGTGTGGGGCCGGGGAGAGCGCAAGAATTTCGCGACGTTCCAGATCACCCTCTACCTGAGCGTGGGGGCGCTGATTGCGTTGATCGGCCTGATCGCCCTGTATGTGCAGGCGGGCGCGGGGTCGTTCGATCTGGACGACATCACGCGGCAGTTGAAGGCGCAGCCGCTGTCCGCCTCCGCGCAGACGGGCATTTTCGGGCTGCTGCTGTTCGGCTTCGGGATTCTGGTTTCGCTGTGGCCATTCCATAGCTGGGCGCCGCTGGGGTACGCCTCCGCGCCGACCGCCACCGCGATGCTGCACGCGGGCGTGCTGAAAAAATTCGGCTTGTACGGCCTGCTGCGCATCGCCTTGCCGCTGCTGCCCGAGGGGGCCAAGGTCTGGCTGCCGGTGCTCGCGTGGCTGGCGCTGGGCAACATCCTTTACTGCGGGTTCGTGGCCATGCGGCAGCGCAACCTGAATATGCTGATCGGCAATTCGAGCGTGGCGCACGTGGGCTTCGCGTTCCTGGGCATCGCCTGTTATAACGTCATTGGGGCGACGGGCGCGGTGGTGGTGATGATCGCCCACGGCTTCCTGGCGGCGCTTAGCTTCGCTTTGAGCGGTTACCTTTATCAGCAAACCGGCACGCTGGAAATCAATCAACTGGGCGGGCTGTGGAAGCGGATGCCGTTTATCGGCACGGTGCTGATGGCGGCGTTCCTGGCGGGCTGCGGCGTGCCGGGGTTCGCGAATTTTGTGGGGGAAGCGCTGGTGTTTTTTGGGGCGTGGTCCACGTATCCGCTGATTGCGGGGCTGGCCCTGTGGGGCGCGTTGGTGATCGGCGGCGTGTACATGCTGCGCGCCATTCGCGACGTCTTGCACGGCCCGCTGCCGGCGCGCTGGCAGACGTTGCCGGACGCCAGCAATCCCTGGCGCAAAGTCCCCTTTGTGCTGCTGCTGGCCAGCTTGCTGGTATTCGGGTTTTATCCGCGTTTTTTAACCGATAACATCAAGGCGAGCGTGCCCACGATCGTCACGGTGGCCCCCGTCGCCGCCGCGAAACCGGCGGTGGCGACGGCCGCTCCCGCGCCGCGCGCCGCCCAACCCGCCCGCACTCATTGATCCCGCATGAATTTATACCTTGCCACTCCTGAAATCGCCGTTGTCGCCTTGGGCTTGGGGCTGCTGCTGCTGGATCTCTGGACGCCCCGCGAGCAAAAGGCCAGCCTCGGCTGGGTCGCCGCCTTCGTGCTGTTCCTCATCCTGGCGGGCACGTTCGTTTATAACATCACCACGCCGCAATTCGCCTTTGGCCAGATGTTCATCCTGGACGGCACCGCCCTGTTTTTCAAACGGCTCAGCCTGGCGGCGGGCATTCTCACGATCTTGGCCGCGATGAATTACGCCCCGCGCCTGGTCAGCGGCATCACCGAATATTACGTGATCATCATTTTCGCGCTGAGCGGCATGATGTTCGCCGCCTCGTCCAACCACTACGCGCTGCTGTTTGTGGCGGTGGAATTGATCACCGTTTCCTTTTACGTGCTGGCGGCCTACGAGCGGAAACAAGCCGCCGCGCTGGAATCGGGCGTCAAATACCTGATCCTCGGCGGCCTGGCCTCCGCGTTCCTCGTCTATGGCATTGCTTTGGTTTACGGGGCCACGGGATCGTTCGCGTTTGCCAATCCGGAGAACGTGAAAATCCAAGAAAACATGGGTGGGCTGTACCGCCTCGGTTTGTTGCTCGTGCTGATTGGACTAGGCTTCAAGATCGCCGCGTTTCCGTTTCAGGGCTGGGTGCCGGACGTCTACCAAGGCGCGCCCGCGCCGACCACCGCGTTTCTCGCCACCGGGTCCAAAGCCGCCGGGTTTGTGCTCCTGCTGCGCGTGTTGAACCAAGCCGCCCCGCAGTTGCTGGCCGATTGGCATCACTTGCTCATGGTGCTGGCGGCGGCCACGATTTTATACGGCAACCTCTGCGCGCTGCCGCAGCGCAACCTCAAGCGCCTGCTGGCGTACTCGGGCATCGCCAACGCGGGTTACCTGCTGCTGGGCGTGGCGGCGTTGAGCGCTGGGGGCGTATCGGCGGTGATGTTTTACCTGGCGGGCTATATGTTCGCGGTGCTGGCGGCGTTCACCGTGCTGGCGGTTTTATCCAACCACGTCGAAGGCGAGGATATCGGCGTGCTGGCGGGGTTGCACCAACGCTCCCCGATGATGGCGGCGATCATGACTTTGGCGGTGGTTTCGCTGGCGGGCATCCCGCCCCTGGCGGGCTTTTTTGGGAAATTCCTGCTCTTAAAAGCGGTGGTGTCCAAAGGGGCGGTGGAACCGGCCTATTACTGGCTGGCGGGCGTTGCCGTGGTGGGCGTGGTAATCTCCATGGCGTACTATTTCAACGTGGTGCGCGCCATGTACTGGCGGGCGCCGGAGACGGGCGCCAGCGCCGGGGTGATTGCCCTGCCCGTGTCCGCGAAAATTTCCCTCGCCGTGTGCGCGGCGGGCATCCTCATCATTGGCATCTTGCCCAATAGCTTGCTGCAATGGTCCGATATGGCCGTGGGCATGCTGGCCTTCAAATAAGCGCCGCGGGGCGCAGGTCAAAAAACTGGCCCAATAAACATACCCTTAAAAAAGGTAGTTACACCCCTATCTCATCCATGGCTGTGTTTGGAGTTTATATCCAACCCCTGCGTGACGAGGTTTTGTCCCACGCACCCAAGCCATCCTTACCCCGAAGGGGTTAAAGAATATAGCCCAGCGTTGCCGCGCCAGCGGCTACGCTGGGTAGGTGCCGCACCGATTCTATCTGTCTACCCCAAAGGGGTTGAATCGGCTTCCCCACGTCCATAACGCATTTCCTCCCAGCACGGGGGAAACCCGAATCCCGCCAAAATCATATCGGGAATGCAGGCCGCCATGGCTCCTGGCCGTCACCAGGTTCAACCCCGTGCGGGGTAGAACGCAGGTTTTTTACCGGCTCACCTAGGGTAGCGCTAGCGCGCAACCCTAGGCTATATTATCCGCGCACCTCCGGCGCGCGCCGAGTTATCCCGTTGAAGTCCAACCAGAGTTTTGCCAGGAATTTGAATCTGTGCTTCGTTTTTTTGCGGGTTTAAAAACCTTTGTTTTACACCAAAAAAATAAAAAAACCCGCCCAGAAAATCCGGGCGGGTGTGAAATTAAAAAACTGCGGCGCTTAGACTTTGCCGAGTTTCTTCATGCCTTCGAAGCAGCGGCGCACGTTCTCGATGGCGTCGCCTTCGCGTTCATGCTCCACCACGTACCACTTGGTGATGCCGCTCTTTTCGCATAGCTCGAACACGGCCGGGAAATTGACTTCGCCCTGGCCAATGACGGCATCCTTGGCGCCGCCCCATTCCTTGATGTGAATGGTCGCGCCGCGCTTGGGATATTTTTTGAGGACTTCCACCGGGTCGGCCCCGCCGTCTTTGCAGTTTGAGGTGTCCAGCTGCATGACCACGTCGTTGGTCGTGTTGCCGAAGAACAGGTCCCAGTAGGTTTCCCCGTCCACTTTGGTGAAGTCGCCTTTATGGGCGTGATAGCCGACCTGCATTTTGGCGGCCTTGGCTTTGATGGCTTGCTGGTTGAACAGCTTGGCCAAGTCCAGCCAGCCTTGCTTGGTGTGGGCTTCCATGTACGGGCAGATCAAAAACTTATTGCCCAAGACCTGATTGAACTCGATGGTGGCGTCGATCTTGTCCGGTTGGAGCGTCTCCAGGCCGGTGTGCGTGCCGCAACAAACCAGGCCGTTATCGTCGAGCATTTTCCGCAGTTCCTTGGCCGAAAGATTATTGTACCCGGCGAATTCCACGCCCTTGAAACCGATATCGGCTACGGCTTTCAGGGTCTTGGCCGGATCTTTCGCGAAGGCCTCGCGGATGGAGTACAATTGCAGGCCGACGGGCACTTTTTTGCCCGCCGCTAGCAAGTTAGGCAACCCCGCGCTCAAGGCGGCGGCGCCCAGAGCGGTGGCTTTAAGAAAGTCACGGCGTGAAGTTAACTGAAAAGAACTCATGTTATCTCCTAATTATTAATCGGTTGGTTATTTCATGTCTCTGACGGCCTCTACCAATACCGGAAATCCTTGGGGGAGGCAATAGCCTAGCGAGGGGTTCGCTCGCAGGGCCGGCACGGGGGTGGCGAATCGTTTTTCCGGGCAGGGGAAGAAGTCTTGGATCAAGCTGCCCAAGCGCGCGAGTCTTGAAATTCCCCTCCTGGAGGGGTGCAACCCCTGCCGAGGTAGCCGGAAAAAGGCTGCCTTGACCCTGGGTAGCGCTTCCGCGCAACCCAGGGCTATATTATTTTCACCCCTCGAGGGGTGAATGATCCTGCGGAGGTGCCGTTGGTAATTACTGATCAGTCCGCAGGCTATCGCGCCGACGGATCTGTATCCCTGAGCTTTTTTTCGCAGGCCCAGGTCCGTGCCCCATTACCCCGCCAGGGGTAAAATATTATAGCCCAGGTGTTGGCGCGTTAGCGCCTACCCTGGGACCAACCGATCGTTTTTCTGCGTTCAACCCCGCCGGGGGTTGAACTCTTAGACCAATCATCCCATGCACGCGCGCCTCGAAATCTTCCGCCGGGTCCAGTAGAAGATAGTTCCGGCAATCGGAGTTAAGAACGGTCCCCACTCAATTAATGGGGCAGAAGAAGCCGGGATGGCAAAACCGGCGCGCGGGAGTTTGGCCGGGTGGGGGAGGGGTTTTTACCGCGTGCGGCCTAGATAATACAGCGCAATGCCCAGCAACACCGCGATCAACAGGCCCACCACGATCGCGGCGTAATGGGTTTGTTTATGATGCAGCCGGTTGCTGCGCCCCATGCCGGGGAGCAGGTAATAGCGGTTGGCTTCTTTATTTTTGGGCTTCCAAAACATAGTGGCCTAACGCAGCCAAGCCTTTAGCTTAGCCACGCGGCACATGTTTTATGCCTTTTTTGCCAAGCCTTGCAAGCCCAAGTTCGCCTGAATCGGGCAGGGACGGCGCGCTGCGCCGTGCCAGTGCGGTTGCGCAGGCGTCAGCGCCAGGGAGGAGCAGCTGGAAACGAACCGCCAGTCCGTAATGGCCGGGCTTATGCCTGCGCCCGAAAAAAGGAGCTCGATTCGGTGGGGTGCCAGAGTGCCCGAGAGGAGCGAGCGGGTAAAACGAGAAGCCTTAAGCTGCCGTCCTCTTCGCAATCCCATCCACGCCGATTTCGGAATCCGGGTTAAAGAATTTTCTTATGTCCCTTCTGGCCAAAGGCAACGGCTGGGGGCTCGGCTAATTACGCCCTTCGGGGTTTTTGCGGATGGCTGAAGCCGGGAGCGCTTATGATGTTTGATATTGGGGCTGAATAGGTTATGATTGCAACTTGAGTCGAACATTGCGGTGCGCCCGGGCGCTGTGTAGGGTTTGGGTGTGATTTCGTGGTTCCAATCGATCGACGAAGGGCTCCTGCGGTTTATCAACCATTCGTTGAGCAATTCCGTGTTCGACGTCCTCATGCCCTGGCTGAGCGGCAACGCCGCCTTTGTGCCCTTGGTGGCGGTGGCGTTGATCGCCCTATTGTGGCGCGGCGGCCTGCGCGGCCGGGTTTGCGTGTTCCTGCTCGTGCTCGGCGTGGGCTTGACCGACGGTGTGGTGTGCAAAAACCTCAAGAAAGCCGCGGCGCGGCCCCGGCCCTTTTTGACCCACCCGGAGGTGACGACGCGCGTGGGGCGCGGCGAAAGCGGTAGCCTGCCATCTTCGCATGCGGCAAATTGGGCGGCGGCCGTGATCGTGCTCGGGGCGTTTTACCGGCGCAGCTGGCGGGCCACGGTGCCGGTGGCGCTGGCCATCAGTTTTTCGCGCGTCTACAACGGCGTGCATTATCCCAGCGATGTGCTGGCGGGCTGGGCTTTGGGCGGCGGCACCGCCTGGCTTTCGTTGCACGGGGCGGATCGTTTGTGGCGCTGGAGCGCCAGCCGGTGGTTCCCGTTATGGCAACATAAGCTGCCTTCGCTGTTGAATCCCGTGCCGGTGGCGCCGGCCATGCCGATCAGCGCCGCCCCGCGCGAGGAGGTGGATCGCCACTGGCTGCGGCTCGGGTATCTGGCGATTTTCGTGATGCTCATTTCGCGCTGGGTTTACATCGCCAGCGGCACGGCCGAGCTGAGCGAGGATGAGGCGTACCAGTGGACGTGGTCCAAGCACCTCGCGCTGTCGTATTACAGCAAGCCGCTGATGATCGCGCTCACGCAATTCACGGGCACGACGCTCTGGGGCGACAACGCCTTTGGCGTGCGGTTTTTCTCGCCGCTGATTTCGGCGGTGCTGGGCTGGGCAATGATGCGGTTCTTCGCACGCGAGATCAACGCCCGCGCCGGGTTTATTCTGTTGCTGGTGGCCAACGCCGCGCCGCTGATGGTGGCGGGCTCGGTGCTGATGACCATCGACCCCTTGAACGTGCTGTTCTGGATGCTGGCGATGATGGCCGGCTGGCGCGCGCTCAACGAAAATCGCACCAGCCAATGGGCGTGGACGGGCCTCTGGATGGGCTTGGGTTTTCTGAGCAAATACACCGCCATGATGCAGTGGGCGTGCTGGGCGCTGCTGTTTATTTTGTGGCCGCAAGCGCGCGCGCGGCTGCGCGAGAAAGGCCCGTGGCTGGCGCTGGCCATTAACCTGGCGTGCACCGCGCCGGTGATCATCTGGAACATGCAGCACGGCTGGATCACCGTGGCCCACGTGGCCACCAACGGCGGGTTGCACAAGGCCTGGCAGTTCAATCCCAAATTTTTCCTGGAATTCACCGGCGCCGAATTGGGGCTGTTGAACCCGATCTTCGCGGTGGCCGCGTTTTTGGCGGCGTGCTGGTTTTGGCCCCGGCGGCGGGAGCGGCCACTGTTGCTGTATTTATTTTGCATGGGCGCGCCGGTATTCCTGTTTTACTGGCTCTACACCATCCGTTACCGGGTGCTGCCCAATTGGATCGCCCCCTCGGCGCTGCCGCTCTTGGCGCTGATGGTGGCGTATTGGGAAGAGCGCTGGCGGGAGGGCGCGCGCGGCGTCAAGCAATGGATGTGGGGCGGCTTGATCCTGGGCTGGTCGCTCACGCTGCTGGCCTTGGTGCCCGCGCTGTTGTTCAAAATGCCGTTCTTCCCGCAAAACGCGCGGCTCGATCCGTTGCGCCGGGTGCGCGCGTGGAGCGAGACAGCGCAGGTCATCGACGCCGCCCGCCAAAAACTCCAAGCCGAGGGCAAGCCGGCGTTCATCATCGCCGACCACTATGGCATCACCGGCCACTGCTCGTTCTACCTGCCCGAGGCGCGGGCGGCCATCCAGCGCGAGCCGCTCGTGTATTTCCGCACCACCGACACGCCGGAGAACCAATTCTTTTTCTGGAAAGGCTACACCGGGCGCAAAGGCCAGAACGCCATTTTCGTGAAGGAAGTCAGAGACCCCTCGCAGCCCGCGGAAAGGATTTTGCAGCAATTCGAGCAGGTGGAAGACCTCGGGATTTTCGAGGTGAAACGCAAGGGCCTCGTGTACCGCAAAGTGCAGCTCTGGGCCTGCCGGAATTTGAAATAACCATGGCGGGCGCGGCAACCACGTTCCCGGCGGCGGCGTACGATCTCGCCGCCACGCTCACCAGCGGCCAGGCCTTCGGCTGGCGGCGCGCGGGCCGCGCGTGGGAAGGCGTGATCCTTGGCCGCTGGGTGCGCTTGGAACAACGCGGCGAAATCATTCGCGCGACCACGGCCGGGCCGGTGAGGGATTGGGCTTGGCTGCGCGAGTATTTGCAAATCGACGCGCCGCTGGCGGAGATTATCGCCACGTTTCCGGACGATCCGTTTCTGCAAACCGCCGTCCAAGCTTGTCCTGGATTGCGCCTCTTGCGGCAGGAGCCGTGGGAATGTTTGGCCTCGTTTATACTTTCCTCGACCAAGCGCATCACTCAAATCACGCAAGTCTGCGCCCTGCTGCGCGAACGCTACGGCGAATCCGTGGCCGTGCCGAAAGAAGTGGCGCCCGCGTGGGCTTTTCCCACCGCCGCGCGCTTGGCCGCGTGCACCGAGGCCGAATTGCGCGCGTGCAAAATGGGCTTCCGCGCGCCGTACCTGCTCGCCGCCGCGCGCCAATGGGGCAGGGGAGCGCTGGCTTGGCCGCGATTGACCCAGCTGCCCTTGGCGGACGCGCGGGAACAATTAATGGAAATCCCGGGCGTGGGCCGGAAGATTGCCGATTGCGTGCTGCTCTTCACCGGCGCCTATCCGGCGGCCTTCCCGATCGACACGTGGATCGCCCAAGTGTTGGACACTAATTATTTTGGCGGAAAAGGCGCGCCGATCGCGCATTATAATAATTGGGCCCCGGCTCATTTCGGCCCAAATGCCGGGCACGCCCAGCAGTTTTTGTTTCATTACGCCCGGATTATACAAGCAGCCGGACTTATTTAATCCGCCTCCCGCATAAGCAAAATTAAAAATAGGCGCTTAGCTTTACTTTAATGATTTTCATTAAATAAATTTTATTAATTGGCTTGAACTGCGGTTCAAAAATTTGAAAATACTTCCTCGTGCATGGCTGTTCGTTGTGCTCCGCGTCAAACCTTCGCGGCCCAATACTCCCAGGGGGATGGATGTATCCGGTAACGTGGGTTGACCGTAAAACCATGAAATCAATCCTATAACTATGATGAAAAAAAGCGTGCCCGGTATAATAGCGTTGCTCGGGCTGGCAGTGATGCCGGCTTTGGCTGGTACAGCAAAATGGGACTTTAACACCGATCCAACCGCCGGAACAGCTCCGTTAACACTCCTCGGTTCCGGCTTCGGCGGCGGTGATTGGGTTCCCACCGATGGGGCCTCCGGTGGCAGCAACGATGGTTATCTGTCGGTCACCGGCCCTTCCGGCAGCCAATGGGCGAAAATCTTTTTCCCGGACATTGACGCCGGCAAAGTGGTCACGGCCTTCACCTTCGAGTGCAAATTGCGCATCGGCAACGGCTCCTCAACTCCGGCCGATGGTTTCAGCATCAACTACGCCCGCGCCACCGATCCTACCTTTACGAAGGATGCCGATGGCAATTACCAAAGCGGCGGCTGGTCGGGCACGGCCAATGAGCCCGGCTCCGTCGAAGGCTCCATGGGCGGCTTGCCCGAAGAAGGCACCATCACCGGCCTGGCGGTCGGCTTCGACGCCTACAACAGCGGCAGCGCCCTGTGGCCGGCGGACCTCAACGGCACGTTGAACGACGTGATCGGCATCAGCGTGCGCGTGGACAACAAGGTGGTCGTGCAAGTGCCCCTGTCCACCGCCAACGGCGCGTGCGACGATGCAACCTCCCTCCAAACCGGCCCCCTGAACGCCGACGGCGATTCCTCGAACCTTTCCGACCTGTGCTGGCAGCCGTTTAAAGTCCAGCTCACCGAGGACAAGCACCTCTCCATCTGGTGGAAGGGCAAAGCGGTGGTGGACAATCTGCAGGTCGACTTCGCCCCGGGCGCCGGGCGCCTGGTCTTCGGCGGCCGCACCGGTGGCAGTTTTCAAAATCAGCACGTTGACGACATCACGCTGACGACGATTGGCGCGGAAAAAGCGCAAGTCTCCAGCGCCACGGCCGATGCCGTGAGTGTCACCGCCACGATCGATGATTCTGGTGATAGCTCCGTGGATACCAGCACGGTGACGATGACGGTGGACGGCGTGGCCGTCACCCCGTTGACCGTCACCAAGTCGGGCAACAACACCACGGTCAAGTACACCACCTCCAATTACTTCACCTCCGGCCAGAAGCTGGCGGTCGTCGTGAGCTGCAAAGACACGCGCGGGGTGGCCATCACGGGCACCATCAACGCGACCGTGTCGGCGTATGCCGCGATTCCCACCGCCTATAAATCCACCGCGGTGGACACCAGCAAGCCGGGCTTCCTGTTCCGCCCTTACCAAACCGCGGAAACCCAGCCCAATACGCTGGCCTGGACGGAAGAGCAATTGATTGGCCTGCATGGCGCCAACCTGGCCGACCTCACGGGCGCCAGCGGTGGTTACCTGACTTACACCTCGGTCATTAACTTCAACGGCGACGCGCCGAATGACATCGGCAGTTTCACTTCCGCCAATGGCTTTACCGATGTCACCTTCCCGGGCTATCCCGGCACCACGGGCAGCACGGGCAACGCCTCCGAAGAGGTCCTGACCTATCTGCACTTCCCGAGCGCGGGCTTGTACCAGTTGGCCGTGAACAGCGATGACGGTTTCCGCGTGAGCGCGGGCCGCGCGCCGGGCGATGTGCTGGGCACCGTCCTGGGTTTCTATGATGGCGGCCGCGGGGCGTCGGACACGGTCTTCTCGGTCCTCGTCACCGAAGCCGGCTACTATCCCATCCGTTTGATCTGGGAGAACGGCAGTGGCGAATTGCCGGACAACGGCATGAACCTCGAGTTCTTCAGCGTGAAAGACGGCGTCAAGACGCTGATCAACGACACCGGCGCCAACGCCATCAAGGCGTACCGCGCGAGCAGTGCCTACGGTCCTTACTTCACCAGCGTCATTCCGCAACGCGGCGCCACGGGAGTCCCGGGCAATACCGCCATCAAGGCGGAAATCGCCGATGGCTCGGTGGCCGTCGATGCCTCCACGTTAAAGGTCAAAGTCAACGGCGTGTCGGTTACGCCGACGGTGACCACCGCCAGCGGCAAAACCTCTATTGTTTTGAGCACGGGCCTGTTGGCCTCCGGCTCGAATTATACGGTAAGCGTGGAATTCAGCGACAAGAGCGCCACTCCGGCCGCCTACGCCGCCGATTGGCAATTCACGGTCGCCAAGTACAGTGTCCTCAGCGAAAGCGTGCGGACGGACGTCGGCACCGGCGACAGCACCAAGCCCGGCCTCAAAGCGCGCGTTTGGCAAGTCGACCAGCCCGGCACCACCAGCTTGGCGAACCGCACCCATCGCGCCGAGCAAGAATTGGCGGGCGTCATTGGCGCCAACGTGGCCGATCTCACCGCGGCGACCGGCGGCGTGTTCTCCAGCGATGTAATCAATTGGAATCAAGCCTACGACTCGGAAGAACTGGGCAATTTCACCAGCTCCAGCACCCCGAGCCGCCCTGACGCCGCGATTCCGGGCATCCCGGGCACGGGCTCCAACCCGAATGACAGCGTGGCGGGCGAAGCCATTACCTACATCGAGTTCCCCACCGCCGGCTATTACACCATGGGCGTGTTCGCCGATGACGGCTTCAAAGTCACCGCCACTGACGCTCCGCCGGTGAACAACCAGGCGCTGGTCATCTCCGGCGCGGCTTCCGTCGCGGGCAGTTATGCCGCCCTCTCCGGCCCGCCCGCCACGAGCAAGCAATTCACGGCCCCGGTGAGCGGCAAATTGGTTGAAGTCGACCCGGCTGAAGGTTGCTCCCCGTTCGTCAACACGAATGACATGAAAGGCGCCATCGCCATAGTGAATCGCGGCACCTGCAACTTCTCGACGAAAATCAAGGGGGCCAAGGATGCCGGCGCGGTGGCTTGCATCATTGTGAACAATCGCGCTCTCGATAATGCCGAAGGCGTCTTCCCAACCTCCATGGGGGTGGGCGATGTCGGCTATCAAGACCTCCCGGCCGTCATGATCTCCAAACCGGACGGCGATAAGATCCGCACCGCGATGGCCAGTGGCCTGACCGCTTCCATCACGCCGGACACCACCCCGGCGCTCGGTGAAAATGACGGTGACAGCACCGGCGCGGAAGCGACCTTCAGCTTCATCGTTCCTACCGCGGGCGTGTATCCGTTCCGCCTGGTGTGGTTCGAAGGCAACGGCGGCGCCCATGTCGAATGGTACAGCGTCACCGCCAGCGGCGAACGCATCCTGATCAATGACCGCGCCAACAGCAACGCGCTGAAGGGCTACAAGGCCCGCACCGCCACGCCGGTCCCCACCAAGCCGACCCTGAGCTATACGCGCTCTGGCAGTGATATCGTGATCACCTACACGGGCGTGCTGCAAAGCTCGGCCACCGTCAACGGCACGTACACGGACGTCAGCGGCGCCACCAGCCCGGCGACAGTTTCCACCACCTCGGGCAGCCTGTTCTACCGCACCCGTTCCAACTAATGGCAACGCGCGGTTGAACACACCTTAAGTGAACCAACCCACGGCGGCTCGGAGCAATCCGGGCCGCCTTTTGCTTTTTCCGGGGCGGCTGGAATTTTCCGGCGTTGGCCTCGGGTTTATCTTGCGCTGGGCCGGCCCGATTCTATTTTTCTATTTGCTTGCCGGTCTGGACATTGCTTTACTAAGATTCTCAATTATGGCGGTCAAAGCGCAATCAAAGAAGATCTCCACGGAAAACTTCAACGAAGACGTTGAAATTAAGGGGAAATCCGGGAAAATCGCGGGCAAAGGGCGGGGCGGAGCCTCCGCGCGGGCGGAAGAGGCCGAGGCACCGGCCGCAATTGCCGCCCAAATCCCTCGCGATGAGGAAACCATCGAGCTGGCCCCGGAAAAAGAGCGCACGGCCTACGATGGCGACACCGCCATCAAGCTCTACCTGCGCGAAATTGGCCAAGTGAAGCTCTTGACCCCCGACGAGGAGGTGGATTTGGCCGCCCGGATCAAGAAAGGCGACAAAAAGGCGCGCGAACAGATGATCAAAGCCAATCTGCGCCTGGTGGTGAAGATCGCCCACGATTACGAAGGCCTCGGCCTCCCGCTGCTGGACCTCATCAGCGAGGGCAATATCGGCTTGATGAAAGCCGTCGAGCGCTTCGATCCCGCCAAAGGCGGCAAACTTTCGACCTACGGCGCCTGGTGGATCAAGCAATCCATCAAACGCGCCCTGGCCAACCAATCCAAGACCATCCGCCTGCCGGTGCATTTGGTGGACAAGATCTCCAAGATGCGCAAGACCGCTTTGCGGATGCACGAGGAAATGGGCCGCGAGCCGACCGACGAGGAATTGGCGGATGAGCTGGGCATGTCCGCCAGCCGCGTGTCGCAATTGCGCACCGCCGCCATCCGGCCCGCGTCGCTGGACGCGCCCATCGGCGACGATGAGTCGAATAATTTTGCCGAAATCGTCGAGGACGAAAACGCCGACACGCCGTACGAGGAGCTGGAAGACAAAACCGTCACCAAAATGCTCCAGGAAATGGTGAAAACGCTCGAGACGCGCGAGGCGACGATCCTGCGCTACCGGTTCGGCCTGGACGGCGGCTCGGAGAAAACGCTCGAGGAAGTGGGGGCGCGCTTCGGGGTGACCCGGGAGCGGGTGCGGCAGATTCAGAACATCGCGCTCAATAAGTTGCGCAAGATGATCCAAAAACTCGAAGCGGTCCAGAAATAGACTCTATGCCTCCTGTCACAGTTGCTGAAATCACCAGCGCCATCCGCAACGTGCCCGACTTTCCCAAAGCGGGCATCCAGTTCAAAGACATTACCACCGTGCTCGGCAATCCCCGGCTCTTCGCCGGGTGCATTGACCAGCTGGCCGGCCGGTTCAGCCCGGGCCAGGTGGACGCCGTGGTGGGCATCGACGCCCGCGGGTTCATCCTCGCCGCCGCCGTCGCGTACAAATTGCAGGCCGCCTTCGTGCCCGTGCGCAAAAAAGGCAAGCTGCCCTACGCCACCTACGAGCAGAGCTACGACCTCGAGTACGGCTCCAACACCGTGGCCATGCACACGGACGCCCTCAAACCGGGCAGCCGCGTGATGTTGGTGGACGATCTGCTGGCCACCGGCGGCACCGCCTGGGCAGCGCTGGAATTGCTCAAGAAATTCAACGCCCAAGTCCTGGACATCAGCTTCCTCATCGAACTGGGCTTCCTGAATGGCCGCCAAAAACTGGCCGGCGCCCCCGTGCGCTCGCTGGTGACGTTTTAACGCGGATTCCGCAGCGGGCGCAGGTAGGGACGGCGCGCTG
>MTLE01000347.1_pt1 | contig 21838 bp, 19 predicted proteins | sample 1982461 | NCBI WGS metagenome assembly MTLE01 (sample SAMN05712605, study PRJNA340218) | biofilm metagenome | isolation source: sample SPL anode biofilm adapted to -200 mV | place: USA | collected 2012-02-03
AACGTCACGGATTCAGGTATTCGTCATAGGCACCATAAAAGCATACCCTAACGATGATACTATTATAGGTAAACACCATAACCAGGCCATAAAATAGATATGTGGCCGCGGGAAGTATGCCAACGATTTGCTTAAAAAATCGTATGTCACGACAGTTTTCCCATAACATGAACAAGGCCAGTGCGTTGATTATGCTAGAAACAGTCAGAGTAATTCCAACGATTGGAATAAGGGCAGCAGCGAACAGCAATGTAATAATTAGACGCGGCCTATCCTGCCAGTACTTTTCATAAAATTGAAGTATGACCGTTCTGGGAAACTGGATCGCATACAGTACAGCCGCCAGCGATGCCGATTTGAAACCGAGCATAACAAAAGCTGCAAACTGGTCGGTCAAATCCCATCTCAAAGGCAGATGCACGCCATTGACCGCAGGAACAAGCGCTGCCATAACTAAGAGTGAAAATAGCCAGTGGCCATGACGAAGAAACAACTGAATCAAAAATACTCCTTTTCTATGTTTCAAACAGAATGTTTACACAAAGATGATCCTGCACGTTCAGAGCAGACACACTGTTAAGCAGGCTTGTTGAATCTCAAGTGCTTCTGGACTAATGCAACCACTAGCCCTGTGACGGCGGCTTTGTTATCGTCCCGTATCCACAAAATAGTTTTGCCATGCCGCCAGCACATTCTCTTTTGTCAGCGCTGGCTGACAATGATAGAAATGGGCAATATCAATAATATGCTCGACAATATCACGGGGATGGCAGGCGTTGAACCTCACGCTGTTCTTCATGTAACACTCCTTGATGAGAAAACTGAACGCCTCCCGGTCGAAGATTACGCCATACTTCTCGCAGACCCGCCTGAATATGGCTTCAAACTGCCCCTCGCTGGGATGGTCGATCTTGATCTTGTATCTGAGCCTGCGCAACAGGGCGTCGTCAATCAGGTCAGCCGGTTCAAGATTGGTGGAGAAAACCACCAGAACATCGAAGGGGATCTGGAATTTCATACCGGTATTCAACGATATGAAATCGATTCTCCGATCCAGGGGAACGATCCAGCGGTTGAGCAGCTGGTGCGGCTCGATCTGCTGCCGCCCCAGATCGTCCATGACGAAGAGCCCGTTGTTGGCCTTCATCTGCAAGGGGGCCTCATAGAATTTGGAAACCTCGTTGAAGTCCAGATCCAACATCTTGAGGGTCAGCTCGCCGCCGGTCATGACCACCGGCCGCTTGATCGGAACCCATCGCTGATCATAAAAACCGGCATCCACGGCCGGTGGCACCGCGACATGATTGACCGGATCATAGACGTTGATTATCTGTCCCCCAACGGTTATGGCGTAGGGAATGTAGACCTCGTTGGGAAGGATCTTCCCGATCGACTCGGCAATGGCTGTCTTGCCATTGCCGGGAGGACCGTAGATAAAAAGAGACTTTCCTGAGCAGATCGCCGGTCCAAGGCGCTTCAGGATACTCTCGTCGATGACCATGTGCGCGAATGCCTTGTCGATGTTCTCCTCGCTGATGATGATGTTCTTGATGCTCTGGTGCTCAATCATGCGCCGGTACGACTCCAGGGAAACCGGGGCCGGCCCCACATAGCGGCACAGTTCGAACAGTTCGGTGCTCCGGTTCTTTCCGGTGTCGGTTATTTTGAAGGTATAGGTAACGGTGGCATACCCCGCCCCCCCCTTGACCTCCACGAACTTGTCCCTGCGCAGGGTTTCCATGATGGCGTCGACGATCTTGATCGGCAGCTTCACCTTTTCGGCCACGTCCGCCAGTCGGAACTCTCCCATGAAAAGGATGTGCTTCATGATCAGGTCGGTCAACAGGGAGACGTCAATTTCGGCATCATCCACCGTCACGGGAGGAGCGGGATGCTTCTTGAAGTGACTCTCAAGGGCTTCAGGGGTGAGGAAACCGAGCGCCACCAGGTTCTGTCCGATCCTGCCGCCATGGAGTTTCTGACGTTCCAGGGCCTGCTCAAGCTGCTGCTCGGAAATCTTGCCCTCTACGACAAGCCGTTTTCCCAGTTCTTCCATATACCCACCCCTCCTGGATTATACTATTCGACAGCAGCGCTTATCCGTGACTTCGTGCAAGGCAACACTTCCCGTTCGCCTTCATCGTCATAACCGGCACGGCAACCTGGCACTGCCCTCCCCTGAGTGCTATCCGGATTCTGGCCAGATCCCTCAGCATGCGCAAAGAATCCAGCAACGGATGCACCGTTGATGCGGGTGAATTGGCCCAGGTGATGGGCACCTCAACCACCCGGTAGCGGCGTTTCAATGCCAGCGCCAGGATCTCCACGTCAAAGGCGAAGCGGTTGACCCGTGCCTGGCCGAACAGGTTCCGCGCCACGGTGCCCCGAAACAGCTTGAAGCCGCACTGCGTATCGCTGAAGCCATCAAGAACGAATAAACGGACGATCCTGTTGAAAATCCGCCCCATACCCTGTCTCCACCAGGGCTGTTTCCTGACGATCCGGCTCAACTCAAGAGCACGGGTACCGATTGCCACATCAAAATCCTCATGCTCCAGTAAGGGTAATAACCGGGACAACTCTTCGATCGGCGTGGAGAGATCGGCATCGGTGAACAGCACCACGTCTCCCCGCGATGCAAGCACACCGGTTCGGAGCGCGTACCCCTTGCCCCTGTTTTTTTCGTATCTGATGGTCGAAATCCGGGGAATGAGCAGGGAAGCATGCTCTGAGACAGCGGAAGTACGGTCAGTGCTGCCATCGTCCACGACGATTATCTCGAACAGCACTCCCTGGCGGTTCAAATACTCCGCGATCCTGCTCAATGTATCGGGAAGCCGCCGTTCCTCGTTATATGCCGCAATAACGACTGAAATCATTGTCTCCCCCTCTCCGTAGAGTTGGTTCTCGCGGTGCATACAGGCACTGTTTCACCATTCTACCATGAAAAAAAGTCCAAGCATTAAGGGGGGATAATCAGTGATACTCCTTCCACTCCATGCCTGTCTCGGAATTGAACCTGGTAACACTGTCGGAGTCCTCCAGACTTCCGCTAAACGCGGAAGAATCCTCCCAGACAACTCCTTCGGGCATCATCAACCTGATAACGGTCCGGTTTCCGATAAGCGCGCCCACACGAACCGTCTTGTTTCTGGCCCGGGAGCTCCCCTCGAAAAGCCTGATTGTGATCACAACATCCGAAACCTGCTGCCGGACCGATTCGACGCACAGGTAATAGACCCCCTCGGCGGCATGGTCGATGATGGCATGGATGGTGTTTTCACCCGGCAAGACGATCTTAGGATTCATGGACCTGATGCGCATGGCCTCGGCCCTCGAAACAAGCCTGCCCCGCCTTGAGCGGGGGAAATCACGGAAGCCGACCGTAACCTTCACCCCATGGCGAAGATCATCGCGGGCAACCAGCTCGAACTTGATATCACCGGTAAGCGACGGTGAGAACAGACCTTTTGTCTGAGCTGGCGCGTCCGCGGCCTTCCGCTCCAGAGCCTCAGCGGCAGAAGGCTTGACCACCTGGACCGGTGCCAGGGCAACGACCGCAGGCTCCGCCTGCTTTGCCGCTCCCTGAGGAACGGGGGAGGCGCTCCTGGCAGGCGATGCGGACAGGGTTTTTCCCCCAGCAACCGTTCCATCATCACGAACAGTTCCGCCGGTGGTGACAACAGGCGACCGATACCCTGTTCCGTTGTGTTCTGTTGCGGCATGGGTGACTCCTTGCGGCCCGGTAGACTCATTTTCCAGGGAAAGCGCCGCCGGCAGCGCCGGACCGACCTCACCCTCTTTCACGACTGCCCCCCCTGCGGATGGCGCACCGCTCCCTCCCCGGTTTACCGGCTGAAGCAGGTTACTGCCCTCCGGGTTTCTGTCGAAGTTGTGCCCTCCCCGGCGAGTAGAGTCAGTTGAAAGCGCCTGATTCTCTTTCTGGTCCGCGGGCATGGCAACAGGAGTTGCCAGCGATGCCGCCTCGCCGGGATGTGGCCTAACAACAGCAGGCGTATCCGGCTGCTTCTCGGCTTCTTTTGGTGGCTGGCGCTGTGCCACAACAGCAGGTGCCGGAGGCTGCAATGGGTTTTGGAATTGATGCGCCACTTTTTCGGTTTTGACAGGAGGGTAAGCTTTAGGATGGGGCGCAACCCGCAGGGCGGCAAGGGAGAGTTCCCGGGGAGTTTCTTGCGCGACAGAGCGCTCCGCTGCAGCCACTGTCGCCGGATCGGCCTGTCGGACAGGAGCAGCGCCCTGGCGGGTGGTTGCCGCAGGCAGTTCTGTCCTGCCCGGGACCGGGTGTGGGGCAGAGCCGAGGGCCTCGCGCCTGGTCCGAGATAATGTGTTGGTGTCGGCGACCTCGCTTGATACCGCCCTGGAGCCGAAAAGTAGTGATGGATAGAACCAGAGAACCTGATTCGCTGAAGGCGATGCAACCACAGGGTAGAGGGTGGCGCTATAGCTCAGAACGGCAAAAGCGGCACAATGAAACAGGATGGACGCGGTGGATGAACCGATCAACCAATAACGATCCGAGATTTCTTTACTGTCCGCGTTACGCTCCATCGTCGCTCTTCGCATCCTTCTCCGTGGTTTCCGGCAAAGGCCGCACATCCCGGTACCGATCAATCAGGTAGCGGTATTTGGGCACCTCTTTGACGAAAACGTGGGCAACCCGATCGGCATAGATCAATTTCCATCCGTTCCCGGCTCGCAGGTACCGTGACAGCGCGGATTTCGCACTGATAATGAACCAGTCGATGCGGTACGTCTCGATCACCCGTTCCCAGCCCGGCTCAAAGTTGGTGACACTGAAGTACTCCCTCATCCTCTCCGTGCCATACATATCGGATCTGCCGTCGAAGAACACCCTGTACTCAGGCCAGGCGGCATAGATGATATAATCGCCGAACTCGTCGTTATCAAACATGTTGCCACCGATGTGCTCCTTTTTCAGGAACTCCACCGCAGCAACGGGCTTCAGCTTCGGGTCAAAGCTGTATCCGATTGTACCGCCGGCAGCGCACAGTACAACAACCAGCACTCCAATTGACAGCCAGAGCCAGCCTGCCGCGAACCCATCCATGGCCGCGATCCTCGCAGAGCGTACCCTGAACGATTCGGTAAAAACGCCGCGCGCCCCTTCCAGCAGTTCATCGGCCCGGCGAAGCAGGATCGGCGCCGCAATAATGGCGAACAGGGTGACATAGCGGATGGAGTAGAGCGCCATGTTGGTGAAGAAGAGGACCAGTATCAGTTCGATGGGGTTGGGCCGTTTCCGGGAGCAGGCCAGCAGCGCTATTGCCAGCAGCAGTAGGTACTTGAACACCAGCGGCTCATGAAAATTGGGAGAAAGGAACTCCGAGACATGGTCCATCAGGAACTTGTTATTGACCAGGTTGAAGGGAAAAAGCAGAATTTTGTACCCGACAGGGTTGACCAGGGTCACCAGCAGGCAGACAAAGGAGATCTTCAGTAGAGATTGAAGTTTGCGTCTGTCCCCTCCCCTTTCCGCTGGAGCCTTGAAAAGACACTGGACAAAATTTCCAATAACATAGCATCCCAAGAGAATAAAGCCGGTGATGAAACCTCCATGCAGGTTGACCCAGAGCAGCATCAGGGGAGGAAGCAGGAAGAGGCGGTTTGTATCCTCGCACTGGTAGCTGTCCAGAACATGGTACCAGACCACCATGAAGAGCAGGGAAAAGATATGCGGGCGCGCCAGCCAGTGAATTTGGGAAGAGGCAAAGACGAGAATGGTGATTGCCACGGCAATGAAGATGTTGCCTTCATACGAACGCAGCTCCCTGAACAACAGGTAGTAGGTGAGAGCGATCAGAAGTGAAAAGAAGACGACGACCCCGGTAAGGCCGAACTGGCGGTGCAAAATGGCCATGACAACCTCGGAGAGCCACTCGTGGGCCGTCCAGGGGATTGGTGGAGTCAGATACGAGAAGATGTCGTGACGCGGGATCGAAAGAGTCTGAAGGATGTAATCGCCGGCGCGGATATGGTATCCGGTGTCGGCGTCATTCAGCAGTCCTGCTCCGCGGGAAAAGGAGAGAAAAAGGAAAAGTCCGAGAAAGATAATCTCTGCAATGGACGGCGTGACAATGGATGAGAGTTTCCTGGACGTCATAATTGGCCTTTACGTTACTTTTTCCTCTTTCTTGCGTCGAGAAGAGCGGTGTGTACGGCACCGGCATAGTTCAATTCTTTGGTCTTCGTAATGCCCAGTTCCCTGGCTCTAAGGATGTGCTGCTCTGCCTCATCAAGTCTGCCAGTACTGATCAGTTCAGCCGCCAGCAGGACGTGAGGCGTGCCGAAATGCGGTGACTTGCTAATAGTGTCTTTCCAGAAGGTTACGGGTTCTGTCCAGGTATTGACCCGAAATGCCGTGGGAATTGCGAGGAGCGAGATACCGGCAAACAGGAAAATTGTAGGAATTCGCTGTAGATAACGACTTGACGCAATTGAAACAAAAAGCGAGAAACCAACCATCGGGATATAGACATATCGCTCAGCGTATGGTGTCCAGGCAAGCCTGCCGATCATCGCGTAGAGGGGGGGAACCAGCGCCGTAACCATCAGGGCGATGGGAAAACGAAGGTCCCTCCTGACAAAGAAGAGAGCGGTCAATACTACGAAAAACAATGCAAACAGGATCAGGCAGGAGGAACTATTTATTGATGAAATAACAAAACTCAAGGGAAAGGGATAGAGCATCTTCTTGACGTAAAAACCAGTTGCCGCCATGCAGTGGGCAAGCATGGCGCCTATACCGACATGGGCGGAAGCAGCCAGTGAGTCGCCGATCCCCTTATCAACGGCGATATGCAGGCCGTTTCTCAGAAAGAGATAGAACAGCAGCGACAGCATGAGGGATGCCATGATTGCCAGCGCCCTGATCGGCGTAAGTATCTTGCGCTCATTGAAGATAAATACAACTGCCGCTGCCGGGAGCAGAAGCGACGACTCTTTGGAGAGCATCGAGCAGAGAAACATCAGGGACAGCGGAACCAGGAAAGAGACAGTATCGGATGCCGCCTGACGTACTAACAGCAACAGGCTGGCCAGCATGAAGAAACAACAGAGCAGATCATAACGGGAGGAAATCCATATAACCGCCTCGGAGTTAACCGGGTGCAGTCCGAACATAAGAGCCGCAACCATGGCGCTCCGCTGCCTGACTGCATCATCATGTGTCAACCGCAGCGCCACACAGTAGACCAGCACCGAGTTGCAGACATGGATCAAAATATTGGCAAAATGCATTGCAACCGGATCACCGCGAAACAGTCTCATATCCAGAAAAAAGGAGAGATAGGCAAGAGGGCGAAAGTATGTCGGACCGTCTCCGGAGAAGAACAGGGAAAATGACGGTTCAGTCCCCCTGATTGAGTTAATCAAGGTCATATCATCAAGAACAAGCGCTCCGGTTCTGGTTGCCTTAAGGTAAGCGGCAAACACAGCCAGAGATATCAATAGTATGACTTTCGTGTTTACTTTGTTTTTATTTTCAGCTCCAAGTAACACAAAGACACCTTTTTACTCAAACACGAAAGAACCATTCAATTTCAAGGCATCATGGCTGGCCTCACTCAAGCCAGAATAATCGCATCACCAGGTGAAATCGCCATCGACTCCAGAGTTCCGGCGGGAAGTTCAAGCACGCTTGAGGATGACAGAAAAATACGTGTCAAGCGATTTGGAGGGAGGTTATTTCTGACAGCTACGACTTTGTTTTCACCGTCAAGAAACATGACATCAATGGAGAATTTCATGCCGAAAGTATGAACCCCCTTGCAAGGATGTATTAACAATCCTTCGCCCGCGGGAAACGAATCCCTGCCCAGAAGACCTCTTATTCTGGCCAAAGGACTTTCCGCCACCGCAAGATTGGCGACGATGCACTCTCCGGTCGTTTCGTTAATCACTTTCATTGCGCTTTCCGTTTTCTCGAAAGCACCTCAGCCGCCCTTATGGCAGTGGGCGGCTGAGCACAGGCACGAAAAATCATTTTTTTCCAAGCTTGACATAAATAAGAGCCAACTCAACCGCGATAACCATCAAAACTATAGAGTTAAAGTCAATTGGCATTAGGTTCACCTCCTCCCTTGTATCATTTAAAGATATCCATAAGCTTGAAGAATGCCGGACCAATCAGTACGACCATCAATGCCGGGAAGATAAAAAGGATCAGGGGAAACAGTATTTTGATCGCTGTCTTTGCGGCTCGTTCTTCAGCGATCTGCCTCCGTTTGGTTCGCAGTGAATCGGAATGCACCCTCAGGGCCAGGCTCAGGCTTGTTCCGAAACGTTCAGTCTGCACAAGCATGGTGACAAAAGCCCGGACATCCTCAACATCCGTCCGTTCCGCCATGTCCCTCAAGGCATCACCCCTCGGCTTGCCGGCACGGATCTCACGCGCCGCGATCTTCAGCTCTTCGACCAGCGGATTGCCCTTGAATTGCGGGCTCTCGCAGGCGCGGTTGAGAGCCGCATCGATACCCAACCCCGCCTCCACGCTCACGGTCAGCAAGTCAAGTATGTCCGGCAGGGTATGGAATATCTCGGTCTTACGGTTGTTCACCCTGTACATGAGCCAGCCGCTGGGAAACAGGAAACCGACAATCGCAAGGCCCGTGGTATACAGGAGCGGTTCCGGCTCCATCAAAACACCCTTTGGCAGAGCATAGGTAAAGATGTAGATCCCCGGAAGGATCAGCGCCAGGGCCAACTTGCTTCCCAAAAACAGGTACAGAGATTCCTTTCGAAAGCCCGCCGCCACCAACATCCTGGTGTATTTTGTCTGTTCCTTTGGAGCGACCGGAAGTTTTGCGCCCAGGTCTTCGATGGTAATCCTCCACCACGGCTTGTCCTCAGAGAAAGTGGTAGAAGCCTGCTTTTCGGGCATCATCTTCTCAAGGCGCTCCTGAAGTTCCCCCTTCTTTGTCAGCAGGGGATAAAGCGCCAGAGAAACAACCATTGCCACGGACAGAAAGATAAAAACCGTGATTACGATGAGCATGGGAGCTTCCTTATATCCGGATGTTTATGATCCGCCGAATGAACAGAAAACCGATGATCTGGGAGATCATCGCATAGGCGATGGCATAATGACCTTTGGTCTCTTTTATAAAGACATCCTCATAGCCCGGCAACATGACGTACTGGAGAAAAAAGAAGGCAAAGATGGGCAGGGCAACCAGAATATACCCCGACATGCGTCCCTGTGCGGTATATACCTGCACCTGCCGCCTCAGCTTGATCCTCTCCCGGATGGTTGCTGCAAGCTTGTCCAAAATTTCGGATAGATTCCCGCCGCTTTCCGCGTGAATCGTTATGACCGTGACAAAAAAACGGAGATCGAGGCTGTCCATCCTCTGCAACATGCCGCCAAGCGCATCCGTGATCCTCAGCCCCAGCTTCTGCTGTTCATAGGCGGCCCTGAAGAGTCCGCCCAGCGGTTCCGGTGTCTCGCTGCCCACAAGCTCGACTGCGCTGGTCAGGGAATGCCCGGCCCTGAGCGATCGGGCGATCATAGTGAGAGCGTCGGGGAGCTGTTCCGTAAAGGCACTGTACCTCTTTTTTCTGGCATTCGAGACATAGACGCAAGCGCCCACAAGAACGCAGGCAGCCACAAACGCCGCAAACAGGAGGCTATGCCTGAATATGAACGCGACAAGAAAACTCAGTACAACCGCCAGGACAATCACAAGCAGAAAAGTAAGCGGCTGAATCTTGAATCCGCATTGGTCAAGGTAGACGTCCAAGCGCTTCATGAACGGAATACGGCTGACAAAAGTCTCGAACGGTGTCACCTCTTTCAGCAGTTCCGCGCGGAGATCTTCAGGAATGCTCTCGTATCTGGCATCCAGGGACATCCGCCGCAAACGTCTCTTCAACTCGGCGGCAGGAGACTCCTTCACGGCGGTAAGCCAGAAATAGATGGCCATCACCGCGACAAACACCGCAAAAAAAGCCAGAAAGACAGTAAGTAACACTGGTCACCACCTACCTTTCAAAAATTCCCGCCGGAAGATCGAAGCCATAGACCTTGAAGCGTTCAGCGAAACGCGGCCGGACTCCGGTCGGACGGTACGTACCCACGATATTCCCGTCACTGTCGACACCCTTCTGGTCGAAAACGAAAATATCCTGCATGACAATGGTATCCCCTTCCAGCCCGTTGATCTCGGTCAGCTTGACGATCTTTCTCGTTCCGTCGGCAAAGCGAACCAGTTGCACGACGATGTTTATTGCCGACGCGATCTGTTCGCGGATAGCCTTCTGTGGCAGATCCATGCCCGCCATCAGCACCATGGTTTCCAGTCGCGCCATCGCGTCCCGGGTGGAGTTGGAGTGGATCGTGGAGAGCGAACCGTCGTGTCCGGTGTTCATGGCCTGGAGCATGTCCAGCGCCTCCCCGCCGCGCACCTCGCCGATGATGATCCTGTCCGGCCTCATCCTGAGCGAGTTCCTGACAAGGTCACGCTGGGTAACCTCGCCCCTCCCCTCGATATTGGGCGGCCTGGTTTCCAGCCTGACCACATGCTCCTGTTTCAGGTGGAGTTCAGCGGAGTCCTCGATGGAGATGATCCGTTCCGTGGAAGGGATGTTTTCGGAGAGCACGTTCAGAAGCGTCGTCTTACCTGTACCGGTACCGCCCGATATCAGGATATTGAGACGAGTCTTCACCGCACCTTCAAGGATCTTGAACATCTTGTCGTCCAGTGCCCCCAGGCGCAACAGATCACCAATTCTAAGCGGTTCGACACCAAAGCGACGAATGGAGAGGGCCGGCCCGTCAATGGCCAGCGGAGGAATGATGGCGTTGACGCGGGAGCCATCGGGCAGACGGGCATCCACATAGGGAGACGACTCGTCGATCCTCCTGCCAACCTTGGAGACGATCCTCTCGATGATCTGCAGCAAATGCGCGTTATCTCTGAATACAATATCGGTTTTGTGAAGCTTGCCGAAACGCTCCACATAGATATTCGAGCAGCTGTTTACCAGGATGTCCGAAATATCCGGGTCGGCCAGCAGCGGTTCCAACGGACCAAGGCCGAAGGTCTCGTGCTGGATCTCGATAATCAGACGTTCCTTTTCCTGCTGGTTCAGGGGAACACCTTCCTCGGCGATCAGGCTTTCGACGATGTAACCGATTTCCCGCGTCAGGTCATTACCCCGGAGCTGTTCCAGTTTACTGATATCGACACGTTCAATCAGAGTTCGGTGAATTTTGGTTTTCAGCTCCTGGAAAAACGGAACGGAACCAGACACATTGATTCTTCCGGGGGCGGATGGATAGTTTTGGAATGGCATATGATGAACTCCAGCCGTTATGTGTTACAAGATGTATACACTACTTCAGCAGTTCGGCCAGCTGAACAATGGCCTTACTGACCGCCGACCTGGGGTACAGCTTGACAATCGGCACCCCCTTATTGATTGATTCAACCACATCCTTGTACTCGTTGGGTATTGTGTGAAAGACCTTCCAGTCAAGGACCTTCTGGGCATCGTCAATGCTGATGTCGGCACGGGGAATATACCTGTTGACGACCAGTTTCACCTTTCCCCTCTGAAAGCCCTTTCTTTCAAAGCTGGCGACATACCGTTTCGTATTTTTCAGGCCGGGAAGGTTCATGACCGTAGTGTACAGGATGTGATCCGACGCCTCGAATACCGACACGTTCCCCCCAACGATATGCCCGCCGGTATCAATGATAACGTAGGTAAACATTTCACTGAGAACATGCAGGATTCGGGTAAGCTGTTCCGGGGTTACTTCGCTTGATTCATCAACTTCCAGCGGTTCGGTGAGCACGGACATGCCCAGGGGATGCTGGGTCATGACCGACGCCAGAAAGTTGGAGTCGAGACGGGAGATATTCTTGGTGACGCTGCTCAGGGTGTAGGTCGGATTGATATTGAGAAAGGTTGCCACATCACCGCTGAACAGGTTCAGGTCGATCAGGGCAACATTGGCACTCTCCGTCGCAAGGCAGGTGGCCAGATTGACCGCAATGGTAGTGGTTCCCATGCCACCCAGCGGGTTATAGACGGTAATGACCTTTCCCTTCTGCTTCACGTTATCGCTCATCGGCATCCAGATTCTGCCGACTTTCTGAATGGCATCCCGAAGGGCCGAAGTCTGCAGGGGGTGGAACAGATACTCGATGGCGCCGGCGCGCATGAGGCCCAAAACCCACTCGGTTGTGTTGTTGTCAGCCGTCACGAAAACGGAGACGCGCGGAAATGTTGATACGATGTAGCCGACTTCCTTGACACCCTTTTCCAGGTCATCCACATGCAGGATCACGACCATGGGGCTTGTTCTTTGGATTACCTTGAGACCTTCCAGAAAACTGTCGGCAACGCCCATCACCTTGAGCACATCACCGTACTGTTTCTGGAGTGTCTCCAGAGCGCTGATTGAGGCCGGGGCGGTGTCTATGAGAAGAAGGGTTATGTGAGGTGACATAAATAAAACAACCTTTCTCGGCAAATGCTTAACAGACTATTCTTGTACAAGTACAACCCGGCGTGCGGGAAAGAATGAACCAGAAGAATCACAATTAATACACTGATACTTGTCAATAATCATTTTGTTATGAATTTCACTAGTCTTAAAACCATATTTTGTTGCAATACTATTACATACGTTGGATGGTGCAGAATATAAAGAGGAGCAAGGAGCTTTTATACTGCCAGAACCGCACCCGGTTGTGCATATAGCCATAACGTGAATCGATGCATAACCTATTATTGGCTTAGGATCCCATGCATTACCCTGAGCTCCTGGTGGGCATGATTGTGTAATAGGAACAACCATCCACCACCCTGTTGTATTTACACCATTTAAAATTGTAATAGTATCCTTATTACCTGAATCAAAGTACGGATTATACATCTGTGACTCAAGATTACACAAACTATTAGCCTGAGTACCCATGCTGGAATATATGGTTTCTCCGCATGCAGTCTTGCTTATATTGTTCTGACTGCAAATAAGATCACGAACATCTGACGTTGACGTCACATTAGAATCATACGATGTCCATGCGTATATATTGACCGAAGGTGTAGATGGGCCTGTGTCCATAAGAACAGGAGGTGTAAACTCTTTCAGACCAGATGGGATCCCCCCCTGACAGAAATCAGGGCAAAGAGCGATTGAAGAGGTCGCCCTTGCGGGAATAGCAGCGGTAGCAATGGCTGCGGCACCCATCTTATCCCAGCCGAAAAGCCTGCCGAAAATGATCGGAACCTGACCACCTGCCGAAGCAGTATCACGTGCTGCCCTAACCTGTATTGCGTTAATCGGTGCCCCACCCGATGTATAGTGATTGTCCCAGTAACCAAAAGTAATATCACTGTTTTTGTCAATAACAATATTCTGACCGGCTGCCTTATTAGTCAGAGCAAACTGGGCAGCCTTGTCTCTAGCAGCTGACATATCGCCTGCTGTTGGCTGAAGCCCATCATTCCTGACAAGCATAGCCGCACCAGCCAGCGCTGCAGCGTCAGCCGCATTTTGCAACTGCCCCTTGGCGACATACATGTAACTGAAATCCATCGCCATGGCGGCAAACAGCAGCACAACCGGAAGCAACATCACGAACCAGACAACAACGAAGCCTTTGTTCTTGTTCGAAGAAGCTATTTTGTCATCGGTATCCATTGGAACTCCTTCTCCTGCTCAGGAGTAAGCTGTTTGTCCGTCGGCAGCTCAACCTTGACCCCCGGCGCCTCGGGCATGACCAGCTTCGGGGTGATGAAAAACACCAGCTCCGTTTCTTTCTGTTCATTTTCCGTAGTTCTAAACAGAGCCCCCAGTATGGGTATGTCGCCCAGCAGCGGGACCTTTGAAATACTCTTATACGTCTCATCACGGAGCAGGCCGGCCAGGACAAGGCTTTCACCATCCTTCAGCTCCGCCGAAGTCTTGATTGTTCTGGTGTCTATTACGGGATAACCGTTTGTCTCAAGAGTTCCCTGAACATTGCTCACCTCAACTGGATCGAGTTCAAGGGCAATGGTGCCGCTCTCCATGACAAATGGCTTGAAATTCAGTTTAACCCCTACTTCCTCCCACCTGATACTTGGAGTCGAAGTACTTCCTGTGTTTTCAAGCACACTGAATGGTATTCTGCTGCCGGCAAAAAACTCTCCCTTCTGACCGCTTTTCACCACAAGATTCGGCTCGGCAAGAATCTTTGCCATGCCCTTGGTTGCCAACGCTTTTATCACCGCGCTGACACCACTCGGGAAGTGCGTAATGCCCATGGTATAGGGATTAAGACTGCTAAAACCGTCAATTATCCCATTGGCTGTACTGATTGTGCCGTCGCCTGATGCACTGGTTGAGCTGGTTGAGGGAGCTCCGATCATATTGGAAAAACCATTGGCATTTTGATTTTTAACCAGAAAGCTGACACCGAGGTTTTTCAGGGCGGTCTTGTCGATCTGCGCCACCTTCACCTGCAAGAGCACCTGCTGGGAATCGTCAATATTCGTGTTGCCTACCACATTAACATCGAAGAAGAGCGGCTTTTCGCCCCCTTTTTCCCAGACGATCAGGGACGTGGCGCCGAGAGCCAAGCCATTCAGCTGAATCTGTCGCGGCGTTATCAGCAGCAGGTCCGCTATGGCAGGGTTGGCGATGGAAACCCTTTCCGCCGGATTTTTCAGGTTGACCAGCACGCTCTTGTTGACGATCACCTGTGTCCGGACTCCGGCAAGGGCAACCCCCGACAGCAGCATAACCGCGATGGCAAGAAGGACAGGGAACAATACAATTGACTTTCCGGAACGTTTCATATCTGTCACCTCATGAAAAAGGGTAGCATTCTTGACTCAGTACTGTTTCGACGTCCTGTTTGTCCCCTTGATAATCTCAACGGTGTCGACCTGCGGCGGCGGAGAGTACCTGACCGCTTGCTGCCGCACCACAGCCTGCTTGCGCGGCGCAGCCGACCTCGGGGCGGAAGACTGCATTGCCGGACGCACCGCCCCCAGCACCTTGGCTATTGTCGCGCCTCTGCTTTCGACCAGCGCCGAATCCCTGATACCCCGCAGCAGCATCTGGAGCGATCCCTTGCTGGAGGCAACCACCAGCTTTTCCGCGTCCTCGGGAGTCAGGTCAATGGTAACGGTGGGCACGACAACCGGCTTGCCGTCCTTCTGCTCAGTTATCTGCCCGGTGGCCAGGATCGGAACATTCTGGAGCACGATCTTGCTGATGGTGGCGTTTGGGTCGTTACTGCCGGGAGGGATTGTGGTGAGAACAACATCTACCTTGTTGTGGGGTGAGAGGAAACCGGCCACGCCGGCTACCTCGTTAACAGCGACGGTAACGGCGCGATGCCCATCGGGAATGATGTAGGTCATGATACCCGCGCCAGGAGCGCCGTCTCTGGGCATGAGCTTGGCTTCCGTCAGCGGCTCTCCCGGGCCGATCGGCCTGATACTTATTCTGTCAATCAGCGCCTTTGTGTCCGCAAAGCTGCCGGGAGGGATGCTTGTCGCCGGCCAGGCCATCATCTTCAGGTGTGTTGTGTTCAGCTTGCTGCCAACCGGGATATCCGCGCTAGCCACAACGATGCCCTTACCCTTGCCAGCTTCGGTCTCTTTGCTTTTCTTGGAAAGATAATCGTACACCAGCCAGGAAGCAACGCCGGCCAGAACAAGCGCGACAACCGCAACTGTAGTAACCGCTTTGAGACGAGTCATATGCCCTCCTTTAAGATATCAATTCAAGACCTACTCATAGCGCATCGAAGCTTGACCAACCAGCTTGTCTGTAATCACAAGCTTGGGGTGATTTACAGGATCATTGAACAATCTTATAACCGGATCAAAAGGGGCTGTTACAATCACGCTAATTGTATCGCCCGCAGCAGCATATGAACCAGCGCAGCCAACACAACTGACACTGGCCGTCACCGTGTCGTATTTTACATACATCAGTCCGTCATATATCTTTGCCAGCACAGGATCTGCCGGACGAGTATTACTAAAGGTAAAAAGCGGTTGGGACACCGGCAATGAGCCTGTCACAACAGCCTGCCGTGCGCCTGCGCGCGCAGCGTTGTTAAGCATGTTTTTTATATACATGGCGCGGCCGAATTCGGTTATGGCGAAGGTAAACAACACCACAATGAACAGCACGAATGCCGCTTCGACCAGAGCCTGTCCTTTTCGATGTTTGTGTGTATCAATCTTCATGGTTATCGCTCAAAAAACCTGATATTTCAGTCAAGAAATTTTGGTTTTGTGTATCTAAGATGGTGTGACTATTAAATTATCGAAAACGGCAAGGGGCATCAAACCCATACATAATCAACATTATCATTATTGATAGCAACAAATCTGATGCCCCATGCAAGGTAGTAACAATGAATCAACAGTACTCTATTTAACATCACACTATGTTGTAACTTTTTAGTATGACATTCATGAACAATTCTTATTGAGTTAGTGCGGAATTTATTTGGCTAAATGCGTTGTTTGCATTTTGACCAATACCCTTGAGCATTGCTATAACAACAATTGCGATCAGTACCAGTATGAGAGCGTATTCTACGATTGCCTGACCTTTTTCGCTTTTTACGGTAGTTATCCACTTGATATACATTTTTGTAAACCAGTTCATGATCTGTTCTCCTTTCATTGTTTGTTTTCTGCACAGGAAGTGTACCATTTGTTACTGACATGTGATTGATGTTGCGGAATTGACAACCATTATAAAACTTATTTCCGGCTACACCAAGTTCCCCCCTTTCACTCACAGTTAGCCGCTTTAAGCGGAGAGTCGTGGTTAGACATTCAGGCAGATAGTATCAGCATGCGATCAAAATGTTTTTCCTGACTAAAGCGTATGACAAGACTATTGCCTGTCAAGAGTCCGCACAAAAAAACTGATTACACAGTTTGTTCACGAGGTATATTTCATGATGAAAATGCCGAGTTCACCGTAGAATACATAGTATTGGTTTTCCCGCCGATCCCTTTCAGCATGGCAACAACAACAATCGCGATCAGAAGCAGGATAAGGGCATATTCGACAACAGTCTGAGCTTTTTCAGACAAAAGAACATTCCAACACCGTACATATGCGCTCTTGAAACGGTCCATACCTTTCCTCCCTTTTGGAAGCGGTTTCCGTGTATCGTCCGACAGATGCTGGTCATATTCAGAAGCAGAGTGACCGTCGTTTCCTGCGCCAAAGCATAGCAGGGATAGACATACATTCAATTCCGGCCCTGGAAAAAATGTTTGAAAAACTTCCCGTATCTCCACCTTTCATGCTAGTTTTGCGCAACTCATCGAGAGCAGGCATGGCGGTATACGGGGGAATGCATTCCCGCCAACAACCTCCGTTGCTGACGACAGAGCGCCCCATACCCAAGACGAGAATACAAGATCGTCATTCGAAAGAGTTTCCATATCGTGCGATGAGACCATCCCACTACCTTGACAAGGAGCACACCCATGAGAAAACTGCGCAGCATTCTGTTTCTGGCCCTCCTGCTGATGCCGACCCTCTCGTTTTCCGCCGAACCAGAGCGTTTGGCTGCCTCGGGCCGCATAACCGCCGTAACCGTCTACCCCGACCGGGCCCTGACCAGCCGCACGGCCTCGTTCAACCTCAAGCCGGGCAGCTACCTGATCGCGTTCGAAAATCTGCCTGCACTCGTGCAGGACGACTCGGTGCAGGTCAAAGGCAGGGGCATGGCCACAGCCACGATTTCGGGACTGGAGATCAAACGTTCCTTCCTGGCCGAGAGCGGCGAAAAGCGGGTCCAGGAACTGGACAGCCAGATCCGGGAACTGGAGCGCCAGCACGGGACACTGGAGGCGAAAAAAACCGGATTGGCCTCACAGAAAGCCTTCATCGAATCGATCCGTGTTGCCTGGGGTGACCGGATCTCAAAAGAACTGGCCATAGGTCGTCCCACATCGACGGAGTTGCGGGAGGCGGCCGGCTTTGTCGGCTCACAGGTGACCAGGAGCGAGGAACAGGCACGCGATATTGAGGCTGAAAAGAAGAATGTTGCCGATAAAATTGATGCTCTGCGCAGACAACGGGATGAGGTCATCGGTTCGCGGCGCAGGGAGGCCAAGAGCGTCGAGGTGATGGTGGAAGCGACCAGCCAGGGGCAACTGACCCTGGAACTGTCCGCCGTCATGCCCAAGGCGGGATGGACCCCTTCCTACGACGTGCGGTTGGGAGCGGACGCGGCGACCGCCGACCTGACCTTCCGAGCCATGGTTCGCCAACAGACCGGCGAGGAGTGGAACAACGTTGACCTGACCCTCTCCACCGCCCGCCCCGCCGCCGGGGGCGCCCCCCCGGAACTGCACCCCTGGCGCATCTCCCTGTTCCATCCGCAGCCGGCCATGAAGGCGGACATGTCCTACGCCGCGCCTGCGCCGCTCATGGCCAGGAAGTCCGGACAGATGATGGCGGAGAACATCATACCCGAAGAGGCAGGGGAAGAGAGCAAACTGGAGACGGCATTGGTCAGCGATGAGCAGACCTCGATTGCCTTTCACGTTCCCCGACCGCTCAGCATCCCCTCCGACAACAACCAGCACGCAAGCGTCGTGGCCATGGAAAAGCTGCCGGTAGTCATGGAGTACCTGGCCATACCCAAACTCTCGCCTCACGTATTCCTCAAGTCGGAGATCACCAACAAGGCGGCCTATCCGCTCCTGCCCGGCAAGGTCAGCACCTTCGTGGGGAGCACCTTCACCGGCAGTTCACAGCTGAAGAAGGTCGCGGCGGGAGAGAAGTTCGACCTGTTCTTCGGAACGGATGACCAGGTGACCGTGAAGCGGGATGAGCTGAAACAGCACGGGGAGGCCGGTATGTTCGGCAGCAACCGGGCCAGATACAGCTGCCGGATCAGCCTGACCAACTTCCGCAAACAGCCGGTGACGGTCACACTGCTGGACCAGCTCCCCCTGGCGGGCGACGAAGAGATCAAGGTTTCCCTGGTTGAGCCTTCCCTGAAACCGGAACAGGTCAAGGGCGACGGCTCGGTGATCTGGAAGATGCCGTTCAAGGCGGGAGAGAAGAGGGAGATATCCTTCGGCATCCTGGTGGAGTACCCGAAGGGGCGCGACATAATCGGGCTGTAAAGGTGGAGGAATGCAGGAGACAGGTCGTGATACGAAAATTGCGATAACATATCTCAATAAAACAACTTTTCCACTAACCGCCATTCATGCTCCGCGTAGACAGTGTGTTCTAATGTGAGATATACTGGTCACCCTTACCCACACGCTGCGCCTCCAGGAGTAAATGATGAGTGAATACCGACTCTCCGAACTGCTTGACATGGGCATCATCCAGAAAATGGCCGACACCCACTATCGGGCAACGGGCATCCCGATCGGCATCATCGACGCCATCGACGATGCTGTTCTGGTAGGCTCCGGCTGGCAGGAGATCTGCGTCAGATTCCACCGCGCAGCCCCGCTTTCACTGCAGCGTTGCCGGGAAAGCGACAACTACATCAAGAGCCATCTCGTGGAAGGCCAGTCCTGCCACTACAGATGCAAAAACGGCCTTAATGACATAGGCATTCCGATTATTGTTGCGGGGCGACATCTGGCGACCATGTTTCTGGGACAATTTTTCTATGAAGAAGAGGAACCGGAGCGTGAGTACTTCATCCAACAGGCAGATGAGTACGGTTTCGATCGTGACGAGTATCTTGCCGCCCTTGACCGTGTGCCACGCTTCAGCCATGAAAAAGTCAACAACATGCTGGAGTACGACAAGGTGCTGACAGTCTTCATCGCCGACTTGGCGGAGCGTTCGCTCCAGAAAATGCAGGCCGAGGAGGAGACCCGGGCAAGTGAGCGTAAATTTCACACCATCCTTGACCAGGCCTATCAGTTCATCGCTCTCCTCTCCACGGAAGGCAGAATTCAGGAGGCGAACAGGACCGTCCTGCAATTCGGCGGCATCGAGGATAACTGCGCAACGGGAAAGCTGTTTTGGGAAACCAGCTGGTGGAGCCACTCCCCTGAACTGCGGAAAAAAATCCGTGACTCCGTGCAGAAGGTTGTCCGGGGGGAGTTTATCAGGTTCGAGGCGACCCACCCTGCAACCGATGGGACCCTGCAGTATGTGGATCTGTCTCTCAAGCCGGTCAGGAATCCGACCGGCGCTGTGGTCCTTCTGATTGCGGAAGCCAGGGATATCAGCGAACAAAAGCGGGTGGAACAGGCTCTTGAGCTGAGCAACCTTGTGGTGGAAAACAGCCAGGTGGTGCTCTTCCGCTGGAAAGCAGTCGAGGGATGGCCGGTCGTCATGGTTTCCCGCAACGTGAGCCAGTTCGGCTATACTCCGGAAGAATTCCTCTCCGGTACGCTCCACTATGCATCAATCATCCACCCTGAAGATCTTGATCGAGTAATCCGGGAAGTCCGGTATTTTTCAACCCGCGGCGTCTCCCACACCCACCATGAATACCGGATCATCGCCAAAGACGGCCGCGTACACTGGGTTGTCGAACGTTCTTTGGTTGAGCGCAACAACAAGGGGGAGATCGATTTTTTCCAGGGAGTGGTGATAGACACCACCGAGCGCAGACACATGGAGGAGGAACTGGTCAAGGCCCAGAAACTGGAATCCGTCGGCCTGCTTGCCGGCGGCATCGCCCACGACTTCAACAACATCCTCACCGGCATCCTGGGCAACGCGTCTCTCGCGAAGATGCTGTTCTCCCCCCAAGACAGGGCATATGCCTATGTGAGCAACATCGAAAGCGCCGCCTACCGGGCCAAGGACCTGACCCTGCAGTTCCTGACCTTCTCCAAGGGGGGCGCTCCCATCAAAAAACCGGTGAACAGCGTTGAACTGATACGCAACAACACGCAGCTGGCCCTAAGCGGCCTCAAATCAACCTGCGAGCTGAGCGTTCCGGATGACCTGCGGATCGTCGAGGTCGATGAGGGACAGATCAGCCAGGTGATCAACAACCTGATCATCAACGCGGACCAGGCCATGCCGCGGGGTGGCGTCATCCGGGTGGTCTGCGAAAACGTGGAGGTAAGCGCCAGCAACGGGCTTCCCCTGAAAGAGGGCCGCTATGTCAGGGTCAGCGTCAGCGACCAGGGGGCTGGAATAACGGCGGAGCACATGGGAAAGATCTTCGACCCCTATTTCACCACAAAAGACAGGGGGCACGGCCTGGGCCTCGCCTCGGCCTACGCCATCATGAAGAAGCACGCCGGCCACATCTGCGTGGATTCAAAACCGGGCGCCGGCGCGACCTTCACCATCTATCTCCCCGCTTCAGCCGCATCGACGGCCATTACAACGGAAGAGCCCGCCACGGCCGCCGCCGGCAACGGCAGGATACTGGTCATGGATGACGAGCCGCTTGTGAGAATGGTAACGGGAGAGATGCTGGAACATATGGGCTACGACGTGGAATTCGCCCAGAATGGCGAGGAGGCCCTGGCCATGTACGGCGCGGCCCGCGAGTCAGGTGTCCCCTTTGATGCGGTGATCATGGACCTGACCGTCCCCGGCGGCATGGGGGGCAGGGAGGCGATCCAGAGAATCCGGGAGATTGATCCGAACGTCAGGGCCATCGTTTCCAGCGGCTATTCTGACGACCCGGTCATGGCCAATCACCTGAACTACGGCTTCGCTGGGGTGGTGGTGAAACCGTACGACCTGGGCGAGCTGGGTGCCCAGTTGGAGAGGGTATTGCGGAAACAGGAGTGAGGCGAGAAGCGAGGAGTCAGAAACCGGCAGCCAGAATTCGGAATTTCGTTCCTCTGACAGAAGAAGGGGCGG
>MTLE01000837.1_pt1 | contig 21717 bp, 18 predicted proteins | sample 1982461 | NCBI WGS metagenome assembly MTLE01 (sample SAMN05712605, study PRJNA340218) | biofilm metagenome | isolation source: sample SPL anode biofilm adapted to -200 mV | place: USA | collected 2012-02-03
TTGTCTTCAGGCTACATCAATTGAGCACCAGCGGGATCAGATGCTCTTCTTCCCGAAAACCGTAGTCAATCTTCTTGACGCGGATCTCGCTCCTGATGGCCCGGACCAGATCGAGGCGGCGGATGAGGGCGGTGAGCAGTTCCAGGCCAGCCACCGACGTGAGAACCTGGCGGGCTGCGACAAACTGAAAACCAAGGGTATCTTTCACCATTTGGGTGAACTCCTTCGTCATTAATATGCGAAGGATTATAAAGTGTTAGGCAAAATCAAGCCACAAGTTTTGCGCATTGGGGTTTGATACAACGGCCACTGAAGCGCTTCCGCTGGACGTGGTGGTTATTAGCCCCGATCATGCTGGTTTTGCTTTCTTTGCCCTGGGTGGAAGAAGCCTGGATTTCCTGGCACTTTGCCAAAGCCTGCAAGGACGCTGGCGTGAAGGTCTATCGTCAGGTGGAGGTTGATGGGTACGGCATAAGCCGCAATGACTTGCAGAAGAATGATGTCCACGTCGGGCCATTGTTCAAGCAAAACCCAAACCAATTAGCCGATTTTGAGAAGCACGGATTCAGGTTCTATGAGGACATATTGGCAGATGGTGGTGCCAGGCATCTCGAAAGAGAAGTATCGTAACGTTACGAGAGAAACCTGAGTCAAGGTACTACGAGCGATATGCCTACGAACCCAATCCCTACCAAATCGAAGAGCCAATTGGCTGGAAACTTCAAAAGATAGAACGTCGTGTTATTGATAGTCAAACAGGGGAGATTCTGGGCCGAGACATTAAGATCATTCGCGTTCTCCCGACACACGAAGCGCTGATTGCCGGGCTGTTCGGCCCACCGATCGTGATATGCCCAGGACCAAACGTTAAGCCGTACGTTCCTCCGCCCCAATTTCCTCAAGCCGTACTGAAACCCATTTCAAAACGCAAGGAGTAAGCAGTCATGCCAAATTTTATCGACTACTATGAATATGCCAAGTTAGCCAATGATGCGATCTACGACGCTGGAGAAAGGATCGCCGCATGAACGGCTACATGATTTCCCCGATTGGTATGGTTGTTATCGCAGTTTACTCCTTTGTGATACTGCTTGCCGCATTTTTGATTCATCGGCCATTGAAGCGTTTCCGCTGGACGTGGTGGATATTGGGACCCATTGTGCTGGTTCTGCTTTCGCTGCCGTGGGCGGAAGAAGCCTGGATTTCCTGGCACTTTGCCGAAGCCTGCAAGGACGCTGGAGTGAAGGTTTATCGGCAAGTGGAGGTCGAGGGGTATTTGGATGCACTTAACCCGAAGGAAAAACGATATGTTGATATCGGGGCGCGCTTAGTACCACAACCTGTGGATTTTGAGCAACAAGGTTATGCGTACTATGAAGAAGCTCTCGTCGAAGGAGGTGCGAGACGCGTCGAGAGGGAAGGTGATCGTCTCGTAGCTTCGATATCTGAAAAACCGAAATCTCGCTATGTACTTAAACGTCATTATCAGCCGGAGCCTGGAATTTATGAGGAGCCAATTGGCTGGAAACTTCAAAAGTTAGAACGCCATGTCATCGATAGCCAAACGGGGGAGATTCTGGGCCGAGACACGACAATCATCCGCGTTCTTCCGACGCATGAAGCGCTGATTGCAGGGCTGTTCGGCCCACCGATCGTGATATGCCCAGGACCAAACGTTAAGCCGTACGTTCCTCCGCCCCAATTTCCTCAAGCCGTACTGAAACCCATTTCAAAACGCAAGGAGTATCCGGGGCGGAAAAACGCGCGCTATATCGGGCCGCTGTTCGTTGATGATGACGGTGAGACCGTCCACTGGTCCGGGCAACGTGAGCAGAAAATTTTCGTATACCTAATTCCTGGTGCTGAAACGCCTCTGGTCCTTGAGGTTCTCGATGGATGCGGAGCGGAAGTGGTTGCATTTGTTCCCGGAATTGCTGCTGACTTGAGGGAAAAGTACAGCGGTACTGGCGTGCGTATCTACTCCGAAAAGTTACCGCGCTCCATAGCCCGTGTTGGTTCTCAAAATTCAGGCCCTCAGGCGAGGGCCGCTCTGCAAGGCGAAGACCTGCCGCAAATTCCCGGCGCAAATCTCCCGGAATGGTTGCGAGATTCGTTCGTCCCGTGAAACCCTCTCCCAGAAGGTACAAGCGGCAGCAAGAGCGCTGTCCCATGCACGCGCAGCTCCAGGAGTAGTCGATGGAGGGTTGAAAAGCCCATCGGGAATGCGGCTATCCCTTGGTCGATAGTACATGGGAAGGACGTCATAGGCAGGCGCCAGATCAAAGCGCCGGCGGCCGTCCGTCGTGATCAGCGAAACATTCCCCATGTGCTGATCAGTGTTAGCGATCAAATCACCGAAGACGGAAAGCCACCGCAGAGAAGTTGCATCCTCTGTCGAGAGCCGCCTGTCATCGTGTATCTGATCAGCAGCATCAATCCAGTTATCACACCCGAAGAACTCAAGAACTACGGCTCTTAGAGAAATGATGGGCAGGCGCCCGAACACAGCAATCCTATCAAAACGATGGGCCTCCAGAAACACGCGGCCGTTGCCCTCTATGATCCGGGTTTGCGTAGCACGAATGCCGTTCTCCTGGACGATCTTTAGTGCATGGTGTTCGCTAATCAGAAGATCCGCCCAGCGGCGGCCTTCGACGGTGTCAACAGAGGAGGAGAACTTAACCAGCACATGCTTGATGTCGTCGCCATGCTGCACCATTGCCGTAAACTTCGGCTGTTCACCACCGGCTGAGGACCCTGCGGGATCGCCGTCCATGGCTGCCTGTGCCATCCTGGCGTATTGCTCGGCTTCTTCCCCTTCCTGAATAGGCGCTATGGTCCGTCGTGTCATACGAAAATACCGCTCCAGAGATTCCTGCCCGACAATGAGATTTCCCATGCAGTCTTCGCCGCGGCGCGCTAGGGCGACGAGGACGTGATCTTCGTTCCAGTCGAGGACGCGAGGGGGCAGGTTCAGCTCTTCGTGCAGCAACCGGACGAATGATCGACCTGTGAAGCCATCAGGGCGCAGATCGGTGAGGAACCAGGGAAGGCTTGGATAGACTTCAGGAGGGTTATGGGTCGGTAGCCATACGAAGCGGTCATTTGCGACCGCACAGAGGTCCCCAATCTGATCTACATCACCGCGATCATCGACTTTGAACACAGGAAATCGTACGCCGAGACCCCGGACATCCCGGAAACGGGTATAGCGGGTCGCACGAGCACTACCTACCACGAGAATCCGGCTTTTGCAGCGGGAAATCACGCGAGAGATCGTAGGTTGGCTCCAAGAAAAGCGGCGTTGGATGTCCGCAGTCGAATATATGCCGGTAGTGAGAAACGCCAGTAGCTGTTCCTCTTGTTCGGCGAGTTGGGTTGACATGATGAAACCTCAAACGGGGGATGCATTGAATAGATACTGAATTAATAACATAACAGTTTATTGCATAAAAACAAATATAAACAACAAAAAATAAAATCCTGCTGAATGAATTTGCAAAGTGATTTATGTATACATTTGCGAAGAAGGCCTCGCTACAGAGTGTGCCGGAGGTGTTTCTATCACTGACGCCGCCATCCAGCGTAGGGGTAGGGTCGCCCTCGGCATGGGACATAAAACAGAGAATATCCTAATTCGCGGCTAGACCGGCCCCTGGCAAGTGATGTGCTTATTCTTGTTTCCCTTCTGGCGCTTCGTCCTCTCTTTGGCCGCTCGACGTTCGGTTCGTGCCGTCGGCATGAGTGGTGTTCCACCTGCGGGCGGGTGACTACAACATCGAGCGGAGCATGCTCACCATAATCGGCAAGGGGGGCAAGATCCGCCATATCCCTATAGTCGATCCCAAAACCCATACGGAGTTGCAAACCCGTACCGAAAATGCTATAGAAGGGTGGCTTTGGTATTCGGCCCGCAACCAGGGGCCGTACAGCGATCTGCGTGGCACGCTGAAATCAGCGGCCAAGCGCGCGGGCATCAGCCAGAGCATGCACAACCATCTGCTACGGCATCTCTGCTTCACGGACCTGGTTGAACATGCGGACCTGAGAACCACGCAACTGATCGCTGGTCACTCGTCCATAGCCACCACGGAGAAGTATTTGCACAAACGTGCTGACCGTCTCCGGCAGGCTCTGGAGAAACACCACCTGGGCGAAGATTAGAACATAGCATCAAGTAGTTCCAAACCCCGTGACATATGATGTCACGAAAAAACGGCGTAAGTAGTTGGCCCGGATGGCGGAACTGGTAGACGCAAGGGACTTAAAATCCCTCGGCCGCAAGGCCGTGCCGGTTCGATCCCGGCTCCGGGCACCAAGCACATCTCTACGCAGCACATGAAGTCACAGCAAAAAACCCGCTAGAAATAGTGGGTTTTTTGCTGTGACGATTTGCAAATATCAGGTCTGGCGTTCGCTTTGCGCACACGGACCAGCCAGGAGAGGATATGACTCAGAACGATATACTGCGCAGGCTCCGCTACGCCCTTGATATACCTGATGTCGTGATGCTGGAGATATTCAGGCTGTCAAACCGCGAAATTGACCAGACCACCCTGCGTAATCTGTTGAAGAAGGAAGATGACCCGGCTTGGCTGGAGTGCAGCGAAGAACTGCTGGGGCTGTTTCTGGATGGCTTAATCCTTCTTAAAAGAGGACCCCGCGAGTGCGCGGATTGTAGCCCCGCCCGCTCCGTCGCGGCGCTTACAAATAACGACATCCTGAAAAAAATACGTATCGCCCTTGAGTTGCGGGAAGATGAGTTGATCGCCACCATGAGACTGGCCAAGGTCAGTATTTCAAAGTCTGAGTTGAGTGCACTGTTTCGGAGCAGGGGACAGAAGAATTACAAGACGTGCGGGGACCAGTTTTTGAGACAGTTCCTGCAGGGGTTGACGGTCCGTTGCCGGGGAACCGCTGGTGTGGAAGGACAATAGCCGGCAGGATGAGGCGCTCACGGCTGCTGCGGCTGCAGCTTGTGGCAGAAAAGACAACGGTTTTTCGGGGGGTGGTTGGGCGGAAAACGAACGTTGCGCGCCTTGTGACATGGCTCGCAGTAGGTTTCCGCCCCCTTTTTGTCCGGTTTGAAGAACATTCTTCCGACAAACGATGCATTTGCGTCCGGAGCCCCGGCGTAGGCAGCCTGATAAACGATGTGGTGGTTTTCGTCCTGGGGCACCGTCTTGGTCTTCTCCTTGCCGGTGAGGGAGATGACGACACCCAGCACCACGGCGATCAGCGCCACAAACGCCATGTCCCGTTTATCCATCTTCATGGGTAGGGGGGGATCCCTGCGCTAATCGGATTTGACCAGCGAGAAGTAGATGATGACCCCGCCGATAACCCCCCCGATGACCACGAAGGGTACAATCGAGCCCAGCGACAGCTCCTCGCTCGTGGAGGACGCGGGTATGGCGAAACGCACGAGAACGATCAGGCCGATCAGGCCGAATAGCGATAGCAGGACGGTTTTCGAGCGCTTGATGACGCCGAAAAACAACACGATGGCGATAACCCCCAGCACCACCGGGTTGGTGAAGATCTGCTTCATCGTCAGGGTCTGCATGGTGTGCATCAGGTTCGCTGTTTCAAACGGTCGCAGAGCCTCGGTGGTTTTTTCGATGAGCTGCTGTTTTTCCATGTGATCTCCACGCTGTTTCGCTGTCCGACTGCGGAATACTATGACAAACCGGCGGTTATGGCAATGGAAATGGAAAAGCCGCCGGGGTGCGCGCTCCTCGTGCTCAACTCAGGAAATCCATCACCTTGTCAAGAAAGCCCTTCTTCATGGGGTGGCTCTCGTCCGTGCTGTGTCTGGCGAATTCTTCCAGCAGCTCCTTCTGTTTACGGGTCAGATTGGTGGGGGTCTCAACCCGGATGACCACCAGTTGGTCGCCGCGGCCGTATCCCTGCAGCGAGGGGAAACCCTTGCCCCTCAAGCGATAAACTTTGCCCGACTGAGTGCCTTCGGCGATCTTCATGCTTACCTTGCCGTCCAGGGTGGGCACCTCTATCTCGCACCCCAGTGCTGCCTGGATGAAGCTGATGGGGAACTCGCAGATGACGTTGTTGTCCTCGCGCTGGAAGAGCGGGTGCTCCTTGACGGATAGGGCAACGTACAGGTCGCCGTTGGGGCCTCCCTTGAGCCCCTGTCCGCCGTCACCGGCCGATTTGAGGCGCAGGCCGGTTTCCACTCCCGCCGGGATCTTGATTGAGAGGGTTTTGGTGTCCTTGACGCTTCCCTTGCCGCGACAGTCGGGGCAGGGGTCGGTGACGATCTTTCCTTCTCCGTTGCACTGTCCGCAGGTCTTGCTGACACTGAAGATCCCCTGCTGATAGCGAACCTGGCCAGCTCCGCGGCAGGTGGGACAGACCTTTGGCTCGGAGCCCGGACGGGAGCCGGAGCCGTTGCAGCTGCCGCAGCGTTTCGCGAAGGGTACCTCGATCTTCTTTTCAACGCCGAAGGCCGCCTCTTCGAAGCTTATCTCCAGGTTGTAGAGCAGGTCGTCGCCCCGTCTCCCCTGGCTGCGGCCGCGGCCACCGCCTCCGCCGAAGATGTCGCCGAAGATGTCGCCGAAGATATCACCGAAGGGGGTGCCGGCGCCAAACCCGCCGAAACCTCCGCCGGAGAATCCGTTGGAACCTGATACTCCCGCATGGCCGAACTGGTCATACTGGGCGCGTTTCTGGGCATCGGAGAGCACCTCGTACGCCTCGGAGAGTTCTTTGAATTTCTCCTCGGCAGCCTTGTCGTTGGGATTCTTGTCGGGGTGGTACTGCAGGGCCTGCTTGCGGAAGGACTTCTTTATTTCCGTATCCGAGGCGTTTCTGTGGACGCCCAGCACCTCGTAGTAATCTCTCTTTTCGCCGTTTGCCAAAATGATTTCCTTGTAATGCAAAGAGCAGCGCCCCCAGGTGAGGCGCTGCCCGTTGCAGGTAATGAGATACACCCCGTGGCGTTCGATCTTCGACGCCTTCCGGCGCCACGCCACTGGGGCTGGTTACTTCTTGACCTCTTCGAAGTCGGCGTCGACGACGTTTTCGTCCTTGCCCGATTCTTTCCTGGCCTGTTCGCCAGACCCGGTCTCACCGTGCTCACCCGGCTGTTCCTTGGCGGCGTACATGGCTTCCGCCAGTTTGTGGGCAGCCTGTGCCAGTTCGTCGGTGGCTTTTTTGATGGCTTCGGCGTCTTCGCCGTCCATTACCTTCTTCAGTTCGGCGATCTTGTTTTCGATGTTTCCCTTCTCAACGGCGTCGATCTTGTCGCCGAATTCCTTCAGCGACTTCTCGGTGCTGTAGACCATGCTGTCGGCATGGTTGCGGGCCTCGATGGCGTCGCGCTTCTTCTTGTCCTCGTCGGCATGGGATTCTGCGTCGCGCACCATTTTGTCGATCTCCTCTTTGGAGAGGCCGCTGGAGGCGGTGATGCGGATGGACTGCTCCTTGCCGGTGCCCAGGTCCTTGGCGGAGACATGCACGATGCCGTTGGCGTCGATGTCGAAGGTGACCTCGACCTGGGGGATGCCGCGCGGTGCCGGCGGAATGCCGGTCAGTTCGAAGTTGCCCAGGGTCTTGTTGTCGCGGGACATCTCGCGTTCACCCTGCAGGACATGGATGGACACTGCCGGCTGGTTGTCGGCCGCGGTGGAGAACACCTGGCTCTTGCGACAGGGGATAGTGGTGTTCTTTTCGATCAGCTTGGTCATGACACCGCCCAGGGTCTCGATGCCCAGGGAGAGCGGGGTTACGTCCAGCAGCAGGACGTCCTTGACGTCGCCCTTCAGGACGCCCCCCTGGATGCCTGCGCCGATGGCCACCACCTCGTCAGGGTTAACGCCGCGGTTGGGGGTCTTGCCGAAGATGGCCTCGACCTTCTTCTGCACGGCCGGCATGCGGGTCATGCCACCCACCAGGATGACTTCATCGATATCGGAAGCGGAGAGGCCGGCATCCTTCATGGCGGTGCGGCAGGGACCCTCCAGTTTGGCCAGCAGTTCGCCGCAGATGGTTTCCAGCTTGGCGCGGGAGAGCTTCATGGTCAGATGCTTGGGACCGGAGGCATCGGCGGTGATGAAGGGGAGGTTGATGTCGGTCTCCATGGAGCTGGACAGCTCGCACTTGGCCTTTTCCGCCGCCTCTTTCAGGCGCTGCAGGGCCATCTTGTCGCCTCGCAGGTTGATCCCCTGATCCTTCTGGAACTCGTCGGCGATCCAGTCGATCACCAGCTGGTCGAAGTCCTCGCCCCCCAGGAATGTGTCGCCGTTGGTGGACTTGACCTCGAAGACTCCGTCGCCCAGTTCCAGGATGGAGATGTCAAACGTCCCCCCCCCAAGGTCGAAAACAGCGACTTTCTCCTCTTTCTTCTTGTCCAGGCCGTAGGCCAGGGCGGCGGCGGTCGGCTCGTTGATGATGCGCAGCACGTTGAGGCCGGCGATCTTGCCCGCGTCCTTGGTTGCCTGGCGCTGGGAGTCGTCGAAGTAGGCCGGCACGGTGATCACGGCGTCGGTGACGGTCTGTCCCAGGTAGTCCTCTGCGGTCTGCTTCATCTTCTGCAGCACGATGGCCGAGATCTCGGGAGGGGAGTAGCGCTTGCCGCGCGCCTCGACCCAGGCGTCGTTGTTGTCTGCCTTGACGATTTTGAAGGGGGAGATGGCTATGTCCCGCTTGACCGCCTCGGTGTCGAATTTCCGTCCGATCAGACGCTTGATGGCGTAGAGGGTGTTTTCCGGATTGGTGACCGCCTGACGTTTGGCCTGCTGTCCCACGAGGCGCTCGCCATTCTCGGCGAAGGCAACCATGGATGGTGTGGTGCGACTTCCCTCGGAGTTGGCGATAACAATTGGTTCACCACCCTCCATGATCGCGACGCAGGAGTTGGTGGTTCCAAGGTCGATTCCTATTACTTTACTCATAACGCTCTATCCTCCTTGTCAATTCTTTCTGCCTTCAAAACGTAGTCATCGTTGGGGTAAAAAACAAGGGCGCCCGAAAAAATAAGTTCGCCGCTTCCCCTCCGCGGAGAGGGCCGGGCTTACTTGGGTGCCGTGGCCACCGAAACCATGGCGGGACGCAGCAGGCGCTCCTTGAGCATGTAGCCCTTCTGGAACTCCTCCACCACCGTATTGGGTGGCTGCTCATCGGTGGGGATCTGGGTCATTGCCTGATGGAAGGAGGGGTCGAACGGGGCGCCGGACGTTTCCAGGGGGGTGACTCCGAACTTCTTCATGGCGTTGAGCAGCATGCCGTGGATCATCTGGACCCCTTCTGTCAGGCCTGTCGATCCGTTTTCGTTGGCATGGGAAAGCGCTCGCTCCAGGTTGTCCACCACCGGCAGTATCTCTTCAAGTAGTGATTTTGTGCCGTAGTTGAGCAGCTCTTCCTTTTCCCGGTTGGACCGTTTGCGGAAGTTCTCCAGATCGGCGCGTTCACGCACGAAACGGTCCCAGTTCTCGCGACACTCGGCCTCTTTGGCGGCCAGTTGCTCCTCGAGCCGCGAGATGCGTTCTTCCGGGGTGGCAGCCTCGGCAGCGCTGCTTTCGGGAGATGCCTGTTCCGCCTCGGGTGCGGCGGAAGTTTTCTGTTCTTCTGTTACATGTTTTTTCATGGTTCAGTGAGTCCTTTTTGTGCGTTTCATTTTTGATGCGAATGTCCTGGCGGTCAGTCGTTGTTCAGGAAACGGCTCAACAGGCGGGCTGTATAGTCGACTATGGGGATGACGCTGGAATAACCCATGCGGGTGGGGCCGATGATTCCCAGCATCCCCACGGCGTTACTGCTGGTGACGAATCGTGAGGTGATCAAGCTGACGCCGGCGGTCTGGCTGAGCGGGGCTTCGGATCCGATGAAAATGCGCACACCCTCGGCGGACATGCAGCGGCCGAGCAGTTGCAGCAGGCGCCCCTTTTCCTCGAAGGCCCGGAAGATGTCCCTCATTTTAGTTACATCGCTGAACTCCGGTTGGTCCAGGATGCGGGCCTGCCCCTCCAGGAATATCTCGTCTCGTTCCACGCTCACCGCCTGCTTGCTGATGCGCAGTGCCTGGGAGAGCAGGTGGTCGTACTGGGTCTTTTCCTTTTTCATTTCTTCCAGGATCCGTTCCCTGGCCTGGGAGATGGTCAGCCCCTGCATCAGTTCGTTCAGGTAGTTGCCCATTTTTACCAGGTCGTCCGGAGAAATTTCCTCATCCGTTTCCACCAGCCTGTTCTGCACCGATCCGTTCCTGGAGACAAGGATGGCCAGCACCCGTCGGGGTCCCAGGTGGATGAATTCGATGTAGCGGAACACGTCGGAGGTTATGCTGGGGGCCACCACGATGCCCATGTAGTTGGACAGGGACGAGAGGGCGCGGCTGGTTTCCTTGAGGATCTCGGTCAGTCCCGCGCCGGACCGGCGACAGCTGTGGATGATCTGTTTCTTCTCTTCGCGGGTCACCTTGCGCAACGCCACCAGTGAATCTACGTAGAAACGGTAGGCCTTTTCGGTGGGGATTCTTCCCGCGGAGGTGTGGGGCGAGGTCAACAGCCCGAGTTCCTCCAGGTTGGCCATGACGTTGCGGACCGTTGCCGGTGAGAGCGTCATGGCGTGTCGGCGGGCCACGGCGCTGCTGCCCACCGGTTCGGCTGTCGCGATATAGTCTTCGACGATGGCCTCGAGTATCTGTCTGCTTCTTGGTGAGAGCTTCACATCCATTCCATGACCTCAAAAAAATAGCACTCATGACTGGAGAGTGCTAATTTCCTTCTGAATTTAATCAGTGACCTATGATTTGTCAAGGGGATTTGCCGGTCTGATCCGTTATCGGAAACCTGTCCGCCTGTTTCGCACGCCCTGCCCGGAATGTCGGATCGAATGGAGAAGCGTCACCGTGTGTTGCATCTCCAAGGTATGTGATTTCGGTCACGAACACCCGATTCTTTTTTTCACATGTGGCTTTCCAAGGGATTGTAATGTTTTGATTTTATGCTACTGTAGGACGCTGTGGGGTGGTGTGCGCAACGGTTGGACCGTTTCACCCCCGGCATGGGCGGAAGGGGCCGGAGGTGATCGGCTGAAAACGGCGGAGAAGCCCGCGACGCCTCCCAGCCACTAGTTGCAGAGGAGAAACGGCAATGTCTGTCCCCCCCCCCGAGTGTCCCCAGGACGTCCCGCAGGACCGGGAAGCGAGCAACGGCAAAAGCGTTAACAGGCGGCAGTTGGTCAACAAGCTGAATTTTATCAATTTTCAGGATGAAACCATTATCGCCCATTTCAGACACGCGAAGTATGACAGCAGCCTCGGCCTGAAGATCAAGCCGCTTCCCTGCGCCGGGGAGCAGCTCGACTGCTGCTGGGTGGATACAGCAGCGCTTCCCCAGGTCATGAGGAATTACCAGTTCGACCACCTGCTGATTCCCGACGGGAAAAAACCGCTCCTGGCGCGGCCCAAACTGATCAACAGCAGCGCGGAGGGGATCAGCTTTCTGCTTCCGCTTACCTGCCGCGAGTTCAAGTTGAGAAAGATAAAGCGCCATCCCGTCACGGGGATCAGAGCCCAGTTCACCCAGAACAGTGCGCCCTTCCACGGCGTTTTGATGGATTTCACGCCGGTCGCCCTGCGGGTGGAGGGGGACCAGGATGCGCCCCAGACATTCAGCTGGATCAACCCCGATATCCCCGTTGACCTGCACCTCTATGACGGGGATCAACTGATCTATTCCGGTGAGTGCAGCATCATCCGCTCCAGCACCAGGCAGTCAATGCGAACCTTTGTGCTCAGCCCGGTCAACAGCTCCATCCGCAGGTTCCCGCCGAAACAGTACCGTACCCGGCGACACCAGTTGGTGCCCGCGCCCAACGTCGTATTCAGGCACCCTTTGATCGCATCGACGATCAACCTGAAGGCGGTCGACCTGTCCGGTGCCGGTGTGGCGGTGGTGGAGAATGAAGAGGATTCGGTGCTGATGCCGGGCATGATCATACCGGAACTTGAGCTGGCCCTTGCCCACGGCTTCAGTATTGCCTGCAAGGCCCAGGTGCTCTCCCGCAATGTCATCGACAAGGGGGATGGGGAGAGGGATGTCAGGTGCGGCCTGACGATCCTGGACATGGATATCCACCAACATGTGCGGCTCCTGTCACTTCTGCACCAGGCAGGCAACAGTCACTCCTATGTCTGCAACAACGTGGATATGGACGCCCTGTGGGACTTCTTCTTCGAAACCGGATTCATTTATCCGGAAAAGTATGCCTTCTTTCAGGCCCGCAAGGAGGAGATCAAGAAGACCTATATCAGGTTGTACGAAGAGACGCCCCACATCGCGCGACACTTCATTTATCAGGACCGGGGGGCGATCCTGGGGCACATGGCCATGGTGCGTTTCTATGAGAACTCCTGGCTGATCCACCACCATGCAGCGCGCAAGACCGTTTCGCTGAAGGCCGGGCTGACGGTGCTCAGCCAGATCACCCAGTACCTAAATGAGCTGCATAACCTCTATTTTGCCCATCTGCACTATGTCTACTGCTATTTCAGGCCGGCCAACAAGTTCCCCAACCGGGTGTTCGGAGGCTTTGCACGCCAGCTCGCCAATCCCCGGGGCTGTTCGCTGGACGAGTTCGCCTATGCCCATTACCTGAAGAAGGAGGGCGAGGAGCGCCGCGGGATGCCTGGCGGCTGGGAACTGGTCGAGACCAATGGCGCCTCCGAACTGACCGAGTTGGGTAGCTTCTATGGCTATGTGTCCGGCGGCCTGATGATCGATGCCTTTGACCTGCGACCCGAAACAGCCTGCCTCGATGGCCTGGAAGAAGAGTACCGGCGTCTGGGGTTCGTCAAGAAGCGGCGCTTCCACTCCCTGCTCCATGAGGGAAGCCTCAAGGCCCTGACCATATCCAATGTCTCTGATGCCGGTTTCAATATGGCCAACCTGACGAACTGTGCAACGGTGGTTGTTCTGGACGAAACCACGCCCCGTGAAGTGCTGGACTGCGTCCTGAATATACTGTCGGGGCAGTATGAGGGCGAGGAGATGCCGGTGCTGATCTATCCCCGCGCCTATGTCGAACAGCAGTCCATACCCTATGAAAAGATGTACATGCTCTGGATTCTGAACCTGTGCTACCTGGACGACTTGTTCAAGTACTATGACGACCTGTTCGGGAGGGACGAGAAAAGTGCCCGTACTGGCGACACGCGGTGATGCCATGGATCCTGCCGATCTGTCACAGAGCCAGCTTTACAACAGCCGGATAATCGACTCCTACCTGCGGATGATCCGCTTCCGCTACGGCTATGTCAGCGTCGGCGAGTTGCTCGAGTATGCGGGAATGAAGGAGTACGAGGTGGCCGACCAGGGGCACTGGTTCAACCAGGAGCAGGTGGACCGTTTTTACGAGAAACTGGTCCAGATGACCGGGAATCCGGGCATCGCCCGCGAGGCCGGCCGTTATGCGGCATCCCCCGATGCAATGGGCGCCATGCGCAAGTACATTCTCGGTCTGGTGGGCGCGGCCCACACCTTCGAGCTGATCGACAAGACCGCCGCCAACTTTGCCAGGTCATCCCACTACAAGTCGCGCAGGATCGCCGCCAACAGGGTCGAGGTGGTGGTGAGCCCTGTCGTGGAAGGGCTGGAAAAACCGTTCCAGTGCGAGAACAGGATCGGTTACTTTGAGACAATCATAACCATGTTTAACCACAAGAACCCCGTTGTCCGTCATCCGGAGTGCATCTTCAAGGGGGGGCGGGTCTGTCGTTATATCATCTCCTGGGAGAGAACCCTTGCCGACGTATTCAAGAAGGTAAGAAACATCGTAGTCCTGTTGCTGGCCCTCTGCAACCTGGGGTTGCTGCTGACGGGGCAGGTGGCACTCCTGAAGAACAGCCTGCCGCTTTCGCTGTTGCTGCTGCTGGTCGTGGTTATTGCCGCCGCGGAAAGCGAGAAGCGGGAGCTGGTCGCGAGCCTCAACAACACCAGGGATTCCAGTGAAAACCTGCTGGAACAGATCAATATCAATTACAGCAATGCCCTGATGACCAACGAGGTGGGGCAGGCGCTGAGCATGTACATGACGACCGGTGAGGTGCTCGCCAGTGTTGCCCGGATCATGGAGAATCGGCTCAACTACGACCGGGGTGTCATTCTCCTGGCCAATGCGGAAAAAACCAGGCTGGAGATACATGCCGGCTACGGCTACTCTTCCGACCAGCTGCTCGTTTTCGACAATCTCTCCTTCAGTCTGGACAATCCCGAATCCACGGGGATTTTTGTCAGCTGTTTCCGGGAGCGGCGGCCGCTGCTGGTCAATGATCTGAAGGACGTGGAGGGAAGTCTCTCCCCCCGCAGCCTGAACATTGTCCGGCAGATCGGGACACGCTCGTTCATCTGCTGTCCCATTGTCTGCGAGGGGGACACCATCGGCGTACTGGCCGTGGACAACGTGAATACCAAGAAACCGCTGGTCCAGAGCGACATCAGCCTGCTGATGGGGATCTCGTCGGTTATCGCCATCAGTATCCGCAACAGCGAACTGATCGAGGCCCGTTTGCGCCAGTTCCATTCGGTTCTGCACGTGCTGGCGGCCAGCATCGATGCTCGCGACTCACTCACCGCCGGTCATTCGGAAAAGGTCACCGAATACGCCCTGGACATCTGCCGGGAGTTGGAACTGCCCTCTGATTTCTGCGAGGTGATCCGGGTTGCCGCACTGCTCCATGACTACGGCAAGATCGGCGTTCCGGACACGATCCTGAAGAAGCCGGACCGGCTGACCGACGAAGAGTACGAGATCGTCAAGACCCATGTGAACAAGACGACCGAGATTCTCTCCCAGGTCAGTTTCGAGGGGATCTACCGCGAGGTGCCGGATATCGTCGCGGCGCACCACGAAAAACTGGACGGCAGCGGTTATCCGCTGGGACTTGAGGGGGAAGCCATCCCCCTAGGCTCCAGGATCATTTCGGTTGCGGACTACTTCGAAGCCATCACTTCCAAGCGCCATTACCGCGATCCCATGCCGGTGCAGGAGGCCTTCGACATCCTGCGCAAGGAGAGTATCAACCACCTGGATGGACGCCTGGTGGAGGCCTTTATCTCCATTTATGGGAAAAGCGCTTCCCGGGAAGCGGGCGAAGGCAGGTTGCTTGAAGAGCGGGACCTCGGGCACTAGCCTGCCTCACACCCCTCAGGAAAGCGGCTTGCAGCCCCGGCAGGCGATCAGCGGGGTGTAGGTGAAGCGCCGCGGGTCGGCGAAAAAAACCTTGAATTCCTCCAGAAACTCCTCGAATCCCCCCTCGTACTCGGCGAACGGGTAGCCTGAATTCCGGGCCGCCACCTCCAGCTTCCTTGTCCAGTTGTAGCCGTCCATGTCCGTCAGGGGGCCGTAGATCAGATGGTGGTGGTCCATGTGGACGCTGATGTCCGTGAACTGCATGTCGTAGAGGAACGAGTAGAGCTTTCGGCCGATATGGGGGTCAAAGTCGTGCCTGGTCTCCAGTTCGGCCATGACCCCCTGGATGGCGCCTTCCAGGCGAGGTGAGAGGCCGAAGTGGTTCAGGCAGTTGTGGTCAAGGTCGATCAGGCAGAGTATGCCTCCCGGATTGAGCAGTTCCGACAGGTTGCGAACAATCTCGACGCTTTTGGCGCGGTGGTACTCCAGCACGAAACGCACCCAGATGAAGTCGAATCCACCCAGCCCGTTCAGGGGGTGGTAAAAATCACGCTGTACGAAGCTTAAGCCCTCTTTGCCGTAATGCTCGGTCGCATGCCTGATTCTGGACTCCGAGGCGTCTATGCCGACAGCCTCGCCCCCGGGCTGGATCAGGCTGTGCAGAAAAGCGGTGGTTTTGCCCGAGCCGCAGCCCACGTCGGCCACCCGCATGCCGGGGCGTATGCCGGCCCAGCCTGCCTGTCTGGCAATCGCCTCGCCGCCGGTCTTGATGTCGAGGCGGAGCGCCTCGTCCTGGTGCTCCATGATATAGCCTGTCGTACCCATGTTCCCCCCTCTGGAAAAATCAGGCCCGCCCCTTGGGTTCCGCAGCCGCGGGTCGGAAGAAATCGTTGCGTTTGTCGCCGATACAACGTACTACAGCATTTGACGTCGATGGGGCTGCCGGGCCTGAGGTTCGCATCTCCTGGATGCGTGGTCAGGGCCGGCGAATCGCCGGATTCAGCTCGATTCGCCATTGAGGTCTCACGGCTTCTGGTATATCAGACCGCTTGCCGTTGCAAAAGCAATAAATTGAATAATACTGGACGGTATGCTCGGGAGAGCCCTCTTTCTACTTTCCCGGCGGTCAACGTACGGAGGGGACAATGGACAGCATGGGCAGGCGTGTGGCGGTGGCGGCGCTGCTCTGCGCGGCAACCGTTGCAGGAGGCGCATATCCGGCTTTGGGGTCGGGATTCGGTATCTTCACCCAGGGCGCATCGGCCCTCGGCCAGGCCGATGCGGTTGTCGCCCACGGGGATGGGCCTTCGGCGCTCTTTTTTAATCCGGCCCAGATCAACAGCCTATCCGGAACCCAGCTGGAGTTCGGGACCACCCTGATCTTCCCCCACCGGGAGTATAAAGACTCCAGCGGCGATGTTTCGCACACCAAGGATTCGGTCTTCTACCCCAGCAGTTTCTATCTGACCCACACTTTCAACGACAGCATCAGCGCCGGCCTGGCCGTCTTCAACCCCTTCGGGCTGGGAACCGACTGGGGCGGGGACTGGCCGGGGCGCTACATTGCCACCACGTCCAAGATAACCACCTACAACATCAACCCGGTGGTCTCCTGGCGCATCGCCCCCTTTCTCTCCCTGGCCGCCGGTCTGGATATCGTGTTGCTGGATGCGACGTTTAAGAACAAGATCTACACTCCCTCCGGCGATGTGAAGCAGAAATTCACCGGCGACGGCACGGGCCTGGGCTACAACCTGGGGCTGTTCATCGACACCGGAAAGGGGGTCACCATAGGCGCCTCCTATCGCAGCGAGGTGAAGATCGACATCGACGGAAAGGCCGATTTCAAGCTATCTGACCCTGCGCTGGCAGCCTACTTTCCCGACACCGGCGGCAAGACCTCCCTGAAGCTCCCCCAGCAGGTCTTCGCCGGTGTGGCCTGGCAGGCCAGCGACCGGCTGGTCATGGAGGCCGGCATGCGCTGGGAGGACTGGAGCTCCTTCAAGCAACTGCGCATCAGCCTGGACCAGCCGGTTGCCGGCAACTCCTCGGCAACCTATCCCCGCAACTGGCACTCCACCTTTGCCGTGAACGCCGGCGGAAAATACCGGCTGAACGAAAGTTTCTCGGTCATGGCCGGCTACCTGTACGGCTGGAACCCGGTGCCGGACAGCACCTTTGAGCCGGCCATTCCCGACTCCGACACCCATCTCTTCTGCCTGGGGGGGGAGCTGCACCGGGGGAGCATGACCCTCAGCCTGGGGTACGGCTACCAGCTCCAGAAGGGGCGCAGTAAGTCCACCAACCAGTACGGCTCTGTTGCCAACGGCGACTATGACTCCGATCTGCACCTGCTGGCCCTCAGCCTGGGGTACCGCTTCTGAATTTCTCCGGCCGGGGAGGCCAGGGATTGCGGAAGATCGGGACAGGGGCGCAAGGGCGCGGCAAATGGCTTGCCTCAGCCGTAAGAATAGGTTTATACTCCGCATTTACGTTGCATCCCACCACAGTGAAAAAGGAATACCCATACCCGTGTCCTGGCGCTCCATTGGCATATTTGATTCAGGGGTCGGCGGCCTGACGGTCCTGCGTGAGATCATCAAGGCCATGCCCCAAGAGGACACCATCTATTTCGGCGATACCGCCCGGGTGCCCTACGGCACCAAATCGCCGGAGACGGTGATCCGCTACGCCCATGAAATCACCTCCTTCCTGGTTAGGCGCGACATAAAGCTGCTGGTTGTGGCCTGCAATACGGTGTCCGCGGTCGCCCTGAACGGGCTGAAGCGCCACTTCCCCATCCCGGTGGTGGGGGTGATCGAACCGGGCGCCAAGCGGGCGGTCGAGGTGAGCCGCAGCGGCCGCATCGGTGTCATCGGTACGGCCGGCACCATCAAGAGCAGCGCCTACAGCCGCGCCATCAAGCGACTCAATGCTCAGGCCGAGGTGCTGACCCGCGCCTGCCCGCTCTTCGTGCCGCTGGCCGAGGAAGGATGGACCGACAACCAGGTGGCGCGCCTGACGGCCCAGAGCTACCTCAAGGACCTGAGGGAGGCCGGCGTGGACACCCTGGTGCTGGGCTGCACCCACTACCCGCTGCTGAAGCCGCTCATCTGCGAGACCATAGGGCCCGATGTCGCCCTGGTGGATTCAGCCGAAGAGACCGCCCGCAGCGTGGCCGAGATCCTCTCCCGGAAGAAGCTTCTTCGCCCCCCCACGGAAAAGGGGAACCACCACTACTTTGTCAGCGACGTCCCGGCCGCCTTCATCCGGGTGGGGAACCGCTTCCTGGGCGGACGTCTGGGCGATGTGTACCAGGTGAATCTTGATGACGAGCGGGAGGAAGGGTAGCCATGGCGCCGGTACGACGTAAGAGGAGTACGATAAATCTGCTGGTCCCCTTTCTGATCATCGCCCTGGTGTTCGGTTTCCTGATCTGGAACAAGTACCGCGCCAGCCGCATGCCCAACCCCCGGCCCCATGTGCAGCACCCCTCGGGTAACCGCAGGGTGGTGCTGTTCTTTGTGGCCGACGGGACCCGTCTGGCCCGGGAGGCCCGGGAGCTGGAGTCGTGTACGGATACCTCCTCCTGTGTCAGGGAGACGCTGAATGAGCTCTTCAACGGTCCGCTGGGGGAACTGGACAAGGCTCTGCCCGAGGGGACCCTGCTGAATAACGTGCGGGTGGAGGGGGATACGGCGCTGATAGACCTGAGCCGCACCTTCGTGGATGCCATGCCGTCGGGCAGTTCGGCCGAGATGATGGCGGTCTACTCCATCGTCAACACGGTCTGCGTCAATTTTCCCGCTGTTACCAAGGTGCGGCTGACAGCGGCAGGGGAGGGGAACCTCATCCTGAAACACCTGGACCTGTCCGCACCGCTGACCGCCGACTATGGGCTGGAGGGGCTCCCCTCCGATGCCGCGAAACCATCACATACAGACACCACAGGGGGTACACCATGACACCATTTCTCGAGGCGATCCAGGAGAAGGTGCTGATTCTGGACGGGGCCATGGGTACCATGCTTCAGGAGCGGGGGCTTCGGCCGGGCCAGTCTCCCGAAGAACTCAACCTGACCATGCCCGATGTGGTGGCGTCGGTCCACCGTGAGTATATCGAGGCCGGCGCCGACATCATCATCACCAACAGCTTCGGCGGATCGCGCTTCAAGCTGGCCCACTTTGGGTTGGAAGGGCGCCTGGCCGAGATCAACGCCCGCGCCGTGGAGATTGCCCGTGGCGAGGCGCGGGGCAGGGCCTATGTGGGCGGCTCCATGGGACCCACCGGCCAGTTCGTGGAGCCCTTGGGCGAGGTTTCCTTCGACCGCATGAAAGAAGCCTTCCGTGAGCAGGCCGAGGCGCTGGTCTCGGCCGGGGTCGACCTGATCAGTCTGGAGACCTTCCTGGACATCAAGGAGTGCCGCGCCGCGGTGATCGCCATCCGCGAGGTCTCGTCGACCATTCCGATCATCGCCATGATGACATTCGACGACAACGGCCGTTCCGTCTTGGGAACGCCGCCCGAGGCCGCCGCCATCACCCTGGCTGCCGCCGGCGTCGATATCGTCGGCTCCAACTGCGGCATGGGGGTGGAGGGAATCCACGACATCCTGGTGCGCATGCGCCGGGTGACCTCCCTGCCGCTCATCTCCCAGGCCAACGCGGGGCTGCCGATCCTGAAAGACGGAATCACCGTCTTCCCCGGAACCCCAGGGGAGATGACCGGATACCATGACCGGCTGATCAGCCTGGGGGTGCGGGTGATCGGCGGCTGCTGCGGCACCACGCCGGCACATATCAGGGCCATGAAGGAGGCCCTTGCCGGCCGCCAGCAGGCCTGGCAGGAACCGACTCACCTGGAAGGAATGACCCTGCTCTCCTGCCGGGGCGGGTGGACCGCCGTGGGGCCCGGCCAGAAGACCGCCATCATCGGAGAACGCATCAACCCCACCGGCAAGAAGCTGTACTCCCAGGAACTGCGCGAGGGTAAGGTCTCCTACATCCGCCGCGAGGCCATGGAGCAGGCGCAGCTGGGGGCCACGCTGCTGGACCTGAATGTGGGGGCGCCGGGGATCGACGAGCCGGCAGCCATGGAGCGGGCCGTGTTCTGCGCCAGCGGGGCAGTCGGCGTGCCGCTGGTGCTGGATTCCTCCAACCCTGCGGCCTTGGAGGCGGGGCTGAAGGCGGCTGACGGCAAGGTGCTGATCAACTCCGTCTCAGGCGAGGCCAAGAGCCTCTCCCGTGTGCTACCGCTGGCCAAGAAGTACGGTGCAGCCCTGATCGGCCTGACCCTGGATGCCAAGGGAATACCGGACAGCGCCGAGGGGAGGCTGGCCATTGCCCGCAGGATCCGCAACGCTGCCCGGCGGCAGGGGATTCCCGACCAGGACATCATCATCGACTGCCTGACCCTGACGGTCAGCGCCGAGCAGAAACGGGCGGCCGAGACCCTGCGCACCATCCGCCTGGTCAAGGAGAAGCTGGGGCTCTCCACGGTGCTGGGGGTCAGCAACATCTCCTTCGGCCTGCCCCAGCGGCCGCTGATCTCGTCCTCCTTCTTCTCCATGGCCATGGCCGCCGGTCTGGATGCGGCCATCATCAACCCCAGGGAAAAGGCCATGATGGATGCCTGGCGTTCGGCCATGGTACTGCTCAACCGCGACCCACGGGCCGAAGCATTCATCCAGGCCTACCGGGACGAACAGGCGGTTGCCGCGCCCGCCGCCCCTGTTTCGGACACGCCCCTTGAGATCCGGCAGCGGCTGGGCCAGGCGGTGATCAACGGCGACAGGGACGGCATCGTCGGGCTGGTGGAAGAGGCCCTGGCCCAGGGACTGGCCCCGCTGCAGATCAGCAACGAGGGGTTCCTCCCCGGCCTGGAGGAAGTGGGGCGTCGTTTCGAGAAGAACATCTTCTTCCTCCCCCAGGTGATGCAGTCGGCCGACACCATGCACGCCGGTTTCGCCCGCCTCAAGGAGGAGATGAAGGGGCAGCCTCTGGAGAGCCGCGGTCGGATCCTGATGGCCACCGTGGAGGGGGACATCCACGATATCGGCAAGAACATCGTCTGTACCCTGCTGGAGAATCACGGCTTTGAGGTGTTCGACATCGGCAAGAACGTGTCTGCCGCCACCATCGTCGCCAAGGCCAGGGAGTTCGGGGTGGATGCGGTGGGGCTCTCGGCGCTGATGACCACCACCATGGCCGAGATGGACACTGTTCTCAAGAAGCTCAAGGCGGTGGGGATCAAGGCCTTCACCATGATCGGCGGAGCGGTGGTGACCCAGGAGTACGCCGACCGCATCGGTGCCGATATCTACGCCCGTGACGCCATGGAGGCGGTGGCCAAGGTCAAGAAACTGCTTCAGATAGCCGATTAGCTCTCTGTCACCTGCCGGGAAGGTTTTTTCCGGTTACCTGGTTCCTGCCGCGATACAGTAAACAAAAAACGGTGACTCGTACCTAGGTCTCCAGTCGCCAGTTCAACGGACAACGACATGGTTCTCGGATTTAATCACAACATCATGTACAGGGGAGAGGTCTTCCACGTCCAGACCGAGGACAGCGG
>MTLE01001640.1_pt2 | contig 21602 bp, 17 predicted proteins | sample 1982461 | NCBI WGS metagenome assembly MTLE01 (sample SAMN05712605, study PRJNA340218) | biofilm metagenome | isolation source: sample SPL anode biofilm adapted to -200 mV | place: USA | collected 2012-02-03
TATAGCCCAGCGTTGCCGCGCAACTCGCGGCTACGCTGGGTCACGCGTATAAAAATCTTCCAACTCCAGAGGAGTTGAATTCAGCGCGGTTCGACCCTCCAAAAAAACGGCTGGTGAATTTCCCTGATTTTGTAGGGCATGAAACAAAATTCCAATCAACCCCAAGGGGAACGGATTTTTTTACGTTGCTGAAGCGGGTTCAAATTCCACGCAGCGAGAATTTTGGGGGATTGAAAAATTCAACTCCGCTGGAGTTGGCGGAATCTTGAGGCGCCTCACCCAGCGTAGCCGCGCTTTGCGCGGCAACACTGGGCTATAATATTGCCACCCCTGCCGGGGTGAACCGAAGCCGGGCCGTTTTTTAACGTTTCTCTCGATGGTGGCTAGAGCTCAAAACACTTTGCAGACAGATCGAGTTTCAAGCAGCGGGACCGGTCCCATAGTGGGTCGGAGGCAATGCCTCGTTAGAATTATTCGCTCGTTTTGAATAGGGAGAGGGCTAGCCATGGTCTAATCCCTTCGTGAAAACGATCCATAACCTTTGGTCTCATCGGAATTTTTTAATTCCGGCGCCTTTTACAATCTTGGCTGTCATCATGCTGGCGGCCATTTGCTGGCTTGGGTTAGTTCCCACTACTTACGCGGCGGCGACTCCGAAAGTGGTCTATACCTTCGATGGCCGCCCGTTGAAAAAAGTGGATTTGCGCCAACGCGCCGCGGCCGAGAATTTGTGGGACACGATGCATATAGTGTCCGCGTTGCAGGGCCTGGCCAATCGCGAGGAGCCCCGCCTATATCTCTACTATTGCGCCGACTTCGGCGTGGATACGGATGCGTTCTGGATGGACTGGCTGCGAGGCGAGGACGGCTGGTTGCGCGACACCACGCTAAAGCCGTTGGCCAGCGTGGAGGAAATGCTCGCCACGTTCCGGGGGGCGTTCAAGGGTTTGGTAGTGTACGATCCGAACGTGCCCGCCACCGCGTGCGTGGCGTCCACGGCGGCGGGTTGCCAGGATTTGCTGCCCGTGCGCTATAGCCCGCAGCCGGACTCGTGGTTTCAGCGGCTACAGGCGAAATATCCCGTAAAGCTTTGGCTGGTGAACCCCGATGGCACCGCCAAATTCACCGGCGCGGGCCGTCTGCCGGATTACGATGAACCCAGCAGCGGCAGCGCGAAGGTGGACGCTTACCGCTGGGCGCTGCGGCGTTTGTTGCCCCAATGCGCCCCGGGCATTGCAGGGTATTACATCGATTCGGCGTGGATCAACCTCGCCCATCACGCCGGGCCGGAAATGCACACGCTTTCCAATCACGATTATTTCATCGCCCGCCGCGCGTTCTTTTTCGACCTTTCACCGTGGGGCGACGAATTGCCCAATGACGATCCCCGACAGCCCCTGGGCGCGGATTTGAAGGCGTTCAAGGAAGTCCTGCGCGCGCTGTATGACGCCGCGAAGGGAGGGATCATCAAGGTCGGCGGTTTCCCGCCTTGGCCGTACAAATACACCGATCACGGCGGGGTGGGGGGCAAACACGGCGGCGTGGAAACGGAGTGGGAATTTGGCCGGATCATCTCGCAGTACAACGGTTACATGGAGGCCGACGCGGCGGGCCTGGCGGGCATGGCCAACGCTTCTTTTGCGCGGCATTATCCGCTGGCGGCGCGGTATTACCAGACGGCGCCCCGGCCCACGGCGGACGTGTGGCGCGCGCGCGGTTACCTGGATGCCCAAGGCAAAGTCGCGCCTAAATTGTACGTCGGCCATTACGTCGGCGATTACGACGCGCCCTCCTGGTTGTACAAAGCCGTGCCCGTGTTCTTCCGCGATCCCGCCCGGGGCCAGGTGCCATTGGGCTGGGCGTTCGATCCCAACTTGAGCGATCGCGCGCCGTGGGCGCTGGTATACGCCTACCGCCACGCCACCACGAACGATTATTTCATCGCGGGCGATTCCGGGGCCGGTTACCTGAACCCGCGCTGCCTCACGGTGCGCCCTGATAGCGGCCTGCCCTCCGGCCTGGAGGCTTGGAAACGCCACTGTTTCCAGCGCTATAACCAGTGGGACATGACGATCACCGGGTTCGTGCTCGATGGTTCGGGCGGGGCTTCCACGGAGACGGAATACAACGCTTACCGTTTTTTCAGCCCGGACGGTTTTGGCACGCATTACGATAAAAAACCCTGCCTGCACGCCGGGGTGGGGGCGTGCGGGGAGTACGATTTGCCCGAGGACCCGGCGGCGGCGGCCAAGTTGCTGGCCAGCGCGGCGCAACCCGGCCACGCCAAATTCTTCTGGGCGCGCAGCATTTTGCGGACGCCCAAGTGGTACGCGGATGTCTCGCAAAAACTGCGTGAAAACCACCCGCAAGTGCCCGTCGCGGTGGTCGATCCTTACACCTTTTTCGGTTTGATCCGGCTCCAGGCCGGGGGCGGAACGCGTTGATGCGGGAGGCAATCAGGCGGCGATCCGGTGCAGTGTGAAGGCGGTCAGGTATTGAACACAAGCATACTGCGCCAGGGGCCACCAGAGGCTGGGGAGGTCCGGGAACCACCAGTGGCAAGCGGCTTGTTCGAAACCGAGCGCTAGGACGGCTCCTATGAACATGCTGTAGCGGCAATGCGGTCCGCGCCAGAAAAATAATCCCCCCCAAATGATGGTGGCGCTGGAACTGGCGGTCAGGAAAAACGTGGGGTGGCGCAGGCCGATGACCAGGCTGAGCAAGAGCAAATGCGCGGCAAAAATCGCGAGCACGGTGGTCATGGTGCGGGCCTTGCCGCTGAGGGGCAAAGGGGCGGTGGTGGTGGGCACTGCCGATCTTGTTCGGGTGGCTGGCAGGGGGGCAACGGGCGGCGGCGGCGCGGTTTGGATGGGGGAGGGCATCATGTTTAATTCGTTGCTGGGTAATAGGTTGGATGGGTGGTGTTGGGGGGAAGGTTCGGGCATGGCGTGAAGCGCGATTGAGGTGATCGAAGAGCAGCCAACCCGCCACACGTGGTGCCGCAGAAAGGCCCAAACAAATCAGTTGCCGGATGGATTGGCATACTCAATTCGATCTTGCTGGTTTGAATGGCGGCCCGACCATTCAAGTTAGCCTTCGGCAGCGTGTGCTGGCGAACCCTTCCTGGCGGCCCCTGGCTGTCATACCCCGCCGCTGATATAATTAAGACCGGCAGCCGCCGGTAAAAATTCAAGGGAATTGCGATTAAATTTTCGGCCGGGAAAGCGCGGCTGGATCGCTCGCGCTGGGGTCCCACTTAAACCCACTCGCCAGGCGGCAGGCGCGGCGAAATGCGCCGCCAATTTTCCTGGTGTTAATTAAATAATAAAAAAATCACTAAAGTAGTTTTTCGGGATGTCGATATATCTTTTGGATGGCAGTGTGATTGAAGGGGGGAAATTATTCATTCATGCCGCCGGTTGGTGAGTTGTGGAACAATGCGCGGGTTTCCAAGGAATGGCTCTCCGCGGCAAAAACGGTTTTCAGATCGAGTCCCTGGTAAAAATACGCCGATAAGCGATTCGAATGCACGCCTCAGGGGGAGTTCTCCGGTCCCGCGCCAGTGTGGGTGGCGGGCCAATAAGCGGGTCATTCCATTGGGCTTAGCGGCCAGGCCAAGCATCCTATGAACAATACCGTGATCGAAACAAAATCGGCCCCGACGGCTCGCGCGAGCCGGGGTGCCTCGGAAACCATTCAGCAGCGGGTCCCGCCGCCCCAAGTTTGCCACCTGGTGGTGGTGTTCGACGGCCAGGACGAATGGAACCGGGCGGTTTGTTTGGCCGAGAACCTGCATCGTTCCTTGGGCGAAGAAGTCGAACTGCAAGTGTCCGGCTGGAAATTTTCGCTCCTGCGCAAACGCGGGCTGCGCGACCTGGCGGCGGACGAAGTGGCCCAGGCCGATCTCGTAATTTACTCTTTTGGCGAAGGCAATGATTTGCCGGACGAAGTGTCCGAATTCAACGAGCTTTGGCCGGAACGCCGCTTGAAACGCGATGGCTTGCTGGGCGTGCTCTTCAGCCACACCACCATCGGGGTGACGCGCATTGACCGGTTGCGCGAGTATTTCGCGAAAATCGCCCGCAAAACGGGCCTCGATTTCTTGGTCAACAACGAGTCCGGAATGTCCCGGATGTCCGCCGGCGCGCATCTGCCCGGGAATGAGAAATTGCTCAAGCCGCTGATGGACGAATATTTTTGCCCCACCGATTCTTTCGCCTCTTAGCGCGAGACGGAGATTGTTCAGTGCTTCTCGAAGCCAGGGGACGGTTCGCCGTCTCCTGGCTTTTTTTATTCGGGCACCATGATCCGGGCGGGCCACTGGATTTCCTGCAATCGCGCGGCGTCCGGCGGGTTGGGCAGGTTGCGGACGCTGCCGTCGCCCACGGCAATAAAGCCACGCTTGCCGTGGCGCTCGGGTGTCCACCAGAAGCGCGAAGTGGCCTGGAGCCGCAGCACGCCGTTGGTGGGGGTCTCGGTGGATTCCAAATTATTGTCCCCGGCGAGCAAGGCGTTGGGCTCGGTTTCCGAGACTTCGAAGTTGATGAAATAACTCAGGTTTTTACGCGCATCCAGATCCGTAAACGTGCGCGCCGCGCGGTGCTGGCGGTCATCGCGGCAAATGAGGATTAACGGCGTGGAAATGCAGTTGGATATGGCGGCAAAGCTGCGGATTAGCGCGGCCTCGCCAGTTAATTCCCGGACGCCACCCTCATTGGTGGAGACTTGCATGGGGAATTTATCCTGGTGATCCGTGCCCCAGGTGCGCATGCCCAGGCCAATGTTCATAAGTTGGCCCACGCAACTCACCTGCCCGAAGTTGCGCCCCCAATGGACCGCTTGCGGGCCAAACACCACCGCCAATAGGACTATCACGAAAAGGCACACCAGCAGCTCGATTTTGGTAAAGGCGGGTGCTTTTGCCCGGCGCGCGGTAATCATGTATGAAAAATAGACCAGCTGTCTTTTATGTCAGCTTAAAAAATGAGCGTTTTCAATCTAGATATTGTTTGCTTGGTAATCCGCCTCGCGAGCCAACACCGAGAGGAACCATGCAAAAATCGACCGGCTTCGTTTCACCCCGGCAGGGGTGATTACTGATAAGTCACTGGGATAGACTACACTTCTGGCTGGCTCTTTGGCTGCCTGGCGGCGTTGCTCACTCGGTCAGAGGCCACCGGGGGCATCTTCCCTCCTTCGCGCCTTGCCAGACAGCCAAATTTCTCATCCTGAACTGTAGCCTATCCCACTGACTTATCAGTATATGTTAGCCCAGCGTTGCCGCGCACAGCGCGGCTACGCTGGGTAAGGCGCCACAAGATTCTGCCAACTCCGGAGGAGTTGAATTCAATTCCCCAAAAATCCCGCCGCGTGGAATTAGAACCCTCTTCAGAAACGCAAATAAATCCGTTCCCCTTGGGGGTTGGTTGGAATTGGGGTTCATGCCGTACAAAATCGGGGAAATCCACCGGTTGTTTTTTGGAGAAATCGAATCGCGCTGGATTCAACTCCTCTGGAGTTGGAAGTTTTTTATACGCGTGCCCCAGCGTAGCCGCGTGTGGCGCGGCAACGCTGGGCTATATTATGGACACCCCTCCGGGGCGAAAATGGATTCTGGCGGCTATCCCCTATGTTGAATGACGGGCAGGCGCTTTTACGAATTTTCGGGTGGCGAAAAGATGCCTTTGAGGATTTCCATCAACTGCTCTTCATCGTAGGGTTTGACCAAACAGGCCACGGGTTTTACGGCGCGAATTTCTTCTTCCTCCTTGGCCTCCAGGCGGCCGCTGGTGATGATGAGCGGCACATGGGGCAGGAGTTGGCGCGCCATGCGGGAGAAAGCCAGGCCGTCCATGCGCGGCATGTGCATATCCGTGATGATGGCGGCGATGCGTTCACGGTGTTCGGAGAGCAGCACCAGGGCTTCGGCGCCATCGGCGGCGACCACGACCGAAAAATTGAGGAGGCTGAGCACAGCGCGGCCGACACGCCGCAAGGAGGCCTCGTCGTCGACAAACAAAATGGTTTCGCCGTGGCCTTGGAATTCCTGCTGTTGGGTGGGAGCGGCGGGTGTGTCCAGGCGGTGGGGTTCGGCCGGCCAATACACGGAGAAGGTGGAACCGTGCCCGACTTGGGATTCAACGCGGACGAATCCGCCGTGGCCTTTGACAATGCCCACCACGTTGGCCAGGCCAATCCCCGTGCCTTGTCCGGCGGGTTTAGTTGAGAAAAACGGCTCGAAAATGTGTTCCATCACTTCCGGGGCAATGCCGGTGCCCGTGTCGCGAACCCGGGTTAGGACGTGCAGGCCCGGTTTGGCATCGGGTTGGGAGCTGGCCAGGCTAGTGTCTACCGAGAACGCCTCCGCCTCCAGGGTTAGCGCCCCGCCTTTAAGCATGGCGTCCCGGGCGTTCACGCACAGGTTGAGCAGCACTTGATGAATCTGGGTGGCGTCGCCAATGATTAACGGCAAGCCGGGGGCGCATTTGATGTCCAAACGAATGTGCTTCGGGAAGCTGCCTTGGATGAAGTTGCGCATTTCCTTGAACACATAGTGCATCTGGACGGGTTTGCGTTCGCCCTCGGCGCCGCGCGCAAAAGCCAAAAGTTGCTTCACCATTTCGGCCGCGCGCCGCACGCTCGTTTGCATGGTTTCCAGCATCTCGGCCTGCTCGGGGAATTGCTGCTTGAGCATGTGGTTGCCCAGCAAAATCGGGGAGAGGGCGTTGTTGAGATCATGCGCGACCCCACTGGCAAGTTTGCCCAAACTTTCCATCCGCTGGTTGCGGTATTGCTGGTTTTGGAGCTGCCGGATTTGGGTGATGTTCTCCACGGCAACCACCACCCGAATGGGGCCGCCCCCGGGAAAACGGGTGATGCGGCACATATACCACCGCCGGCTGCTAGTGGTTTCCTGAGCGCAATCCAGGGTGAAATCCGGCCGTTTTCCGGCCAACACTTCCTTAATGCCTTGGGTTAATTCAGCGGAAGCTTCACCGGGCAAACCCGTCAGGCGGGCACAATCCTGGAGGTAATTTTGCCCCGCACCAGCGGCTTCCGGAGGCAAGCCATCGGTTTTAACGCGGGCGTCCCAGGCCGCGTTCGTGGCAATGATTTGGCCGGCTTCGTCGAGGATGACGACTTGGGCGGTGAGTGAATCCAAGGCCGCGCGCCCCAGGCGTTCGGATTCCAGCAGGGCGGCGGTGCGCTCTTCCACGCGTTGCTCCAATTGCTCGTTCAACTGCTGGAGGCGGCGTTCGCTTTGTCGCAAATTCTGTTCGGCCCGCCGCTCTTCGGTGACATCGCGGAACACCAGCACCACGCCGAGCAAAGCCCCCTGCGCGTTGCGAATCGGGGCGGCGCTGTCAGCGATCGGCCGCTGGGTGCCGTCGCGCGCGAGCAGCAGCACATGGCGCGGCAGGGTATGGGTTTGGCCGGATTCCAGCACTTTGCCCACCGGAACCAGGGCGGGCTGCCGGGTGGCTTCATCAATGATGCGGAATACTTCAGTGACGGGGCGTTGTTGCGCCTCCGCGTGGCGCCACCCGGTTAATTGCTCCGCCACCGGGTTCAAGCGAATGACCAAGCCCGCGGTATCCGTCGCCAAGACGCCATCGCCGATGGAATTAAGGGTGACTTGCAGCCATTCTTCGCTTCGTTCCAACGCTTCTTGGGCGGCGCGCAAATCCGTGACGTCCCGCGCCGTGCCGTACATCAGGCCGTTGGGCTGGGGCACCGAGGTCCAGGAAAGGTAACGCCAAGAGCCATCTTTGTGCCGGTAACGGTTGATGAAAGTGTGGATTTTTTCTCCCCGCGCCATCTGGCGTTGGATCGCATCCAGCGTGGCGGACACATCCCCCGGATGGACTTGCTCCAGATAGGGTTTGGCCAGGAACTCTTCCTGGGTGAAGCCCAAGATTTGGGTGACAGCCGCGCTCACTTGCTTGAAGAAGCCGTCGACACTGGCGACACACATCATGTCGGGGGCGACGGCGAAGAATTGGTCCCGCTCGCGCTCGACCCGTCGGCGCGCGGTGATATCCACCATGGTGGTGCGGCTCATCACATAATTGCCCTGGGCGTCCTTGATGGCGGTGCCACTGAGCAAGACGATGAATTGCGAGCCATCCTTGCGGATGACCTCAAATTCCAGGTCTTTAATCCACCCCTGCTTTTTGAACTGCGGGAAATTCTGGGCAAAGACTTCACGGCTGGCGGGGGTGACGATTTCGGAAAAGCGCAGTTTTCCCACAATTTCTTCGCGCTCGTAACCCAGCCAATCCAACTCGGTTTGGTTGATGGCGACAACCATGCCGTTGGCGTCCAAGGAGTGGTAACCACAAGGCGCCCGGTCATAGAGATCTTTGATTTCCGCCAGGGAATTGGACAGTTCACGTTGCAGGCGATATTCCTCGGTGACATCGCGAAAGACCAGGACCACGCCGAGCAGGGCGCCATTGGGGTCGCGGATCGGGGCGGCACTGTCCGCAATGGGGCGTTCAATGCCATTGCGGGCGATGATGACGGTGTGGTTGGCCAAGCCATGGATCAGTCCGGTGGCTAAAACTTTGGCCACGGGCACCACTGCCGGTTGCCGGGTGTGCTCATTGATAATGCGGAATACTTCATCGACCGGGCGGCCGGCGGCCTCGGCTTGAGTCCAGCCGGTGAGTTGCTCCGCCACCGGATTCAATCGGGTCACACAACCCTGGGCGTCGGTGGTCAGGACGGCATCTCCGATCGAGTTCAGGGTGATTCTCAAATTGCTCTCGCTGCGGCGCAAATCGGTTTCCAGTTGCACGTGTTGGTGGATTTCCCGGCGCAACAAGCCATACAGAGTCAACAAGGTAAGCGTGCTCAAGAGAAGGCCTAAACTGAAAATGGTGATGGTTTTGCGGGTGTCCATGGCCGCGTGAGATTGGCGAAGCTTCAACATTTGTTCTTCTTCTTGAATCATTTCCGTAGCACGCAGCCGGATATCGTTCATCAGCCGTTTGCCCTCACCTGAAGCCACTAGATCGACCGCTTTTTCCTGCTGGCCACTGCGGCGCAAGGCAACTTTGGTTTTTAGTAAAGCGAAGAGTTTTTGGATGGCGGGTTCCAAAGTCTCTAATCGCCGCATTTGAAGTGGGTTGTCAGCAATCAGTTGGCGCAGATCCGCCAATTGCTGGCTGGTGTTGGCAACGGCTCGTTGATAGGGCTCGAGAAAACTCTCTTGTCCCGTGATCAAGTAACCGCGCTCGCCTCTTTCGGCGTCAGACATGTTACGCAGGATTTCATCTAATTGATTGATCACCAGCAAAGCATGCTCTACCCAGCGCGTATTGGTGGCGAGGGACCACGCATTGCGCGCCAACCCCGCGCCCAGCAAAATCATGATGGCTAAGGCGGCGGCAAAGCCCAAAAGCATTTTATGTTGGGTGAACCAGTGAGTGGCCTGGAACCGCCCCGCAGGCCAAATGGCCACACAGGCCAGCAAAAACATAAACGCCGTATGGGCGGTGGTGGCAGGGTATGGGCCGAACTGGGTTAATGGGGCAATATCAAATAAATAACCAATTAATGACGAAAGAGATAATATTGCTGGAATCACTATTAATGCAACGTGCGCCGGGCGTCCCTGGTTGGAGGAGGCAAGCATTAAGGCGCTGGCCAGCAGGATAAAATTGCAGGCGGTGGGCAAGGCGGTCCGGATCACGGCGCTGGAAGCTGGCTTAAAGTTAATCAGGATGTTATCAATGCCCAAATCCCAATGGGTTATATGTTCCAAGAGAATGATGGCCATGAGGGCAACGATCACCCCGCAAAACCCGTTCGCCATTCTCTGAATCGTGGCGGATGAGGAGGTGCCAGGGGAACTTTTGAATATGATCGCTAATCCCAACAGCACAAAAGCCAAAGCGCTGTTGGGTTTGGTTGGGGTGAACCCAGGAAGCACATCGCGCATCATGGGTATGCTGAGCAACCAGCCTAGTAAAACCACCACTCCCGTCGTTAATACCAGCCAGCCGATGATGAAAGAAAAAAACGGCCATTCATAGCGGGTATTTTGGATTGGTGGTTTCATGCCACAAGACAAATATTAGCGCCTCCCTCATGGAATCCCCCGGCATATGGTTTGCCACAAGATATGCCTGCCCAGGCTATTCTCACCTCTATGCCCTTAGGCTAGAAGTGTAAGCAATAAATTCTGATAATAAAATATTAAATTCAAATATTTTATCGAGGAAATTTCTCGGGGGGCGGCTGGGGTTAATCAGTGCCGTCCGGTCCGGGTTGCTCGTTGTGGCAAGGTGGCAACCTGTTATTTTTGAAGTTATCCCCTCTCAAGGTGGTAAAATGGCGGGCCTGCGGCCTGGCGATGCTAAGGCTTATTAACCGAGGAGGGGCTTGCCGGTATAAGCATGCGAGTCAAATGCTTGTATAAAAAGGTGATTTTCTATTGGGGAATAAAGTATGCTTCCAATCGGCGGGAAAAGCATCCGCAACGCCACGCCTTATGTTCAAAGCATAGAGCTTACACTTTGCGCGGTGGCGTATCAGGGCGCGTAAGCCCCGATGGCCAGCGCCTGCTTCTCTATGTGATTTGGCCCGATCCGTTTTGGCGGATTGGCGTTCGCGCCTACGGCGTAGCCAAGCGGAAAAACTGAATATTACCACTTACACTTACGTTCGCGTTGCTCTGTCCCAAAGTGTTGGGCACGGCTTCCCAGGGGCCACTCACACTCGCCGCTTGCTGGAGTTGCGCCATGGCGCTCGCCGTCCACGATAAAGTGACCTGGCTGCCGGAGACGGCGCTGAGCGTGAGTTTGCCTAGATCCTTCACATTGGTGTTGAACATCGCCACCGGCAAGGTTTGGGCATTCGTGCCCGTGAGCGAGTACATTCGATTGTCGATGTTTTCCCAAGTAGAGCCGTTGATCACGAATTTATAATACAAGGTCGTGCCCGCCAGGCCTTCGATGTTGTAAGTGCCTGTCCACAAGTTGGAATTACTCTCGCTGACGGTCAACGGCGAGGCGGTGCTGCTCCAGTTATTTATCAAATCTCCCGCCACACTCACGGTATCGACGTTGGGATCGAAGGTGCCTTCGGCGGTTTGCTGGGCGAGGTTGACTTGGAAGGTGACAGGGACCTGGGCAGGCACCGCCTCAAGGTTGCTAAAATAGACCACGGGCAAGGTGTATGCACCGCTCTTGAGGGTAAGGGCGCGATTCTGCGAACCACCGGTGCCCACGGTTCCTTCCCAAGTGGAGCCATCCATCACGAATTTATAAGTAATGATCGCGTCAGCGGTTCCGGTAAGCGTCACCGTGCCCGCCCAGATATCCGGATTATCCGTGCTGCGGGTCAGTTCGAACCCCGTAGAACTCCAGCCGTTAAATTCCCCGGCCAAGTATACGGTGCCTGAGCCGGGATCGAATTTACCCTGCGAAATCTGCACCGCCATGTTGACCTGGAAAGTGACTTGCGCGGTGACCGAGGTGGTGTTGGTCACGTTGTTGAAGTAGACGACGGGCAGGGTCTGGTCGGTATCGGACAGGGTAAAAGCGCGGTTGCCCGTGGAACCGCCGCTGCCCACGTTGCCCTCCCAAGTGGTGCCGCTGGCGGTGGTCATCACAAATTTATACTGGCCGGTGCTGCCGGCCGTGCCTTCCACCTCGTAGGTGCCGGTCCAAATATCGGCGTCGGTGGTGCTGCGCGTCAGGGGCGAGGCATCCGCGCTCCAGTTATTCAACGGATTGCCCGCCACAAATACCGAATCCGAGGCCGGATCAAAATTGCCCAAGGAAGCTTGGGCCGACATGTTGACTTGGAAGGTCACTGGGGCGGCATCGATAGAGGCAATCGAACTCAGCAACCAGCCTAAACACAGGGGAAGCAGGGCGCGTTTAAACATAATTATGTCCTTGGACAAATGGATTGAGTCAGTTTACAACACAATCAAAGATGCGTCAATTTTCCGGGTAACTTATTGCCGTCGCCAAATTCAGTTGGACAACCCCGCTGGCACCCCGTATATGAAGGGCCATCGCCGCAATGAAACCGTTGCGGCCGCTGGATTTGCCTATGCACTTATTACGCTTGTTGGCCCTTTGTTGGTTGCTCGCCGGAAACGTCCCGGCCCAGGCCGCCGAGGCCGTCGCGCCGGTCGTGGCGCCAGGATTTGTTCATTGGACCCTGCCCACGACGAACACCTCGCCTTATCGGGTGTACGGCATGGCGCTGGCCCAGGCAAATTATGATGCCCGCAAGGTCTGGATTTCGGGCAAATTTGGCGTTGGCTACCGTTTGCTTTGCGATTTGGAGCAAGGCCAAGTGCTGGGTTACGTCACCAATGGCAACCCGTTTTGCCTTATGGGCAACCAACTGCTCTGTGTGCAATACTATAACCAAGCGATCCCTAAGGATAAAACCCAGCCGGCTTCCACGCAGAATCATTTTTGGTTAACGGACATCGTGAGTGGCGATTCCAAGTACCTCGGCGGGAATGGCACCGTGTTCTCGCCCGCCACGGATAATTTCGAACCGAGCCCGGATGGCCAGCGGGGCTTCATTGTGGGCCGCCGCCCCGGTGAGCCGCTCGCGGCTTGCTGCTTGGATTTCGCTGCCCCGGGCGTTTGGCTCTGGGACCCGGCCATCATGCCCGGCGGATGGTGGGATAACACCCATGTGCTCTACTTTTCGCCGAACACGGGCGTGATGCTCTATGATATGGCGACCCGCCAGACCTCGGCGCTGTTGGAGGCCACGCGCGTGGCCCAGTTTTTCGCCACGAACCAGCTGCCGGTGCCGGTAAGCGGGCCGCAATTGCGCACCGTTTGGAACGGCAAGGAAACGGACTTTTTCCTGGCGGGCCGCGCCGCCAGCGCGGAGGCCCAGCCGCCCCTGGTGCAAATCACCCGGCCCGGTGGTTTGGCCGTGCGCACCGCGCCCTTCCCGCTGGCGCCCAATATGGCGGCCGATCCCGCCGGCCAAGTTTATATTGCGCCGCAAAAAGTCTCGGACTGGTTTTTGGTCTCGTATGACGCCAAAACCGGCAAGGCGGCCGCCGCCGCTCCCGCGCGCGACATCAATACGTCCTTTGGATTCTTGCGCGGCTTGCTGTGCTTCCATGACCGCGATGAAATCTATACCGTTAATCTGGACGGCTCGCGTTGTGTGCAAATCTTTCCGCCGCTGAAAGGGAATTGAGTTGGGGCGGCGATCCAGCGCGGTTCCCGCCGTGGGGGCCGTTATTAGACTTGATGAAAATTGCGCCTACGATGGAAATTCGTGAGGAAACCCCGGCGGACGCCGCCGCCATCGGGGACTTGACCGAATTGGCGTTTCGCACCGCGGCGCATAGCTGTGGGCGGGAGCGGGAGATCGTCGCCAACCTGCGCGTGGCGGGCGCGCTCACGGTGTCACTCGTGGCGGTTGAAGCCGGGGCGATTGTGGGCCACGTGGCGCTGTCACCCGTGGAGCTGCCGGGCGCGGCGGGCGCGTGGCATGGGCTGGGGCCGATTTCCGTGTTGCCCGCGCGGCAGCGTTCGGGCGTGGGCTCCGCCCTGATGACCGCCGCGCTGGCGCGTTTGGAAAACTTGGGCAGCGCGGGTTGTGTGTTGGTGGGCGATCCCGCGTTTTACCGCCGGTTTGGATTTGTGAACGACCCCGATATTACGGTGGAGGGCGTGCCGCCCGAATACGTCTTGGCGCGCCGGTTCCGGCCCGATCCCGCGCGCGGCGCCGCCCGATTCCATCAAGCCTTCCTAGACGCCATGCAGGGTTAGCCCGCGTTTTTTCCCCCTTTCCAGTTGCCAACGGGCAGGGTTGCCCTTAGATGTTACGACGTTGAATTTTATGGCGGACACAAACAAACCTTTGGTGGGCGTGATCATGGGCAGCCAGTCGGACTGGGAAGCCATGGAACACGCGGCGAATCAATTGAAAGCCCTCGGCGTGCCGTACGAAGTGCGGGTTATCTCCGCGCACCGGACGCCGGACTTGCTGTTCGAGTACGCCTCGACGGCGGAGGCGCGCGGCCTGGAAGTCATCATCGCGGCGGCGGGCGGGGCGGCGCACCTGGCGGGCGTCACCGCCGCCAAGACCGTGCTGCCGGTGCTGGGCGTGCCGATGGAATCCAAGTCGTTGAAAGGCATGGATTCGTTGCTCTCGATGGTGCAAATGCCCGGCGGCGTGCCGGTGGGCACCTTGGCGATCGGCAAGCCCGGAGCGGTCAATGCCGCGCTGTTTGCCACCGCCATCCTGGGCAATAAATATCCCCAGTACCGTGCCGCGTACCAAAAGTTCCGCGAAGCGCAAACCGCCAAAGGTCTGGCGAACACCGAGATCGTGACGAAATAAACGGCGTCGCGGAGCTTAAGTCATTCATTTGCCGGCGGAAATTCTGCCCCTAATCGTGGGTTTTTTCCTTCGGCAGCACTTGCACTTCCAGCGAAGAGAACGCCGTGGCCGAGCGGTAGACGCGCTGGGTGGCGGGGCGGAAATCCTCGGGGCGCGCGTTATAGATGTCGCAAAAAGTCTGGGGATTGCGGTCCGTGAGCGGGAACCAGGAGCTTTGCACCTGGACCATGAGCCGGTGGCCGCGGCGGAAGGTGTGGAACACATCGGGCATCGTCCATTTCACGGGCGTGACTTTGCCTGGCTCAAATGGTTTTGGATTCGTAAAACTCTCGCGGAATTTGCCGCGCATCGGCTCCCCGCGCAGCAATTGCTGGAATCCGCCCATTTGCACACCGGTGGGATTCGGCTCGGGGTTTGGGCTGTCATCCGGATATACGTCGATCAATTTTACCACCCAATCCGAATCCGTGCCCGTGGTGGAGACGTTCAAAGCCACGTTAATCGGCCCCGCGAGCGTCACTTCTTCTTCCAATGGCTCCGTCTGGTACACCAACACATCCGGCCGCGAGGCCGCAAACCGCTGGTCCTCGACCATGTATTCGCGTGTCATGCCCAAGGTGATGCCGGCGGTGTATGGCACGGGTTTCTGCGGATCGCTGAGGTATTCGTCAAAGGCGTTCGCGCCGCCACCCGGAGGCTCGTCGCGCAAGGCGCCGCCCGCTTGGAAATAGAGGGTTTTGGGCTGGACCTTGGCGGGCGGCCAGGCGTCGAACTTCCGCCACTGGCAAGTGCCGGTCTCGAACACAATGGCGCTGGCCAGGCCCGGATTCGTTGCGCCCATCAGGTAGTGTTTAAAGAAGGGCAACTCGATTTGCTCGCGGAAATACTCGGCGGTTTTGGAACGAAAATTGATGGCGCCCAGTTTGGAACCTTCGTCGCCGCTCCATTGGCCGTGGGACCACGGGCCCATCACCAGCGTGCGCGTTACGCCCGGGTTCAGCCGCCCCGCCTCGCGGTGGATTTGCAGCGGGCCGAACAAATCCTCGGCGTCATACCAGCCGCCCACGGTGAGCAGCGCGCAGTGGATGTTTTTCAAGTGCGGCCGCAAGTTGCGCGCTTGCCAGAACTCGTCATAATTGCCGTGGGCCATCAAGTCATTCCAGAACGGCAGCTGGCCTTTGAAGTAACGGGCGTTCGCGTTGGCCAGCGAACCCAGATTGAGGAAAAAGGCGTAACCATCGGGCGTGCCGAAATCGAACGGCTTGGGTTCCTCGCGCGTGGGTTTTTCCAGTGGCTGCTCAAAGCCCGCGTAAAATCCGAACGCTGCGGCGAGGAAAAACACCCCGTTGTGGTGGTCATCATCACCCATGAACCAGTCGGCGATGGGCGCTTGGGGGGACACGGCTTTGAGGGCGGGATGGGAATTGATGGCGCCGCACGCGGCGTAGAAACCGGGATAGGAAATGCCGCTAAGGCCCACGTTGCCGTTGTGGTGCGGAATGTGTTTGATCAGCCAATCAATGGTGTCCCACGTGTCGGTGCTTTCGTCGGTGGCGGTTTGGGGGGCGCCAGCCGCGCGCATGGGGCGCATGTGGAGGAATTCGCCTTCGGAGCCGTTGCGGCCGCGCACATCTTGCAGCGCGAAGATGAATTTCTCGCGGGCGTAATTGCGGATCGTTCCGTGCGGGCCGGGGTACGCGTCCCCGCCATACGGGCGGATACCATAAGGCGTGCGAAAGAGCCAGATGGGGTGGTTAGTGTCGTCCAGTTTGGGCGCGTACACGGCGGTGAAGAGTTTCACGCCGTCGCGCATGGGGATGCGATATTCGTATTTATTGTAATGCTCCTCCAGCCAGGCTTTATCCGCCGGTTCCAAGGCGGCCGCGCGCGGGGGCGTGCTTAAGGAAACGAAAATGAGTAGCAACCAGGCTAAACCTCCGGCGGGGCGGCGCAATTTCATGCCCCGAGAAATACCATGAGTGCCAATGGGTGGCAAGCCAGCGGGAGGGGGTAGGAGGAATCTGGCTCTTTTAAATACCAATAAAGCGAGTGGTTTCGCGCCTAGCGCATTCGGGGCTGTTTTTGCCGTATAATATTCACCCTACAAGTGACATGGTTTTGTTTGGCGCGTCCAAACCATCATTAACCCAGAGGGTTAATAGATTATAGCCCAGCGTTGGGCGCAGCCCTACGCTGGGTAGGGGACGCACAAGATTTTTCCGCCAACCCCGGCGGGGTTGAATCGGTTTCCCCAAGTCAATCGCGCGTTGCGTTCCATCCGGATGGAAGATCGCAATTCGCCAAAAGTATTCCGGGACCGCCGGCTCGCCCTAGCGCATGACCGTGCCAAGTTCAACCCCGTGCGGGGTTGAACGCAGAATTTTTTATCTGTCTGACCCAGTTATTCACCGCTGGCTGCGGGGAGCCTTTCCGGGCTCTCCTCGCCACCGGTTGACTAACTGTGGAAACCGTATCAGGGTGGCCTCGCGGTGCTCGGCGTTGCTGGGCTAAATTATCCGCGCACCTCCGGCGCGCGCAATCGCGTCCGGCCGACTTCCAACTGGGGATCTTGACAAATTTTTCTGCCTCCCAAAGCGGCTTGCGTGTAATCAGGGGGCGGCTTAGGATTGAAATCGGCGCGGCCCAGGCAGGGCAGGGGAGGGCTTGGCACATAACCCGCCACCCTCGGGCTGGCCTCATTGTCATGCAAAAAACGTTGATTTTATTCAAGCCGGACGCTCTGGAGCGCGGTTTGGTGGGAGCCATTATGGAGCGCTTCGAGCGCGCCGGCCTCCGCGTGGAACGGGCTCAGTTATTCAAACCCACGCTGGCGCATATGGAGGCGCATTACGCCGACCTGAAGAAAAGCCATCCCGGCGCTTTCACGCGCACCACCGCTTACCTCGCCAACAAACCGTTTCTGGCGATGATTCTGGTGGGGCCCAGCGCGATCGCCAAAGTGCGCCAATTGCTCGGGCCGACCGATCCGCAAGCCGCCCCGCCCGGCAGCATCCGTGGCGATTTTGGCCACGATTCCCTTAAAACCGCCAATCTGGAAAACCGCGCGACGATGAACCTGGTCCATGCCGCCGATTCCGAAGCCTCCGTCCAGCACGAGGCGCGGCTGTGGTTCAAGGATTGGGAGTAAGCGCGGGGTTGTCTCCAGTTCAATCCCTCATGCCTCCGCAGATCAAATTAAAGCTTCTCCGCTTGATACTGCTGTTTTCAGGATTTGCCTGGGCCGTTTCGGTCGCCGGTGTTTTTCTGCCGTGGAAGGATGCGGCAAGTTTGCTGGAAGGCTTGGGAGCGAAAAGCATCGAATACGATCCCATGCTGGACTACTGGCTGCGCATGGCTTCCGGGGCGTTTACGTTGGTGGGATTGGTTTTTATTGCGCTCGCTTGGAATCCACGCCGCTGGGCAATCATGATCCCATTCTTTGGCTGGATCATGGTGCTCGAAGGAGTGATTTTGCTTTGCCACGGCTGGCGGCTCCATTTGCCACTATTTCCTTTCATGGCGGATGTAAGCGCGTGTCTTTTCGCCGGCATCGGAATCCTGTGGCTCAAAAATGAAGCCTTAAATCCGACGCCTGAATCCTGATGCCCAAGGAATGTAGGACAAGCTTCTGCAAAATCCCCAAAAGCGAAGCGGAGAGGCATGGACTGCTTGAAACCTTGATTGGTGGGCAAAAGACTCCATATCGGAATTGACCTTCTTTTTTGAGGTAATGCCTGAACACATGTATCGGGCATGATTACACCGCAGTTACTCGCTTTTTCACCCGCTGAATGCGGTTTTAAGCGGATCGCAAAGGGTCGGGGCTGAGGTGAGGTTAGGGTGGTTTTCCATCGCGTAAAGCGCGCCTGCGGGATTGGGAAAGTAACTGGCGGGCGACCTAGACGAATTCATTCGGCAGGGCCGAAATCGCGGAAGCTGATTCTTCATTCGGAAGTCTCCGCTTCAAATTTTTGAATCTGGACTATTTTAGTCCCGCGCCCGCCGAATTTTCCAGGTCCACTTGCCGCTTGCGGGGCGGCGGCTTTGGGCTTATAAGTAAGCGCCTTTTTTATTAATATGAATTATCAAGTTTCACGCCGCGCAGCCGCGCTGACACCGTCATTGACCCTAGCCATCGACGCCAAGGCCAAGCAGATGAAAGCCGAAGGCCTGGATGTGGTGGGATTCGGCGCGGGAGAACCCGATTTTGACACGCCGCAACATATCAAGGATGCCGCCGCGGCGGCTCTGGCGGCGGGTTTCACCAAGTATACGCCCAGCAGCGGCACTCCGGAGCTGCGCCAGGCGGTCGCCGATAAGCTCAAGCGGGAGAACGGGTTAACCTACAAACCCTCGCAAGTCATCATCTCCTGCGGCGGCAAACATTCGTGTTATAACGTGATTTTAGCCACGTGCCAGGAAGGCGATGAAGTCATCATCCCGGCCCCCTATTGGTTGAGCTATCCGGAAATGGTCAAGCTGGCGGCGGCGACCCCGGTCATTTTGCCAACTTCGGACAAAACGGAATTTAAGGTTACGCCCGAACAACTGCGCGCGGCGATCACCCCGCGCACGCGGCTGTTCATCCTCAATTCCCCGAGCAACCCCACCGGTTCGTTGTACACGCCGGAGGAAATCAAGGCTTTGGGCGACATCTGTGTGGAAAAGGGCGTTCTCATCATGAGCGATGAGATTTATGAAAAACTCGTCTATGATGGAGCCAAACACATCAGTGTGGCGTCGCTCTCCCAGGCCCATTACGAGCACACGATCATCGTCAACGGCTTGGCAAAGGCGTACTCGATGACTGGCTGGCGTTTGGGTTATCTCGCTGCGCCGGAGCCGATTGCGAAAGCCATCGACGCCATCCAGAGCCATAGCACCAGCAACCCCACTTCGTTCGCCCAAAAAGGCGGCGTGGCGGCCCTCAACGGCCCGCAAGATCACCTGGCCAAGTGGCTGGCGGAATATGCCAAACGCCGCGAATACGCGCACAAACGCCTCAACGCCATGAAAGGCATCACCTGCGTGAATGCCAAAGGCGCGTTCTATCTCTTCCCGAACATCTCCGGCACTGGCCTGAAGTCCAACGACTTCTGCGCCCGTTTGCTGGAACAAGAAAAAGTGGCTGCCGTGCCGGGCATTGCCTTTGGCGCCGACGACTACATTCGCCTCAGCTACGCGACCAGCATGGCCAATATCGAAAAGGGCCTGGATCGCCTGGAAAAATTCGCACAGCAATTGGCGGGCGCCTAAACTCTGAGCCCGCCCCGCTGGTTAACGTTTAAACAATTGAGGGGCAAATCCTTGCTTAGCAAGCTTTGCCCCTATTTGCGTTTTGCTGACAAGCGGCCTAGGGTACTGTTTGGCAGGCCTGCTCGCAAACGATAAAGGACTGTTAATTCGCTGCTCACATGGACGTAGCCTCGGCCATTGCGGTGCCCAACCCGCCGCCGAACACCAGCCAAGTCTGGCTTGATGCGCTCCTGTCGCTATTCTATCCTGCGGTCTGCCAAATTTGCGGCACCGAGCACGCTCGCCGGGAAGAGGGGTATGTGGGAACCCATTGCCAGGAGGCGGTGGAATGGGTAGAAAACCCGGCCTGCATGCGTTGCGGGCTGCCTTTTGCAGGCGAGATCACTGGCGAGTTTGCCTGTGAACGCTGCCAGCAGGCCACGTGGCATTTTGACCGCGCCCAGGCGGCGGTCGTGGCTCGCGGCGTGGCGATGGAAATGATTCACCGTTACAAATACGAACGTGCGATCTGGTTCGAACCCGCCCTGGCGGGTTGGTTAACCCGTCGAGTGGCCGCGTGGTTAAAGGACCGGGTGGTGGACGCCATCGTGCCCGTGCCGCTGCATCCCGTCAAAGCGCGGGAGCGCGAATTCAACCAAGCCGCGCGGCTGGCCGCCAAGTTGGGCCAAGCCGTGGGCCTTCCCAGCCGCCCCGAATGGTTGCGGCGCATTAAATTTACCGACACGCAGACCCGGCTCACCCGCCCGCAGCGGGAAGACAACATGCGCCAGGCTTTTGCCGTGCCCCCAGGCGTTCGCCTGGCGGGCTTGAAATTGATCTTGGTGGACGACGTGTTTACCACGGGCGCCACCGTCAACAGCGCCGCCGGCGCGCTCCGGGCTGCCGGGGCGGATACGGTCTCCGTATGGACCGTGGGCCGCGCAGTCCGCTAATGCTTCCACTTTAATATGGCAACGACGACATTCGTAAAAAAGACCCTGGGGTTGAACAAAACTTCGGGGTCCATCAAGAACTCGGGGCTCAAGCCTGAGTCCGCCTTTAAAAAGCCGAAAATTGGCCAAAGCCAGGCCCGCAAAAAAGACATCCCCGAGGGGGTTTGGACCAAGTGCCCCAAGTGCTCGGCCATGCTTTACGACAAGGAATTGGATGAGAACCTGAAGGTTTGTTACCACTGCCAATTCCACCTGCCCATCACCGCGCGCGAACGCATCCATTCCCTGGTGGAAACCTGCTCCTTCGAGGAAATGGACGCCGCCATGACGAGTGTGGATATTTTGCAGTTCACCGGCGTGACCTCGTACGTGAGCAAGCTCGAGGCCTACCAAAATTCGACTGGCCTGAAGGACGCGGTGATCACCGGCGTGGGCAAGCTCGGGCCGTACCGCTTGGCGCTGGGTGTGATGGATTTCTCGTTCCTCGGAGGATCGATGGGCTCGGTGGTGGGCGAAAAATTGGCGCGGTTGATCGAGACCGCCACGGACAAGGGACTGCCGCTCGTGATCATCTCCACCAGCGGTGGGGCGCGCATGTACGAGGGCATGTTCAGCTTGATGCAGATGGCCAAGACCAGCGCCGCCCTGGCGTATCACGCGAAGAAAAAGCTGCCGTACATCAGCGTGCTCACCCATCCCACCACGGCGGGCGTGATGGCAAGTTACGCGACGCTGGGCGATTTGATCATCGCCGAACCGGGCGCGATGATTGGTTTCGCCGGCCCGCGCGTGATCAAGGACACCACGCAAGCCGAATTGCCGCCGGGCTTCCAAACCGCGGAATTTTTGATGGACCACGGCTTGATCGACGCCATCGTGCCGCGCAAAGAAATGAAGGATAAACTGGTGGGTTACCTCGACTACCTGGCCCCCTTGCCCGCCCCCGAACCGGTGGCGGAACCCGTGGCCGAACCCGCCACGGTTTAACGCTGTATCGTCCCTTTAAATTTTCACAAAGCCCGGAGAAATCCGGGTTTTTTTGTTGGGGGGTAGGGACGCCGCGCTGCG
>MTLE01000948.1_pt1 | contig 21576 bp, 19 predicted proteins | sample 1982461 | NCBI WGS metagenome assembly MTLE01 (sample SAMN05712605, study PRJNA340218) | biofilm metagenome | isolation source: sample SPL anode biofilm adapted to -200 mV | place: USA | collected 2012-02-03
TGCCGCCAGCCCGGCCAACGTGCCGCCGCAAGCGAAAACCCTGTAAGTCTTTTGCTCCCTAACAACGCATAGCCATGGCTGAGGCGGACGAGGATTCACGTCCTGAGGAGACCGAGGAGGACGGTGGAGGACCTGTAAAGTCGTTCCTCGACCACCTGGAGGATTTGCGCTGGGTGCTCATCAAGAGCGCCGCCGCCGTTATCATCGCCATGATCGTATGTTTGGCGGCGGGTGACCGTTTGATGGAAATCCTCAAATGGCCCTTGCAACGGGCCGCCAAGGTTTATCCCGGCCACCATAAGTACTTGCGGGTTTACGTGGGCACGAACCAGGTGTGGCAAGGCAAGTTCGACACTAACCGCATCGGCTCACTCGATTTTGGCACGAATCAACTCGTCGCTTTTGATCTCCTGCCTAAATTGGAGGGCACCAATTGGTCTCTAGCCTTGGTGCCTCGCGTGGTTCCGCCCGAAGATGAGATCGTGCCCCAAACTCCGGTTACTTTGCTCAACTTAAGTCCGGCGGGCGGGTTTTTTGTCGCCTTCCAACTGGCCATTTATGGGGGCATTTTAGTGGCTTCCCCATTGTTGATTTACTTCATCGGCCAGTTTGTATTCCCGGCGCTCAAGATGAACGAAAAGCGCTATGTGTACCGGGGGATGGGCGTTGGCACCGGCCTTTTTCTGGTTGGGGTGTCCTTTTGTTTTTTTGTATTGATGCCTTTTGCGCTGAGTGCCTCCCAGAGGTATAGCCAATGGCTGGGCATTGGGGCGGACCAATGGACGGCGGAGCTCTATATTAGCTTTGTTTGCAAGTTCATGCTGGGCATGGGATTGGGTTTTGAACTGCCCGTCATATTGCTGATCCTGGTGAAAATTGGGATTTTGGATTATGAACGGCTTAGAGCCTTCCGCCGGTACATGATTGTGATTAACCTCGTGCTAGGCGCGGTGCTGACTACCCCCGAAGTGCTGACTCAGGTCATGATGGCCATTCCGCTGCAAATTTTGTACGAGATCACCATCTGGATCGCCTGGTATTGGGAGCGCCAAGAGAAGAAGAAACAAGCGCTCGAAGCGAAGGCTGAAGAATAAAGCTGGTCGTCGGTCCTAATGGGTCGGCGATTGGCACTAAATATGCTGTAAAAGCTTGGTTTTTTACGAGGATTTGTGAAATCAGGCTTTACAAGCCCCGTGCAGAAACAGTAGCGTTTAAACAAATACGAAACGATATGCGAAAAGCGATTTCAATGACGGTGTGCGCCGCTTCAATTGCCCTTCTCGCCGGTTGCGCTGGGCCGGAGCAAAAGCTGGGCCGGGGCCTCAATAACATGACCGAATTCACGCGCGGCGGAGATATTACCCGCTCGATCGAACAAACCGCGCTTTGGGAAGGCCCGACCGTGAGTTACACTACCGGTGTGATCCGCGGGTTTGATCGGAGTGTGGTTCGCACGTTGACCGGGGTGTACGAAGTAATCACGTTCCCCATTCCCAGCTACGAGCCGCTTTTCACCAACTACATGTCCGCAAATCCATCCTTCCCGGATAGCTATCATCCGAATATCTATGCCGATTCCATTTTCGGCACGGACGATAACTTGGGCTTTACCGGTGGCGACATCATGCCGTTCATTCCCGGCAGCCGCTTCCGCGTGTTTGATTATTAAGCGAGGGAACCCTTTGCCAGCGCCAACATCGCGATGTTGGCGCTTTTTTGTTTATGCCCGTGGAACGATTGTCTTTTTGCAAGGTCAACTTGCTCCTCAATATCTTGGGGAAACGCCCCGATGGTTTTCATAACTTGGAAACCATCTTTCAACCGGTGTCTCTGTGCGACCGGCTGGAGTTTGAGCGCGGCGGCAGTGGCCTTGATTTGACGTGCAATGACCCGGCTTTGCCGGTGGATGCTTCGAATTTAGTCTGGCGCGCCGCCGCCGCGTTTCAGAGCCAGGCCGGCCTGGCCGAAGGCGTGCGCATTCGTTTGGAGAAACGCATTCCCATGGCGGCCGGCTTGGGGGGCGGCAGTGGCAACGCGGCGGCCACTCTGCTGGCCATGAACGAGCTTTTTGGCCAGCCTTTGGGCGATGCCGCCTTGCGCGAATTGGCCGCCAAACTGGGGTCGGACGTGCCTTTTTTCTTGCAGAGCGGACCCGCGCTGGGCACCGGCCGGGGCGAGCAAATTCAAACCCTGGCGCCGTTTCCTGCCTTGGTCGGCAAGGCCATGTTGCTCATTCATCCTGGCTTTGGAGTGGCCACCGCCTGGGCTTATAGCAACCTGGCCCATTACCCAGAGGCCTTGCGGGGCGAACCTGGCCGGGCGGCGCGCATGATTCAAAAACTGGGCGGCATTGACGCCCGGGAAGCGTTGCGCGAGGCTTACAATTCGCTGGAAGCACCGGTGCTGCCCAAGTATCCGATTTTATCACTTTTCCAAGATTTCTTGCGGGCTGAAGGCGCTCTCTTGGCCATGATGTCGGGTAGTGGCTCCACCACCTTTGCCGTCGTCTCGGATATGCCGGCCGCCGAAAGCTTGCGGGAAAAGTTTCTGGCCAAATTCGGTCTCAACAACTGGACTGCGGTGGCGTCGATTTAACGCGCAGCGCGCGGAGATCACCCCCCGAACAACCGCGAGAAGAAGGAACGGGAACGGGTTTTTTCCTGCTGCAATTGGACTTTGAGCTGGCCCAGGTTGGATTGCCAGGCAATGAAGATCTGATGCCATTGGTTCTCCAGCGCGCGCTGGGAGACATCGTTCATTTCCGACAAAACCCGCAAAGAAGGCGCTGCCCCGAGCAAAGCGTGAATATCCTCCTTGGTCGGTTGCACGAATTGCAGGGAAAACATGATGCTTTCCAGTTCTTGCGCAATGACGCTTTTGATGTCGAGAAACTGGCTTTCGTCCTCCGCCGAAAATTGCTTGGAGCGCGCCAGGTTGGCGTAATAGTTGAACTGCTTCCAGCATTCCAAGTGGTTTTCCAGCAGGGGAACCATTTGCTCTAGTTTGCTCTGGGCCATAGTATGGATTTATGGTTAAGCGCCATTGGGTGCGGAGGCTGGTTTGGCATGGGATAGCGGCGCCAGAAACACAATGGCGCCACCCCGCAATTCGCGGGCGGTGATTTTTAACGCCGGGAATTGCACGCGGATTTCATGGAAGGCGAGCCGCGCCTGGCGGGCGGATCGAAAGGTTTGCAGGACGAGTTGGGTGAGTTTTTCCAGCAGCTCTGGCGGAAAAGTTTGCGGCAGCGTTGACGTGAGGACTTGGCCGTTGCGATCCACCGTAAAACAGCCATCAGGCAGCCGGGTCAACGGGGGTGAGGAATTCTTGGAGAATAAGCTTAGGATTCCCATTGTGTCATGATCCGGTTAAACGTGGCCTGCTGCTCGGCGGCATCCGTCCCCTTGTCACATGCCGCCATAAACGCGATTTCCCCCCTCCGGGCCAGCAGCGCGCGGTGCTGGATGCTGTGAGCCTCGATTTGCCGCAGGTCTCCCACGCCCAGCATTTGGCCGGCGGCTTGGAATTGGGTCAAGGTTTGCACCAGCCATTGGGCGACGGCATCGGGCGCGTCCAGAGCCCAGGAATCTAATACTTTGTCGTTGGTGGCGGCGATCACGCCCATTTGCACATTGGGATAGTGGTGCAATTTGCGGGTTTCGAGCGGGGCGGCTTCCTGGCCACCGACTTGTTCCAAATTGGAAACGGATTCATCAAACGCTTGGGCGCTGGAAAGCATCAAGCCCTGGGCGGAATCATGAATGGTGCGGGCATGGTTAGGTTCGGCCGGCAAGATCTCAAAATTGCCGGTTTTCCAGGACAAAATTTTGCGAAAGGCTTCTTCGCCTTTGAAGCCGGGGGCTTCGGCGTCGATAATCTGGCCTTCGGTAAACCAAATCGTGCCGTCACCCGCGGGACCATGGATTCGCAGCACGGAAGAACTTTGGCACAGGCATTCCAGCTGGATAATATCGGAGAGGCTTTTTTGCTGCACCCCGCGAAATCCCGTTTGAGTTTGCTGTTCCAAATCCAGCAGCGATTCGATGCAATCCATGAGCCGCTGGTTTTCCTCGGTGCTTTTGGGTTTGCCGATGAATAGATCCACCCCCATGGAATAGGCGCGAATGCGAAATTGTTCATCCACCAGGCCGGTGATGATGACGGTGCGCAGGCTGGGGTATTTGCGGCGCACAATGGCTAGCACCTGCAGCCCGTCCATGGCGGGCATCTTCAAGTCGCAGACCATGACGCTGTAGGCCACCGACTCCAGCATGGCAATTGCTTTCGCGCCGGAATTGGTGGAATGCACTTCGGGATGGCTGGGCAATTCCGCCAGCAAATCCCGGTACATGGCCAGGAACTCAGGCTCGTCATCCACGAGGAGTATATATGGACGTTCAGCCATCAGAACTCTCTTTTCACACTCATTTAGAATAGATTAAGACGAAATGCAAGCCTGGCTTGCATTCCCCGGCGTTTTTCTAGCAAGAAAATAATAACCGGCCGCAAAACCACACTAAAACCGCCTAAGCTAATACTGTCTCCAGTAAAACCCCGGCTAATTTGAATTTCTTAGCCCAGTTGTCACTTGATCTTGCGCGAAATGCCGCATTTGTGGGGCATTCTACGGCAATTAGTTGCGCCGAAGCGCAATCCGAAGGAAGGTAGCTTATGGAAGATCAGGTTGTTTGCCGCACTGCTCTGGACCGCCAAGAAACCGCGCGTTCGGCGTATTGGTTTTGGGAAAAACACGGATGCCCTCCTAGGGGAAACCTGGCGTTTTGGCTGCAAATGGAGCGGGCGCACGCGGCGTTAAAACCCAAACTCGGGTTGGCCTCTCTCGGAAAACTAGCCGATTTGCCCGCCAAGCTGCGCCATTCCTTTTCGTCCGTGCAAGCGGATTTAAAAATCGATGGCGGGTGTTTGGAGCGGGGTCCGCTGGCCGAAGCCTAGTATTAACCGCATGAAGGCGAAAATATTATTAGTGGATGACGAAACCGACCTGGTGGATTTAGTGGCCTATAACTTGCGCCGGCGAGGCTATTCGGTGGTTACTGCCAGCACCGGCCAAGAGGGCATTGCCCGGGTGCGCCAGGATCCTCCCGATCTCATCGTGCTGGACATCACCCTGCCGGATATCGATAGCGAGTCCTTGTGCGATTTGCTCCGCAATCAGGCATCGAGCGAATCCATACCGGTTCTATTGCTTTCCTGCCTGGCTCCGGCCAGTTTGCTGGAACCTATGCCACAGCGGCAGCGGGAGGGGATTCTGCGCCAGCCCGGCCAATTGCGCATCTTGCTCGATCAAATCGAGGATATGCTGGCTATGCGGCGATTCGCGGGAGAACCCGGAGCCGGGAGTCTCATGTCGATGAGGTGATTGCCCGGTGGCGCCAGGGGAACGAGCGCACCCGCTGAATTCCCAAGCAAAACTCTCGCCAACCACGGCCGCTAGGCCTAATTTGAGGCCGCGTGACACTGCCATCCTATGGGCTGGAATTAGACTGCATCGCGGCTTTCCAAACCGAAAGCTGGCTCCGCTGGCCCATGATTTGCGCCAGTTTCCTGGGCTCGGAAGTTTGTTACGCATTTCTGCCTTTCGTCTATTTGGTTTTTTCGCGAAGCCTCGGCCAGCGGCTGTTTCTCTTGTTTACTCTAAATGGCATTACGCAAAATATTTTAAAACTGGCCTTCCAAGGCCCAAGGCCTTATTGGCTGGATTCGCGCATTAAATCCTTAGGCGAAGCGGGGGGATTTGGCATGCCTTCCGGCCACACGCAATCGGCCATGGTGCTGTGGCCTTATGTCGCGCGCAGCCTCAAGTTGCCGGGATTGTGGCTCATCGCGGCTGGCTTGGTGTTAATAGTGGCGGTGTCGCGAGCCTATTTAGGAGTGCATTTTATCAGTGACACTTTGGGCGGTTTACTCGTAGGGGCGGCACTGTTAATGGCTTTCATTTTACTCGAACCCCGGATCGCCCGGTGTTTGGACGCCGCCAGTTTTAAACAACGCTTGAGCTGGGTGGTGGTGGCAACTGTTGTTTTCGGCGCGGTGGGATTGGCAGTATCAATGGCCGCCACCCGCCCGGTCGATTATTCCGCACCGATGGAGTTGGTGGCCAAGGCCAGCCGGCCGAGTGCGCTGTTTCTTTCGCTGGGATTATGGTTTGGCGCGAGCGTTGGCTTGGTTTTTGCCCGGCGCTGGGCGGTGTTTGAAGTGGGTGGCGTGTGGTGGCGGCGCTTGCTCATGGTGGCGATTACCCTCGGGGTAGCTTGGGGAATTCGCAAAATCACTCATTTGTTGCCGGATATTACCGTGTTCAGCCTGCAATGCCTGTTAGGTTTTATTTACGGGGCCGTGATCAATTTGTGGATGGTCTTTATCGCCCCTTGGGCGTTTTTAAAATTGCGATGGTTGTCCAATCCGCCAGAGCCAAGGGTTTAAACCTCTGATTTTCTGATAGATGGGAACAAAATGAAGCATTAAACAGGATTGTGTTGACTGAAAGTTAGGCTTTCCTTACATTGTTTTGCGTGACGAAACAAAGGCGCCTGCCGTAAATCGAATCACGCTATGAACGATGCCGCACAATTGAGTTCGAGCCTGGAGGATTACCTCGAAGTGATCTTTCACCTGGTGGCCGAAAAACAGGTTGCCCGCGTTAAAGACATTGCCCGGCAAGTGCACGTGAAAAACTCCTCCGTCACTGGCGCCTTGCGCGCCCTGGCGGAAAAAGGCCTGATCAATTACGCCCCGTATGATGTGGTGACTCTGACGCCGCAGGGCAAGGACGCCGCCGCCGATGTGGTGCATCGCCACTCCGTCTTGCGTGACTTTTTCACCAATGTGCTGGCCGTGAATCCGGAGGAAGCCGACCGGGCCGCCTGCCGCATGGAACATTGCATCTCCCCGGTGATCCTGGAGCGGTTTGTGCAATTTAGCGCTTACATCAATCATTGCCCGCGCAACGGGGTGCAATGGTTGGAAGGCTTAGGTTTTCGCTGCCGGCACGAAATTGGCGAAGGTTCCTGCGAGAAATGCGTGGCCTTTCCCGTGCCCGGGGATCGTCCTTCATCGCTTGAAAAAAAAATTATGTCTCCCACCCCCCTAGATCAACTGGCCCCCGGCCAAAAGGCCAAAATTGTCAAAGTCCGCGCCCGCGGCGAAATGCACAAACGGCTCCTGGAAATGGGCATCATCCCCGGGGCGGTGATCGAGATGGAACGGGTCGCGCCGTTAGGAGATCCGTTACAGGTGAAGGTTAAGGGCTACCATTTGACGCTCCGCAAAGAAGAAGCCTGCGGCATTGAAGTGTCCTTGGCCGAAATGCAACCCGCCTGATGTTTAACATGACTACTCAAACTTTAGCGCAAATGGTTCCGGGCCGGCTGGCGCGCATCGTGGCCGTCGAGGTTAAAGCGGAAATGCAGTCTCGCCTGGCCGCCTTGGGTTTGGTTCCCGGCGAAGTAGTCGAAGTCGTGCGTTCCGCACCGCAAGGCCCTTGCTTGGTCGCGTTCCGCGCCAGCCGCCTGGCTTTGCAGTTGGAACTGGCCCAGGGGATTTCCGTGCGCACATTTTAAAATTTTTTAAGTATAAAGTTAGGGTCACCTAATATGATTAGCACTGTTAAACATTTACCGGCCAGCGCGCCACACACAGCGCCGGACTCCTCCCACCCACCGGTCGTGGTGGCGCTGGCCGGCAATCCCAACTCCGGCAAGACCACTTTGTTCAATCGCCTCACCGGGGCTCGCCAGCATGTCGGCAACTATCCCGGCGTCACCGTCGAACGCAAAGAAGGGCTTTGCCGCCATCGGGACGCCCAATTGAAAGTGGTCGATCTGCCGGGCACTTACAGTTTGTCCGCCTTTTCGCCGGAAGAAAAGGTGGCCCGCGATTTCATCCTTAAAGAACATCCCGGGGTAGTCGTGGATATCGTCGATGCCACGAATCTGGAGCGCAATTTGTACCTGGCGGTGCAGCTTCTGGAATTAGGCGCGCCCGTCGTGCTGGCCTTCAATTTCTGTGATGCCACCCGCGAGCAAGGCGTCAAATTCGATCTGCCGAAATTATCGCAAATGCTCGGCACGCCGGTGGCGCAGATCTCCGGCAAGCAGGGCGATGGGGTGGAACTTCTGCTGGACGCGGCGCGGGAGCGGGCGGCTCATCGCCAGGAATGGAATCCTCTGGTCTTGAACTACGGCCCCATGGTCGAACGGGAAATCGAGCGGTTGGTCTCGCTGATGTCTTTCGAAACGGCACCTCTGGGAAATTTGCGCTGGCTGGCGATCAAGTTGCTGGAGAATGATCCCGATTTGCAGGCGCAATTTGCCCAGGGTGCGCTGGGGGAGGCCGTTCGCCAGAGCCAAGCAGCCATCGAGCGGGACGCGGGCGAGGAGGCGGCTTCACTTATCGCGGGGGCGCGCTACGGCCTGATTAGCGAAGTATGCCAGGCGACCGTGCAAGCGCCGGTTCGCATTGGGCCCACGTGGTCGGATCGCATCGATGCCGTGGCGACTCATCGCGTGTGGGGCTTGCCCTTGTTCTTGGCGGTGATGTATCTGACTTTTCAATTAACCTTCGCCGCCAGCGAAGCGCCGATGGGCTGGATCGAAGGCTTTTTCGGCTGGATGGGCGGGCAGGTGGGCGCGTGGTGGCCCGAAGGTTCCGAAAGCCCGCTTAAATCTTTGCTGGTCGATGGCGTGATCGCCGGGGTGGGCGGGGTACTGGTGTTCTTGCCTAACATTCTCTGGCTTTTCCTAGCCATAGCCATCTTGGAGGACTCCGGTTATATGGCGCGGGCGGCGTTCATCATGGACCGCGTCATGCACAAGTTTGGCCTGCACGGCAAAAGTTTTATCCCCATGCTGATTGGGTTCGGCTGTTCGGTGCCCGCCATTATGGCCACGCGCACGTTGGAAAGCCGCCGCGACCGATTGGCCACGATGCTCGTGATCCCACTGATCAGTTGCGGCGCGCGGCTGCCCATTTACGCCTTGATCATCCCCGCGTTTTTTCCGTCGGCGTGGCAAGCCCCTATGCTATGGCTCTTGTACGTGACGGGTGTGGTGCTGGCCGTCTTGCTGGCCAAGCTGCTGCGGAGCACCGCCCTCAAGGGCGAGGCCGTGCCCTTCGTCATGGAATTGCCGCCTTATCGCGTCCCAACCCTGCGTGACGTGGCCATCCACATGTGGGAACGCGGCTGGCTCTATTTGAAAAAGGCGGGCACGATTATTTTGGGCATATCCATCGTGCTTTGGGCGATGACCCATTACCCGAAGAAAACGGTTTTCGAGCGTGATTACGCGGCGGAAGCGGCTCAGACCCGTCAATCCAGCCTGGAAAAAATCACCCAATTGAAGGCGGCCATGGGATTGCCCGCCTCGGATTCCCAGCTGCTGGCGGCCATCCAGCAACTTCCCGCCATGGCCGGTCTGGTGGATTCCTCCCCCACCGCGGCCATGGCTGCTGGGGCCACCAACGAACGGGTGGCACGATTTCTGGAAACTCGGGAGAAACTTGCCGCGCTGCGGACCGAGCACGCTAGCGCTCTAGAAGCCGCCAGCGAATCCGGGCAAGCGGAGTTAAAACAAACCCAAGCCGCCGAAATGGCCGCTTTGGAAAAAGCCGATTCTACTGCGTTTGCCGCGGCCCAACGCTTCTTGGATGACATCCAGGCGCCCTATGCCGAAAAGATGGAAACCATCGGCCGCGAAGAGAACGCGGAGAAACTGGCTTACTCCGTGGCGGGGCGCATAGGCCATGCCATGGAGCCTGTATTAGCGCCGCTCGGTTTTGATTGGCGCATCGGCACCGCTCTGGTGGGCGCGTTCGCGGCCAAGGAAGTTTTCGTAGCGCAAATGGGCATCGTCGATTCCGTGGGCGAGGCGGACGAAACCTCGGCCACTTTGCGCGAGAAATTGCGCGCCAATTACACTCCGCTGGCGGCCTTTTGTATCATGCTCTTTTGCCTCATCAGCACCCCCTGCATGGCGACCACGGCGGTCGTGCGCAAGGAAAGCGGCTCTTGGGGCTGGGCCATCGGGCAATGGGTGGGGCTGACGATGATCGCCTATTTTTTAACCTTGTTCGTCTATCAAATCGGAAAATTCACCGGCTTCGGCCAATAATATTATGACGGAAACAATGATTGTCGGCTTGATTGTGGTGGTGGCGGGGACAGCTTTAGTGCGGCATTTCTGCCATTCCGCATTGGGCAAGAAAAAAGGCTGCGGTTGCAGCAATGGTTCCTGCCCCATGTCGGGTGTCTGCTCCAGCACGAATAAAACCACGGCTGAAAAACCCAAGGCGGCGGCATGACGGCGCGTGAAACCACTGGCAGTTGGAGTGAAATCAGCCAGCGGCTGGCGCGGCTGGAAACCTTGTTAGAGCGGGGGCAGGCGGCCGTGGATTGCCGCTTGCCCGCGTCGCCAGTGGCTGCGGCTTGCCCGCATAAGCGCCAGTTGCAGGCCACTCTGTTGGAAACCATACAAATTTTGGAAGAAACCAAGAAAGCGTTTCGTTCCCGGGCGTTAGAGCAGTTGCGCGTCAAGCTGACGCGCGAACTGGCTGAGATCGCCTGATATATTCAAACCTACGGCCTGGCGTTGAGCGCCAGGAAGTGAGGGCGCGTTCCGTCCAGCCCAACTCTGGCTGGCGGCCATCGCGCCCTTTTTTTATCGAAAACTAAACCCCTATGGTGCGCATTAGCAAAATACAAAATCAGACTTGGAAATTAGCGGTCAAAACCGTGCCCGTTTTATTGGCCGCGCAAACGGCGTGGGGCGCGGCGGAGTCCGTATCCATCGCCGACTTAGAGGCCTTAAAGCAACGCCTGACCCAATTGGAACAAACCGTGGCCAGCCAGGCCAAAACGATCGAAGAACAGAAACAGATCCTAGCCGGCCGTGCCTCGGAACCCGCCAAAGAAGATGAGCCGGCTAAGAAATGGCATGAGAAGCTGGATTTGGCGTTCGGCGCCACGTCCGTTTTGCAAGGCAGCGCGGGCGCGGATGAGAATCAATTTGACGCCACCATGTCCTTGGATTTTGGCGCCACTTATCATGCGGGCGATAACGGCATTGCCTATGTGCTGATCGAGGCCGGAGCCGGGGAAGGATTGAATTGCTTCTTGCCCACTTTCTACGGCCTGAATCATGACGCTTTCGAGCATCGTGATTTGCGGGTATCGGAAATGTGGTATGAACATCATTGGCTGGATGGCAAGGTGCGGGCGCGCGGCGGCTGGGTGGATTTAACCACGGAGTTTGACCGTAACGAAGTGGCCAATTGCGAGCATTCGCAATTCCTGGCCAGCGGTTTTGTGAACAATCTTGCCGTGGAATTTCCGTGTGATAATGGGGTAGGCGGCGTCGTTTGGGCCTCGCCGCACGAGTTCATCGATGTGGGGGCGGGCATCGCCGAGGCGGACGCGGATTGGGATCGCGTCAGCGACCGCGTGTTCTCCATCGGGGAGGTGGATTTGAAGCCGAAGTTTGGCCGGTACTCCGGCAACTATCGCTTCTACGGCTGGGTGAATGGCGAGGAGCATGGACGCATTAATAATCCGTTGGAAAAGGGTGGGGCATCCTATGGTTTTGGCATGTCATTGGATCAACAATTGCCAGCGCGCCTGACGCTCTTTGCGCGGTACGGCTGGCAGCCCGGAGAATTGGCGCTAGTGGAGCATGCGTGCAGTGGAGGTTTGCAACTTTCCGGGGAGGCGTTCGGCCGAAATGATGACGCGCTGGGCGTCGCTTGTGGCGTGGCGATGCTGGGTTCTGAGGCGCGCCAGCAATACCGGTTAAGTGGCGCCAATCCGTGCCCTGAAACACATGCCGAAATGTATTACCGCCTGCGAGCCACGCGCTATTTGGAATTTACCCCAGACGTGCAATGGGTCTTCAACCCCGAAGGCCATGGGGAAAGTTCCAGCTTCGGCGTGTTAGGCCTGCGCGCGCGCCTGACGTTCTAAATGGTTTACCGTTCCATTAGTTGTTTTCTAGTGGTGCGGGTTTCGTGATGGGTGCCCGAGGGCGAGGCCAAATCGGCCGGCCTACCCTCGGCCCCAAGTTCTCGCCGCTCACCAAGGGTGGCGCCGCTTTTAATTGCGCTTATTCCCAAATGGGTTACATTGTGTAGAGATAGTCATTACTTCCTGATTCATGGCTATGTCAGTGGATGGTTCAAGGTGGGTGAGTTTAACTCGGAGCAGAATCTTGGTTGGTACAACGCCCTCTTGAAAGATCCCTTAATTAAGAATCAGAACAATAAAATCTATGAAGAATGGGAAAAGTGTTGCTTGGTTGTTAGGGCTGGTTTGCGTGGGGGCGGTTCTTTCTGGTTGCAGCAAATCGGAAAGCACGCCACCCAGCGCTCCTCCGCCTCCGGCCGCAGCCGCTCCGGCGGCCCCCGCAGTTCCGGCGGCTGAACCCGCGAAGGCGGCCGAAACCATGAAAGCCGCGGCCGACACCGCCGCCAAGGAAGCCGCCCCGGCGGTGAACGCCGCAGAGGCCGCTTTGGCGCAAAAGGCTCAAGCCTTGATCGACAATGCCAAGACGTTAGTGGCCGCCACCAAGTATGAGGATGCGCTCAAAACTCTGGCGGATCTTTCCAATATGAAGCTGACCGACGCGCAGCAGAAAATTGTCGATGCGCTCAAAGAGCAGATCTCCAAGGCTATGGCCAGCAAAGGCACCGATGAAGCCAAAAAAGCCATTGGCGGCCTGTTGAAGTAATTGAACTTTAGTTAAGCAAAAAGGAGGCTGCGCGCAGCCGCAGCCTCCTTAACTTCTAACCAATCAATCAAGGGCAGCGCAGGAGGGAGCCGCCGGTTGAAGGTTGGTCGCGGATTAGAATTTCCACACAGCGTCAACCTGGAATCGGGTGGTCGCCGGGCTGTCCTTCACATCGTCGATGGTTTCCGTGATGAAGCAGGTCAAGCCCAAGGTAAGGGAATCATACGGAGAATAATTGGCTTTGACGATATGGCCGCGCACGTTGGTGCCGGACACATACCCCGCCGAGGAGGAGGAGCCATTGGCGCGCAAACTCGGGCCGCCGTACACGGCGCCAAAATCCGAGTCCACTAACTCTTCATACCAAGCGTCCCCTTGCAGTTCCTTGTAGCGATAGGCCACATCCCAGGTTCCTTTTTTGCCGGATTTGCCAAATAACACACCCACGGTGTAGCCTTCATTCATCTCCGAAGCGGCTGGGTTGTTGATGTATTCACCACCCGCCTTGATGGGAAACGCTCCAGGATAGAAGGGGAAGCTGTCGAGGTTGTAAGTGAGGTAAGCATCCGTCACCACTGGATTGTAGTTATTGAGCAAATTGCCGCCTGCGGCGGTGCCGTTGCGGGAGTTGCCCCCGTTTTGGTTCGGAACGGTGAAGGCCGATCCGGAATAACCGAGCTGGTTGGCGTCCGTCAGGGCGTAACCTGACACGCCCACGGTGGATTCCCATTTCTTGTTCCACTTAGCATCCCAGCGCAACTGCGCGCCAAACAAATAGGAGTCCTGGCTTGAATTTTTGTCTTCTTGAATGGCAAATTCACCCAAATTCAACTTCAAGCTATGCTTGTCGTTGAAAGTATAGCCGAATTGCTGGCTCAAGCCTTCCGGGGTGTAATCGCCATCGAACACCATGTCGGAAGTCAGGAATGGATTCTGGATTTTGCCGACACTGAAGGTGGCGTCCCAGATGCCATTATGGATCGGATTCCATTTGCCATAAGCTAAATCGATGTAAATCAGCTTTTTGGAACCATTGCTGGTCATGGTGGTGTTGCCGGAAATGGGGTCGCCACCGCTGCCCCCACTGGCGGCTTCATCCGAGGTGAGTCGCACCCCGACTTCAAAGTCGTTTTTCAGCGTGGCCACCGCGCCCAGGCGCATCCGGTAGCGGAAGCGGTTGCGGTCGGCCATGCCATCCGCGTAAAACCCTTCATAACGGCCGCGGAAATCGCCATTAATTTTAAAGCTGTCCACCCAATCCGGCATGCCGCTCTTAGTCTGGTAAGCGGTGGTGAAGTTTTTATCGGCCTGCTCCTTGAGCTCGTTGGCCTCTTTCACCGTTAAGATGCCTTTGTCCACTAGCTTGTCGAGCAGCGCATCCGAGGACTGCGCGTGCGCGGCCGCTCCGCCTGCCAGCGTGGCGATCAAGCCTGCGGCGGCGGACCAGTATGCTTTATTGCGTTTGTTCATGCGATCTTTGTCGTTATGGTTGTCTGGTGGCGGCCATGGGTCCCAAGCGATGGCCGCCCCAGCGCGTGAGGACTCAAAAGTGCCTGAGGTGGTTGGCGGTTTTAAGGCGGCCAGGTTACGAACGTGTGAAGAACGGAAAGGGCGGAATGCGGTGAAAATGCCGGAAAAACCGAGAGGGCCACCGAGAGCTGGGCTACCCAAGCGCGGAGCGCTCAATTATGGCCGGCGCGAATCCCGATCAACCTTGGCGGCGGACACTGCTGAGCAAGGAGTCCGTGCGGCGCAGTTTGTTGGAGAGATCTAGGGCGATGTTGCGCATAATGGCCATGCCCAAATGCGGTTCGCGCTGAACGACTTCGTTGAATGCGGTGCGCTGGATGACAAGCAATATGCAGGATTTGGAGGCGCGGGCCGAAGCGCCGCGCGGGCCGCCATCCAGGAACGCTTGTTCGCCAAAAATCTGCCCGCTGGCGATCGTGGCCAGGGGCTGGCCTTCCAGCAGGATTTGCACCTCGCCCCGCATCACAATGTAAGCTTCCTGGCTGCGCTCGCCTTGCATAAATATGGTTTCGCCAGGCCGGAACAATTTTTGGGTGAATAAGCGGGCGATCTTGCGCAACTCGCCTTCACCCAAACCCTGAAATATCGTGAGCGATTGGAACAAATTGATAATGGCGCTGCCGAGTTTAAGATCTTCAAAGCCGCGGCTGACACACTCAATGATGTGTTTGGCTTGGGGGGTGAATTCGCCTATAGCCATCGGCGGGGGGGAATTAAGTTTAGCCATTTTGACGACGTCGGCGCACTGATTGCCCTGGAGGTAGAGTGCGGGCAAGTAGGCCACGGGGGCAAATCCCAGTTGCTCGGCGCTGCGGAGCAAGCGCGGGGAAGTCATCAATACATCGATCTCAATCTGCGCGGCGTTGAGCTGGGTGTGGGCTAATTGCGCCGCGCGCGCCAGCAAAGCGCCGGTGGAAAGATCGTCGGTGGCAAACGCGTCAATGATTCGGAGGCACCTATCCTGGGCGTCATAGATGTGGGCCAAACCCGCGACGATCTGGTTGTCTCGCTGGGCTAAGAAGGCTTGCGGGGTGGTGTCGGGGTTGAGGCGCAACAGGCCGAAACCCAGGTTGTAGCCGCTGGACACTTCATTGGGGAGGCTGGCCGCCATGGCTTGTGTGCGCCACAGTTCGAAATCTTCCATCGAGGCTTCGTGGAAAATCAGATCCATGCAAACCGGGTAGCCCGTGGCTCCGTCGCGCACGACTTGGGGGGGAGTGATATTCAGGCGGGTGAGCACGATGTTGGCCAGCTCGTTGATCTGCGGCATCGATTCCGACAAAGGCAGGCGGGCAATTTGTTCGCGCGGCCCCATCCGCAGATAGAATAACACGCTTTCCGGAGTGGGATTCGCGTGTTTTTGTGGCTGAAATCCCACGCAAATGTAGCCTTCGGACTCGAGCAGGATTTGTTGCGCGATGTCCAAAGCCAATACCCGGACCACAATCCAGTGCCCGCGCTGGGCGGCCAGATCGTTGACCGCGCGCACTAGCGCTTGGGCCGCCCCCGAGGGGTGGCTTTGGGTGCGGAAAAAATTGCGGGCAATGTTGGTGATGGGGTTGGCGTAGGCCCCCGCTGGAGAAAGGATGGAGATGCCGGCTTCCAACTGGCCATTGGCTTCGGCTACCCAAGTTTCCTGGCCGGAATCGGGAGCTAACTGCGTCGCGGCCCAGGCGGGATCGTAGACCTTTTTAACCGGATAATTGGAGCCTAAAGCGGCTTGCAGCAAATCCAGCCATTGCGGGGCGTCGTCCGGTGTGGCCTGGCGAATCGTGGCGGGCATGTAAATGGTTCAGTTGAGTTGGTCGCGCTTGCTGATGAAGAATATACATATTTTCACGAGCCAGCACCAGCTGGAAATGTTTATTTAGGCCGGGAAGTTTGCCGGATTGTAACCCGGGCGCGGCGGGATCTTCATCCGGTTCGGCGAGGATGTCGGCGGTTGGTTTGTTAGGTAAAAGGGTTGGGCGCTTGGAGCGTGTGTGTGCCGTCCGCAACTTGTGCAGGCTGTTGGCGGCGGGAAAACGCTCCCCGCGCCGGTTTTATCGGGCAATCGGGCACGGTTGCCCGTCTCTGGGAAAATGGAAGGCCTTGGTGGTGTTTCATGGCGCCACCAAGGCCTGATTTTTGCTAGATTTCTCCATTCAGAGCCAACCATGGCTTGCCGATTCCGTTCAAGAATGCCACCATCACCCAAAAATCACGGCTAGCAATCGCTCATTTGGTCAATTCCACTCGGGAAGGGATCAGCAAGTGAGTGTTGATTAGTCAGCAATTCGTTGGGGGATGGCCATGCAGAATGCTGTTTTATTTTGTTTCTTCCAAAGCCTGCGGAGGGCTTTGAACTCATTTCGTTTACCTTCTGGCCGTAACTGCGGCTGGTGCGTATTATCAGCCTGTCTTGCGGTTTTCGGTGGGCAGTTCGTTGGCCACGCTGCCAGCGCGCCCCGGCTTAAGGTTAGCGATAATCACCGCTTTCTTATCTACGAAGATGGCCGGCCTTTCTTTTATTTGGGCGACACCGCTTGGGAATTGTTCCATCGGTTGAACCGCGAAGAAGCCAGCATGTACCTGGCAAACCGCGCCAAGAAAGGGTTCACGGTCATTCAAGCGGTGGTGATCGGTGAGCTAGATGGCCATTCGTCCGGCAATGCCTATGGCTTTTTGCCGCTGACCGATTTGGATCCAGCCCGGCCCGCCGTGAAGGATGGACCGGATAATGATTACTGGGACCATGTCGATTACATCGTCAATAAAGCCGAATCACTCGGGTTAACCATTGGCATGCTGCCTACTTGGGGCCGCTATTGGCGCGACGCGGTTAAAGATGGCAAACCCATCCTTAATCCCGCCAATGCCGAAACCTATGGTGCTTGGCTGGGGAAACGGTATAAAGACAAACCGATTATCTGGATTCTCGGCGGCGACCGGCCGGTGGATAACGATTCCCAACGAGAAACCATCCGGGCCATGGCGCGCGGCTTGCGCCAGGGGGATGGCGGCAGCCATTTGATCACGTTTCATCCGCCCGGAGCCAATAGCTCTTCCACTTGGTTCCACCAGGAACCTTGGCTGGATTTCAACATGCGGCAAAATGGCCATGACGCCGAGTACAACGGCCATTACATCCATACTTTGGACGATTACCGGCGCACCCCCGTCAAGCCGGTGATCGATGGCGAGCCGATTTACGAGGATCACCCGGTGTCCTTCCAAGCGGACCGCCAGGGCCGGTCCGTGGCGGTGGACACGCGCCACGCGCTTTATTGGGATTTGTTTAGCGGCGCTTGCGGCCACACCTACGGCAACCACGCGGTCTGGCAAATGTGGGGGCCGGGGCGCGCGCCGATCAACGGGCCCCTCATGTATTGGCAAGACGCCATTAACCAGCCCGGCGCGGGGCAAATGCAGTATGGCCGGCGTTTGCTGGAATCACGCCCCTTCTTGACCCGCATTCCCGACGATTCCATCATTGTCGCCGAAAAAGTGCCCGCCTCGGTGCCGGGCGCGGGGCGCTACCGCTTTGTTGCCACCCGCGACGAAGCCGGCAGCTACGCCATGATCTACGTGCCCGTGGGGCGCAAATTCAAGGTTCACATGGATAAAATCACCGGCCCCAAAGCGGTGGCCTGGTGGTTTAATCCGCGCAACGGCACCGCCGAAAAACTCGGTGAATACGCCACCAGTGGCACGTGTGAATTCCTGCCGCCCGAGCCCGGCGAAATGACGGATTGGGTGCTGGTGCTGGACGACATCAGCAAGAATTATCCGCCACCGGGGGGGGCGCAAACGGTTATCCATCCACCAATCGTGCCCGCTCCTGGAAAATAGGCGCGATCATTCGCAGTTTTTTAACGGCATCCAATCATGAAAAAAATCCTACTTGGCTGGCTTTGTTTAAACCTCCTCCTCGGCTGGGCCGCGTCCCTCTCCGCCCAAATGGTGACCGGGCATAACATGACAGATTTCAGCTCCTCCTTCGGCCTCAGTGCCAAGGGGTGGTCTGTGGACCAAACCCGATGCAGCCTCGGGGCCAATGTGCTGTGGCCCGGCGAGGAAGTGGAGTTCACCTTTTTCATCAAGCCTGGCACGCCGTTTCAGGGAGAATTGAAGGCGGACGTCATCCAGTACGGCACCAAAGGCAAACCGGGCGATTGGTGGAAGCCCATCGTGTTTAAAATCGCGGATATCGGCTCCAGCACGCAGCACGTGAATCTGCCCGCCGAGGGCGGATTTGTCACCGTCAAGCCCCGCATCGGCGCGGCGTTTGGCGGCTATGCGGTTATCCTTGAACTAGCGGGCCGGGGCCGCGCGTTTGGGTGCACTTGCGTGCGCGTGGCGGCGGCGGAGCCGGGTCGCGAACGCTTGCCGACTTACGCCATGGACTTGGGCTGGCCGCATGAAATGTCGCCCCAAGTGTTCAATGTGTTCAAGCGCCTAGGCGTCAAAGGCGCGCGCACGGAAGGCGGCTATAATTCGATCGACGACGCGCATATCGATTGGGCCATGGCCAATGATGTCACCCTGATGCTCACGGTGGGTTGTGGCGGAACGCCTGCGGATAAAATGCCCCTCGGCCGAGGGCGCCCATGGTTGAAGGAAGACGGCACCTGCATTGAAGGGATCAAGGAAGACTTGGCCTGGCTGCCGTCGTTCGATCCCGAATTCAAACGCTATCTCAAAGCGGTTCTCTGCCAGTACGGCTGGCCCAAAGGCCCGATCAACGCGGTGGAGTTGTGGAACGAACCGTGGGAAGCCGTCTCCATTTCCGGCTGGGCCGCGGATATTTTGCGCTACCGCGAAATTTTCGAAGTGATGGCCCACGCGGTGCTCGAAGCGCGCCAGGAGGCGGGGGTGAAAGTGTTGATCGGCGGGGCTTGCTCCAGCGCCAACACGCGCGACAAATTGTTCTGTGATGGCACGGACAAGTTTTTACCCTGGCTCGATTTCATCAGCATTCACTACCAACCCTTGGCCGCCGATCCCGTACTGGAGCCTAAATGGATGAACCGGAAAAGTGAGTACGGCCGGGTCGCGGTCTGGGACACGGAAAGCTGGGTGGCGAACTCCGACGACCGCGTGGCTTCGGTCATCGCCTCCATGCGCGCCATGGGACAGGACCGCACGGCGGGCATATACGCGGGCAACGTTTTCTCTTCCGAGAAACCGCGCATCCAGGGCAAAGAATATGCGGTGGCGCAAGTGTGGTCCGCCGGGGCCGCCATCGCCGCCAGCCAGCGTTTCATCGGGCAGCGGGCGTTCCGAGAAATCCTGTTCAAAAACGGTTTGCCGTGGGTGTTTATCTTTGACGGCTTGCCGCCCAAAGTGGGGAATGAGCGCGCCGGCAAACCCGATCCCGAGGACGGCACCTTGGTGGTGGTGGGCGATTTGAGCGCCAGTTACGGCAAAAACCGGCTGCTCTTTCGCTCCGTGGAATTGCAGCCGGGGGCGTGCCTGAAATTTTCTGATGGTGGCGGGCGCTTCGTGCTGCACGATTTTTACGGCAATTCCGTGCCCTCCAGCCAAGGCGAAATCACCGTGCCCCTGAATCAGCTCGGATACTTTCTACGTGGCGATGGCCGCCCGGGTTCCTTCCGCAAACTCTGCCAAGCGGTGGCCTCCGCCAAGATCGTGGGCATGGATCCCGTTGAATTAGTGGCGTCGGATTTCATCGCGCCGATTTCCGCCAAGCCAAAAGTGCGGGTGAAAGTCACCAACGTGTTGAACCGGCCGGTCAAAGGAAAGCTTTCCTTAAAGATCGATGGTTTGACGCTCGACCCCGCCGAGCAAAACGTATCCCTGCCCGGCCAGGGGAGTCGCGAATACTACGCGCGCGTGGCGCAAGGCGAGGCTTCGCCGGAGAATAATTACCCGTTGATGGCCACGTTTTCGGGCGCGGCGGGCGAGGTTAAACACGCCGAGGTTTTGCACGCCAACGTCATCGCCCGGCGCACCATTACTGTGGATGGCAGCCTCGACGATTGGAAGGACGCGGTGCCGCAGTCGGGCGCCCAGGAGGTTTTGGCGAGCGATAGTGAAAAGGCTTACTTGCCTTTTAAAGACTGGAGCCGCCAGGCCGCCCGCGCCACCGCCACTGGCTGGCTCGCGTATGACGAGCAATTCTTCTACTTCGCCGCCGAGGTGCCGCGGATGGACGGCTTGCCGCGCTTCGAAACCCGCGATGACGATTCCTACTTTTATCCCGACAAAGTCATCAGCAAGGGCAAAGAATTAGTCTGGCCCGCCGGGGTGCGGCACTTTTCTTACCGCAAGGATTTCGATGTGCCTTCGGGCAACGGCAAACACAACGTCCAGATCGCCTTCAACGCCATTCCTCCCGCCAAGAAGGACCATTATCAATGTCCGCCGGGCACCATGCCCCGGTTCTGCGCCTACTTTGACACCGACTACGAGTTCGCGCTCAACCAAGTGGGAACGGCCTTTGGCGGGGGCACGGAAATCTTCTGCCTGCAAAAGCCGGGCATGGTGCGAAAGCACTTTTTCCCTCGGCAACCCAAGGCGGCCATCGATGGCGGACCGGTGAAAGGCAACGCCCGCCTCGTGGTTAATGGCAACCGCTTGGAATGCGCGCTGCCGTGGTCCGAAATTCCCGAAGTGCGGCGGCGGTTGGACGCGGGGCAAACGGTCAAGTTTAGCTATCGCGTCAACAACGGCGGCAGCGCCCTGGAGTTGGCTGCGGGCCGCAGTGTGTCGAAGGAAAATAATTTCGCCTTCCACAACGATTGGAGCACGCATTGGGCGAATGAACTGGAGTTTGGCTTCGAAAAATAATGGCTAGCCCGATTTGCGAAAAATAAAACCCCTGCCAAGGTTCGCCCTCGGCAGGGGTTTCGCTATTGGCGCGAGAAATTCGGCTTACAAATTGAATTGCGGGATTTTCAGCCATTCGCCGCCCTTGAGCGCCGATTGATGGGCAACGATACCCGATACCGTCAAGTTAAGTGCCGTGGAAACGTCCACCAGGGGCAGGCGGTCTTGCAGCACTGCGCTCACGAATTCGTTCATTAAATAGCCGTGCGAACCGCCATGTCCTCCGCGTTCCACACCGGGGGGCAGAGGAGGGCGCGCCACGCTAGGCAATTCTTTGGCTAGCCCTTCGTACTTGCCATAATAGGTGCCTTTTTGCCCGCGAATCCGGCCCATCTCGCCCCCATAACCGGCGGTGTCCCAACTCACCGCCATGCGCGACATGCCGCCTTCGCTCGTGCGGAACAATGCGATCTCCGTGCCGAACGGATTTTTGTACACATTGTTCGCCGGTTGAAGGTGGGGAATCGCGCTGGGCATG
>MTLE01003011.1_pt1 | contig 21538 bp, 19 predicted proteins | sample 1982461 | NCBI WGS metagenome assembly MTLE01 (sample SAMN05712605, study PRJNA340218) | biofilm metagenome | isolation source: sample SPL anode biofilm adapted to -200 mV | place: USA | collected 2012-02-03
GCGAAATGCGCGATTTGGAAACGATTGAACTGGCTTTGACCGCGGCTAGCACCGGTCACTTGGTCTTCGGCACGCTACACACGCAAAGCGCCGCCAAAACCGTCGATCGTATCATTGACGTTTTTCCCGCCGATCAACAAAACAAAGTGCGCGCCACCTTGTCCGAAGCCTTGCGCGGGGTGGTCGCCCAGAACTTGTTCCGGCGCGTGGATAAGAAAGGCCGTGTGGCCGCGCTGGAAATCCTCGTGTTCACCACGGCTATCGCGAACTTGGTGCGCGAAGGCAAAACTCACCAGATTCCGGGCATGATTCAGGTCGGCAAGAAACTCGGCAACCAGCCTTTGGATGACGCCATTATGGACCATCTGAAGATGAAGCGTATTTCGCCCGAGGAAGCTTACGACAAGGCGATCGACAAAAAGAAATTCCGCTCCTTCCTGGCGACGCCGCCGATGGATGACGAGGTCTAAAACCAAACCGGATTTCCATGCGCAAAAACGAATTCGATTATTTGCTGCAAGCGATGCTCAGCTCGCAGCGCGAAGTGTCCGACTTGAACTTCACGGTGGACAAGCCGCTGCAAGTCGAGTCCAACGGCGAGTTGGTGCCCGTGCACATGGATCCGCCTTTCGACCACCTCACGCCTTACCAGACGGAAATGCTGGCGCTGATTCTCATGCAGGGCAACCGGCGGCTGATGGAGACACTTATTCGCACCGGCTCTTGCGATTCATCTTATGCGTTGAGCGACCAGGCGCGTTTCCGCGTCAACATCTTTAGCCAGCGCGGCCAGTACTCCATCGTTATGCGGAAATTAAACACCCGCATCCCGACGTTGAGTGAGCTGAAACTGCCCGAAATCTTCCGGCAGATGGCCCGCGAAAAGACCGGATTGATTTTGGTCACCGGCGCCACCGGCTCGGGTAAAACGACGACTCTGGCCGCATTGTTGGACGAAATTAACGAGACCAAATCCGTCCATACGATCACTCTGGAAGACCCGGTGGAATTCGTGCATTCGCAGAAGAAAGCCACGTTTAATCACCGGGAATTAGGGACCGATTTCGATTCTTTTGCCAACGGCTTGCGCGCCGCGTTGCGCCAGGCACCGAAGATTATTCTCGTCGGTGAAATGCGCGATCGCGACACCGTGTCCATTGGTTTGGCGGCGGCCGAAACGGGCCACTTGGTGTTAAGCACACTGCACACCATCGATGCGGGCCAGACGATCAACCGTATCTTGGGTATGTACGACCAGGAGGAGCAAAAGCAGATCCGTCTGCGCTTGGCGGACACGCTCCGATGGATTGTCAGCCAGCGCTTGGCGCCGGTCATTGGCGGCGGGCGCACTCCCATGTTGGAAATCATGGGCTCCAATTTGCGCACTCAAGAAGCCATCATCCTCGGGGAAAGCGAAGGCAAAACCTTTAATGATATCATCGACGCCAGCTATACTTTCGGCTGGCGCACCTTTGACCATTCGACAGTGGAGGCCTACAAACAAGGCATTATCACCGAAGAAACCGCCCTGCTGTATTGCTCGAAGCGCGGCCCGGTCACGCGGGAAATTGATATTTATAAAAAGCAGCACGGAGATTTTGCCTCGCGGGCAGGTAACCGGCTGCAAATGCGGCCGGAAGCCACGCCAAAGGCCACGCCACCGCCGCCACCCCCATCCATTTCTTCATTCCTTAAACTGAAATAAGCCATGGCTGACACCTACGATTTTTTAAGCCCGACCGATCAGCCGGCGTTGATCGGCATCAGCACCCTGGATTGGCTGGGCAAAGTGCGCGCCGCCTTGTCGGAGCTCAATTACAAGGTGCATTCGGCGTCCAACCAGGAAGACTTCATCTCGCGCTTCAATCGCACCCATTATCAAGTGGTGCTCTTGGAGGAATGTTTCGCCGTGTCCGCTCCCGATGAAAATACAGCGCTGGCTTTGATCCAACGCATGCTCATGACGCAACGCCGTCATGCGGTGTTTTTGCTCATCGGAAACCAGTTCGAGACCTTGGACCGTCTGCAAGCGTTTCAACAAAGCGTGCACGCGGTAATCAATCCCCGTGAATTGGACCGGTTGCGCGACATCGTCCAACAAGTCGCCGCGGATAACGAACTGTTTTTACAGGGGTACCTGGAAGCCGTGGTCCAAATTACGACCTGGGGCAAATAATTTGGCGCCCGTCACGGCGTCTCAAATGCCCGCATGGAATGCGGGTAAGGCCCGATTTCGCCCCAAGGGATGGGGTCCATCAAGGTTCGCGCCAGTTGCGGGATTTTCTTCCATTCGCGGCTATCCGCCAGCATCGCGGGCTCCAGCCGTTGGTCCAGGGTTTGATTTAACAGGCATTGTTCGACGCCACCATCCCGCAAAAACAGGTCTTTGCAGCCCGCAAAAATGTTCCGGCTAATGCAATTCGCGTCGTAGTTCTGCCGCAAGCGGGCCAACTCGGGATATTTGGCGGTGTAAGGCGCCGATTGGGCTTGCTCGAGATATTTTTCCAAGAAAGCCAGCCAGCGTTTTTCGCCCCAACGGCTGAAGCTCAAACCGGCAAAGCAATCAATAAACGCGTTGCCATCCACCCAGTTTTCTTTGCCACCGTGGATTTGCACGCCACCGAATTGCACCGCGCCGCACCGCTCGAAAATATTCCCGTAGATTGCGACCCCGGAAATGACGTCATCCAAGCGCACTCCCGCCGCGCCGCAGCCCGTGCCGCCGCCAATGTCGACCCAATGGTTCCAGCGAATCTGCACCCCACGGTACATGGGATTGCCAAAGGCGTCGTAGCCGCCTTGATCGTCCGACTCGCGCACCACGCGGCGCACGCGGTTCAATTCGATCACATGGTCATTGCCTTCCACGCGCATCGCCGAAGAAGGCATATCCTCAAATAAATTGTGCGCCACCCGGTTGCCGCAGCCATCCACGAGGACCGCTGGAGTGTAGGTGCGTTTCAGGCGCGAGATGTCATGAATCCAACAGTTCTCAACGAAATGCCGGCCGGCGGCCAATTCCTTGCGATCACCTCCGTTGATCGCCGTGCCCCCGCAACCCATCGTGAGAATATGGGTGCCAAAAATGCCATGATGCGTGCCGCCTTGGATGACGATGCCGTCCCCGCCGCATTGGCGAATGGTGCAGCCCGCCACCAAGCAATCCGCGCCGCCCGTGAGGCGCAAGGCATCGCCGCGCGCGTTTTGAAACTGCAATCCCTCGATGATCACATTCCTGGCGTCGCTTAAAGTGATGAAAGGTTTGGAACAGACACTCAGAAAAACCTCGGCTTTACGCGGGTCAATTCCATTCGGAGGCAGCCAGTAAACTTTGCGTGCGCCGCGATCCAAGTACCATTCACCCGGCTGGTCGATCTCGGAGAACAAGTTCAAGGCATAATACCGCTGGCCTCGACGGTAACCGTAATTCGAGTACGGAGGCGACAAGGTCATCGTTTTGGCGGCTGTGTCGATGGAGGCGACTTTTTGAAACTCCTCAAACCAATCCCAGAACCAATAGCCGTACAAACGCACATCAGCCTCGGCGGTCCAGCGCGATGGCCGATCTTCAAGGTAACGGAATTTGCCGTCCTTGCAGCCTTGGGCGCCACCATCTTTGATTTTGTCGGCGCCCAACTCCTCACCCATTTTTACGAAACCCTCGTTAGGCCAGCGCGCCAAAATCTGTGGTTTGCCATTGCAGAATAATTCCGGCGCTTGGCGCAAGGTGGTAGGGTCGCCCCAATCGGCCACTGGCAGTGCTGAAAGATCGCATTCCCAGACGCGGTCGCGCGCGGCTGGCTCCAACTTCTCTTGGCGTTGCGAGTCCGCCAGCAATTGCCATTTCGCGACGCGCACGCCGCCTTCGAAGATGGGTTTCTCGCCGGTTTTCGCTTGATAAACCATCGGGGCCTCGGCGGTGCCGGAATCTTCGGCCGTAAGCGCCAACGTATCCGCAACCGGATACATTCCACCGCCGATTACGATCCGCACTCCGCCGTCCGGCCACTGGCCGTTGTGGGATTGCTTATACGCGCGCGCCGCCGTGTGGGCTTGCTGAAGCGTAGCGAACGGCTTGGCAGTCGAACCATCTCCGGCAACACTGGTGTTGGCCGATACGTGAAAGGTCACGCCAGGCGCCGGCAAGGTTGGCAGTTTAACCCGGTATTCTGCGGGATCGCGAGGTGATTGCCCTTGGGCCACGCGCTCCATTTCTTGAATCTTGCGCTGAGCAAGATCGCGATGAAACAGGGGCATCGATTTGTCGTTTGCCAGCTTTTCAAGCAGCTGCTGGGCGGTGGCTTGGTCACGCTTATCCATCGCCTGCCTCGCTAATGCCCAGGTGGCGGTGGCGCGGGCGAAAGGCAATTGCTGGGCATCTCCGGCCAGGCCGCGCAACGTATCCGCCGCCGTAGCCTCTTGAGGCCTGGAAAGATCATCAACCGCCTGTGCCAACGCGGGCAGATAAGGCTCCGGCAAAGTTTTGCGGTGGTCGCGGTTATCGGCGGCAGACGCGACGAAAGCGATTCCGGAAAGCGTGGCACACACCAAAGATAGAAAGCTAAAGCGCGGGCTGGGGGTTGATGGATTCATGTCTCGCAACGTAGCATTGCGAGCCGCCTTAACGCAAGTGCGGGATGGTCTGATACAAACGGTGCGGTTGTTTTTTTTGATTCGAGGAACGGTATGCGAGCCTCGCTCGTTAAATAGTGCCAACGGGTTTGTTTATAGAATGTCTTTTGGGTGAGTCAAAATAGACTCGCCGCCACTGTGGTTGAAGTAAAATGCAGTTACCGCAAACCTCGTTTCCGACAATTATTCCGAGCAATCCTTCAAAAGCACGCTCCCCGGCCACTTAACCAACTAAAATACGGCGGCATATGCCGGTTTCGCTGCCGATACCGTTAAGGCCTGACATGGCATTTTTTAGGATGCCAAACAGGCAGCATGAAACTTGGAAATTCGCTCCCGCCAAAAGTGCGTGAATAATGCGTATCTCGCTTAAAATTAATAATATGCGATGAAGACTCGGCAATAGTCACGCTTGCATAATGACTCGTTTATTGACCCCAGCGGGAGACGGATGCTTTTTAAGGCTTGCAAAGCCGCAAGCGCTTATGGCACGGTAAGCGCGCTTTCGGGGCAAAACGGCCAAAGCCGTGCCAGTGCAACTCGCACCTCGTTCCGAGACAAAGGGTAAAACCTGTTAGTTGCGTGGCTGGATAGCTCAGTTGGTAGAGCAGAGGACTGAAAATCCTTGTGTCCCCAGTTCAATTCTGGGTCCAGCCACCACTTTCTTCCTAAATACCAACGATTTACAAATCAAGTTCTTCGCTTATTGGCGGCCGGTTTTTGCGTTGTATACCACCATTGTATACCGTAAGATTTTGCCATGAGCCCGGCCAATCCACCTGCCGACATTTCTCGAAAGAGGGAAGCTTTGTTATCGAAAGACGGGAAGTGGCTGTCTTTTCCCAAAACCCCATACCTGCTTCAGTATGTACCAAGCGGAAAATATTTTGGGCGGATTAAACTCAATGGTAAAATCTTTCGATCTAGCTTGGAGACAGACGCTTGGACGGTAGCAAAACTCCGTTTAGTCGACTTTTTAAAGCAACATCAGGAAACCCATCGCAAAGGGGCCGCGCCATTGTTTAGCGAAGCGGTGGATTGGTATAAACAAAACCTGGAAAATGAAACTGGGTGCAAGAATTCCAGCAAAGAGTACCGTTTGCGTTGTCTGCTCAAAATCCAACGGACATGGCCAGAGCTTTGGAATTTGCGGATCAATGAAATTACCGCCACAGCATGCCGCGAATGGGCTACCAAACTGAGCCAGACGATAGCCTGTCATTTTTTCAATAACACTATTGGAACCCTGCGCCTAGTTTTAGAAACTGGAGCGACAATCCATAAAGAAAAAACCGGAGAGATATTAGAGAACCCCGCCGAGAAACTGAAACGCACCCGGGTGCTTCAAAAGGAGCTGCGATTGCCAGAACCGCAACAATTCAAAGATTTGTTGGAAAACCTGCGCACGAAGAGCGGGTCGTTTAGTAATCGAATTGTGGACTTAGTCGAATTCTTGGCTTATAGCGGCCTGAGAATTAATTCGGAAGCAATCTGGGTTACTTGGGAGGATATTGATTGGGAGCGAAAAGAAATTGTCATCCGTGGGCATCCCGAGACTGGCACTAAAAATTCTGAAATCAGGCGGGTTCCATTAATTAACGACATGGAAGGGCTTTTGACACGACTGAAATCCAAGTTAGGATCGCTTCCATCGGGGCGAATTTTGCAGATCAGCGAATGCCAAAAATCCCTTAATCGAGCGTGCCAAGAACTCGGCATCCATAAGCTTACTCACCATGATTTAAGGCACTTGTTTGCGACGCGCTGCATTGAGGCAGGCGTTGACATTCCGACCGTAAGTCGTTGGCTCGGGCACAAAGACGGAGGAGCGCTGGCGATGCGTACCTACGGCCACCTCCGTAACGAGCACAGCCGCCAAATGGCTGAGCGAGTTAAATTTTGAGCAGGGTAGGGGTGCTTGGTTTGCGAGAAGTCGTAAGGTCTAATCCTATCGCTCCAGCTATTACCAACCAAAGACTAAAAACAATTCTCTCCCTGCCAGGAGATATTCCTTATGGGGTTTGTCAACCAAGTCCACACCCGCCAACCGTTTAGGTGACGTTATCCATACTCACTTGCGGAAGGGTAGCAGTAACCCGGTTTGAATCATTACGGTTTGTATCCGCAGATTGCGTGGGCGAAAAACATGAAACGAATATTCTTAAAAATCATTCGCCGCAGCTAAATCCGATTTTCTCGTTCCAGATATATTGATCTTAAGTGCTGGCTGATTTACAATATTTCCTGACGCGTTAAAGGTATCGCTCCCTTGTTTGTAAGGACACGTTAACTTTAAATTAAATTCTGTAATATTTCCAAAAACTGAGTTTCCAGAATGGTTCCAGCGTTTTATTTTCATTGTCGCATTAAGCTTGTCCCCATCGACGTTATAGTGCCCAAGATAGAGGTATATAGGATCGCCGCCGTTTATTTTACCGTTTTCAAAAACAGCCAATCCTTCTCCGTGCCGATTTTGAGCCGCGAATATTACATGATAAATGCCGTTTTTCATATTTATACTTCCATTCTGATTGATTTATATGGATGCTGTGCTTACCTGATTTCAAATAATCGTGTATCACGATGCGAAGGTATTATCTTTCAATGCTAGTATGCATGGCCATTACAAAGTCATGAATATATTGTAATTGGATTTCATGGTTGCAAAAGATGAAACTGACGCATCCCGATCTAGATCATGTCTTGTAGAATGCGGCAGATGGGTGATACGAAACTTTTACTTCCAGTGGTGAATAATGATGTCGGTATCCTAACCACCTGAATCCACAAACGTTGGAGACCGAGGGGATAAATTTAAGGTTTGCTCTGTATCCCTGGTTGCCTCAGGAACGAACATTGCCATGAGATTGTGGAAAAGGCTCAATTTTAAGCAGGGTAAGGCAACTTGGTTTGGGAATCTTCCACGCAAAGTAGCCCTAATTGGACCGAGATAGACTTCTCTTTCTTATTCAACCCCTTATGTATGGGGATCGAGCATGGCAAGTGGCCTTGTTTGCCCTCGATAGGACCAGTTTTCACCCAACCAGTATCAGATTGCAGTATCAGATTTGAGCGTTGGGAATGAGGCTGGGATATTGGAAATTCGAAAGTTTGATTCCAACCCTCGCTTCCAATTCCAAGCTGCTGACAGAAAAGCGGCGAGTTGCAGAAGCCAGAGGAGAAAGTGCCAGTGAAATCAATACCGGGTTACGACTGGTTAACCACGGGTTCAATACTGGTCCTGCACAGGCAATGACGGGATTCGCAGCCCATCTGGTGTACCTATTTTAATGGAACTAGGTTAATGCCCCGTGCATTCCCGGAAGCGGGCAATGCCAAAAATTATGTTCTCGAATGGGCGACACAACAATTCCATCCTGGTAGACGTAGCCCAGCCAGGCTTTGTGGTCGCGCAGAGTTGTGTCGTGGATGGGCATGGGCAATCGCTATGTTCCAAGGATGGCGCGCTTGGCGTCTGCCAGTTCTTGGTCGCGGCGATGGTAGCCGCAGTCGTTGATGAGCTTTTCGGCAGCGGCGAGGTCGTCCTGCGGGCCGCGCGAGGTGCCGTCCGTGTTCTTATCCCAATGGTAATGCTTCTCGCCAAAGAAAAATCTAGCGCGGTACAGATGGATGTCAGCCAGATGCAGACGCATCGGCCCGCGTATGGCAATTTCCCACGCTGCGTCCAAATCAGCGCGTGTGCGCTCGGTGTCGTTCATGTAGAAATGGACTGCCGATAGAGCCAAATGGACGCGAGGTTGCTCAAGGAGAATGCCCGCACCTTGGCGAAAACACAACATTGCGTCAGCAAGTGTCGTTTCTGCATCCGAGAGCATCCGAACATCTCGGGTTTCTTGGAATTCAGTGAGCAATGCACGGCCCAAGCACCACTTCAGCATCCCACAGTAGATATTGGTGGATTCCGTTGGCGCATACAGCTCTGCAAGTGCGCTCTCGGCCTGTTTCCGCATCTCATGCCAGTTTCCTTTTGCTTCGAGAAGCGAGCAATAACGAATCACGGTTGTGGCAACTCGTACTCGATCAAGAGCCCCGACGCTCTGGTCGCGGATTGTCTTGATCTCGCCAAACCTCACATCTGCATCACTTGCTTGCCCTCTAAGCAAATACACGAAGGCTAGAATGGATCGGGCGTTCATCTGCAAAGAAGCATCCTGAGTTAGATCGGCGTGGTACAATCCGGCCTTAGCGGAAACCATAGCGGCTGAGAGGTCACCCCAAAAAACATGCACGACACACAACATCCCGGCCACGATGGCGCTCTGAAAGTGGTCATGGAGTTTTTCAAAAGCGCGCAGGCCATTTTCAAAACATGTGGTAGCCTCTTGAAACTTGGCGAATGCACGCAAACAATAGCCAGCATTAACGAGTATCGTAGCCTGCAGCTTGGGAGCAATATCTGGCCTTGGAATCCATCTTGGTTCTGACACCAAGAAGAACGCCTGCATGGCTGCAAGGTTAGAGGCAAATCCGCCGAGACGGGACTGGCTGTAGTATTCTTCACCTCGCTGAATTCGCTTTAGATACACCTCTGTCAAACTCTCTGTAAACAAACCCGCATTGCAGCCATGGAACATAGCATGATAAAGCGGCTGAAGATCTTCGAGTGTGGGATTGGCTTTGTCTGATGTGGTTACACACAAATGCTCGTATAGCCGTTTGTGGGCAATGCGCCAAACAGCGGACGGCATTTTGTTACGCAATTGCGAGGTGAAATACTCACGAATGAGCGGATGGGTATCGAGCGAGATGAGTTCGCCGGATATTTCGCGGTTAACCGTGAGCAGTTTTGCATCTTGCAATCGCTTTAGAACAAGGTTGCGTTGCGCTTGGGTCATTTTCACCAGCGGCTTGGTGAGACCCGCAATAGCGCGAGTTTTCCATAGCGCGCCCAGGCAGTCCGCCGTAGCTGGGCGGTCAAACAGCCCCAGCAAACGCAGCAGGGCCAGTGCGCGTTGGCCTTGTTCGCCTTCGCTTCGAAGCGCTTTCGCATACGCATCCATCACGCGGAAGGCATGGCCGCCCTGTTCCTCGGCATCGGCCTCCGACAGCCTCACCAAATCGCGTTTGCGGAGGTCGCCCGCGTGGGCGTCGCGCAGATATGTGCCAAGCAGATTCAGCGTGAGCGCGTGGCCTTTGACCTCCTCGACCAGTTTCTCGAACTCGGTCGGGGAAGCGCTTTCCTTACGCACGCCGAGTTGGTGGAGCAGATGCACTCCGGCAGGCGTTGACAAGCGCAGGAGCGGTCTCTCCAGCGCGGTGGTCTGCCAGAAGGCGCGCAAATCGGGCAGCGAATAGCGAGTGGTGATGAGGCACAAACCGAGGCTGTCGGCGGCCAGGCTTTTGAGCAACGCGGCGATGCCTTGGTCTTTCAACTCGCCGTGCGGGGGCGAGATAGGCGCGTATTGTAGCGGCTCCAAGCCATCAAGGATGAGCAGGCTGCGCTGCTGGCCAACAATGCGGGCAAGGCGCTGGCCTTTCTCGATTGCGCCGGCGTTGGAAGCCGCAAATTGTTTATCCGTCTCATCGCCGAAGAAATCGAGCGCTTCTTTGAGAAACAGGTCTGACGAGTCGCCAGCCCTCTGGTCGGTGCCGTCACGATAAAACGACCATGCAAATGCGGAAGAGCAACCCGGCCAACCATTGGCGAGCATCCCGTTCACAGCCCACTTGGCGACGAGCGAGGTTTTGCCTTCGCCGCCGAGGGCGACGAAAGTGAGAATGTGTGGATGCTTCTTCGCTCGCTTGCGAACTTTAGCCCAAGCGTCGTTCAGCAGTTTCATCTCTTCTTTTCGGCCAATAAGTGTGGAGGGGGCGTATTGAAGAATTCGGGAAATGTCGAACTTATGGGCTGACACTGGATCACGAAACCTTCCCAACTCACCCTTCAACACTTTGGCAGCGTTCGCCAGAGCATTGAGGTTGTCCATCTCCTTTACTTGCTCAAGAAGGTCAGGAATGTCCCATGTTTCAATTTTCGGTCCTCCTTTTGGTTGCACCAATCTCTTGGGATTTGAAGGTTTCTTAGAGAGCAGGAAGAAAATAACTAACCGATCATAATTAACGCCAAGATCGTGCTCCCGGGCCTTGACGGCGGTGTGGTTGATTTTCTCTCCGCTTTCCTGAGTTGTGATTTGGAGGGCAAGGCGGCGTTTTTGATCACCGAGGTCGGCTGCGGGAAAATTAACCTTCTCGCTATTCAGATTCACCAGTTCCCAACCGAAAAGTGCGTTGAGGAATCTCTTCGAGACCGTTTCAAGAATATGGCTGGCGTCGTTAAGGCTCGCGCGGGAACGTGTTTTTACAATGGCTGAAAGCTCATTCAGCAGATCTGCAATATGCGTGGCGTGTTGGAGACGTGGCAGATTCATAGTTCAGTTACAGGCCAGAGATAGGCAAGGCCAACGGATTCGACGCGGAATGACGCGGCTTCGTAAAACTTGCGAACGTGCTTCGGTTCGCGTTGCTGGTCGCCTTCGACGTTTGCGAGCCATTTGTCCCAATAACGGCGGTTGGATTCGAGCTGGCACTTTTCAAGTCGAGGCTCAACAGCAGTTGCGTCTGGTCGTAACGGCCAAGCTCCGTCAACACGCGGCGGTGGCGTTGGTCGTTCATCAAGTTTGGAGAAAAGCAAGCTGGAAAGAAACAGGTAATGCAAAGCGCGTTCTTTCGTGATATTCAGGTTTGCGTGCGCATTACGAATGCCCATCATCGCCCCGGCGAACATTTGCACATGGCCTTGCTGGTCATTCTTTCCGCTCTCCGTGGAAAGGTCATCCAGTGCGATGAGAATAGGCGGATTGGGAGAGAATGCTTTCTGCATCAACGAAGCCCCGTCTAGTTCCTGCCCCGTTTTCTTACTCACAATCACCTTTAGTTTGCGCCGTGCGCCGTTCTTGGTGATTGGCGGCGATGGTTTCATGGGTGATGGGAGTTTGATTATCCTTTGAGATGTTTATTCGCTTCCTCAGCCGCTTTCTGTTTGGCCTTCTGAGCCGCGACGAAGTCTTTCAATTCCTTGAGATGCATCTTCAAGTCGTCAACGGACGGTGTCGGCAGTGCAGCAGCTGCAGCGTGGTCGTGCGCGTCCGTCCGGGCAGAGCCACGGGTCATTCCTTGGAAAACCGCAGCGACGCCATCCTTGTCGATGACCGCGCCCAGGAGTCGCTGAGTCATCACTTCCTTCTGATAGCGCGCCACGACCTGGTTAAAGAGCAGTTCTTCCACGGAACGTTCCCAGGCCGCCCGAAGCAAGCTGTAAAAGCGGTCCACGGCCCGATGGAAGTCGTCGGAGTTGCCAGCCTGTTCCGCTTCCTTGATGAGCTTCTCAAGCTCCGCATACCGCTGCGCCACTTTCAGGGATTCGCGTGGTTCGGCGGTGGAGAGATGGCCAACCGTCGAACTGAATGATTCAACATGGTTCGAGGTTGCCTCAACCTGTGCGATGGTGGCGGCGGAAATCAATTCGCAGTAAAAAGCCAGGTCGTGCGTGAAGACGATGACCTGACGTTCCTTGGCTTCGGCTACGAGGGCGTTAACAACTCCTTCCCGAATCCTATGGTCCAGAGAAGTGACCGGGTCGTCAAAAATGACGCCACATGTGTCTGCGACTGAACCGAGATCTGCCAAGAAAAACGCGAGCGAGATGGCGGTGCGCTCGCCTTCGCTGAAGATGCTTTCTGGATCGACCGTTTGTTTTGCTCCCTCGACACCAATCGAGTGGAGAACCTTGCCGCGCTCCGACCTTTCACCGATGGCAACCTTTGCCCGGCGCAGGCAGACATTGGTCATATATTGCTTCACCCGTGCTATGAAGGCGGCCGTGATGAAGCCGGTGTGGAGTTCCTTCGCCTTAAGAGAAATCGAATTGGTCTTGATCTCATCTGCCGCTTTTTGGGCACGGCCAGCAGTTTTGATAGCCGTGATATGGTCGAGGACCAAGTGCAGATTGTCCGAGAGCTGCTTGCGCGCTTTCAGCTCCGCGATCTCGGTAGTGAGCTTGGTGATTGCCGCCTGCGCATTCGCATCGTCTTGAACGGCCTTGAGTCGTTTGTTCAACGTCGCCACCAATTCGTGGTTCAAGGTGGCGGCATCCGCATTGAGAATTGGAATAGCGTCCCACGAGTTTCCGTCCAAAGCCTTCTCGATGGCAGTCAGCCGTTCGCGAACCGAGTCAAAGAACTCCGTCGTCTTCACCCAAAGGTCGGGGTGGTTCTTCTCATACTCATCGCGCAGGACGGTGACTTCCGGCGGCATCTCGCGCGGAATAGCTCCCAGCTTTTCCACAGACTCTTTCAGCTTTTCCTTGGCGGCATCACGCTTTTTGGCCGCGCCGTCTTGAAGGAAAGTCCAAAAGCCCTTTAGTCGCTCCACTTCCTCTGCCCCGAGGGGTTGCTGGCACAGCACGCACAGCGAGCCATCGCTCTTGGCTGGGAATGATTGAGTTTTGTATGCCTCGGTGGTGGAGAAATTGGCGGCGGCTTCGATGAGTGCTTTCCAGGCATCCGTGCCGACGCCTTCGATCTTTGAGCCACCGAGCGCCAGCTTCACGGCAGCCTGATATGACTGCTCGTGTGTGTTGACGTCTGTCACCTGCTGCTGGATGAGCACAACCGCATCTGCGTTCAACTCGCTGATGATGGCAGTGAGTTTGGTCTGCAAAGTCGTCGCATCTCGCTTCTCGCGGTTAATTGCTTCTCTGATGGTTTGCGGACTCTGGGTTTTCAGTTTCGCAAGTTCGGTTTCCTTGGTGTGCAGGGTTGTGGTGTCCTTTTCGCTCCATTGCCCGAGTGTCTTTATGGTTTCCGGGCTGGTCTGGACAGTGATTGAGCCAAGCGCCTTGCCGATGCTGGTCTGGTCCACCATGAATTGAAACGTTGGCTGCTTGGGCGGCGTTGTCTGCTTCACAACTGCCAAGAATTCCTGCTTTATGTAGCCGGTTATGTCGCCCAGCAATCGGAGGGCATCGAAAATTGCGGGGGCAAAACTGAGTTGGTTGCTGTCGCTCAGAAAATGACGAGCGCATTTGGAATCAAAAACGGCGAACCGTTTCAAGTTATTCGGAACTGGTTGGCCATCTTCCCACGGGACATCCACCGGCCCAGCGCCAAGGTCGATTTCAAACACTGCCTTTGGTGGAGCGGGAACGGGCGCAACGGTGAACACGTCTGGCAGAATGAATTCAATGGCTTTCTCCGTGCAACGCGCCGTCTTTTTCAAGACACGAGCGTAGCCTGATTTGCCAGAGCCATTCTCCCCATAGACCAGCGTCAATTGCTTGCCGACAACAAGCCGCTGTTTCGCCTTGAGTGCATTAACATTCTCCAAATCTTTGATGCCGGTGAGCCAAATCCGATCCGCTTGCGCCGAGCCGCTGGGCAAGTCGTCCTCCGTAAGCAAGAGGTTGGGCAGCTTGGGCGGAGGCGCTGTGAAACCGTGATCGAATTGCGCTCGTTCATAAATGTCAGACTTATCTTGGTCCGATAGCGTGCCTTTCGCGAGCGTGCGGCGGAGGGCTTCATGTTGCCACGGATAGAGCGCTTCCTTGCTCCAGCCGAGCAGGGCCTTGTTGATTTTAGCGGTGACAGGCATAAGCGGTTAACCATTAGGTGGATGGTATTTTTGTTCAATTTGAGGCTCGCTGCCTTTCAAATCCTCTCTCAAGTATTGCGCGGCATCGTTTTCGCCATGTGTAAACATGAAGTAAAGGACGTCGCCGATTGGAACGGTATCTTTGACTAAAAAATGCTCGAAAATTAAAGCCGACTTCTCGTCACCGAGGTCGAGTAAACGTTCCATGACAAAAGTCAAGGCGTGTTGAGTGGGGGGGGCCTTGTTTGCGTTTAAAGCCTTACGGGCTTTCATGACTACTGCCGTAGCTATGGTGTTGCCGCTTTTGGCTTCGCCTTTAAGGGATCTGACTCTGTTTTTTCTTACATGAATCGCAATGTTGTCCTCACCACGCAAAGCCGACTCCCGCTCGTCCGTCCAGCGCATTCTTTCTATGGCTACTTTGAATTGGGGAAACAGCAAAGAAATTGCCTCCGTTGAGAGACCCTTCCCAACATGTCCCGAACGAGCGGTCTTTGAGATCGGCATCATTATTTTGAGCACCCGTCGAGCCTTCTTCAGGCCGACAAGACTAGCTCTATCAAGGAACTGGTCGGGGTTTTCATAATGGGAATTTACAACCTTCTTGAGCAAGGAATGAATCGTTTTTCGCCTCATTGTTTTCTCTGAAAAACGATGAAGCTTATGCTTTGAAATCGCCTCCAATATCGTGTCACACCTACTCTGATAAAAGTGGTTCGCCATATTTCAATCCCAAATGCGAGGCGAGGTGTCCGGTATTCTTGATATTGAACACCTATACACTACGCCTTTCACATCAATTAACCGCAGAATTATATACGAGAGGACTAGATAATTTCAACAACAACGTCTAAACACCGCGAACAATCGAATTGGGCCAATATTTTTCTTTCACAAGCGGGTGGGGAGGAAGGCTAAAATGCATACGTTGCGCAAAAGTAATTGTTACCATGGAAATGATGGATAAATACATGAGTTAGCCTAATAACCCATTTAAGTGCACCTTTGTCACAGCGCACTTTAACCGGCTGCTAACAGTGGAATATATATGAACCACATAATCGAAAGTGTCGGCAGCCCCCCCAAAAAAAACACACAAAGCGGCGACACAATTACAGACAAACATACACAATTAAGCGTAAGCTCACCACTTCGTGGAGAATTGGTATCAAGCGAAGGGAAGCATCCGTAACGGCGGGAGCGCTTTACATTAAACATAACGGATATAGTGCGATGTGTCTCATGCGCAGTTATTTAGGGCTTCGACTGCTGCTTTAACCAAGCTCGGCCTTTGGCCGTAAGCCGGTATTTTTGCAGGCGGCTGTTGGGTTTGTCGGGAATTGTCATTTCGATCAGGCCCCTGGCTATTGCTGGTACTAAGTATGCCTCCCGGAAGTGTTCGTCGTGACGCAGCCCGAAAGCCTTCTGTAAATCGTGCCGGCTAATCGGTCTTGAGCTTAACGATAGCAACTTCGCGACTTCCGTGGTGACTTCCCCGGCGACTTCCGTGGTGACTTCCTCGGTCACTTGGGGGGTGATACTCCCCGATGCCGGGCGGAATGTGACTACTACGGACCCTGCTACTTCCTCAAATTCCGGTTCGGGATGACCGGCGCGCCTGCAAAGCTCGATAATTTTCTGGGTCCCCCGCCCCCATTGTTCGATGTAGCCGCAACGGTAAAATACATCGGTGATGGTCATGTTACGGGGTTTGGAGGCATGATTCTGCCTTAAATCATTGGGACGCAGTCCAAAAGGAAGTTTCCCATCACTCCAGATTTCCACCCGGTCATCAAAGATTGCCACATTGATGGCCCCGCTATAAATCGAGTAATCTCGGTGGCAAAGCGCATTAACCAGCGCCTCGCGGAGCGCGGCAGGTGGAAAAAGAGGTTCATCGATTCGCTCCAGCCTGCCAGATTCAATCCACTTGTGAACGGGTAAATGCCGGTCAAGGAATAACGTGGCCTCTTCGAGCAGTTGGAAGGCGTGGCCATAAAGCTGCCGCTCATCCATAAATTCGCTCTTGTCGATGCCCCTAAACCGGGCCAACCGGAGGTGGCATTGCGGGTAAGCAGGAAACACCTCCTTTCCGAATAACACCACAGCGGCGTTTAGGAGTCGGCCTTTTTCCCGCAGGCCGAGCCTGTCTAGTATATCCCCTACGTTGGTCCCGGTGGATTCCGGCAACCGCTTTTTCTCGATGCCCAACCGCACAATTCGCAGAATTACCTCTTGGTCCAACTGCTCGAAGCCAAAATCGGCGGCTGGGAGCATTTCCCATCGTGAATGAGTAGCGGTACGCTCGAAAAGCAATTCCTCGTACCGCGCCTGGGGCATGATAGACGTGGTGGAGCCAATCCGCTGATAAGGACGGCTCTCAAATAGAAAGGGAGCCCGTTGCGGTGAAGGCTTGGCCTCCAGCATCAAAACTTCGTAGCCATTGGCCAGCGCTATGCGGCCGATTTCCACTGTTACGGAGGGTTCAAACCGGGAAAGCATGGCGGCCACGTCTCGCTGAGTATTGTCCGAGACTTGCTGGCCGACAATTTGCCCCTCGGGTGTGATTCCGATGAATACCCTTCCGCCGCGACCGTTGAGAAATGCGCACAGCGTCTCCCCCGCGCGGGTTAAAAGACCGGTGGATTTCTTAAATTCGACCGTGTCCGATTCCCCGGCGGCGATGAAGGATTTGAGTTCTTCCAGCTCCATGGTACCATTCCATGACAACTGACCGGCCAGTGGCAATCTGAATCGGCTTTGATAGCTGCAAAACAATAATTGTCTATCCCTGTGATCATGGGGCCTTCCCGCAATTCCAAGCAAAGTTCGCTCTCAATTCGGATAACGAGTTTAAGAAATGCTGCGCGGTTATAATTTTCATCGTCCCCCAATGGGCCTTGACGTTCTCTCAGACTAGCATTATCAAAGAGTTGCTATTTATAATATATATGTCAATATATTATAACAACCTTGCTATACTATGCTCAAAAAAACTCCCAATCTCCAACGTCGGCATAAAACCGCCTCCGATTCCGTCCGCAGAAAGCAAAACTCGAAACATATTCTTGTAGCTGTCCCAAAGGATTATTTGCTTGGCCCGGTTTTTGCCGCCAAGAAGCAAGATGGCGCACGCAAGGTGCAGATTGGGGATGTAGTCTATGAAATCGGCGGCGTGCATCCGTTTGATGAACCTGGAAAAATGGCCGCAAATAAACCCGCTCTCGATGTCCGCCATGCTCGCGCCATTTTCACATTGTTGAGTATCCGCGATCCTGCCGACATTGACGGGACGCGCACTATTCGAATTTCTTTCGACGAATTATGCCGTCGCTACATTAACGGCGATAGCGTCCGAAACGCACGTGAGATTCCTGAAATTGTTGGGGATCTGTTGGATACCTATATTTGCGTTACAAACCTCAAGACAAATAAAAGTCTGTCTTATCGCATGATCGACCGCATCGATTTTGAAGACGGGCAGCCGCACCAGCGTGGCGGCAAAGGCTGCGAACTGTCATCGGAATTTTGCGGCTTTCTCAATAGGCTCGCGGATCTTGCACACCTTAAATTTGACGTTTTTACTGCGATCCGCTCGCCGTTGGCGCAGGCCATCTATCTCTATATTCCCGGCTGGGCCAGTCACCACACAGAACGAGCCCCGTTTCAAATCACCTTAACCAACCTGCTGACCCAGGTATCATATGAAGTCCCGGTTGATATGGCGGGACGCAGGACATTATTTACTCGAGGCAAGAATTCAATCCTGAAGCAGCTTGATGGAGTAGAAACCATGTCAGGCCGTTTCCGTGTGCGTTTGACGAAAACAGCCGATGGCTCTGATTGGACGCTTCAAGCTTGGGTTGAAAATTAAGGCAAATCAGTTTTCTCGATGAAGAGAGCGAAAACCAGACCCGCCCGTCTTCCATGGTATCTTCAGTGGTGACTTGAGAGAAAAGGTGACTAGCCAACCATTGGTCACATTTAATACGCCGACAAAAACGATGCCGCCGTGAAATACCCACTAGGCCGGGAAAGTCGAATCTTGGCCAGCCGCTTTAAACTTCTCCTTCCGTCCGAAGCCGAACTTCGCGCACAACTGAGCCGCGAAGTCTGCGAGCCACGATCCGAATGTAGCTACCCCTGCGCTTGCTGGGGAGGTTGCATTCGGCCTTTTGGTTTTGCTTCGAGCAAAGGGCACCCGTCGGTATTGATTTTGATACCGGCGTTTTTCGAATGCTCAAGGATTTGCAGGGCGTCAAGGCCGGAAACATCAAGGTGGGTAAGCCGGTTGGATGAGCAATCGAGGACTCGCAAGGCGCCGAGTCCGCGCACATCCAAATCCGCCAGATGGTTGTTGCTGGCGTCCAGGACCTGCAATTCCGGCAGTTCGCCCAGGGAAAGCTCGGCAAGGCTGTTAAAGCTGCAATCGAGGGACTCTAGGCCTTTCAAGGCGCAAATATCCAAAAGCGTCAGCTCGTTGCCATGGCAATCGAGGGAAGTAATCCGTCCAGCGGGCGTTGAATCGGTGTACGCGGCGCAAGCCCAAAAGTTGATTATTGGTCCGGCGGGCAATGACACCTGCGTGGAATTGCTGATTAGCATGGTGCCATCGGCCAGTTTCCAGGCGATAAAGCCAGTGGAGGATTCGGCTTCGATCAGGTAGCGGCGGGTTCCGCCGTTGGAAAACTGGCCGATGACCGTATCGGATTGGGTGGAGGAAGTAATTGGTTTTGGGGAAGATTCCATTGTTGAGCGGCAACACAGGGGGGACTCATGCTAAAAGAAATGACCGCCGGGGTGTCAACGCGGAAAAGCGCCCCCTCCCCTTCGCTTGAAAGAGGCTCAGTCAAAGCTATTTAGGAAACCGGTCGTTTCCCCTTTCGAGCGGCGGCACGTCTGAGAAGTTCAGGACCATCAATCCCAAGACTTCCAGCCAATTTAAGAATTTCAAAATCCGCAACCCAACGAACCTGTCCTTCGATCCTTGCGATGATATCGCGACCAACATCCCAGCCTGCCAAATTGAGTTTTGCGGCCAGTGCAGCTTGAGAAAGGCCAATTTTCTCGCGCAGTTCACGGACTACAGGCCCTACGATATTTCGCGGCGAATTCATACATCTTGACATTGGCAAAATGCGTGAGAAAGTATGTGTGGAATTCCACACATTTAGGAATTCGGGAGAGAAACGGCTTTTTATGTTTAAACGAAGACTCGGTCAGGATGGAGTGCAGCAATGCTCAACGGGCCTGCAATGCCCGCAAATACTCGAAATGAAGGATGGCGATTTTGCAGCCGTCGGGCTGGATATTAAAAACGAAGCGATAATGGCGATGCCGCCAGGTCCCGGCGTGGGGCCTAAAGAGGGAGTCGTTAAAATTCCTCGGCCAGTGATGCTGGCGGCGATTGCGGATATTCGCACCGCCGTATAATTATCCTTGCTTGCCATCGCCGCCCCTTCCGCTTTAGAAGTTGGATATGGCGGACTTTCTCTCTTGGTTCCAAGGCAACTGGTCAAATTCCATTGGTGCGGCCGGTATTATCGGCAGCCTTTGGGTTTCGACGATAACCATTCGGGAGGATTGCAAATGGAGACAGATCACTAATCTCCTGGCACTCGATGAGAGACATCGGTTGCTGCTTAGCGAAGTCAAGCAACGGCCGGAGTTGAAACGGATTCTGTCACAAAACGTAGATTTTCTGGCTGAGCCATTGACCCCCGAAGAGGATTTATCCATGTGGCAAATCGTCCAGCAATATGAAACCGGTTGGCGAGTGGAAAAACTGCTAAATCGCGGCGAACTTAAAATGTTGTCGCTGGATGTTGCCGCCTTTTTCTCCCTGCCTCTCCCTCGCGCAGTTTGGGAAAAGACCAAGCAGTATCGGAATCCCAAATTCGTCAAGTTTGTCATGCAGGCGCTTGAGGGACGCGGGCGCTGAATTTGACCCCAAAGCGAAATTGGACGAACCCATTTGAACCCTGAAATCCCGGCGGCAAACTATCCTATTCTTGCTACGCCTTTTGAGAGGGGCTATTGTGGCTCATGTCCAAAGCCCAACTGAAGTGCCCGAAGTGCGGGAGTCCGATTCTTAGCGCGCCGGTTCCTCCTAGCAATAAGGCGGCTTGCGGGAAGTGCTTGTTTGTAATAACCGTGCGCCGGGAACCCGCAAAACAGTTTAAAAAAGGGCAAAAGAAACCTTTCGTTCGACCTTCTTTCGCCTGAAAAGACTCGCCATGCGGTCGTATGTGCTGTTCCGAGCTTTGATTTGTCCACTACGCGTTGGAAACGTGGCAGCATCAATCGCGCAGGTGTATTCCTGTGGGAAAATGGGGCTTCAAAACTTATTATTCGCATCGTTCCCATCCTCCTGGCCTCCAAGCCAGCAGCACGCCAATGGGACGGGAATTTTCAAAAGTGTCAAACTCTCGTCAGCCAATGGAAAAACTCCAAAATCAAAAATATCCTTGGTGATTACATAGCCGCGTTCGACGCCTCTTTGCTGGCAAAATTGCCGGATACCCTTGAGATTTTCCGGGTTTGTGGCGCTGCCGCAATATTTGACTTCAATCGGCGTTAGGCAGGGCGACACAGTGGCCAATAGCATCGGAATCGCGATTCCCGAGTTTCAATCCGCGCCCCGGTCTTTCGACCAGGGCGACTCAGTCAGTCGTTGGCGCTATGCCAGGGGTTCGATGTTTCAATCCGCGCCCCGGTCTTTCGACCAGGGCGACTTGGCGCACATCACGGTGTTGCAGTTGCGCACGTCGTTTCAATCCGCGCCCCGGTCTTTCGACCAGGGCGACGCTATAGCTTTGGTAATTGCCGCACCATCCAAAATGTTTCAATCCGCGCCCCGGTCTTTCGACCAGGGCGACTTGCCGCAGCGGAAACGGACGGCCACATGCTTTGCAAGTTTCAATCCGCGCCCCGGTCTTTCGACCAGGGCGACATGTCACGCTTCATTGCCGCCGCTTCAACTTTCATGTTTCAATCCGCGCCCCGGTCTTTCGACCAGGGCGACACGTCAACAACGTGCGCGACTTCGGCGCGGTGAATGATGTTTCAATCCGCGCCCCGGTCTTTCGACCAGGGCGACCAACTCTGCAAACCGTACCGAATTAACGCGCCAAGGTTTCAATCCGCGCCCCGGTCTTTCGACCAGGGCGACGCCGTTCCGGTTGAATCTAGCTTTCCGTCTATTCGTTTCAATCCGCGCCCCGGTCTTTCGACCAGGGCGACGAACAATATCAGTCTTGCAAGCCGGTCTACATACGTTTCAATCCGCGCCCCGGTC
>MTLE01003274.1_pt2 | contig 21524 bp, 21 predicted proteins | sample 1982461 | NCBI WGS metagenome assembly MTLE01 (sample SAMN05712605, study PRJNA340218) | biofilm metagenome | isolation source: sample SPL anode biofilm adapted to -200 mV | place: USA | collected 2012-02-03
CAGGACCCGCCGGTGGCGGGTCGCGCGGTCCGGCGCGTGGCCCGTGAGGTCCCGTTCCGTAAGGGCGGAAATCCCGAAGGCCCAAAGGCTCTGGCCGGGCAGGTGAGTGCAGCGGAGCGCAGGACGGCCCTCCCATTCCAGATCCACCTCTCTGCCTGGGAAACCCACGGATTGGAGCACCGTGGGGGCGAAAGCCGCCGGACCCACCGGGCACCTGCCATAGGTGAAGGTCACGGATTCGTCGGTGGCCGGGTGGGTGAGCCGAAGGGGTTGCAGATTGCGCAGGAATGCCTCGGGAGGCGGTTCGCCGAAGGCGCCCTTTTGCCGTACGAGCGTTCCAAGGGTGAAGGAAGGCCCGGGTCCCGCTGCCGAACGGTAGTCGATGTGGAGGGTCGCCTCGAAGGCCGGACCCTCGCCAGAGCCTGCTCCGTCCCCCAGGGACGGTGCCGACGTGACCGACCGGGTGTCGTCGAGGGTGACCTGGATGACTGCGGACCCTCGGCTGGCCTGGAATCGGGAACCCGGACCGTGGGTGAACGCGATGGCATCGCCGAAGCCGTCATGGATGGCTGAAAGGCTGTAATGGGCCCGCCGGATTCCGTCCCCGACCACGGGGACCGCAAGGCGATACACGTAGGCCAGATCGCCGTGGATGGCCAGGAACGCGGGCGGAGGGGCCCCGGGGAACCCGCTCGGATCCATACCGCCCGGGGCCAGTCCCACGAGGAGATCGCCCTGCGCGCCGGGCCCCACGTAGGGAGCCCCGGGTTCGAATCCGCAGGGGCGAGCGCCGCTTCCGGGAAGGAATCGGGCCAGACACCGCGCGGCGTCAACGCCGTGGGGCAGGGTGCCGGCCAGATGGGAGCGGGTGCCGTCCGGGTACGACCACCTGGCCGAAAGAGGCTGTTTCGAGCCCCATTCCACGTCCAGGAAGCCGGGGCTGAGGTCGAAGCCGGCCGCTGTGACGGGGCCCTGTCCGTCCACATGCGGATGACAACGCCCCCGTAGGACCGGCACGAAGCTGAGGCCGGGCCGGCCGAGGCCCGGCCCGAGGGGAATGGCCAAGTCCAAGGCGCCTGACGCCAGTTCGACGCCCAGGCCGCCATGGGTGATCGCGGGGCCTTTTGCGAATGGAATTGATTTATTCGTTGAAAAACAGCCGCTGTCATTCGCGTCCAGATTAAGAAGGGGCGCGAACCCGAGCAGCGCCAGTCTGGCTGCGAACGTGGTTCGAGTGTCCATGGTTCCGTCCGGTGGATGTGGAGCGCCACGCGAAGGTCCGTGGATCCGGCCCCTTCCGTGGGTTCACCGGAAAGTCTGGATTCTATTTTTTGCTTTGCAACCCGGGTTAAGCGTCAAAAAATTAATGTTGATTCTGGTCTTGTAGGTTTGGTCCATGGAGAAATGAAGGCCGCATCAGGGTGGGGAAGGCCCCTATGCCAGCTTGATCTCCGCCCTCACATGGTTCCCTTCGCCCAGGTATTCCAGCCGGTCGAAGCTGTCCATCTTGGCCATGAAGATGCCCCGGCCGTGGTTGTCGAAGAGGCGGGAGGGGTTGGGCACCACGAAGTTCCGCCAGTCGAAGCCCTTGCCCTGGTCGCGCACCTCGAAGGCGATGCGGTCGGGGTGGCGGGTGACTTCCACTTCCACCCACTTGTCCTGGTTCTCGGGGAGGGCCTGGCGGCGGTTGATCTCGGCCTTCCAGGCGTTCTTGGCCAGGAGTTCGCCCTTTTCCGGGTAGGTGATGCCCAGGTTGCCGTGCTCCAGGGCGTTGATGAGGAGTTCGGAAAGGCCGGTGACGGAGCGGGCGGGGTCGGGGCAGGCCTTGGCCAGGAGGTTGGTGAGCTCGTGGCACTCCAGCAGGGTGCGGAAGCGGAAGCGGCCCGTCACCATCATGGAGAGGGGCGTGCCCAGGCGCTCCACCTCGGCGTGGAGCACGCGGATGCGGGCGATGTCCTGGGCGGCGGTCTTGACGATGCCCAGCACCACGCGCTGGGTGAAGGGCTTGGTGAGGTAGTAGTAGGCGCCGGCCTCCATGCCCCGCTGGATGTCCTCGGGGGAGCTGGAGGCGGTCTGGAGGATGACGGGAAGGTCCTTGAGCTGGGCGTTGGCCTTCATGCGCTTGAGGACCTGGAAACCGTTCATGCGCGGCATCACCAGGTCCATGAGAAGGACGTCGAAGGACTCAGGCGCCTTGCGCAGATAGGCCAGGACCTCGGCCCCGTCCTCGGCGGCCACGGTCTCCATGCCGGCCTTGCTGAGCACCCGCACCAGGAGCGCGAGATTCGTGGAATCGTCGTCGGCGACCAGGACTCGGATCTTGCTCATGGGCCCACCCGCGTCCGATGATAGCCGCTATTTGTGGAACAGGGGGGCCGAGCACTGCTTGCAATTGGTCTGGTGCGGCGGGTTCCGGGTGCCGCAGTGGGAACAGATCTTGTCCTGGGACCGCTTGCGGCGGTAGAGGCGCAGGTACATCAGGCCCAGGAGCACGCACAGGATCACGCCCTTCTGGGGGCCGGTGAGCACGAAGCCGGTGATGCTCTTCACGCCGGCCTTCGCGGGCTGCTGGGTGACTTCCATCGCGGGTTGCAGCATGGCTCAGCCCTCCACCTTGAGGATGGCCAGGAAGGCGTCCTGCGGGATGTCCACGCTGCCGATGGACTTCATGCGCTTCTTGCCCTCCTTCTGCTTGGCCAGGAGCTTCTTCTTCCGGGAGATGTCGCCGCCGTAGCACTTGGCCAGCACGTCCTTGCGCCGGGCCTTGACGTTGGTGCGGGCGATGATCTTGGCGCCGATGGCGGCCTGGATGGCCACGTCGAACATCTGCTGGGGAATGACCTCCTTCATGCGCACCGTGAGGCCGTGGCCCATGGCCTGGCTCTTGGAGCGGTGCACCAGGATGGACAGGGCGTCCACGGCGTCGCCGTTGACGAGGATGTCCATCTTCACCAGGTCGGATTCCCGGTAGCCCTTCATGTGGTAGTCGAAGCTGGCGTAGCCCTTGGAGATGGACTTGAGCTTGTCGTAGAAGTCCAGCACCACCTCGTTCAGGGGCAGCTCGTAGACGAGCATGACCCGGTCCTTGCCCACGTACTCCAGCCGCTGCTGGAGGCCGCGGCGATCCTCGCAGAGCTTCAGGAGGCCGCCCACGAAGTCGGGGCGGGTGAGGATGGTGGCCTCGATCAGGGGCTCCTCGATGCGGGCGATGCGGGGCAGGGGGGGCAGCCTGGAGGGGTTGTCCACGTCCACCTCGGTGTCGTCGGTGAGGAACACGTGGTAGCGCACGGAGGGGGCCGTGGTGATGAGGTCCAGGTCGAACTCCCGCTCCAGGCGTTCCTGGACGATCTCCATGTGCAGGAGCCCCAGGAACCCGCAGCGGAAGCCGAAGCCCAGGGCCTGGCTCGTCTCGGGCTCGTAGCTGAACGAGCTGTCGTTGAGCCGCAGCTTGTCCATGGCGTCGCGGAGGCCCTCGTAGTCCTCGCTGTTGGTGGGGAAGATCCCCGCGAAGACCACGGGCTGGAGTTCCTTGAAGCCCTTGAGCATCTCCGTGGACGGGCGGGTGGTGTTGGTGAGGGTGTGGGTGAGGGTGTCGCCCACCTTCACGTCGGCCAGGGTCTTGATGCTGCCGGTGACGTAGCCCACCTCGCCCACGGAAAGCTCGTCCACCTTGCTCATCTTGGGGTTGAACACGCCCACCTCGTCCACGCGGTGGTCGCTGCCGGTGGCCATGAAGTGCATGGTCTCCCCGGCCTTGAGCGTGCCATGCATGATGCGGACGAGGCACACCACCCCGCGGTACTGGTCGTAGTGGCAGTCGAACACCAGGGCCTGGAGCGGCGCCTTGGGATCGCCCTTGGGGGGCGGCACGCACTTGACGATCTGCTCCAGCACCGCCAGGCAGTTCTCGCCGGTCTTGGCCGACACGTTGATGGCGTGGGCGGTGTCCACCAGCCCGATGACGGTGTTGATCTCCTCCAGCACCCGCTCGGGCTCGGAGCTGGGCAGGTCGGTCTTGTTCAGGACGGGGAAGATCTCGAGCTCGTTCTCCAGGGCCAGGTAGGTGTTGGCCAGGGTCTGGGCCTCCACGCCCTGGGTGGAGTCCACCACCAGGATGGCCCCTTCGCACGCGGCCAGGCTCCGGCTCACCTCGTAGGTGAAGTCCACGTGGCCGGGGGTGTCGATGAGGTTCAGGGTGTAGGTGTTGCCGTCCAGGGCGGGGTACTTCAAGGTGACCGCGTGGGCCTTGATGGTGATGCCCCGCTCCCGCTCCAGGTCCATGTCGTCGAGGATCTGGGCCTGCATGTCCCGCCGGGCGATGGTGTTGGTCAGCTCCAGGAGCCGATCGGCCAGGGTGGACTTCCCGTGGTCGATGTGGGCGATGATGGAGAAATTGCGGATGAGGTTGGATTCGGTCACGCGTGGCCTTTTGAGGTTCAGTCCCGGGGTTTCCTAGAACCGTCCATTGTATCGTTGAATCCATGGTACGTCTGCTATTGACCCTCCTCCTGTGCCTGCCGGCCGCCGCCGGGCCCGTCCGGGGCCGGGTGACCGACGGCGCCCGGGGCCTGGAGGGGGTCCGGGTGCATCCGGACCGCGGCGTCCGGGTGCGGCCGCGGACCCGGCCCCCGGTGGCCTTCACCGATGCCCAGGGCGGCTTCGCGCTGGACCTGGACCCGGCCGACACCCACGTGGTGGTGGAGAAGTCCGGGTACCAGCGGGACCTGGTCCCCGTGGGCGAACTGGCCGCGCCGGTGGTGCTGGCCCGGGCCCCTCGCTTCCGGAAGGAGCGGGTCCTGGTGGTTCGCCTGGACTACCCGGACCAGGCCCCTTTACGCACCGACGCCGAGCTTCGGGCCCTCTTCTTCGGCCGGGGTGCTGGGGAGGCCAGCGCCGCCAACTACTTCTACGAGATCTCCAAGGGGAGCCTGGAACTGGAGGAGGGGGCCTTCATCCACCTGGCAGACACCGATCATCCGGCGCCCCGCACGGATGCCCAGCGCGGGGAACTGGTCGGGTGGGTCCTGGAGCGGATCCGGAACCGGGGCTTGGCGTCGCTCGACGAGGTGGAGAACCGAATTGGCGCACGGGCGGCCGATGGCAAGCCCGACCACCTCTGGATCGTCCCCCCCGGCCCCCCCGGCACGGTCACCCAGAGCACGAAGGAACTCACCGCCATCTGCATCCTCAAGCCGCTTCCCTGGAACGAATTCGTCCAGTGGCCCGCGGTCTTCTTCACGGACGAGACCCCCCTGGGCTTCATCGTCCACGAGGCCCTCCACGCCATGGGCGAGAACCGCGTGGACGACTTCTACCTGGATTCGAAGCACCCCCTCACCGCCGGCGCCTGGGACGTCATGGACGCCGGGATGTTCCGGGGCTGGGACCGCTACCATCCCGAGACCGGCCCCTGGCAGGAGGACACCGCCTACAGCCCCTCCCAGCCCATGGGCTGGGTGCGCACCGACCTCTGGTACCACGGCGTTTTCCGCGACACCGTGCGAGCCCTGAAGGTGCGCCGGGCCTGGGTGGGCTGGCTGGACCCCCTGGAGCGCGCCCCCGGGGACCTTCCCCAGCGCCTGGTTATTCCCGATCCCCGCTGCCAGGGCCGGTTCTGGGAGCTGAACGTGCGAAGGCCCCTGGGCTTCGACCGCGGGCGTGTTGGAAACCGCTGGGGACCCGGGTTCGAGGGGCTGGTGGTGGCCCGGGTCGACCCGGGGCTCCTCACCCGGGGCGAGCCCAGGGGCCCCGTGCGGGTCATCGACGCCCATCCCCGCACCCCCGAGCCGCCCGCGCCCAGCTACCCCGGGCGCCGGTGGCAGCTGGACGACGCCGCCTTCAACGTGGGCCCCGGCGAGGTGTCCGCGGGCAGCGACGGGCCGCTTTCCTGGGAGGTCCTGGAGGCCGACGCCTCGGGCCGGCTGCGGGTGCGGGTTCAGGTCCGGCAGGTTCCGGCAAGGTGACGCACAATATTCCCCGGGTTCCTCCGTCTTCAGGTATAGAAGGAGGAACCCCTGGAAGCCGCCTGGATGTCAGAGCAGGATCGTCAGATCACCGAAGCGGTTGAGCGCGAGGCGTCCAGGCTCCGGAACTTCATCCGGAAATGGGTGCCCGACGAAGCCGACGCCGAGGACGTCCTCCAGGAGGTGTTCTTCGAGCTGGTGGAAGCCCAGCGCCTCATGTCGCCGCTGCGCGAAGCGGGGGCGTGGATGTACCGGGTGGCCCGCAACCGCATCACCGACCTCTTCCGGCGCCGGGGGAACGAGATCCGGCGGCAGGCCCCCTTCGAACGGGACCTGGAGGGCGAGGAACGGGCCCTGGAGGACTGGCTGCCCTCCCGGGACGCGGGGCCCGAGGCCGCCTTCGCGAGACGGATGCTGCTGGAGGAGCTGGACGCGGCTCTGGAGGAACTTCCGGAAGACCAGCGGGCCGTGTTCGTGGCCCACGAGCTGGAGGGGCGGAGCTTCAAGGAACTGGCGGCGGATACGGGCGTGCCCGTGAACACGCTGCTGTCGAGGAAACACTACGCGGTTTTGCATCTGCGCAAGCGCCTGCGGGCGATCTACGAGGAGTACGTCGATGTTTAGGCACAAGGGAATGACCGTCCGCAAGGGGATCGGCATCGCCGTCCTGGGCGTGGCCGCGGTGGCGGTGCTGGGGTACGTCGTCATGGGGCTGTGGAACGGGCTGATGCCGGAGGTCTTCGGGCTGCGGTCCATCCGTTTCTGGCAGGCCGTGGGGCTCCTGGTGCTGTCCAGGATCCTGTTCGGGGGCTTCCACCGGTCCCACGGGGGCGGCTTCCACCGCCGGCACCACCTGATGCGGCGCTGGGAGGCCATGACGCCGGAGGAGCGGGAGAAATTCCGGGAGGGCCTCCGGGGCCGGCGCTGCGGGTGCTGAGCACCGGAGAACGGGTGGACGACGCCCCGAGGTGTGGGATCATGGAGCCGGGCTGACTTCCCATGCCTTGTTTTTACAATTCTTGATTTCTCCTGGCGTGCCCCATGAATACCAGGCCTCCCATGGACACCGGCGCGGCGCCTCCCCGGAGGGGGCCGGGCTGGGGTCCGGTCCTGGCGAGGCTGAAGGCCTGGTGCCGGGCCCATCCCGTGCGCGCGGCCCTGGGCGCCGCAGGGCTCCTCCTGGCCCTGGCCCTCCCCCTCGCGGACCAGCTTCTGGCGCGGCCCCTGCAGGCCTGGGCCGAGCGCACCATGAACCGGCAGCTCAAGGGCTACACGGTCCGCATCGGCCGGGCCCACCCCCACCTCTGGCGCCTGGGCCTGGACCTGGACCAGGTGGTGGTGGCCCAGGACACTCATCCGGTCCCGCCCGTGGCGGATTTCGGGTCGCTCCGGTTCTCGCTGCTCTTCGGGGAACTGCTCCGGTTCAAGGTGGCCGGGAACCTCACCCTGGAAAGCCCCGCGCTGCACATCGACCTGGCCCAGGCCACGGAGGAGGTGCGGAGCCGGGTGAGCCTCAAGGAACGGGGCTGGCAGCGGGCGGTGGAGTCGGTCTTCCCGTTCAAGCTGGACCGGGTGGAGGTGCGCAACGGCTCCATGCTCTACCTTTCCGCGGACACCGCCGACAAGCCCCTGCAGCTCACCCGGATCTCGCTCCTGGCCCTGAACATCCGCAACACCGCGACGGCCCGGGGCACCTACCCCTCCCCGGTGAGCCTCTCGGCGGTGATGTTCGACACCGGGAAGGTCCGCTTCCAGGGCGGGGCGGATTTCCTGCGCGAACCCCACGTGGCCGCCCGGGGGGACCTCCACCTGGAGCGGGTGCCCCTGGACCGGCTGAACCCCCTGGCCCAGGCCTACCAGGTCAAGACCACGGGCGGGTTCCTGTCCCTGGACGGCACGGTGGAAAGCACTCCGGAAGGACAGACCGCCCATCTCAAGCAGGTGCACCTGGAGGACCTGCGCGTGGACTACGTGCACAGCCTGGCCACCGTGGACCAGGAGAAGGCCCATGGCCGGCAGGCCGTGAAGCTGGCCCGTAGGCTCCGGAACGCCCCCACCCTCAAGCTCCACCTGGACACCCTGCGCCTCACCAACGCCCAGCTGGGGTTCCAGAACGCCGCGCCCCGGCCCCCCTACCGTGTCTTCCTGACCCAGGTGGACCTGAGGCTGGAGAACCTGGACAACCAGGCCGGCCATGGAACGTCGCCCTTCCAGGCCTCCGGGATGTTCATGGGCAGCGCCCCCGCCAGCTTTTCGGGAAGGTTCCGGGGCGGCGCGCAACCGGCGGATTTCCAGGTGCGCCTGGAACTGAACGACGCGCCCCTGCCCAGCCTCAACGACATGCTCATGGCCCACGGGGGGGTGGACGTCGCCCAGGGCTCCCTGTCCGTGTTCACCGAACTCACGGTCAAGGACGGCCGGGTGGAGGGCTACGTGAAGCCCCTCATCCGGAACCTCAGGATCTACGACAAGGCCAAGGACGGGCGCAAGGGCTTCGGGACGCGGGTGAAGATGCACGTCTTCCAGGCCCTGGGGGAACTCTTCAAGAACCGGTCGTCCGGCTCAGTGGCCACGGTCGTCCGCATCTCGGGTTCCACCCGGGCGCCCGAGACCAGCGAGTGGCAGGTGATACGCAAACTCCTGGGCAATGGCCTGTTCCGGGCAATCCGGCCCGGGTTCCTGGGCAAGGAAGGGTCCTAGCCAAGGCTGACAATACCGCGCATGATGATGCATGTTCGGAGGCCCCATGCGCGGTTCCATCCCCCTGCTCCTCGCCCTGGCCTTCGTGGCGCCCGGCCTGCTGGGTTCGGCCCCGGAGGATCCCCTGGCGAAGATCCGCGTCCAGGCTTCGGCCCTGGCGGCCCGGGCCCTGGCCTCGGACCGGGCCTACCGGACCCTGGGGTCCCTGTGCGACGACGTGGGCCACCGCCTCAGCGGCTCGGCCAACTACGACAAGGCCGTGCAGTGGGGTCTCCAGGCCATGCGGGACGCGGGGCTGCAGAACGTCCACACCGAGAAGGTCATGGTGCCCCACTGGGTGCGGAACCAGGAATCGGCCCGCATGGTGGCGCCCACCGCGCAGGAGCTGAGCATCCTGGGCCTGGGCATGAGCGTGCCCACGCCGCCGGGCGGCATCACCGCCGACGTGGTGGTGGTGTCCTCCCTGGAGGAGCTGGCCGCCCTCAAGGACGAGCAGGTCAAGGGCCGCATCGTCCTGTTCGAGTCGCCCTTCAAGGGGTACGGGCCCGGGGCGCGCATGCGCTTTTCCGGGGCCTCCGCGGCGGCGCGCAAGGGGGCCGTGGCCATGCTCCTGCGTTCCGTGGCCTCCCTGAGCTTCGACACCCCCCACACCGGCACCCTCCACTACGACGCCGACGCCCCCGCCATTCCCGCGGCGGCGGTGAGCGTGGAGAACGCCATGATGATGCGCCGCCAGTGGGAACGGGGCCAGCGCATCCGGGTGCACCTGGAGATGAACTGCCAAACCCTTCCCGACGCCGAGGCCGCCAACGTCGTGGGGGAACTGCCCGGCTCGGCCCGGCCCGGCGAGATCGTCCTGGTGGGCGGCCACCTGGATTCCTGGGACGTGGGGCAGGGGGCCCAGGACGACGGGGTGGGCTGCATCCTGTCCCTGGCTGCCGCGCAGCTCATCCACGAGCAGGGCCTGAAGCCCGCCCGCACCGTGCGGGTCGTGTTCTTCGCCAACGAGGAGAACGGGAACCGGGGCGGGGAGGGCTACCTGGCCCGGCACCGCGCCCAGATGAAGGACCACGTGGCGGCCATCGAGACGGATTCGGGCAACGGTCCCGCCCGGGGCTTCTCCCTGGAACTGCACGCCCCCGAGGGCGGCAAGGCCCCCGACGCCCAGAAGGCCCTGGCGGTGCTTTCGGGCCTGCGGCCCATGCTGGAGCCCCTGGACGCCGGAAGGCTGGTGCTGGGCCACGGCGGCGTGGACATCGAGCCCTCGGTCATGGTGGGCGTCCCCGGCCTGGGCATGAGCCATGAAACGGCCAAGTACTGGGAAGTCCACCACTCCAAGGCGGACACCTTCGACAAGGTCAACAAGGAGGACCTGGCCCGGAACGCGGCCATCCTCGCGGTGGCGGTGTACGGCCTCGCCGAGATGCCCGGACGGCTCCTGGAGCCCTAGGAGGCTGTGATTGCCATCAATTTCCTTTTTTTACGCCTTTGTGCTTCCCTTTCGCCGACCGATGGGAAAACAATATGGCAGAAGGGAATTTACCTGCCTGCCCCGCCCGTGACCGGTGGGGGTCCGGCCGGAACCTGAACTTTCCGGTTCGGTCGATTCAATTATTTAAGATACCCTGATCCCTTAGACAGACTAAATGGCGGCCCATGGATCCTGTTCTCTATTCCTACTACATACCGAGGCATGACCCTGAGGTTGTGGCCAGGAACGTGGTCCGTGCGCACCTGGCTGATCACCTGCTCATGTGGCGGCGCATCTCCGACGCGTGCGAACTGGTTTACCTCGCCACCTGCCAGCGGGTCATCTTCATGTTCTGGGGCGGCGACGGCACCACCCTGGGCTTCGATCCCGACATCGAGTGCTTCCAGGGGGAGGCCGCCTGGCGGCACCTGCTGGAGGTGGCCACCGGCCTCAACAGCGCCAACCTGGGCGACCGCGAGATCGTGGGGCAGATGCGGCAGGCCCTGCAGACGGCCAAGGAGACCCGCACCGCGGGCCACGAGGCCCAGGCGGCCTTCGAGGACATCCTCCGGGAAGCCCAGCGCCTGCGCACCCGCATCGGCCTGGACGACGGCAGCGCCAGCGTGGCCACCGCCGCCCTGCGCCACCTGGAGACGACCCTGGCCCCCAACGCCAAGGTGGCCATCGTGGGCGTCGGCCCCATGAGCCGGTACCTGGCCCAGCGCCTGCCCGAGCGCGGCTTCCAGATCTCCATGTCCAACCGGACCCTGTCCAAGGCCGAAGCCTTCGGCCTTCCGCTGGTGCCCCTGGCGCAGCTGCAGATGGACCCCGAGGGCTTCGACGCCGTGGTCACCGCCACCGCCAGCTCCGCGCCCATCTTCACCAAGGGCAACTGGGAGCGTCTGGACCGGCCCCCCGTGAGGCTGGTGGACCTGGCCCTCCCCTACGACACCGAACCCGAGATGGACGAGATTCCCTGGGTCACCCGCGTGGATCTTTCCACGTTCCTGGCCGAGACCGAGGGCGGGCGCATGAAGCGGCGGGAAGCCGCCGTGCACGCCGAGCCCTTCATCGTCGGTGCCGTGGAGCGCCTGCGGCGCCGGGCGGACGCACGGATTCAGAAGCACGCCAACCGCACCGCCCAGGATCGCCTCACGGACGCCTGGGAGGCCATGGAAGCGGAAGCCGTCGCGCCCGGAAGCGCGCTCGCCGGCCTCGACCCCGTCCAGATGGAAGCCCTGGAAGCTCTCCTCAAGCGGGGACGCACGCTGGCGTTCCGGGCCCTCAACCTCCACCGTGAGCCAGCCCTGGAAGGACGATGAAGATCATACTGGGCACGCGGGGTTCGCTCCTCGCCGTGCAGCAATCGGAAGACCTGGTGGCCCACCTCCGTGCGGCCGGGCATGAAATCCAATGGAAGCGCTTCACCACCCACGGCGACCAATGGCTCGCCGGCCCCCTGGGCAAGGAGGAGGGCGCGGGCTTCTTCACCAAGGAACTGGAGGACGCGCTCCTTTCCAGGGACGTGGACCTGCTCATCCATTCCTTCAAGGACGTGGCCCTGGACCGCCCCGCGGGGATCGCCACCGCCTGCGTGCCCCACCGGGAGGACTCCGCGGACTGGCTCGTGATGCGCCCCGACGCCCCGGAGAACCCCGTCATCGGCACCAGCTCCGAGCGGCGCCTGCGGTTCCTCACCGAGGCCCTGCCCAAGGCTTCGTTCACCTGGATCCGCGGCAACGTCCCCACCCGGCTCCAGCGGGTCAAGGACGGCATGCTGCGCGACGCCCCCCTCCACGGCACCGTGCTGGCGGCCGCGGGCCTGCGCCGCCTGGGCCTGGACCTCACCGGCCTGGACGTGCGGCCCTTCGGGCCCCGGGAACTGCTCCCGGCCCCGGCCCAGGGCGCCCTCCTGGCGGAATGCCGGGCCGAGGACACCGCCATCCTGGAAGCCCTCAAGGGCTTCCACCACCCCCCGACCCTGCGGTGCGTGACCCTCGAGCGCCGGGTGCTCCGGGGCATCGGCGGCGGCTGCCAGCAGCCCCTGGGCGCCCTCTGCGTCGAGGAGGGCGGCGCCTTCCATCTCCGGGCCGCCTACGCGGGGCCCGACGGGATCCGGTGGGCCGAATCCCGCGGCACCGATGAGGATGTCCTCGTCACCGAGGTACTCCGGGGGCTGGGGCTGTGAAACGCGTGGGCCTCGCCCGCGCCAAGGATGACGCGATGAGCCGGGCCATTGCGGCCGCGGGCTGGGAACCCGTCCCCTTCCACGTCACGGCCATGGAGGCCACGGGCGCCGCCCCGCCGCACCCGCGTCCCGACGGGGTCATCGTGCTCAGCCCCGCCGCGGCCCGCCTCGGGCGGATCCCCCAGGGCGTGCCCTGCCTGGCCCAGGGCGCGGCCACGGCCCTGGCCCTGGAAGGCCGGCAGGTGCTCACCAGCGCCATTCCCCATGCCGAGGGCCTCGTGCAGCTGCTCAAGGACCGATTCCCCGGAGGCGGGACCTTCCTCCTGGCCCGGGCCGGGCGCAGCCGGGAGCACCTGGAGGAGGCCCTGCGGGGCTCCGCCTGGACCCTCCTGCCCTGGATCACCCACCGGGAAGTGCCCCTGGATCCCCTGCCGGCCCTGCCCGCCCTGGAGGCCGTCCTGGCCCTCAGCCCCCTCCAGGCCGAAGTGCTGGGCCCCCTCGCCGGGGACCGCCTGCGCCTGGCCTGGGGTGAACGAACGGACCGGGCCTACGCCCAAGTGGGATATCCTTCCCATGGGTGGTGCCAGCCCCAGCTGTCCGCCCTGCAGCAACTCCTGTCTTCACGAGGTTGACCATGCTGATCCGATCCCGCCGCCTACGCACCACCAACGCCATGAGGGACCTCGTGGCCGAGACCACCGTCCAGGCCCGGAACCTCATCCAGGGCCACTTCGTGCAGCCCGGCAACGAATCCACCGAGATCTCCAGCCTCCCGGGCATCTCCCGCAACAGCGTGGAGGCCACCGTGCGCCAGGTGGAATCCGACCTGAAGCTGGGCCTGCGCAGCCACCTCTTCTTCGGCGTGCCCGACCACGCCGACAAGGCCCCCGACGCCCACGCCGCCCACGACCACGAGGGCATCGTGCCCGTGACCGTGCGCCGCCTGAAGAAGGAGTTCGGCTCGGACGTCATCGTCATGACCGACGTGTGCCTGTGCGCCTACACCGACACCGGCCACTGCGGCATCAACGAGGGCCCCGTGATCGTCAACGACAAGTCCGTGGAGATCCTGGCCCGCATGGCCGTGGCCCACGCCGAGGCCGGCGCCGACATCGTGGCCCCCTCGGACATGATGGACGGCCGCATCCGCGCCATGCGCGAGGCCATGGACGCCCAGGGCTTCACCCAGACCGGCATCCTCAGCTACGCCATCAAGCACGCCGGCGCCTACTACGGCCCCTTCCGCGAGGCCGCCGACTCCTCGCCCAAGTTCGGGGACCGCCGCAGCTACCAGATGGATCCCCGGAACGCCCGGGAAGGGCTGCGCGACGCCCTGCTGGACCTGGAGGAGGGCGCCGACGCCCTCATGGTCAAGCCCGCCATGCCCAATCTGGACCTCATCTGGCGCCTGCGGGAGAAGACCCTCTGCCCCATCGCCGCCTACCACGTCTCATCCGAATTCAGCAGCGTCAAGGCCGGGGCCCGCATGGGCTGGCTGGACGAGGCCAACCTGTTCAGGGAGCACCTGCTGGCCATCCGCCGCGCCGGCGCCGACTGGATCGTAACCTACGTGGCCCGCGAGGCCCTTGAGAAGAAGTGGATCTGACCATGAGCAACGACACCCTGTTCCAGGAAGCCCTCACCCACTTTCCTGGCGGCGTCTCCAGTCCCGTGCGGGCCTTCCGCGCCGTGGGCGGGACCCCGAAATTCTTCCGCAAGGCCTGGGGCAGCCGCTTCGAGGACGAGGAGGGCCGCCGCTACGTGGACCTCTGCATGTCCTGGGGCCCCCTGATCCTCGGCCACGCCGTGCCCGAGATCATCTCGGCCGCCGTGGAGGCCATGCAGGAGGGCCTGACCTTCGGCGCCCCCAGCCGCCGGGAGGTCGCCCTGGCCCGCCGGATCAAGTCGATGGTCCCCTTCGTGGAGAAGATGCGGTTCGTGTCCTCGGGCACCGAGGCCGTCATGAGCGCCCTGCGCGCCGCCCGCGGCTTCACGAAGCGCTCGCGCATCCTGAAGTTCGACGGCTGTTACCACGGCCACAGCGACGCCATGCTCGTGAAGGCGGGTTCCGGCCTCGTGACCTTCGGCGAGCCCAGCAGCGCCGGCGTGCCCAAGGGCTTCGCCGACCTGACCACCGTCATCAGCCTGGACGACCTCGAGGCGCTGGAAGCCACCTTCGACAAGCTCGGCCACGAGCTCGCCGCGGCCATCATCGAGCCCATCCCCGCCAACAACGGCCTCCTGGTGCAGGACACGGCCTTCCTCAAGCGTCTGCGCGAACTGTGCAACGCCTACGGCGTGGTGCTCATCTTCGACGAGGTCATCAGCGGGTTCCGTGTGGCCCCCGGCGGCGCCGCGGAGCTCCTGTCCATAACGCCCGACCTGGTCACCTACGGCAAGATCATCGGCGGCGGCATGCCGGTGGGCCTCTACGGCGGCCGCAAGGACATCATGGCCGTCATCTCCCCCGACGGCCCCGTGTACCAGGCCGGCACGCTCAGCGGCAACCCCGTGGCCATGGCCGCGGGCCTTGCCACCCTCGAGCGCCTCACGCCCAACCTCTACCGCAGCCTCGACCAGAAGGGGGCCCAGTGGGCCGCCGCCTTCGAGAAGATCCCTGGTCTCCACGTGCCCCGCGTTGGCAGCCTCCTGTGGCCCCTCTTCCAGCCCGGCGTCAAGCGCGCCGACCGCGTGGAATCCGGCGCCATCGAGCGGTTCAACCGGATGCACGGCCTGCTTCTCAAGGAAGGCGTGTACCTGCCCCCCTCCGGCTACGAAGTGGCCTTCCTCTCCGCCGCCCACGGCGACGAGGAGCTGGCCCACGTCGAACGCGCCATCGGCGTGGTCGCCGCCGCCCTCAAGAACGAAGCCTAGAACGGATTCCCCATGACCCCTCAGCTCGTCCGCGCCCTCCGGGGTGAAGTTCTGCCCACGCCCCCCATCTGGTTCATGCGCCAGGCGGGGCGGTTCCTGCCCGAGTACCGGAAGATCCGCGAGAAGGCCACCTTCGAGGACCTGCTCTACGATTCCGACCTGGCCGCCGAGGTCACCCTCCAGCCGGTGCGCCGCTTCCCCAAGCTCGACGGCGCCATCATCTTCTCGGACATCCTGGTGATCCTGGACGCCCTGGGCTGCGGCGTGGTCATCCCCGAAGGGGGCCCCCGCCTCACGAAGACCCTGGACCAGATCGACCCCGACGTGCTCCTGGACGAGAAGGTCTTCGAGCCCGTGCAGGCCGCCCTGCGCAAGGTGCGCGCGGCCCTGCCCGAGGACAAGGCCCTGCTGGGCTTCGCCGGCGCCCCCTGGACGCTCCTGGCCTACGGTCTGGAAGGCAAGGGCAGCAAGAACTGGGTGCGGGCCAAGTCGTACCTGCACCAGGAGCCCGAAAAGGCCCGCAAGTGGCTGGACCGCCTCGCGGACGCCTCGGCGCGCCTCCTCAACCTCCACATCGGGGCCGGCGCCCAGGGCGTGCAGCTCTTCGACACCTGGGCCGGCGAGCTGGACCGGGAGGACTTCGAGGCCTTCGCCCTGCCCGCGGCCCACCGGGCCCTTTCCCAGGTGGAAGGCGCCCCCCGGCTCTTCTTCCCCCGGGGCATCCTCCCCCCGAGCCTCGGCACCCTGCCGTGCGAAGGCTTCGCCGTGTCCTGGCAGGTGCCCATGGCCCAGGCCCGGGCGCAGTTCCCCGGCAAGGTGCTCCAGGGCAACCTGGACCCCACCTCCCTGCTGGCTGGCGAAGAGACGGCCGTCCGCAAGGCCAAGGCCATCGTGCAGGTCATGAAGGGCGCCCCCCACGTGTTCAACCTCGGCCACGGGCTGCTGCCCGAGACGGACCCGGCGGTGGTGGGGGCGGTGATCGACGCGGTCAAGGCTTAGCCTCGGATAGTTGACCGGAATCATCCCCTTCATCTGCGAAAATGGACTCTGGAGGTTCCGAAGATGGCCCTGTCCCTCTCCGACCTGATCAAGCACTACGACCGCCCCGGGCCCCGCTACACCGGCTACCCCATGCCGCCGGCCTGGTCCGAGGGGTTCCCCCAGGAGGAGGTGGCCCAGGCCCTGGCCCGCGCCGACGCCGACCCCGAACCCCTGTCGCTCTACGCCCACCTCCCCTTCTGCAAGCGCCGCTGCTCCTACTGCGGCTGCAACGTGGTGGTGAGCCCGCACTACTCGCCCGTGGACGCCTTCCTGAAGTCCCTGGAGACCGAAGTGGAGATGTGGGCCTCCCACCTCCCCACGCGGCGCAAGGCCATCCAGCTCCACTGGGGGGGCGGCACGCCCACCTACCTCAACGTCGCCGACCTCCGGCGCACCTTCAAGCTCATCACCGACCGCTTCCCCCTGCTGCCCGGGGCCGAGGTCTCCATCGAGGTGGACCCCACCTTCCTGGAGCCCGACCAGCTCCCCGCCCTGCGCGAGATGGGCTTCAACCGCGTCTCCTTCGGCGTGCAGGACCTGGACGAGCGCGTGCAGGAGCTGATCACCCGCGGCCAGACCTGGGAGCAGACCCTGACCACCGTGAGGCAGGCCCGGGACCTGGGCTTCCCCGGCGTGAACCTGGACCTGGTGTACGGCCTGCCCGGCCAGACCCTGGCCACCTTCCGGCGCACCCTGGAAAGCACCCTCGAGCTGAACCCCGACCGCATGGCCATCTACGGCTTCGCCTACCTGCCTTCGGTCATGCCGTACCAGCGCAGCATCCCCGCGGAGACCCTGCCCAGCCCCGAGCTGCGCCTGGACCTCCTGCTCCTGGCCGTGGAGATCCTAGAGAAGCACGGCTACGTCGCCATCGGCATGGACCACTTCGCCCGTCCCGGCGACGAGATGGCCAAGGCCGTCAAGGAAGGCCGCCTCATCCGCAACTTCATGGGCTACGCCGTGGCCGCGGGCTCGGACCTCCTGGGCTTCGGCCCCAGCGCCATCTCCAACGTGGCCGGGGTCTACTCCCAGAACGAGAAGATCCTCACCAAGTGGGAGCGGGACATCGCCGAGGGGCGCTTCTCCGTGCACAAGGGCCACCGCCTGGACGGGGAGGACCTCATGCGCCGCTGGCTCATCCACGAACTCATGGGCACCTTCGAGCTGCGCTGGGACGACCTCCGCGCCCGCTACGGCGTGGACGGCCCGGTGCACTTCGCCGGCGCCATCGAGGAACTCAAGGCCGAGGAGCCCTTCGGCACCGTGGAAGTGCGGGAGGAGGGCGTGTTCATCACCCCCCTGGGCCGCCGCTTCGTGCGCAACATCGTGCAGCCCTTCGACGGCTACCTGAAGAAGCTCGCCGCCGGCACCCCGTTCTCGAGAACGGTGTGAGGCCCGACACCGCCGTCGTCCTCCTGAACCTGGGCGGCCCGCTGCGATCCCGGGACGTGGAGGGCTTCGTCTACCGGCTCTTCTCGGACCGGGACATCATCAAGTTCCCCGGCCCCGCCTTCCTCCAGCCGCTGTTCGCCACCCTGCTGTCCAAGGGGCGGCGCAAGGAGGTGATGGCCCGCTACGACGAGATCGGCGGCGGCAGCCCCATCCTGCGGGAGACGGCGCGCCAGGCCGCGGCGCTGCGCGCCGCCCTGCGGGAGGCTGGGCGCCTGGAGCCCGTGAAGATCGCCTTCCGCTACACCTCGCCCCGGGCCGCGGGGGTGCTGCGCTCCCTGAAGGGGCAGGGCGTCCGCCGCATCGTCCCCGTCACCCTCTACCCCCACGACTGCAGGGCCACCACCGGTTCCAGCCTCGTGGAGCTGGAACGCGAGGCCCGGAGCCTGGGCCTGGAGGTCCTCCCCGGCGTCCTGCACTACGCCACGGACCCCGACTACCTGGAGAGCCTCGCGGGGCCCCTGGAGGCCGCGCTGCGCGAGGTTCCCGGCGCCACCGTGGTGTTTTCCGCCCACAGCCTGCCGGCGCGGCAGATCGAGCAGGGCGACGCCTACCAGCGGGAGATCGAGGCCACCGTGGCGGCCCTCAAGGCCCGGGTGGGCGACATCCCCGGCGGCTTCAGGCTGGCCTACCAGAGCAAGGTCGGCCCCATCAAGTGGCTGGAACCCGAACTGGGATCGGTGCTCACGACCCTCGGGGGCAGGGACGTGATCGTCCTCCCTGTGAGCTTCGTCACCGAGCACATCGAGACCCTGCACGAACTGGATATCCTTTTCAGGGACGTGGCAAGGAGTGCGGGCGTGCGCAGCTACCGGCGCCTTCCGGCCCCCGCCGCGGACCCCGCCTACATCCGCTGCCTGGCGAGGCGAACCCTGTCGTTACTGTGAAAGCGAGGACGTCATGACCACCTTGATTCTCGGCGGAGGCATCACCGGACTGCTGGCGGCCTACTACCTGCAGGAACGGGGCGAGGCCTCGGAGGTCTGGGAGGCCGATGAGGCCGTGGGCGGCTGGGTGAAGACCCTGCCGTGGGCCGACGAGGCCGGCCGTCCCGGCCGCATCGAGCGCGGCCCCCAGGGCGTCCTGGTGACCCCGGGAAGCCGCACCGACGTCCTCTTCAAGGCCCTGGACCTGCCCCTCAAGAGCCCCGGCAAGGGCGCGCGCTGGGTGGGGACGGGGGGCCGGCTGGTGCCCGTGCCCGCGCATCCCGTGGGCCTGTTCGGCACCCCCCTCATGTCCTGGTCCACCAAGTTCCGCATGTGCTTCGAACCCTTCATGCCCGTGGGCCCCGAGGAACCCGAGGAGGGCCTGGCCGAGTTCATGGCCCGCCGCGCGGGACCGGGCATCGCCACCGAGCTCCTGCCGCCCATGGTGGCCGGCATCCTGGCGTCGCCCGCCGAGCTGCTCAGCGTGGATGCCATCCCCAAGCTGCGCCAGTGGGAGTCCTACGGCAGCCTCCTGCAGGGCATCATGAAGTCCGGCGTCAGCCACCTGCAGGTGCCCGAGGGCGGCATGGGGAGCCTTCCCCTGCGCGTGGCCTCCCGCCTGGCCGCGGTGAAGACCGGGCTCCGGGCCGAGTCCCTGGAACGCACGGCCGACGGCCAGTGGCGGGTGAAGGGCAACGGGCTGGAGCGAGTGGCCGACCGGGTCGTGCTCGCGCTGCCCGCCTACGACGCCGCGCGGCTCCTGGCGCCCCACGCCGAGGCCTCCGCCCGGGCCCTCTCCGAGATCCCTTACACCTCCGTGAAGCTCTGGCACAGCCGCCACGCGAACCTGGCCCCCTTCAAGGACGGTTTCGGCTTCCTCATCCACCCCAAGGAGGGCCGGCCCTACCTGGGTTCCCTGGTGCCCAGCTGGATCGACGCCGGCTGCGCGCCCGAGGATCGCATGCAGCTGCGCAGCTTCATCGGCGATTCCACCCTGTGGGGCGACCCCGAACCCGGCGTCCCCAAGGACTGGCCCTGGACCTTCGGCAAGCTCCGCCACTGGGTGCCCGAACTGTCCGAGGCCTCCCAGGCCCGGGAGGAGATCAGCACCAACGCCATCCCCCGGGCCGAGAAGGGCCACCGGGGCCGCGTGCGCAGAGCCCTGGAGGGCCTGCCCCAGGGCATCCACTGGCTGTCCAACGCCCGCTTCGGCCCGGGCGTGCGCGACGTCATCGAGGGCCTGGAGCCCTGGCTGGAGACCCTCTAAAGCCGCTGGACGTTTCCGGCCCGGCCGTATTTCCTGTCGAAGGTGATGACCCCGGTGGCCCCGTTGGCGAAACCGATCTGCGTGATGAGGTTGTCGGCGAATCCGCCGCCCCCGCCCGCGCGGGTGGCGTCGATGGCTTCGCGAACCAGTCCGGGTGCTTCGATGAGCACACCGCGGGTCTGCAGCATATTTTCAAGGGTCGTCAGCACCCGTTCCCGCTCCCACCTGCCGCGCAGGACCCAGGCCAGCTCGGCCAACACCAGAAGCGGCACGAACACCCCTCCCTCCCCTTGAGCCTCCGCCAGCGCCTTCCGGGCCTTCCTCGCCTGCGGCGGGTCATCGTTCAGGTGGGCCCTGGCCCAGACGTTGGTATCTGCGACGACCATCACCAGACCCTCCGGACTTTGGCGGCGTCCATCTCCTCGAAGGTCATGACTTCGGTCGCCCTTGGACCCGCGTCGGCCATCTTCCAGAGATCCTGGAGGTCGAAGCGCACCGGCTCCCCTCTGAACCCGCCGTGGGACGTCTGACTGAACCGGATCCGACTTCCCGTTTGAATGCCGAGACTCTCCCGAAGGGCCTTCGGGAGAGTGACCTGGCCTTTGGAGCTGACCGTGGCTTCAACGTCCGGCAGCGGAATGTAAGACACCGTGGGCCGCATGGCTTTACCCTCGTCTTACATTTTAGGCCTTTTATGCTTACCGGCAAGGCCTCCTGCGGTCCTACTTCCCCTTCTCCATCGTGCCCGAATAGGACCCGAGGTTGGTCTTGGGCGCCTTGAACCCGAAGGCGTCGTGGTTCACGCTCACGAACACCGCCAGCAGGAAGAGCACGAAGGCCAGCATGGGCGCGCCGCGCTTGCGGGCCGCCAGGGCCTTGGGGCTCATCTCGGAGAACATCACCATCAGGAACACCAGGACCAGCTTCCAGTGGAGGTAGAGGGCCTGGAAGGGCTCGGCGCCGGCCTTGAACTTCATCACCAGGAGCACGAGGCCCAGGAGGAAGGCCAGGCGGAAGCCCCAGGCGGCCGTGCGCTTCCACAGCAGGGACGTGAGGCCCTGGAGGTCCTCGCGGCTTTCCTCGAAGCCCACCAGGAGCAGGACCACCGCCGCGGCGCCGCCTCCCACGGCGAGGGTGATGATGTGAAGGCTCTTCAGGAGACTGAACGTATCGAAATGGGGCATTCCGGACCTCGCGACAGGGTGGGTTTCAACCCGATTGTCCTACATTAACCCACAAGGTGGAAAATGCGGACCCATGTATGATGGGTTCGATCCTACAGTGGGCGAATCATGGCAAAGACCATCGGCAAGTATGAAATAATCCGCTCCCTCGGTTCCGGGGCCATGGGCGAGGTGTACCTCGCCAGGCAGGCCGCGATCGGGCGGGAGGTGGCCATCAAGACCATCCTCCCCAACGTGGCCAAGGGGGAGGAGGCCGAGGGCCGGTTCCGTCGGGAAGCGGAGGCCGCCGGCAAGCTGAGCCACCCCAACATCGTCACGATCTTCGACTTCGACAAGGACGGGGACACCTTCTACCTGGTCATGGAATTCGTCAGGGGCGACGACCTCGAGGACGTCATCCGGAACCAGGCCCTGTCCCACTCCCAGTTCCTGGAGGTGCTGGCCCAGGTGTGCGACGGCCT
>MTLE01005252.1_pt1 | contig 21499 bp, 17 predicted proteins | sample 1982461 | NCBI WGS metagenome assembly MTLE01 (sample SAMN05712605, study PRJNA340218) | biofilm metagenome | isolation source: sample SPL anode biofilm adapted to -200 mV | place: USA | collected 2012-02-03
GCCTGGTCTACCTGCTGGCCATCCTCCTTTACGGAACATTTCATAACGCATATGCAAAAAAAACCGCCCCCGGCTTACCCAGCCAAGCAGTGGCGGCACCTAGTGAACTTCAACCTTTCCGGTGATTTGTTAAGGGGTTTCCCACAAAAAAAGCCTAACATAAATGACTTTTTACACTCAGAATCGCTCACCCTCTGGCTTTCCGACGGTGCCATTAGCGGACCCACCATGCATCCGGTGTTGACGGGCAAGCTATCAGAAGAGGGCATAGGAGCGTTGGATAACGGTCTGCATTAATTGTGCTCGCACGGGTCTGTTGGTGTGCCGCTAGGCAACTGGCGGCACTAACCGGAAGCTTGGAATCCACCACAGCACTGCGTCGCATGGGCCGAAAACGATCCATTATTGCTGCCTGCTACACCCAGGCTTAGTTATGGCCCTAATGTCCTCCTATTATGCGAGACTCAATATTGCCAGAAGCGGCCTGGTCTATTTGAGAAGCGTATTTACGGCGAGGGCTGCCATGATTCCATCAGGTTCAATCCCTTCATTAAAAAATGATCGGCAAGCCCAGCATTATCTTGGACAAGTGAGGCACACTATTTATTGATCGCGCTCTTTATGGCACGGATACGCGGTAATAGTATTCTGCATTGGTGGAAGTCATCAGATCGACGGTTACGGCGGGGTTGCCCGGTGTGGGATCGCCTTTTTGATACACTTGCCAATTTCCGGATGATAGAGAAGCGCGTCCGTAAACGGTGTATCCCATGGTCGCGTTGCGTTCGAAACGCAAGCGAATGCGTCCTGGTTCCAGAGCCTGCAATTGCAGCCCGGGAGCTGGTTCGGGATTGGCTATTCCCGGCGATCCGCCCGCCGCGCTGCTCGCCCGCCAATTGGCCGGGTTGTTCAGATCGCCCTGCGGATCGATCACCTCCAGCGAGGGTCCGGCGCCATCGGCGGCCAACAGCCAAGAGGACTGAGTGTCAAAGACGAACGACAGCAGAACGGTTCCCACTGCGTCGGCCAACTCGATCCGTTCGCCCGCATTGTCCAGCTTGCCCCCGTACTCGCCCGCAATCGGCAGCCCTTGGCCGTAGCGATATTCAAAAGCCGCCCGATTCTTGACCAAGAGCAAATATTGGCCGGCGCTTAACTGGGCAATGGGTGAAGCGGTGAAATCGAAAGTAATCCCCTGAGTAAAATGAACCCCAGCGAGCGGGCAGGTGGCATTGCCGGAATTGCGGAGTTCAATAAACTCAAAATCGGAATTGTCGGTAAAACCGGCCGATATTTCGGCGGCAGAGGGTGCCGCCGAATGATAATGCAACTCGGTGATTCGCAGCAACGGATTGCCCACGGTGAACGTGGCTTGATTGAGCGCGCTCCATTCCTGGCCGTTGAGCACGCGCGCTTTGACCGTCGTCAAGTCGGACAGCGGGAATGGCCCGGCATAGACCAGCACGGCATTCGTGTTTTTCGCCAGCATCAACACGCGCGGGTCGCCGCCATTGGTGGTGTAGTAGATTGTTCCCTGATCCGCGCTGAGCGTGATGTTAACCCCCTGGGGCAGTTGACCGCCCCGGGGGATCATGCCCGGCGCGCTCGTTTTGGGGTAGAGTCCCGCCTGGCGAAACTGCTCCATGACGATCGCCGAGCGTTGGGGGAAATAGTTGGCCACCACGTTCGTGTACGCCTTTTGCCAATGTTCATCGCGGGTGTACGGCGTGCCCGTTTCATGCAATTGGCGTCCCCAGCGGGCGGACTCGCCGACCATCGCGTTTCGCACGGAATCCGCCAGCGCCGCGAAACGCGCCGCGGGCCGGTTGTTTTCCGGATGTGCCGGTTCCCATTTGGGCTGCGCGGGATTTACGTACAAGGGGCCATCGTTGAAGAAATGTTGATAAATGCGGTCGGCCAGGCGCATTTTAAAATCCGCATTGTTCCGCAAAGCGCCGTAAGGCCGGGCGACGGCGCTATTGACGTTTAGGACATTGGCGTTCAAGCCGCTGAAATCGAGCGCGGTTTCCGAGTCCCAGGGATAAAAATAAAACCCCTCGCCCGTGTCGCGGTTGCGGCCCACCCACCAATTGCGTCCCGGCCAATCGGTGTTGCCGATGTAGAAATTCAGAATCAGGTAATCGATCAGATTGTCGATTTCGATCAGATGCTCGTAACTGGGCTGGGGCGTGCCGTCGGCGTTGTTGCCCTGGATGCGCTGGTAATTAGCCGTTTGCGTCATGTCCTGGTTCAGCAAATTCAAGAGCCGGTTCCAGGCATCGGCCGTGCCATCGGGAACGGAATCCTGGTTGATGGCATCCCACGAGTCCCGTTTGCCGCCGTGGTAGGTTGCGGAAAAGGCCGCGTCCGGGCGTTCGATGGGATTGTATAAGCCCCAGTAAAGGCCGTTGAGATAGAGATGGACATAAGTCCCGTGGCTGGCGGCTTGGCCCATGGCGCGCAGGGATTCCGCGGCGAACGCGTCGCGCACATACACGGCGCTGCCGCCGGCATACGGCCAGGCGTCGTTGCTGTTGGCCCGCAGGATGACATTATTAAACTCGCTGGCCGCGTTGGTTCCGAACCAGGCGTACTTGAGCCAATCCTCGCTGTACTCATTTCGGAAGATCAGGCGGAAGGATTTTTTGAGCGTCAAATCAAAGCGCCGGAAAGCGCCTCCTTGAATGCGGATGCCGGCGTCTTTACGAAAGCCTTTGCTGCCATCTGGATGGATCAATTCGATCGCCGCCGCCCTTTCCCAATCCTCGCCATGACTGGTGGGCTGGGAATAAATTCCGCGAGTGCCGAAAAGGTCTTCCACATCCATCACAATGGAAAGGGAGGGCAACGATTGCAGATCGCTTTTGATGGAGCGCGCATATTTGCCGCCATATTTATCGGCGGGCCCCACCACTCGCGTGTCCATGCCGTATTCGGCGGCTTGGGTATCCCACTTGGCGGGAAATCCAGCCGCTAGCGCACTGGCTTGGCTCTGCGCGACCACATCGTTCAGGAAAAGATAAGTCTGCGTCACGGGCGTGGAGGGCAGCCAGCCGTCACGAAAGGCGGCCGCGCGCAATACGGTGGTTCCCGTGACGGGAATTGGGCCCGTATAAGCAAAGCCGTTCGTCGCGGAAGGAAGGCTGCCGTTGGTGGTAAAATAAATCGTCACCGCTTCGGTGGGACAATAAATCGCAACATTGGTTGGCGTTTCAAAAAATCCCGAACCGGGGTTCAGCCCGAGGTCCGACACCAAGCCCATCGCTCCCGGACCATTGACTTCCCCGGGCGTGGGCACGGCAAAGTAAGCATTCTCCCGCCAGCTCAGGACCGAATTTTCCAATCGTGCGGCCAGGAGAAAACTCGAGCTGTACGCGTTCTGGCGCAAGCCCTGGATAGCCAGGACATTCTTTCCCTCGTGAATCCGGTCCGCCCAACGCGAGATATTAATGGTTTCCTCGAAGACTGCCTGGCTGCGATAGCGGTTCGTCACGGCCATGCTCTGGTAACCCAGGGTTGCTGGTGCATTGGCGCGGGCAATTTCCACCCCGTTCAGGAAAGCGACAAAACCGTCGTCGTAGCGGACATGCAATAGCAACCGGCCGGAGACCAAGTCCGCCGGCGCATTAAAGGGGAACCGCAGGTAAGCCGAAGCGGCCCGGCCATACAACGCGGTTTCGACGTTGGATTGGATGAGGTCATCAAAACGCCGGATTTCGCTGCCCAATTGTCCCAAAAACTCAACGTCCGCAATCTGCATGGCCACCGCGGCGGAGGCGTTGACCACGGTCGGGAATAACAGCCGGTAATGTCGATAGGCTGTTGCATTGGGGAAACTCAACGTAAGCGAGGCAAACCGGTTGCTGAACGCGGGAACGCTATTGCTGGAAATGAGCGAATAGCTTTGGCCGTCGTTCGAGCCGAAGAGCACATAGCTGGCCGGATCGCGTTCCACCGCGTCATTGGCCGAGGTCAAACGCAGGCCGGTCACGATGGATAATCCCGCGGACGGAGTAACGACGAAGCCTGCGTTGAGCTTGTCGAAGTTCAAGTATTTAGTGTGCGGGTCATTATCGATGACGTTGGTCACGCCTTCATTGCCGGGCGAGTTGGAAGAAGTGGCCACCAGTTTATCGCCGGGCACGGTCACATCCGTTCCGACCGCCGCCGGCTCGTTGTCCGGATCCTGCGCGCGATGGTAGCCAACTCCCATGGGTATAACGTTCCAGGCCGCGTCATCGTAATCTGGCTGCATCCAGAGCTGATTCAGGCTGCTGTTGGCGGGCACGAGCATGCGGCCGTCCGCTTCCGCTCCCACCAGGACATTCGTTTTGATATTCACCGATCGGCCATAAGCCACGCCTGCTTTTTGGAGGGGATAATTGGGCGAAAAACTCGAAGCCACTGTCACGCCATCCGGATGAACCAAAGCTAGGAACTCGCCTTGGCGGCTCAACTTGAAATTCGTATGCAAGTTGGTCTGCGTATTGATCCGGTTTTTCCCGGAAGCGAACACGATTAAATAGCCCTCCGCGGAAATGCTCACCGCGGGAAATTTCCAAAGGGTTAAATTCTTAGGGTCGTCGGTGAGATGCCATCCCGCCAAGGAGACGGAGGATGAGTTGGGATTGTACAATTCGATCCAATTGCTTAAATCGCCATCTTCATCATGCAGCCCCGAGATATTGGCGGCCACGAATTCCGAGATGATGATTTCATCGGCCGCCGCCTGGATTCGCAAGCCCGAGAACATCGCCAATATCGCGAATCTTAAGAAAACATGCTTTAAAAAGCTCCGGCCGCCTCGTTGGCAGGCGTGCGCCATCTCTGCCCATCCCTTATTGATCATTGGTAACACTACCTGAGAGCAATTACTGGGCTAAGTCAAACCAATGTTTAGCTGGGTCAAGTATTTCGTTTAGAACATGTTTTGAATCAATGATTTATGTAGTCTTAAGAGAATGTGTATCGCGAGCGCGGTGTTAAATTGGTGCTAAATAATTCAGTCCATATGGAGCCGCATGTACTGACATGAGCCCCAGACTCAGAGGCGAATGGAGTGGGACCTTCACATTCTTGCTCTATATGGATCCGAGCAAGCGGCATACCTGGACATCCGGCCTGCCAATGGTCCACCCGTCCTGCCAGTGGATTGGCTTTCCAGCCCAATCCGGGAGTTTTGCCGCTAACTGCGGGGCGAAGCGTTCTGAATTGAGATTTTTAAAATCTCGACTGTTTTCGGCCGGCGACATACCCTGTGTTTATGATCCCCATTCGCCTTGGATACCTGGCCATGTCAGCCATCGGCGCATTATTATTGGCGGCGATTATTTTTTCAGTTGGATCAAAAAGGGCCTTAGCCCCTATGGGCAAGCCGCCAGCCATAGCGAATTCAAGATCCGCCAGATTTTCTGCCCAGACGATACCGAGCCAGACTTCTCGGGGGGTGCATGCGCCCGCAACAATTCCCCTTTCCGGCCCTTCATCCTGGGCAATTCGTTTTGGCGGCGAATTCTGGCGCAAGCCGGCAGAAACATCTGGCCGTCCCTCACTCGGCCCTTTGTCCCCGAACGTTAATTCCGTTCAAGTCTATGACGCCATCGAGCGTGTTTCTCACGCGTTTCACCAAAATGCCGATGGCACAGGGATGCGCGTCGAGGCAACGGGTTATCGCGCGATACTTGACGCACAGGGATTCAGCTTCGAATCTTCCCATTCCACTAGCGGGACCTCGGACGCTAACGCTACTTTTCACCCTCTCTCGGCGCAACGCGGCGCGTGCGCCTGGTCTCTGGATGCGGTCCCCTACTCTTCCTGGCAAGTTTCTGGGAACACCGCCCAAGCATTGCTGAATCCTGAGGCGGGCTTGGTCGAGCACTATGAAGCGCGGGGAACGGGCGTAGAATTGACGTGGATCTTAACACGTTCCCCCGAAGGGAATGGAGATTTGCTTATCGATACCGCGGTGGATGGACTCCATTTCAGCCGTCAAACCGCGTCGGGATTGCATTTCGCGGATGCCGGCGGCATGGAACGGATGAAAGTCAACCGGGCGATCGCCGTGGATCAACACGGACACACCTGGCCAATCGAGCTCACCATGGCGGGCGGCGCTTTGCGAGCCACCGTGCCTGAGACCGTGCTGGCGCAGGCCCAATTTCCACTCGCCATCGACCCATTGATCAGCGCCGAATTCGGCATGGACCAACCGATCGATTCCTCCACCCCGTGCACTCAAGCCGCGCCCGTCGTGGCCGTCAACGAGAGCGGCTATCTCGTCGCTTGGACTCACGGCAAAGGCGAAACCACCGACGCGGCGGTTTATGCGGCGCGCGTCAGCCTATCCGGCAGCATCCTCGATCGCACAGGAATTTTGGTCAGCACGATCGCCGGGGAACAAACCACTTGCGCCGTGGCGGCCAATCCCAGCGGCTTTCTCATCGTGTGGTCCACCCCACATGGCACGTCCATCACCGATTGGGATATTTTAGGCGCGCGCATTCAATCCGATGGCACGGTGCTGGATGTGCCGCCCTTGCCGCTGTGCACGGTGGCTGGAGTGCAGACCGCGCCGGCGGTGGCGGCCAACGGGAGCAATTACCTGGCAACCTGGCGCGACAGCCGGGGAACCGGCATCTACGGCACGCTGATAACAGCCGATGGCATCATATCGCCCACCAATGGTTTCCCGATTTGCACCGCTGCCAACGACCAATACATGCCGGCGGTGGCCGCCTTGGGCGCGGATTATTTGGTTGCCTGGCAGGATTATCGAACGGCCAGCGCCACGAAATACACTTCGGACATTTATGCGGCGCGCGTCACAGGCGGCGGCGTGTTAATCGATACCAATGGCATTGCCGTATGCACCCGCACCAATTCCCAACACCATCCGGCCATCGCCGCCAATGGGGCCAATTACCTGGTGATTTGGGAGGAATACGACGTGGCCGGTAACGATATCGCGGGCGCGCGCGTCAGCGCCGACGGTCTGTTACTCGACACGAATGCTCTGGTTATCTCGCATGCCGGCAATGCCCAGGTGAATCCCGTGCTTACGAGCGTGGGAAGCGATTATCTGGTGCTGTGGGAAGATTATCGCGCAAGTCCAGCCAATCGTTTCGAAGCAATAATCTATGGCACGCGCGTGACTAGCGCGGGCACAGTCATGGATCCCGACGGCGTGCCATTCTCGGGAACGTCGGGTCAATGCAAGCCTGCCTTGGCTGTCAGCGCTGGCAATGGGATGGTCGTATGGCAGGATACACGCAATAATCCCGCCACGGCGTTGGCGGACATTTACGGAGCGCGCGCCAGCCTCTCGAGCAACCTAGTAGTGGCGACTGATTTCACCTTGAATGCCGCAGCCAACGCCCAGACAGCTCCCGCCACCGCGGCTAATGGCACCCAATATCTGGTGGTCTGGTCGGATAGCCGCAATCAACCCGTCTCCGGCCAGGATATTTATGGTTTGCGTCTATCTCAGGATGGCACGTTACTTGATCCCACAGCGTTCCCAATCTGCACCGCTACCAACGCGCAAACGGACCCTGTGGTTACAGCGAATGGGGGAATTTATTTAGTGGCCTGGGCGGATTGGCGCGCCACGCCGGCCAACGCGGTCCACGCGGATATTTACGGCTCGCTGGTGGATCTGGCTGGAACCGTTTTACAACCGCAAGGTATTCCCATATGCACGGCCACCAATGACCAAAGCCAGCCAGCCATCGCCCCATTGGGAACCAATTTTTTGGCCGTCTGGCGCGATGCCCGCAACAGCTCGGCAACCGTCACCCGACTGGACATCTTCGGCGCGCGCATCACTTCGTCCGGCGAGGTTCTGGATATGAAGGCGTTCCCCATTTGCACGAACAGCGCCGATCAATCCACCCCCGCCGTGGCTGCCGGTCAAAACCAAGCGCTGGTGGTTTGGACCGACGCCCGCATCAGCGCTTTGGCGACCGATATCTATGGCGCGCGAATGGCGGTAGAGGGCACCGTCGCCGAAACGAATGGTTTTGCCATCTGCGCGGCTACCTTCCAGCAAGCCATGCCTGCCGTCGCCTCCGATGGCGCAAACTATCTGGTCGTGTGGGCGGACTCGCGTAACGGAGCCGCCAATGCGCCAGACATTTATGGCGCAAAGGTCGATGCCGGTGGAGTGGTGCAGCCCACGAACGGTTTCGCCATACGGCTCGCGCCTGGAGTGCAAACGGCGCCGGTAGCGGCTTACGGGGGCGGCAGTTATCTCGCGGTTTGGCAGGAAGCGCGCATGGGCCAGCCAAATAATTTCGATATTATCGGAGCGCCAATCGACTCCGATGGCGGACTCTCCTCTTCATTCCTGCTGCCGGTCGCATCGGGCTCGAACACTCGCTTGGCACCGAATCTAATTGCGGGCGCGGATGGGCGGTTTTTAGCCGCCAACCAAGCTCTTTACAGTGATGGCCGGCGAGTAATGGCAAATTTCCTAAGTCCCCAGGCAATGCCCATTTTAAAATCCAGCCTGCTGTTCGAGGACCAGAAATTCCAATTCACCCTCCAGGGTTCCGTCCTTGAACGCTATGCGATCGAAGCTTCGTCCGATTTGAAAAAATGGACGACCTTGATGATCTTTACCAACACCGCCACTCAGCGGATCGATATCCCCATCACCCATGCTTCATCTCAATTTTACCGTGCCGTGCTACTCCCATGAAAACGCTTAAACTACTGCTCCTATGCATTGTCTTCATGTCCGTTACGCTCTATGGCGCGGACCAACCGCTCAAAGTCGCCTGCATCGGTGACAGTATTACGGAGGGTTCCGGGCTTGGCAACGCCACAGTCAACGCCTATCCTGCCGTGCTAGGCCGCTTGCTGGGTCCCGCCTACCAAACGCGCAATTTCGGCGTCAGTGGGCGAACCTTATTGCGCAATGGAGACTATCCCTACTGGAAAGAAGCCGCCTTTCGCAATGCGACCAATTACGCCCCTGACATAGTCACGATCAAGCTCGGCACGAATGATTCCAAATACTATAATTGGCGTTATAAAGATCAATTTGCGCGCGATCTCATCGATATGGTCGATATTTTCGCCAATCTGCCCTCGCACCCACGCATTTATCTTTGCCTCCCCGTACCTGCCTATGCGCTCAATTATGACATTAGCCCGGATGTCATCAAAAATGAGATCATCCCCATCATCAAACAGGTGGCCCGCCAAAAAGGTCTCATGACTATCGACCTTTACTCCACGCTCAGTGGCCGGCCCGATCTTTTCGCGGATAACATCCATCCGAACGAATCCGGCGCTGCCCTCATTGCCCGCACGATCCACGGTGCCTTGCTCGTCCCGCATTAAAACGGGAGGCGCAGGTTTCGTTTCAAACCCAGCTTGACCCGATAAAAAGCTGCTCGCGCAATCCGCGAATGTTCATCGAGGAAAAACGCGCTTCACTCCACCGCAGAGTCGTCATCGGCAAAACATTTTTCTCCCTGCTATTCGTGAATTCGGAGGGAGGTGGCGGGTTTTTATAATCGTGAACGCCTTAACCTTTTGGACAATTGCGCATATTCCTCTCTCCCGATAAGCTTTTGCTAATGAACGCCGCCAGCAGTTTGCTCAGCCATTGGCTATTTGACCCGTCAGAGAAATGGCGGCCGGTTATGGGGGTGTATTATTTGACCTACGCTTGTGCCTTCCGGTGCCCGCATTGCAGTGATGGCTCAGGCGTCCCCTACCCTCAGTTGCGCAGCCCAATCTTGCCGGCGGCCCGAGTTCTAGAGCTGTTTCACATCCTTCGCCGTCATTGCGATTATTTAGTGATCACCGGCGGCGAACCCTTGCAGCACCCCGAGTTTGAGCAAGTCATGGCTGGGGCGGCGCGGATGCAATTTCGCGGATTGATTCTCACGACGAATGGTTTCGCGGTGGAACCCGTGCTGCCCACCATTGCGAAATCGGTGAGTCAATTGGTATTCAGCTTGCAAACGATGGATTCAGCGAAAGCGGATCGGTGGTATGGCGGGCAAAAAGGCGTACACCAGCGAGTTTTAGCAAATCTGGACCGGGCCAGGAATCTTCCCGGTCGCAAATACGAGATTATTATTTCGACGGTAGTTACTCCGCAAAATCTGGATGATTTGCCAGCCATATACGAGTTCGCTCAAGCCCGCGGCTACCGCCTGGCGGCGTGCCCGCAATTGGTAGGAGTTAAGGCACATGCCGAACTGGCTGGCCACCCTAAATATCGGGAATTCTACGAATTTTTAATTCGCGAAAAGAAATGCGGAGGGCTCATCCAGGGCACGGTGGATTACCTGGAATACATGCGCGATTTGCGGGCGTTCCGTTGCCGGCCGTTCACGATGGTGACCGTTTCGCCAGTGGGCGATGTGTTTTATCCCTGCTTGGAATTGGGCCAGGTGGCCGGGAACCTGTTTGCCGAACCCGATCTTCACCGGTTGCGCCAGGCGGGCCTTGCGGCACATGGGCCGCAGCCGGATTGCCCGGCGCAGTGCCACTCCGCATGTGCCCTGGGTTTTTCCCGCTTGCTGGCCACTCCGCTTTCCGCTTTGCACGAAGGCTGGCTGATAGCACGCCAGGGGCTTAAAAGATTTTTCCCAAAGGCACGGGCCGGGTCATCTGGTAGTAATCGAGTAAATTAAGCAGCGGCCGTCGGCCATAGAGGATAGATTCAATGGAACCGCGGCAGCTGGTCCAGCAATCGCGGCAGGGATTGGCGCACTGGCGTTCGCGCAGCCGGCGCTCCACTTCAAACACGTCGTCGGTGAGCAAGTTGCCGGCAAAGCTGTCCAGATGGTCAATGCATAAACTCACTTCGCCCCGGCTGCCGATGTTGCACAAATTGCGGCCCGCGTAACATGGGGCGATGCCTCCTTGGGCGATGGCGGAGGAAAAGCGCTCCAGATAACCGCGCAAGGCCACAAAATGGCGGTGACGTGCCTTTAAGCGCAGCAAATGTTGCGAGGCCTCATCTGTGGCTGCTCGTGACGCTTTAGCGCCCCGGCTGTGGCTGTACAAGGTGACCAAATAGGTGATCCCCATTTCCGCGCAAAGCTCGATCAGCGGCTCCACTTCGGAGAGGTTGTCGTCCATGATGACGGAAATGAGATTCACGCGCTGGCTTGGGTGCGTGCGGTTGGCGTGCAGCGTTTTTAAGGCGGTTACCGCCGTTTCGAAGGACCCGGGCATGCCTCGCTGGCGGTCGTGTTTTTCCGGCGAGGCGTAATCCAAAGAAACGCTAATTTCCACCATGCCAGCGGCGAACAACTCCCGCGCCAGTTCGGGGGTGATTTTTGAGCCATTGGTGATCATCACCGGGAAATGATGCGGCGCCAGGGCCTTGACGATACCGATGATTTCCGGATGCAGCGTCGGCTCCCCACCACCAATTGACACGATCTGCGGGCCAATGCGGCTAAGCTTTCCGGAAATCACCGCCACTTCCGCCGCCGTGAGCCGCGTGGGGTTTTTCTGCTTCCAGAAATCACAAATCCGGCAGCGATAATTGCACTCGTAAAGAATTTGCAGGTTGACGTGGACCAAGCGGCGGCGCAGGAAGGACACCGCGAACCGCAGCTTCTTGCCAAAATCATGAGTGATGGCGGCCAGCATAGGCGCTATTGGTTAGGCGGCCAAAGCCGGTTGGGCGGGTTTCGCAAACAAAGAACGGCGGAAGATCCACAGCAAATACGCCGTAGCCGCCGTAAAGATCAGTTCGGTGATTTCTTCCCAGACATCAAACCAAATGAGATTGTCGCGGAACGTCGCAAACAGGAACAGCCGCAGCAAACCGAAGCTCATGGGGCCAATGGCGGCTGCCAGGAGAATTTTGGCGAGCGCCACCGGATTCTCGCGCTTGAACTGCAAGGCCAACCATGACGCAGCCAGCAAACCCATGGCCAGAAGCGGGCAATAGCGGCACTCAAAAAGCTGGCAACTCATGGGCTGGGCGAAAACGCACATCGAACCAAGGACACTGGCGTGATACGCGGTCACCTGCAGTTTGGCGCATAAAGGGATAGCAGCGACACAAAATAGAGCCGGAAACATCACTCCGAAAAGCTGGCGCAGTTTGCAGGGGGTATCGGCGTATTTGATACATGCCTGGCACAACGGCAGCGCGGCGCAACGTTCCTTGGGCGCGCTGTATTTGAGGATTCGCGTATCGACACCTTCTAGCACCGCATAAGCGGTGAAGGAAAAACCCACAGCCATGCCGTAATTATGCAGGAACTCCCATAAATCGGATTCGCCGCCAAAAAAGATGTAGTTGGCGGCGCACGCAATTTCCCCGAGCCAGAAGATGAGCAATCCCCAGCGCAACGCCACCAGATCGGGCGCTTGCTGCCGCCACAACCAAATCACGGCGCCGAGAGCGATGAGCAAATATAGCGGTTTGATGGCCACCGCGATTGCTAGGGCTAACCATTGTTCCGTCATGGTCATCGCCTGCGTAGGCATTGCTCCGCTCGCAAGCACTGCTGCAGACGGGAACAATTCCAGAGCAAATAATCCGATGGGAAGAATCCCACCAATGGCAACAGCCAAGCTTAGCCAAATTGTTTTCATTGTCCGGCTCATGTGGCACCTCGCTTCATACAATTGTGGACGCAAGCCGGGATCGTCCGGCCATCGGGCTGGAGATAGACCTGGCAACATTTCCGAGCCCGTGACAAGTCAAACGTTTCCCGGTCCATGAATTGATGGATGAAAATAGATTTCACCGCGCGCTCACCCGCCTGCAAGGCTTGCTTGGGCGAGTAACCACCATTGGCGGTGGCAGACACAATCAGTCCCCTGATTGCTTTCAAGGCCGATTCGGAAAGGAATTGCTGGCAAGCGCAAGCCTGGCCGGGGGCGCAAGCCTCTAGCTCCAAGGAGAGCTTCGGCAGTTCCGTGCGCACCGGGGTTCCCGCCCAAAGATCATAAACCGCATCGGTCACTTGGCGGAAATTATCCGTGTCGGTACCGAACAGGGCGCGGTTTTGGATCAAGCTCAAATAGCGATCCTGGCTGGCCAAAGATTTAACCGGCAGAAACCGCCCGCCATCCACCTTGAGGTAAAACGCGAGCGAAAAACAAGCCGGATGACTGCAGGGCAATGGCGAGAAATCACTCGCGTTGACCATGCCGCGGGCGGCGCCGTGCAAGCCGCGAATTACCTCGGGAATGGTGATTCGATTTTCAGGCCGCGGCATTATTGAGGCATTTCCAGCATATGCGGCAGGCTGAAACATCAGGCTGAGGATGTGTTCGTGTTGGAACAGCAAGTCAGCGATGCCCGCCAACTGGCCGTCATTGATGCCTGATACAACGGTTGCCGTAAGCGACATGGAGACATTCCGATCCGCGCAAGCCTCGATCAGGCGCAGTTTCTCCGCGAGGAGAGGCTTGCCGCGCAAAGCCACATAGACGCTATCGTCCAAGCCATCAAATTGCAGCGAGACCACGACCCGGCGATCCGCTAGGAACTGCAACAAATCAGGATCCCGCGCCAAAACGATACCATTGGTGGAAACGCTCACGCGCAGGATTTCCTTGCGCGTTACACACTCTTCGATGATATCCCGAAAATATGGATTTACCGTGGGCTCGCCGCCGGAAAGATTTAGCACATCAACCTGTCCTTCGGTGGCGATTAATTTGTCCAGTGCTCCCGCTACGTCTTTCCGCGTTAAATGCCGCTGGGCGGGATTGCGCACCAGGCAAATGGGGCAGTCGAGATTGCAGTGATCGGTGATTTCGAGAATGGGCAGGCAAATGTGTTGTTCATGCTGCGGGCATAAACCGCACGAATCGGGGCAACCGCGCGCTTCGGTGGCATACGCAAGGGGCACGGATGCCGGACGATGGTATTGGCCCAATCCCAAATACGCGTGAGTATCTCCGTAGACCCGCGCCTGTTGCTGCCCGTGTTCCGGGCAGATTTTCTCCAACCAGACTCCATCCTCGCGCGCGCACACCCGCGCCGCAATCAAGCGCCCGCAATGGCGGCAAAGCGATTGGGTGGTGGTGAGAAAATCATTCATGCGCTGTATTGGTTTGCGAAGCCACTTCGTTTTTAGGCCGCAAGATGCGGGCAGGGTTGCCAATAGCTGTTGCGCGTGCGGGAACATCGCGCTGCACCGCCGCACCGCCCGCCACGGTAGCGCCTTCACCGATTTCCACTCCATGCCCGATAATCGCAAACCCGCCAATAATGGCTTCCCGGCGTAGCACGACGCGTCCCGCGCGGAATTCTCGCTGGCCGAATTCATGCAGGGCAATCTTCGCGCCCACTCCGATCATCACATTATCCTCAATCGTGAGTAATTGAGTAAAGGCGGGGTCAATCCACACGTCCACTGAAATGAATACCTGCTGGCCGATGGTTGCGCCCAGCGCCCGCAAATACGCAATCTTCAGCCCGTTGAAAGGCAATTTGAGCAACACAGCTAACAACGTCGCCTTGGCGTAAAACCACAGCACTGCGGCCCACGATCGATCGCAAGGACAGCAGCCTGTGGGTTGCGAGGGATGGCCGGTGGCTTGGATAAACACTCGCTCCCCACTCTTGCCCGAGAGGAAGTCCTCGAATCGCTGGCGGTCCGCTGGAGAGAGTTGTTTCATGCGTGCCAGAAGCGGGGATCTTTCTCGCGATAAAAGAGGTTGTAGGCGCAGGCAGGGATCAACCGGCCCTCGGGATCGGGAACTTGGTCGGGGCAAACCGCCAGGCGCGCCAAATCCAGTGTATCCTCATCCATGTGGGCATGCAGATAAACGGCGAGCATATTTTCCTCCGCGATGGCCTGGCGTTCGCGCGAAGCCATCGGGCGGCCCGGTGGGTACATCCGTTCGACTAATCGCCGGATAGCGGAAAGTAACTGCGGGTTCGCCTCCTCTGCCCATAGGCGGTCGATTGCTTGCCGAAAAACTTCCTGCCCGCCCTCGCCCGGTTGCAGCAGATAACCGTGGCCCAACATTTGGCGGAGTTCTTTAATCGAAAGAAAATCCGTCAAAGAATGATACGCCTCACCGTCCTTGAGATAATAGGCAACACTGTAACAAAGCGGATGCGCCCCGGCGTGGGCGAAAAAATGCCTGGATAGCATCCGGCCTTCAGTGGCGGTCTCGATCGCTTTAGCGGCGCCATCCAGGGGCATGGGCAACCGGGGCGTGAACTGTTTGCCGCCCTGGCCGGTGTAAGCCATTGTTTGCACCGTCACACTGCGAACCACGGAATGGGACTTGGCCAAATCAATGACCGCCCCGATCTCGTTTTCGTTCGTCCCACGAATCATCACGTTGAGCAACGTCGTGCCGATGCCGCAGCGCTGCAGGTTTTCCAAGGCGCGGAGCTTGTCCGCCACCACGTCGCGCCCATGGATTTTGACGGCGGTATCACTTTGGAAAGTGTCGAAAGAAAGGACGACATACACGCCCAGGGCCGCCAACGCTTGGCAAAACTCCTGGTCATGCGCCAGGCGCAGGCCATTGGAATTCATGGTCACACGCCCTATCTCCGGTCGCTGGCATTCCTGTAGCAGGCTCAAGATATCCGGGTGCAACGTGGGTTCGCCCCCGGTGATGTTGATTAAATCCAGCGGCCCGGTGCGGGCAATTAATTGGTCCAGTAGCGCGCGCAACTCCTCGCGGCTCATGAAATATTTCCGGTCGCGGCGGTTGTAAGTAAAACAAATGGGGCAATCGAGATTGCACGCGTTGGTAATTGAGAATACCGGCAAATGACAGGCATTGGCGTGAAACTGGCACGGGCCGCAGTCTTGGGGGCAGCCCGCCACCACGGGCGTGCCGGGCAATTTTGCCGGTTTGCAATGCACCACGGTGGCGGTGCGTTCCAAATACCATTCCACGCTATCGGCAATCTGGGCGCGGCAGGGACCGCATGTGGGGCAAACCTGCTCTTGAAACACCGCGCCGCCTTCCGCGATCACCCGCGCTGGCCCCACGGAACGGCACTGGCGGCACATGCCGGTCACGGTTCCCAAATAAGTGTATGGCCGGGTTTGCCTCATGTTGTGCCGGCGTTTTCAGGTTGGTAAATCTCCGAAAACAGCACCCGCCAATCTGCCGGGCAGATATAATCAGCGGCGGGCACCGCGGTGCCTAGACAGCCGAAACCCGTGATGATCACGCGCCCGTTCACCCGACCTTCACCCGCGAGTTCAAAACCCTCGGCCCGCTGCTGAGTAAGTTTAATATCCATCCGTACTCGTTCGCAGGGCCGCAAATAATCGTGAAATCGCACTTCGGACAGCCGCACCGCGAGCCCCATTTCTTCGAAATCTGACGAAAGCAAGATGAGCCAGTTACCCAGTTGCAGAAAGCTTTCGAGTAGGAGCAACTCAGTCAGGCGCGGCTCATCTCCAAAAGCTTCCTTGAGGTTGTATTCCTCGAAGGACACCGCTTTGATCCCGCAAATCCGCTCGTGGGGCGTCCAGCTCAAGATTTTATCCACGAAGCGGAATTTCATCAAATGCCTCCGTCGATTTGAATGGCCTGGGCGTTGATGTAGCTGGCCCGGTCGCTAGCTAGAAACGCCACCAATTCGGCCACTTCCTCGGGCTTGCCCGCGCGGCCCAGCGCGCAATGTTGGCGGAAATCCTCTTGCTGTTTTTCGGGAATATTGGCGCTCACTCCATCCGTCAGCATGCCGGGCACCACGGCGTTGACCCGGATGCCGTAACGCGAAAGCTCACGCGCTAGCGCTAAGGTGAATCCGACCACGGCACTCTTGGCGGTGGCGTAATGCACGGGAACTTCTAACACCCGCATGCCTGCCAATGAGCCAAGATTAACGATGGCGCCACGTTTGCGCCGGATCATTGGGCGCACAAATGCCTTGGAGGCTAAAAACATGCCCTTCACGTTCACGTCCATGATCCGGTCCCAATCCAGTTCCTCGATTAGCGCAAACGGCATGATCTGCGTCACTCCGGCGTTGTTCACCAAAATGTCCACCGGCCCCAAATCCTGCTCGATGGTTTCCGCCAATTTCAGTCCGGCGGCCGCATCTAATACATCGTAAGCGTAACCTTTGGCGGACTGCTGCCGGGCGGACACTTCCGTTTCCAGCGCGCGCGCTTTCTCCGCTTGAGAATAAAAGGAAAAGGCCACCCGCGCGCCATAACCCGCCAGCACCCGCACGATGGCGGCTCCGATGGCGCCCGTGCCGCCGGTGACAAAACAAGTTTTCCCTTCAAGCATGCGGAACCTCCAGAGTTTTCTCCGCTAGTTTACGAGCAATCAACCTCACAAAGAAACCCACGGTAAGCAAGGAAGGCAGGTCGGACTTCCGCAATCCTTTCACTAGCTTGGCTGAGTCCAACTCCGGCGCGCTAGCACGGATTAAAGTCAAGGCTTCCTCGGTGAGAAGTCCGTCTTTTTCATACGCCACATCAGGCGCCTGTTGGCGGGCTTGGCGCTCAATTTCATTAGGCTCAATCGTTACTTTAAACTTATCCTCAATCTGAAAACTCAAGTCCAGCAGGTCGATGGATTCCGCGCCCAAGTCCGTAACGAGCACGCTGCCCAGCTGGACCTGCTCCGGGCGCACCCCCAGGCATTCTTGCAACAAAGGCTTGAGCTCTTCAAAAATCTCCGGTTCCGTTTTCATGATTTTACGCTGCGGCAAGATTATCCCTGAATTCAACCACTTGATCGAGCTCTTTTCGGCGTGGCGCGCCAGGGATTTCCGCCGGATGCCCCAGGGCCACGAAACAAGTCACTTCATAACCAGGAGGCAAATCCAGGGTGGCCATGACCTCGGGTGCCAATAACGGCCCGGTCATGACGCACGCTCCTAACCCCAGGCTATGGGATGCGAGCAATAGATTCTGCACAGCCATTGCTGTGCTAATGGCCTCCCCAGAAGCGAGCTCAGCGTTGGCGAGTCCTTCCAATAGTGGAGCCGCCACGCTGGCGGGGCGTTTATGCAGCGCCACGATCAACGCGGGCGCCTCCGCAAAGAACGAGGCGTAATGTGCCAGTGGCCCCGCATAGGATGCGGACGTGGCGGGCATTTTTTGAATTCTTCCAGCCAGTGCGGCTGCCACTTTTTGGCCTAATTCACGGAGCGTTGCCCGGTTTTCGTACACGAGGAATTTCCAACCTTGGCGGTTGTGATTCGACGGTGCCCAGCGGGCCGCCTCCAACGCTTGCACGATTAACTCGCGCGCCACCGGCGTTTCGGTGAACTTCCGCACGGATCGGCGCGATTGCATGGCCTTTAAGAGCGTGGCGTATTCTGTGGTGGGAGATAAGGACATAATCAAAGCGGATAACGGCGAAATATGAGCGTGGCGTTTTGCCCGCCAAAACCAAACGAATTGGATAGGACTGTGGACCCAGGCAATTCGCGCGGTGTTCCCGTTACAAAGTTTAAATCACAACGTGGATCTGGCTGGCGCAGATTGCGGATGGGCGGAGTTTTGCCAGTGAATACAGTCATAGCCGAAGCCACTGCCTCAGCCGCACCGCTGGTGGCGATCATGTGGCCGGTCATGGATTTGTTGGCGGTGACGGGCACTTGGCGCGCTATTTCGCCCAATGCCCGATGGATGGCCAGAGTTTCCGCCAAATCATTTTTCACCGTGCCCGTGCCGTGGGCGTTAATGCAGGCGATATCGCCGGGTTCTAGGCCTGCATCTAATATGGCGCGGGTCATACAAAGCGCAGCCCCCTCGCCATGAGGTTCAGGGTCGGTTATCCGGAAGGCGTCCAACGTGGAGGCGTACCCGAGAAACTCAGCATAAATCGGCACATTTCGCTGACGGGCGCTGGCTAACGTTTCTAGCACCATAAATGCCGCTCCTTCGGCCAAAACGGTTCCTTGGCGAGTGGCATCAAACGGGCGGCAGGCTGCCTCCGGCTGGCTGTTTTCTGTGGATAAAATCTGGAGCAGGCTGAATCCGCCTAGTCCTAATAAATTGAGCGTGCTATCAGCTGCGCCCGCAATGGCTGCCGGAACCGAGCCATCGCGCACCCGCTCGAAAGCCTCACCAATGGCTTGCGCCCCCGCCGCACAGGCAGAGCAATTGGTGTATCGGCCTCCACCAAATTGGTAATGCTCCCCAAGAATTTCAGCCAAGCGATCCAATGGCGTTTGCAGCGGATGGCAAGTGCTGCCAGCTAGACAAGTTTTCCGAGAAGCAGTCCCCCCTTGAAGCGCGTAAGGGGCTAACCGTTCCAGCGAAAACTCTTCCAAGCTGACTCCTACGAATACGGGGGCCGTCATCAACAGGTCTGGGGACAAAGCTGCATTGGAAATGGCTTGTGAAGCGGCATTGAGGCCGAGCCAGATTTTGCGATCCGTCTCTCCGGCGGCTTCGGGAAATTCCGCCACCAATTCGCTCATCGGCAAGTCATGAACCTGGCCGCCGATGCGCACCAGCAGTGTGTTCGCGTCAAAGAGGGAGATCGGTGAAATACCCGATTGTCCCGCAATCAATCGTGACCAGAAAGTGTCCACCGTGCGCCCCAACGGAGTGCACACTCCCAGACCGGTAATGACAACACGGTTTTTCATGCGGGTTCCAGCGCAAAGGCTGCCTGTTCGCAGCCATGACCAAAACACAGGGCCAAAGCACGGTTGCCAAATTCGTGCACAGCCAATGCAGCTAAGGCAGTTTGCAGGAAAGCCGCTGCGGCAAATAAATCCCCCGCCTGTTGTTTAGGTGCCAGCATTTGATCGCACGCGATGCGGGCCGCCACTAACGCCGCTGTTTCATCCGGTTGTTGCTGGGCATCGCCATTAGCGGAGGATAATAAAGTCCGGAAATGACGATGAGTTCCAGTAGCCCGACTAATGGCAACCTTAAAAACCTCCGCAAGATTCGTCGATCGGGACCTCGTGCGCATTCCGAAGGCCGACAAGCGCGCATAAATTCTGGCTCCCCGCGTTCGCGCCGCAGGTTCCGTTTCCATCACCAGGAACACCGCCCCTTCACTGGGAACCAGCCCTTTACCATGGGTGCACCAAGATTCGAATATTCCGTGCTGTTCCAAACTTAGAAAAGCCAGTTCGTGCGTTTTAGCATCACAACCACCCACCAGAACGCAACGTGCCCGTCCATTTCTCAATGCCCTTACACCGCTTTCGATGGCTTGTGCCCCCTTTCCCTCCCATGGGGTGTAGATCGCATTCGGCCCTTTGATGCCTTCATTGATGGCCACGAAACAAGCCGGCATGTTACCCAGGATTTTGAACGAAAGCACCGGACTGACCGCGCGCAAACCCGCTTCACCAAAGTGCGCCGCGTCGAACTCGCCATCGGGCTTGACGGAAGCGTTAATCAAGGGGGCCACTTCGGCCAGGGGTAACCCCGCCAAACCGGTAGCCGCGTAGATGCCAACATCTTCGGCCACATAATCGCGCCCAATTTCGAGGCAGGCATCCTGCAAAGCCAAGCGCGCCGCCGCTACCGCTAGCTGGGACTCGCGATTCATTAGCCGGACAGTTTTCGTTTCACGCACAAAATCCTGCGGGCGGAAATCCGTGATCGACGCGTGCATCGGGCAGGCAAACTGGCCAGGGGTAAATTCCGTTGGCTTGATAGCTGAATTGTCTCCCGCTTGCACCCGGCGCAGGACCTGGGAGGGATCTTTTCCCAGTGGCGTTACCATGCCAATGCCAGTAATGACGATGGAATCCACCATAACCGATCACTTCCCAGACGCCAGCCACAGCCCCAATAAGCGATTGCGTTTTTCGTCCAGCAATGGATCGTCGAGATATTTGAAGGCAAAAACCATTTCCGTCGTCGCCAGCAATTGCCCCTCGCGAGAAGCGCTCGCCTTAATCTTACCGCCAGTCTCGTTCACTGAAACCACTTCAGAACTGTAGTGCAAAGCATCCCCCGGTTTGACCAATGCGCGAAATTTGGTGCGCTCTAGGACGGTGAGCACCGCTTTAGCGCTTTTTCCAAGCTTTTGCCGCAGGCTTTCCTCCAATAGCAGTCCCGACAACTGGGCCATCCCCTCTACGATGAGCACACCTGGCATGACGGGCCGGCGGGGGAAATGATCATCAAAGAAATCCTCGCTCAAAGCGACGCACTTGGTTCCTTCCGCCACGTGCCCCACTTCCCAGCGCGTAATTTTATCGATCAAGAAAAAACGCATGAATCTATACAGCATCCTGGCTGCCAGTCCTTAGTCTAGCAACCTTTTTGTGCTCTTTTTGATATCCCCGATCCTTAGCGTCTTGAAACGAAGCTGTATTTTTCAATAACAAACGACGCCAGAGCCATGGCCGTAGCTGTTTCGTGAGATTAACGCGATGGTTCCCGAGGTAATCGATGGGTGGCGAAGGATAGAAAGCCGCCATTGCCAGCGGTTTTCGTGGAACACGGACGTTCGCCCGCAGTTTGCGGGCGTGGACTTTCTATGGGGGGACGGTGTCGCTTGAATGTTGGCGGCTAGGCCGTCACCGGTGGGCTGGGGTTGGCGGCCAATTTCCCCAATTGCCGGCACCGGGGCAATAAGTCAC
>MTLE01001046.1_pt1 | contig 21493 bp, 16 predicted proteins | sample 1982461 | NCBI WGS metagenome assembly MTLE01 (sample SAMN05712605, study PRJNA340218) | biofilm metagenome | isolation source: sample SPL anode biofilm adapted to -200 mV | place: USA | collected 2012-02-03
TCCTTTCCGGCCCCTTCGTCTATCGGTTAGGACAAAAGATTCTCAATCTTTAAAGAGGGGTCCGACTCCCCTAGGGGCTAAAAAGCTGATCCGGTCCATGACCGGGTCAGCTTTTTTTATAGGCCCCCAGGGGAGTCGGACGGACGAGCGCGCGCCGCGATAGCGGCGAGGAGGTGCCAGGATGGCACCGAAAGCGCGAGTCCCGGCCTGCAGCGAGCAAACAGGATGTTTGCGAGCGGAAGGGCGACTCCCCTGGGGGCTCAAGAGGCACCTGGGGGAACCGGACTGGATACGCAAGCACGGCTTCGATATCATCAAGAGGGGAAGGCGGTACATGGATGATGCCGATACTCAGTCTTGCCCCGCTGCACGGAGTCACGAACCGCGTATTCAGGGCCGCATACTTCAGGTACTTTGCGGGCCTGGATTCGGCGATGGCTCCATTCATCCACGCCATAACAGGTGCCGACCCCGGTCAGGCCCATTTCAAGGATGTAGTCCCGCGTGAATCGCTCGGCATTCCAGTTGAACCGCAGCTCATGGGCAACGAGGTGGACAGCTTCATGGCCACAGCTTCCATGCTCGCCGGGCAGGGCTATACCAGCGTCAACCTCAACATGGGCTGCCCGTACACGATGGTCACCAGGAAGCACCGTGGAGCCGGATTCCTGCCACACTCCGAAGCCGTCGATGCGTTTCTCGATTCTGTCTGTTCCAGAACGACGATGCGCATCTCGGTCAAGCTGCGCCTCGGATTGTCCGATGCCGATGAGATACTGCGCATCATGCCGGTATTGAACAGGTTCCCCCTGGAACGGGTGATCATACACCCGCGCATCGCCACCCAGATGTACGGGGGAGCGGTCAATCTGAACGGCTTCGCCGCGGCAGCTGCGCTATCGGTTCACGAGGTCGAGTACAATGGTGACATCAAGGATGCGGCGTTCCTGTCCGCCCTCATGGCCAGGTTCCCCTCGATCCACCGCTGGATGCTGGGACGTGGCGTCATGGCGAATCCGTTTCTTCCGGCCAGACTCAAGGGTCTGCCCGAACCTGCGGATCATGTCGGAACCATCAAGGCATTCCACGACGAGCTCTATGCGGGCTATCGCCAGGTGCTCTTCGGGCCACGGCATGTGCTGGACAAGATGAAGGAAGTCTGCGGCTACCTCGTCAGATCTTTTTCCAACAGCGATTCGATGCTAAAATCGATAACCAGAGCCAAGACACTCGAGGCTTACGAACGGGCCATCCAGAACATGTTCAACCGGGAACGCTGGCAGGCTTGATCGTCAGATCGGACAGGAGACAACGTGGCACACGATACCCCGCAGGCACTCCGCGCCAGTTCCATATATCAGGTCTTTGTCAGGAACTATTCCGCGCCGGGCACCTTCGACGCCGCCCTGCCCGCCCTCGATGCGGCGGTCCGCCTGGGCTTCGATATTGTATACCTGACGCCCATTCATCCGTCCGGTCGCGTTGCCAGGAAGGGTACGAAGGGCAGTCCCTACGCGGTCTCCGATTATCGTGCGATAGATCCGGCGCTCGGCGGCGAATCCGGATTCAGGCGCTTCCTGGACGCCGCACATGCGCGCTCGCTCAGGCTGATCATCGATGTCGTGTACAACCATACAAGCCCTGATTCGGTACTGGTCCGCGATCATCCCGAGTGGTTCTGGAAGGGGCCCGCCGGAGATCCGGCGCCGCGCGTGCCCGATTGGTCGGATGTCGTCGATCTGGATTACAGCCACCGCGAGCTCTGGGACTATCAGATCGAGACGCTGGAGCGATGGGCGCGATTCGGGGTCGATGGCTTCCGCTGCGACGTAGCGAGCCTGGTACCCGTCCCCTTCTGGACAGAAGCGCGCCGGCGGCTCGCGACCCTGCATCCTTGTCTGTGGCTCGCCGAGAGTGTGCACAAGGAATTCGTCGCCGATATTCGTTCGCGCGGCTTTTATGCGGCCTGCGATGCGGAACTCCACGAAGCCTTTGACCTCAGCTACGACTACGATGCCCGCACGGAGCTTGAGGCGGTCTGGGCCGGAACCGGTTCGCTGACGGCCTATCTGCACCACCTGTCGCTGCAGGAATGCATGCTGCCCGCGACCGCCATCAAGGCGCGATTCCTGGAGAACCACGACCAGACCAGGGCCGCGCATCATTTTGGCACGGGAGCCAGATTGCGCGCCTGGACCCTGTTCGCGATGCTCCTCGATGGTGCCTTTCTGGCATACATGGGTCAGGAGTGCGCGATCGATCACCGCCCCAGCCTCTTTGACCATGATCCTGTGGACTGGGCTCAGGGAGATGCCTCGTTCGAGGCATGGTTCGCCGCTGCGCACAGCGCGACGAAGGCGATACGGGCCAGGGAGCCGCGCTTCTCGGCACGCGAACTTGCAGCCGGTGTCGTGCTGCTCGAGCGTTCCGGGGGCCCGCAACCGATAGCCGCGCTGCTCAATCTCGATGGCCGGTCCGGTTCCATTGAACTGCCCCTGTCAATCAAGGGCCAGGATGTGCTCGGCGGCCGCCGGGTCGAGCTCGGCACGGCCATGACCCTTTCGGCCGAGCCGATGGTCGTTGCCCTCGACTGAACATCACCCTTGACTCGGACCTTCCAGAGCACCTAGAATCCGCGCATGCATCCGATCTGATTCGCTTCGACAGACGAACACTCACCATGTGCCAGCTCCTGGAGTATGGCCTCATCTGTCAGTGGAAAGAGATCGATCATGACCAATCATCGCAATTACCGCCTGCTGGTGCTGATGGCATGCATGCAAGGCATCGTTTTCTATGCCCCCGTCGCGACGCTCTACCGCAGAGCCTTCGGTCTCGATATACAGGGCTTGTTCCTCATCGAGTCGATATCATGGGTCGCGACCATCGCGCTGGAGGCCCCCTGGGGTCGGTTCGCCGACATATTCGGGTACCGACTGACCCTGATACTCGGCACCGCGCTGTTTCTGGTTTCGAAAATAGTCTTCGCAACGGCGTCAGGTTTCGGCGGTTTCCTCGCCGAGCGTCTGCTGCTGGCGATGGCGCTCGCGGCGCTCAGCGGCTGTACCGAGGCGATGCTCTATCGCTCGGTCCCGGCAAAGGATGCCGCAAAGGCCTTTGGACGATGGCACGCGGCCGAGAGCGTCGGCCTGTTCTCCGCGTCGCTTGCGGCGCCGCTCCTCTACACCGCATCGATGCGCTTCGCCGCATACGGCACGATCGTGTCCTATGCGGTCGCGCTCTTGTGCTCACTCTTCCTGGTCGACGTGCACGAGGCGGATGCCGGGTCGGGACCGACAACGACCGCCACTTCACGTGCCGGCATCCGGCACGCGGTACGCCTGCTCGTGCGGGACAGGGGTCTGGTGCTCTTCCTGGCCGCCGCCGCCGTTCTGGGGGAGGCGGCCCAGTCCGCCACCGTGTTCCTGGCGCCGCTCCAATATGAACGCGCCGGCATTCCGGCCGCGCTCTATGGGCTGTTGTTCGCCATGACCCAGGCGGCCGGACTCGCGGCGGCGGCATCTGCCCGCGTCGTCGCCGCCTGTGGTCGCCGCAGGGCCTTTCAGTCGCTGGTTGCCATCTCGGCAGCCAGCCTTGCTGTACTGGCTCTATCCGCTTCGGCCGTCATCAGCGTTGCCGCCCTGATCGTGCTGGCCGCCGCGTCCGCCGCGTTCAGACCGCTTTCCACAACCCTGCAGAACGAGAAGGCTCCTGGCAGTTCACGGGCCACCATGCTCTCGGTCAATGCGATCGTAATGGAACTGATGGCGGCGCTCATCAATGCCGGCTTCGGTCATGTGGCTGCCATTGGCCTGCCGGTCGGTTTCGGATTCCTGGCGGTGATGGTCGCCGCGCTGCTCCTGCTTGCGAAGGGAATATTCGTCCCTCGTCCGTAGGCCAGCCCCACACGCGGCGTGCGGGGGCGCTACGACACGCCCGCCGGCGGCTGGCCAGGTTGCAGCAAACGGAGCTGCATCATGGCGGCCAGAATCAACTCGCGGTCTGAGGCTCCGGGGCATAGAGGCGTGCGAGCGTCGCATCGGCTTGCATCGCTTCGATGAAAGCCTGCAGCAGCCGGGGATCAAAACTGATGCCACTCTCGGCAAGCAGTATCTCCCTGGCCTCTGCGAGCGTCAGAGCTGGCTTATAGATTCGTTTGCTGACCAACGCGTCAAATACATCGGCAAGTGAGACTATTCTGGATTCCAGTGGTATGTTCTCACCTGCCAGGCCATGGATGTAGCCCTTGCCATTCCACTTCTCATGGTGGTACAGCACGATGTTCTTTGCCATCTGATCAATGCCGGGCCGATTGATGATATCATAGCCGACGCGGACGTGCTGCTTGACGACGTCGAATTCCTGGGCGGTCAGCGAACCTGGTTTGAGCAGTATCTCCTTCCCGACACAAACCTTGCCAATATCGTGCAGCGGCGAATAGAGCTTCAAGAGCCGTATGAAGTCCGTATCGCAGCCGCAGTGTCGACCAATGAATTCCGACACCCGAGCAATCCTCAGGATATGATTGCCTGTGTCTTCGTCGAAGAAGTAATTCGTGCTTTCCAGCGCGGTCACCATGGCAAGGGTCAGGTTCTCTATCTTCGCGGCCTGCTCCCGAATGATATTTTTCTGCAGGAAACCCCGGCAGGCCTCCCGCACCGTCAGCAGTATGTCATGCCTGTCCCACGGCTTGCTCAAGTATCGGTAGAGCACCGCACCATTCACCAATCGCACCACGGCCTCAAGATCAGAAAACCCTGTCAATAGTATCTTGAGCGTATCCGGTGTCTTCGAATGTACCCGCAGCAGGAACTCGTCACCATTGGTGCCCGGCATGCGCTGATCCGAGATGATGACCGCGATCCTCCCGCCCTCCGATATGATATCCTCTATCAAGGCAAAGGCTCCCTGGGCGCTGTCCATTATCTCGATATCATAATCCTCGAAGAATTGGTCGCTTCGCAACTCGTGTTTGAGGCTCTGGAGTACTATGTGTTCATCATCCACACAGACGATATACTCCTTTTCACTCATGCTTGATCCTGCCTTCCGTCGATGATGCACAGCTGCTCGTGCTGATCTCCTCCGCTCGCTTCTGATCCCAGGGTATTCGCCATGTGACGAGCTTCGGGCCATTCGTGCGCTGGCAGACTCATGGTTCCGCCTCTATTGCCGCCGGAAGCCTTACCACAAACTCAGTCCTGCCAGGCATCGAACCCACCGTTATGGTCCCTCCGTGTGACTCGACGATCCGCTTGCATATGTCGAGCCCAAGTCCCAAGCCTTCCCCCTGTTTCTTCGTTGTAAAGAATGGGTCGAATATCCTCGCCTTTATATCATCCGGTATGCCAGGCCCGGAATCAATGATGGAGACCTCGGCGATCGCATTGTCCATCCGCGTTGCGATGGATAGCTTGCCCTTGAATTCCATGGCTTGTGCCGAATTGCGTATCAGGTTGAGCCAGACCTGGCTGAGCTTCTCGGAAGAACCATAGGTGCAGGCGCTCCCGAATTCGACCGACGTCTCTATGCCATACTTGAGCATATTGTGCATGAGCACCAATACAGTTCTGATATCGTCGTCAATATGGACGAGGGAGTCTGGATCATTCGATTCGGATGATATGTACGATCGCAGGGCAGCTACGACATTCGCAGCCTTCTTGACCGCGATAGCTATTATCCTTGACATCCTGATCGCCTGAATCATGCGGGCCGCATGCTGGACGGTCGCCTCGGCTCCCTCGTCCACCAGAGACTTGCTGATCTCTGCGACATCGTCGCTGATGCCAAGGTCAACCAGTACATCAGCCAGGGAGCGTGCGTTGCCAATGCCTGCGGAACTCAATTCCGCTGATACAGAACGGACTACCTTCCTGCGCTCCATCGAGATCTCACTCTTCCCGAGTGTCTCGGGCCTCAGTCCGAGCCGCATGATTTTCTGAAAGAATTCCCGCTGCCGCGCATCTGCCTGCTTCAGAAATTCGGTCAACTCGCTGAATCGAGTTTCAAGAAAATCACCTACCAGACGATTCGCCGAGAGTATCGCGCCAAGCGGCGTATTGAGCTCATGAGCAATGCCTGCTGACAGATTCCCCAGAGCCGTCAGCTTCTCGGTCTTTACAAGCAGCTCCTGGGCGGCCCTGAGTTCCTGTACGGATATCTCAAGCTCCTTCGTCCGTTCTTCCACCCTGTTTTCAAGTTGTGAATTGAGCTTCATGAGTTCGATATTTTTCTCAGAGATTCTGCTGGCCATTTCATTTATCGTGTGCACAAGAATATTGAGATCGCTGAATGGCGTATCGCTGATCTGGAAATTATATGAACCCATGGCGATCGTATCGATCCCGCGGCGAATATCCTCCATCGGCTGGCGGAACCGTCGCTCCACAAAAAGCCGATTGACAAGCAGATTCGCGATGATGACCGATACAATGACCAGCGCGGCTATGGACAGGAACAGATACTGAACCCTCTTGATATCACGATCGCTGAAATAGAGCCAGACCGTCCCAAGCGGCAAGTCCTTGTAGCGGATTTCCCGGTACAGGGGCTGAATCCTCGTCGGAGCTCCTTGCGTACGGGGCTCGGCGATCAGCGTACCGGAGACGGCGGAGTTGAGCACCATGCCAGAAATCCGGCCAGATGAAAGGAGAGCCTGACCGATTCTTTTAGCCTGTTCTTCATCGACATTGTAGAGAGGCTCGATCAGCAGCTGTTGAATCTCGTCTGCGGTGATACCGGCCTTGGCGACGAGATCGTTCTGCATCGAGGTGGTAATGGCGAAGAGCGCCAGCATCTGCAGCGAGATGATGATCAGAGACGAGCCCACCATGAATAGTGTCCGTATATCCCCTGTCAGAGTTCTTGAGCGCTGCGGGCCGTTCGGTCGTGCGGTCATCATGGTACTCACCGATACTGGCTGGCGATCTTCTCTATCGTGCCATCAGCCAGCATGCGCTTGAGTGCTGCATCGACCCGCGGAACGAGCGCAACTGCAGGAGACTTCCTGGAAAAGGCAAAGAACAGATCGGTATGTGCGGAGGGGATCCAATCGACGCGTTCGAGCTTCGAGCGATAACCCAGGATCGATATGTCGTAGGAGATGTTTGGTTCGGTGCCAATGGCCAGTCCGATGCGCCCGAGTGAAAGCATCAGCAGTACCTGCTTCTCGGTTGGAAGGTCGAGCTTGTCGAGGCTTCTGTCCGAATTGTATGGTTCGAAGTAGAAGGAATCTATCGACTGCCCTATGACTTTGCCCTTCAGATCACCATAGCTCTTGACCGAGCCCGCAAGCCCCTTTTGCGCATAGAACACAGGCTGCACCACAAAATATGAAGTAGGCACATATTCCATGAATTGCGCGCGCTCCGCCGTGAATGCCGCGCCGGTGCAGAAATCCGCCTGCCCATTCCGCAACATCTCAAGCGCGCGCGCCCATGGGTGGCGTTGAACTTCTATCGTGATGCCAAGTTCACGTTCAAGGATGGCGATGATGTCGATGTCGATACCCGAGAAGCCCGCAGGGGCGGAACTGTCGTTGATGCGAAACGGTGCCCACGCCTCCGTCACCATGACGAGCTTGTTCTGCCCATGCGCCGGCATTATGGCCGTGATCATGAGGAATGCTCCAAGCGCCACGACGGATCGCATGCCCCTCATATGAGATGCCTCCCGATCACCGCTCATGCTAATCGATTCGCCTTTTGCTGTCAAACTTCATGCGATGGAACCGGCGTGCTCTCCATCCGTTTCAACTATTGCAACACCTGCTGGCGCCCCCTATAATGAGAATGCCATGTAATCAGACCTGATAGATGGAGAAATTCGCCATATGTTGCCATTTCTTCCCGGCTTATATCTATCACCCTATATTCTTGCCTCGGTCTTCCCACTGATCCTGGGGCTCTTTGTGTGGCGGCGCAACAGATCGCCGGTAGGCAGATCATTTTCGGCCATGTTGCTGGTCCAATCCATCTGGTCCGCCACCGTGCTCCTCGAGATTGTCGCAAGCACGCTGGAATGGAAGACAATCTGGGACAACATACAGTTTCTGATGTCAGGCACCTCTGCCGTACTCACGCTTGCGTTCTCGATGCACTATGGCGGTGTGCACCTCAGGCATCAGCGCAGGAACATCGCCCTGCTGATGACCTTTCCGGTGATGGCCTTTCTGTGTGCAGCCACAAATTCGCTGCATGGGTTGCAGCGCATCGACGCCTTCGTCGATCCGACGGTTCCATTCGGCGAGCTGGTCTATACCTTCAGGTTGCCGATGCTGCTCCTCCTGTTGCCGATCTACACAATCGCGGCAATCGCGATTGTCTGGCTCGGCAGGCTCGCGCTGCACCACCGCGGTTCAAGCAGGATGAGCGCGCTCTCCGCATTCTCCGGCCTGCTCATACCGCTCATCGGCACGGTCCTGACCCTAGCCAGGGTACGCATCAATGGCAGGCTTGAGGCGAGCTCCCTGTTCCTCATGGCGGGCGACATCATGATCGCTCTAGGCATCTTTCGCTACCGTATGGCCAACGTTATCGGAACAGCGCGAATACGCATAGTGGAGAACCTGCTCGATCCTGTCGTCGTCATCGGCAATGGTGGGCATGTGATATACCGCAATCGCGCCGCCCGAACCATGTTTGAGGTGGAGCATGATGAGATGATTGACAAGATGGCTCACGAGTTCTTTGCTGACTGGCCGCAGCAGGCGATCGACGTACTGCAAGGTCATGCAATGAAGGCCGAGACAACCATACTGCAGGGCGACGAGGAGCTGAGTCTCTCGATACAGGGGTTTCCGATCAATGATGATGAGCATGCGAGAGTCGTGGTCGTCCATGATTTCAGCGCTCTCACCAGAGCCGAGCGGTCTTTGCGGGAGCTCTCCTCGATGCTTGAAAAGCGAGTCGAGGAACACGTGATCGATCTCGAAGCGGAGGTAAGACGGCGTCGCGATACAGAAGAGCGGCTTTCGGAAGTCAACGCTGAAATCGAGAAGACCCAGACCGAGGTCATGCTGACGCTCTCGGAGATCATAGAGAGCAGAGGCAACGAGACGGCAAGACATGTGACCCGAGTCTCGGAGTATGTTCGCCTGATGGCCAAGGCGGTCGGCATGTCCGATTCCGCAGTTGAATTGCTCGCAAACGCATCGACCATGCACGATATCGGAAAGATCGGAATTTCGGACGATATCCTGCTGGATCGAGGCCTCCTCGACGAGGCCGAACGCGCGACACTGCAATCGCATCCTCTGATCGGTTACCACATTCTGGCTCGATCGGATCAACCGCTCATACGGTTGGCCTCCCGCATAGCGCTCGAACACCATGAGCGCTGGAATGGTTCGGGTTATCCCGAGGGCAAGCGCGGAGACGCCATAAGCCTGGAGGCTCGAATCGTCGGCATCTGTGACGTCTTCGATTCGCTGATGGCCGACCGGTCATATCGCAGCGGATGGAGTCATGACAGAATTCTGGAATACTTCAAGAGCGAACGCGGCATACTCTTTGATCCGCTCTTGATAGACCTGCTGTTCAGGAATCTGGACGAATTTCTCGACATCGCTGACAGGTTCCGGGATACCAATGAACAGGATTCGGGGATTCTACAGGATATGACGCAATGAACCCCTCGTACCATTCTGCCGAATTCACAGTACTGCTACCGTATGTCGTCTCGGCTTTTCTGTCGGCATTGATAGCCATCCTGGCGACGCGGCACAAGAATGACCGCATCGTACTGTCTTTCAGTCTCGTGCTGTGGTCCGAGTTCGCATGGACAATGCTGCTGATCTGTGAGTTGCTGGCCCCCGGGCTCGAGTCCAAAGCCTTCTGGGACGGAGCGCAGTTTCCAGCGACTCTGGCAGCAGTGGCATCACTGCTTGCATTCGCCCTGAACCTGACCGGCGTGATCAGGGGACCGGCAGACAGACGTGTGCTCTGGCTCTATATTCCAGCGGCGATCTCCGCCGTGGTGGCGCTCACACCGGCGGCAGCGCCTCTTCTTCGGACGAACCCGACGGTAGATTGGTCCGTGCCGTTTGGCGAACTGGCCTACGCCTATACGCCTACAGACTACGTGCTCTTTGCTTACGAGTATGGGCTTTCTGTGGTGGCGGTCATTCTGCTGGTCCGCGCTCGGGCAGCCAGCAATGGCCACAGACACCTGGGTCTGATAATCGCCGGCTTCGCGGTGCCGCTGGTACTGATCTTCCCTTCGGTGCTTGGCGCACGGCTGTTCAGCAGAAGGGATCTGTCGCCGATCTGGTTCATGCTCGGCAACATTCCGATCACCTTTGGGCTGATCCGATTCAGGCTCTTCGATATAGTGCCACTCGCACGGCGCACGGTCATCGACAGCCTTGGAGATCCCATCGTCGTGCTCGATGGCGACTCGATGATACTCGACTGCAATCGTGCGTTCTCCGAACTGCTCGGGCTTTCGGCAAGAGGGTTCCGGGGCCTGGAATTGACCGAAGCATTGCGTGCCACATCGCCTGGAATGGGAGAAGCGGTATTGGAGGCGGTCATGCGTGCGCGAGACACCACCGTTCAGAATCGGGTCGAATTTCCCACCGCGCGGGGAACGCGCGTCTATATGGTAGGAGCAAGCGCTGTTGCGGATTCGAGCCGGACTGTCGGATCCAATCTGTGTACGACTGTGGTCTTCAGAGACGTAACGGATCTGGCTGTGGTTGAACAGCAGCTGCAGGTGTGGAACGAGGAGCTCGAGGCCCGGATTCGCGCCCGAGTGCACGATCTGGAGATGGAAATTGCAAGAAGAAGATCGGCGGAACATGAGCTTCAGACGGCCAACAGGCGGATCGTGAAATCACAACACGAGATATTATTGACACTCTCCGAGCTGGTGGAGAACCGGTCACCCGAGACTGCCAACCATGTATTGCGGGTTGGTGAATATGCACGCATCCTGGCGCAAGCCAGCGGACTGTCCAGGGAAAGCGTAGAACTCATCACGGAGGCTGCTCCGCTCCACGACGTCGGCAAGATTGCCATACCGGATCGTATTCTCAACAAGCCTGGACGCTTGTCAGTTGACGAGATGTCAATCATGAAGACGCACTCCATTGTGGGCTACAGGATACTCGGTGCATCCGAGCGTTCCATCATCCGTGTGGCGGCAATCATGGCCCTTGAACATCATGAGCAATGGTCTGGACAAGGGTATCCGGTGGGCAAGTCCAAGGATCATATTTCGCTCCCTGGCCGCATTGTCTGCATCTGCGACGTCTTCGATGCGCTCGCCACGGCGCGGCCCTATAAAGAAGCCTGGGAGATCGATCGGATAATTGACTTTGTCCATGACGAGTCCGGGCACATGTTCGACCCTGACCTGGTCGAGCTCTTCATGGCCAATCAGGATCGCTTCCGGGAAGTAGCACTTCGTTATCCAGACACCAAGCACACCGAGCCGGCTGCCACGGCCTGATTCTACAGAGACTTTATGGAAAGGAAGCATGATGAAATCGAAGGACAGAGAACCCAGCGCGACGGAGACAGGTGCCCTGGAGTTGCGAACGAAACGGCCCCTGCTGCTTTCGTTCATCGTGCTGCTCATGGCATTGCTGGCGATCATGGTTGCCAGACCAATCATTTCAGGGAATTTCAGTGACGTCACCATTCCCGCTGGTGCAGCGCTGCTGGTATTTCAGGGCGTGGCGCTTCTGCTGGGCCTGAAGGGCGCGTATGACACCGCCTCCTTGATATCGACAGGGTCACTGAACCTGCTCATAGCAGCCGCGTTCATAGCTCAAGGTTACTCGCGGCAATTCATTCTCGATCAAGCGGCGATGTTCCTGATCTTCGGGTTGCTGGCAGCAGCGCTGTTCATCAGGAAGAAGAGTCTTGTGTACGCATTCAGCGCCTATGTGGTCGTGGCATTCGGATTGACGGTAACCAGGATCGCACTGAGCGCTACCATACCGGAAGGGCACAAGAGCCTGGTCTCTCAGGTCATGATCCCGGCGATATGTCTGACGCTCTCAATCGCCGTCACCCTCTTCATCAGGAAGATTTTCGACTCGATGATGCAGGAGGTTCAGCATCAGCTCGATGCCATGCAGCAGCGGGCGGAAAAGGCGAAATCACTCATGGAGAGTTCGAGGGTCTACCTGTTGCAGGTCCAGAATTTCGGCAAGGACGCTCTGAACACGCTCGGTGCCAGCAAGACCATAGAGGCTACCTCGGTAGCCATGATGGATGAAGTCAGATCGGTGGAATCGCAGACGCTGGAATCAAAGGCCGCGCTCGACGAGATCCTCGCGAGCATCAGCGATCTGACCGACCAGGCTGAGAGTCAATCCGCCCATGTCGCCGAGACGGTCGCCTCGATAGAACAGATGAACGCGAATGTCCAGAACATCACTTCGATTTCAGAGAAGAAGCGCAACACGGCCCTCAATCTTCTGGAACAAGCCAAGGATGGCGAACAGTCCATGGACAAGGCAATCAGCGCCTTTGACAATCTCAGCAAGTATGTCGATGCCATCCTTGAGACAACAAGCGTCATACAGGGCATTGCTGAACAGACCAATCTGCTGGCCATGAATGCCGCGATAGAGGCGGCTCATGCGGGTGACGCAGGTCGGGGCTTCTCAGTCGTGGCGGACGAGATTCGCAAGCTATCGGAGACCAGTTCAGACAACGCGCGAGGTATCTCGGCCAATCTGACGCGACTGGTTCAGGACATCGGCAGTACAGGCGACGTGATCAAGGCATCGGGTGTTGCCTTCAAGCTGATAGAAACAGAGATCGGCGGAGTCGTGCAGGCTCTCGAAGAGATCAGCAATGGCATGAAGGAAACCTCGATCGGCGCTGACCAGATCATGGAGTCGTCGATAGTGCTGAACGACGTCACGTTCTCGGTCAATGACAAGGTCAAACAGGTGCGATCGAGTCACGGAAAAGCGGTTGGTCAGATGGCATCCATCACCGCAACCATGAACGGTCTGAGCGCCCAGATGGCTTCAATCATTGAAGGCACAAAAGGAATCCGCAGTTCAATGGAGGACATCAATGAGCGAAGCGCCGGCATGGTGCGGCAATCGGAATCGATGAACGAAGAGCTTCACCATCTGTAGAACAGGCAGCCTCGCGACTTCTCCGTGCCCCCTTGAGCAAGAGACCGGTTCGGACTAGGCTCTTGGCATGTTCCATCCCGAGGAAATCATCTTTGCGCCTACCGGGCGATGCAACCTTCACTGTGCGCACTGCCGTGTCAGCCGTGGCCCGGACGAGCTATCCGCCGCCGAGGCGATTCACTTTCTGGACGCGTGCGCGGAAGGTGGCATCGAGCGCATCGGATTCTCTGGCGGAGAACCCTTTCTCCGGCCGGATTTCCTGATCGATGTCTCCACGGCAGCGGTCGAGCGGAGCCTGTTCTTTGACCGCCTGATGACCAATGGTGACTGGTGGGCCGACGAGACCGACCTTCGGTCCGGCCTCGCGGCGCTGTACGCCGCGGGCTTCGATGGCATCATCGGCGTCAGCTACGACTCCTACCACGGGCAGTCGCCGGAACGGATGGCCACATTCCTGCGGGCAGTCTTCGATACCTGGGGGCGCAAGGACGCGGTGGAAGTATTGTCTGTCCGATCGGACGATGAGCGGGACTATCTGCGCGACTTGCGCGCGCTGGCGCAATCGCTCGGCGGTCGGGTGGAATATTCGGAAGAGAACAGCGCCGAGCCTGAGCGAATATGCGATGACGCCTGGTCCGAGCGCGATGAATCGTCACCCGATGACGGTTCAGGACTGATCATACAGATCATTCGCTCTCCGCGTTCACGATCCGCGGAAGAAGGCGCCTGGACAGCGGATGCCTGGTTCATCGATGACTTCTGTGCCGGTCCGGGGAATGTATTCTATGTCCACCCAGACGGCTCGGTCGCCGTCTGTTGCGGATTCGCCAACGAGAACCCGGACCTCATCATAGGCAGTGTCACCGATTCGTACGCAACGCTGATGCATGCCGCAGGGGCCAGTCCAAAGGTGTGTGACTGCTACGAGACCGGGCTCGCGAACATCAGGAAGCGGCTCGAGGCGAAGGGCGTGCGCTTCCCCGGCAAGACCGACGACATCTGCTTCTTCTGCGACTACATCTTCAGGAACTGAAGAAACGATTCGATCAGCGCCGGATCGAACATGATACCGGCCTGGTCCAGCATGAAGGCCTCGGCCTCCGCGAGCTGGAAACCGGCACGGTACGGCCTATCGTCGCGTATCGCATCCCAGACATCGGCTATCGCGATGATTCTGGCGGCGAGCGGTATTTCTTCCGCGGCCAGCTTGTCAGGATAGCCGTTGCCATCCCAGCGTTCATGATGATACAGTACCGCCGGTACGACGCGCTCGAACGAGCGTATGTCCCGGAGCATGGCCGCGCCTATTGTCGGATGTTGCTTGATCTGCGCGTACTCAAGGGCGGTCAGCGGTCCGGGCTTGTCGAGTATGGCTTCGCCAATGCCAATCTTGCCAACATCATGGAGCGTCGCCGATATGCGCAACAGGCGCACATCGTCAGTTGACAGCCCGATGTGCGTGCCAAGCCGCACCGCCACATCGGAGACGCGCTCCGAATGTCCGGCCGTCCATCGTGACTTGGCCTCGACCGCGCGGGTCAAAGAACTGATCACGCCGAAGAAGTTGTTCTCGCTCGTCTCGTGTTCCAGGATGCTTCGCAGCGCGACGGCCGCCTGATCCGCGAGCATCGCGAAGGTCCTCCGCTCGTCATCCGGCAGCGGCGCATTCCGGTCCACGACGGATATCAGCGAGCCAAGATAACGGCCATCGACACTGAGCGGCGCCGCCACCATGAGGCCACGGTCAGAGCCCATCACATCGAGCGCTATCACCGCGACGCCGGGGCTGGCATCGGCCAGCGGCGATTCGTAATAGGATGCCAGCCGACCGTCGAAGCCGGGTTCAAGCAAGGTGTCTGACACGAAGGGTACGCGCTCTATGCGGCTGTTCCAGTCGAAGCCGGCATGGTTCACGGTATCGGTCAGAGCGGCTATGTTCCAGCCATGTTCCGTCTCGTCCCGAAGCGCGATCGCGACGGCGGTCGAGTGCATGCTCGTGTCGATGATCGAGGCGACGCGCGCCAGAAGCTCGCCACGGGACGTCGTGACGAGAACCGCCTTGTCGATCCGGTTCATCGCCTCCATGGTTGCCAGTCTGGACTCGGTCTCCTGCCGCCGCCGTTCAATTTCCTCCGCCATCGCCGCGAGGGTTCTGCCGAGCACACCGATCTCATCACGCCTGGTATTATTGAAGGCAGCCGAACGGTCTCCGCGGCGATACTGATCGGCAGCCGCGGCAAGTCCCGTGATGGGCTTGCTGAATCGCCTGGCAAAGAACCGGCCCAGGATCAGTGACAGCGCGGCGAGGATTCCCGCGAACATCGCGGTCTCGGTACTGTACTCTGAAAGGAGTTCCGGCAGATTGGTGCTGTCAGCGTCGGCGCCCAGTACCCATACGGTACCGTCCGTGCCAGTCGGCAGCCCCATGTACGCATGCACGATCGGAGCGCCGGACCGTCCGTTCGCGCCAAAGGCGATGTGACGAGTCACCGCATGGTCCAGCCTCGGCACCACATTCTCTGTGGCCGGTCGTGATTCCGCCGCGCCGCGAGCGTCATGATCGAACATCAGCCACCGGCCATTGGCTGCCTTTCCGAACAGCTCGATGTGGCTGACCCCGGTGGTGGTCTTGAGAAACGGCAGGCTGCGTTCGAGTACCGCGAGCCTTCCGTCATCGCCATCGGAGAGTGCTGCCAGCGTCGCTGCGTCGCGCGCCCCGAAAACCGATACGAAAGCCAGGTCGGCCATGTCCGAAGCGACATGCAGGCTGATCGAGGTCGCGGCTCTGCCGTACACCAGGAAGGCCGCCGATGACAGTATCACCCCAAACAGGAAGAAGAAGCCCGTCAGTTTCCACGCGATCGACACGCGCGCAGGTATTGGAAAAAAGCGCATATCCAGCACAATATCAATCACAGGCCTGTTCGTCGATACCGCGGGAGCAGTTGCGACATCCCGCTAGATGGCGCCGAAGCGCCGCGAGTGTATGAGCGTTCGCCCTTCAAAAGCACCCGCATCGACAAAGAGCTCGCGCAGCGATGCCGGGATGCTTGTCCTGTCGACCTCGCTCGACAGCGTCAGACGCCCCGCCTGCGCGCACTTGGCACCGAGATGGAATATGAAGTTCACCGCGTCTGAGACGATGGTGCCGGTCTTGCCTGGAACCGCGAACTCGGTCGGGCCATGATGCACGGCGCAGGTGAACGCTATCGGAAATGGCAACCCCAGCCGTTCATACCCGAATATGGGTGTATTGAGCAGGAGCTTGAGACAGGCCACGATGGCATGGCTGGCGTTGCGCGGTACCGACGGTATCAGATATACGGCGGTCGTGTCCGTCTCCATCCAGAGCAATGGGTCCGCCTCCGCCAGTACCTGCTGGATCTGCGCGCGGAGTCTGTCCCTGAAGGCGATGTAGCCCGCTTCACCCAGTCGCGTCTTCAGGTTCATCTGGGCGGAGGCCGCGATGAACAGGAAATAGAATGGATAGACGACGCCTGGTCTGACGCTCTTCCAGCCGCCAAAGGCAGAGGCGACGGCGCCGCCGCCTGTAACCGCTGCGTCGGGCGCGCACAGGGGCGCGCCGGATGGCCGCAGGCTCTCGCATTCCAGCCGGGATTGCGCATAGGTCCGCACGTCGCGGGCCCTTGCCTTGTCTACCCCATGCTTGAATACCATGGGCCCCAGATAATCGCAGGCTCCCAGAAAGAAAACCGATGCCGGGTCATCGATCTGCCCCGATGGATCCGCGACGCCCCAGGCCGTTTGACCGCAGCGGCGCCTGAAGGCGAGGATGCTCTTGCGCCGCTCCGCGGCATCGAGGTTCGTGATATCAATATAGCTAATATCGCCTGCGATCGGCTTGTGATTCTTCACCTCGCTCATGTCGCGGCCGACAACGGCCCCATGAGCCGCATCGAAACCGGGAGGTCTTCGATTATCCGGGGAAAACCAGAATGTACTCACGCCTTCTCCAGGTTCACGGAATAGTACCTGATCTTGTCGCCGCCGGTCTGACGCTCCGGATCGAATCGCTCCTGAATGACACGATCGATGGACAGGAAGAGATTGGCGGACGCGCTCATCGTGTTCGTCGGCGTCGAACGGGCTTCGATCTGGGTCACCTCACGGAGCGTCTCGTTCTTCAGAAGCTCCATGGGCTGATCGCGGTAGATGATGGGGCCGGCATGAGCCGCTATCCTGACCCGCAATGGTTCCGTCAGGGGGTTGTCAAGCCTGTTATAGAAAAACAACTCGTTGAGTATTTCCATGCCGGCAAGGATGGCCGATCGCTCCTTCTGGCCGAACACGAAGGCGGCAAGCGCCCCATCGCCTTCCCACAGCCATAGTCGCCCATATCGGGCGTGCACCGATCGATGCACGATGGCGCGAAGATCGGCATATGCCCGCTCGATATGTTCGCTCAAGTTGCGCTTGACCAGCGCCGAATTCTCGACCACATCGAGGCGAAGCACCGCCGCCTGCCGTTCGTCTCCGTCGCGCAACCGCCCCCAGTCCGGGCTGGTCCGTTCATTGGAATTCTCGAAAAACTGTCTGGTTGCCCGGTCGAACAGGAAGCCGTCCAGCGAGAGCGTCTTGACAATCTGGCTCAGGCCCTTGATCGGATATGGCCTGCCCATGTAGCCATCGGCATCGATTCTTACCAGGGTCTCTATGAAGTCGATGAAACGGCCATCGTCGATGATGTCCTGCACAATGCGTGTCGCGGCCATCTGGTTGGTTATCGGATAGTTTTCGGGTATGCCGGACCTGGCATGCAGGTCATATTCCGGATCGAGCAGCCTGACGAAGCGGACCATCATTTCCGCCGATATGGACTCATAGAGTGTCCTGCGGCAGAGGCTTACTGTGGAGCTCTTGACTTTCATAGCTGTCCCGCCAACGTATCGTGCTACAGGAAGTATAGCACGACAATCGCTTCGGTGCCAAATCTGCGTTACAGGCTATAGCCAGCTATCGCGTCACGGTACCAATAGAAGCTGTCCTTCGGTCGTCGCTCGAGCGAGTGCGGTCCAACAGCTACCAGCCCGAAGGTCTTGTCATAGCCATGGGACCACTCGAAATTGTCGAGCAGGCTCCACGCGAAGTACCCGCGCAGCGGTACGCCGTCGCGCAGGGCATCCCTGCAGGCGACAAGGTGGCCCCTATGGTACTCGATCCGCTCCCGGTCATGGACGCAGCCCCGGCCGTCGGCGGTGTCATGGAAGGCGGCTCCGTTTTCCGTGACATACAGCGTTGCGACCGGCCAGGCGGCATGTATGAAGTTGAGCACCCGCCTGAGGCCGCCAGGCACAATATCCCAGCCCATTTCTGTCTTCGGCAGCGCAGTCGGGACGAAGCGATAGCCGTCTGGATGCTCTGTGCTCGGGGCAGCGGCGGCCACCGCGTCCTCATTGTAGTAATTGACCCCGATGAAATTGACCGGTGCCGCTATCAGCTCCATGTCGCCTGCCAGGGCCGGCATCGCGGCTCCTCGAGCCGCAAGATACGATGCGGGATAGCCGCGGCCGAAGACAGGGTCGAGCCAGAGTCCGGTCCGCTCCAGCGAGGCGCGTGCCGCGGCGTCATGATCGGCCCGCCGCCGCGTGGCCGGCCGCGGTGTCGCCGGGTTGATGACCAGACCAATCTCGCCCGGAACATTCTCGCGCCTGAACGCCTCGACGGCATGGCCATGAGCGAGCAGCAGATGGTGCGTCGCCTTCAGCGCGGCGTCCCTGTCCCGAAGGCCTGGCGCATGCTCGCCGTACTCGTACCCAAGGAATGCCGAGCACCATGGCTCATTCAGCGTCACCCAGTGGCTGACCCTGTCTCCAAGGGCACGGTACATGATGGCCGCATATTCGCCGAACCGCAGCGCCGTTTCCCGGTTCGTCCAGCCGCCAGCCTGACCCAAGCCCAGCGGCAGATCCCAATGGTACAGCGTCAGCCATGGCTCGATGCCCACGGCGAGCAACCCGTCAACCAGTCGCGAATAGTGGTCGAGCCCGGCGCGATTCGGAGCGCCGCGACCGTCCGGCTGGATGCGCGGCCATGCCGTCGAGAATCGGTACGCATCGACCCCCAGATCGGCCATCAGCGCGATGTCCAGTGGCCAGCGCCGGTATGAGTCGCATGCGACATCGCCGTTCTGTCCCTTGCTTACCCGACCGGGCTCTCGGCAGAAGGCATCCCAGATGGACAGGCCACGCCCATCCACATCAGAAGCGCCCTCGATCTGGTAGCTCGAGGTCGCGCAACCCCACAGGAAATCATCGGGAAATCCATCACTTCTCGCACTCGACACGGTTGACGCGTTTGACATGGTATCAGAGCTCCTTATCCCTTGACGGCGCCGGCGGCGACTCCTCTGGTTATCTGTTTTCTGAATATTACATAAAATAGTAACATCGGAACCATGCCGATGGTGAGCGCGGCAAACTGCTTTCCATAGTCGGTAGACAGCGATCCGGAGAACTTGTAGATGCCGAGCGGCAGCGATTTGAGCTCGGTTCTGGATACCAGGATGTTGATGAGCGCAAACTCGTTCCAGATGCTCGTGATGTTCAGTATGGACAGCGTCACGGCGACCGGTATGGACATGGGAACGACGATGCTGGCAAAGATCTTGAAGAATCCGGCGCCGTCGATACGCGCCGATTCAATCAGCGCGTTCGGAATCGACTTGATGTACTCGGTAGCCAGGTACACACCCAGCGGCAAACCGGCGCCGATATACACAAGCAATACCGCCGCGCGGGTATTGTAGATGCCCAGCAGATTGACCTCGAGAAAGAGAGGAATCATCAGCGTTTGCGTCGTCACAAGCAGACCGATGATGAAGCCATTGTAGATTGGCATTGTAGCGCGGGAACGAATCTTCGCAAACGCAAATCCCGCCAGGAGCGACACGAAGACAATGCCGATCGTGGCACCTGCGGTATACAGAATGGAGTTGGGAAAGAGCAATCCGAAATCACCCATCTTCCACGCCTCGGCATAGTTGGACATGGTCGGGGCGGCAGGCAGCGACAGCTGGCTCATCTGGAATTCCGTGGTGGACTTGAAGGAATTCATCAGCAGCCAGAAGATCGGGTAGAGGGTCATGATCGTAAACACGATCATCATCGTGTACGCCGCGGCCTTGGCCACGATGGCCGTGAATCGACCCATGGCGGTAGTCGTGTGCTCTTCGTTCATGACCTATTCTTCCTTCCCGCCAAAGCGCTTCTCCAGAGCCTTGGTAGCACCTATCAAGGCGAAACTGACCAGCACCATTATCAGCGAAATGGCATTGGCGAGCGGAAGGTTTGGCCTTCCCAGAAACGCGTTGTTGTACATGTAGATGGACAGTATCTCGGTGACCCGCGAAGGCCCTCCGCCCGTCATCGCGAAGATCAGCGCAAAGCTGGAAAGCGATCCGGATATTGCCAGGATGGCAGAATTGACTATCGTGCCGGACAGGGCAGGAACGATGATGAAGCGCATCACCTGCCATTCGGTCGCTCCGTCGATTCGTGCGGCCTCGATGATCTGCGTATCGATCTTCTGCATGTTTGCCAGGAAGAGGATCAGGTACATGCCGGTATACATCCAGAGAATGACGAAGAGGACGGGCAGCATGGCGATATCCGGCTTGCTCAGGAATTCAGGGCTCCATTGCTGCACGAACAGATTGCACAGATCATTGATCAGCACCGCATGCGGGCTGCCCTGATATGAGAGGATCAGTTCCTTCAGTTCCGGTACTGGATCGGTAAACCACTGGGACGCAGCCGGCCCAGCCAGATCCAATATTCTGCGAACCAGATCATCGGTTATATTGAATCCGCCCGCGCCTGCGAACACTGTCTCCAGCTTTGACTGGAATCCTGCCCGGGCGATCGTATTCATGAATTCGGCTATTGGTCCGTTCGGCGAGAAGATGGTCTGCCAGAGCAGGCCGACGACAATCACCGACAGGATATTGGGAATATAGAGCACACCCTGCCAGAAGCCGGGCCATTTGACCAGCTTCCGATAGATGATGTAGGCAAAAATGAAGCCAAGCGGCAGCTGGCCAAAGACGGAGATCAGGACTATGTAGACATTGTTCTTGAGAGCATTCCAGAAGAGCGGATCGGAGAAGACCTGGACATACGACCTGAGGCCCGCGAACCCCCAGGCGTCTCCGCCGAACATCTTGCCACCATCATAATTGGAGAGCGACAGCACGACAGACAGAATTATCGGGAAGGCCATGACCAGGACATAGATCAGAAAAGCTGGAAGAACCATCGCCCAGTACGCGCGACCTTCCTCGACACTACGGTGTTTTCGCTGCAACATGCATCCCTCGCCGGCGCTGGTTTTCTGCTCGGCGGGCGGACAGCGCATTCACGCTGTCCGCCC
>MTLE01001537.1_pt2 | contig 21490 bp, 21 predicted proteins | sample 1982461 | NCBI WGS metagenome assembly MTLE01 (sample SAMN05712605, study PRJNA340218) | biofilm metagenome | isolation source: sample SPL anode biofilm adapted to -200 mV | place: USA | collected 2012-02-03
CCCGCCATATCTTATCTACGTCAATCTTTTTAAAGGAGTAAACTGAATTCCTTCCCCCCATTACGGTAATATAGGAGTATATCCCCTGATAAGTATAAAAACCGGCGTCGGGTTGCACCCCGCTTGCATAGCGTTGCTTTGTATATATAAACAGCAATTTATCAAACATATTATATGGCGCGCGAGGGGAATCGCTTATCAAAACGCCGTCGCTAGAGGTTGAAAGCACGGAAAGGAAATAAGAGAAATTTCCATTATCATAAATACACCCTTTCTCAGGCTCGGCGTCAGCGTTTGTAAGCATAAAACCCGCAATGCTCCCAATGCAAAGCGTAAATCCTCCCGTTCTGGCTTTAAAAATAGCTTCTTCTTTATGATAAAAATGCTGATCAAGTATGTATTCCATTTTCATAAAGCGATCGCCTTCAGCAGAAGGATTTTTAACCTTTAGAGGCACATTTTTGTTGCTTTTCTGAAAATGTTCTTCATACAATTGGCGAAATTCTGCGAAAACATCCTTTTTATTATCAATCCCTAAAGCAATTGAACATCCGGCAGGACAAAGTTCCTTTTGTTTCTTGTCATAATAATTTCTTTCCGCACCCTCAATTCTATCCTTATTTCCCACTACCTTGCCATAAACGCGGCCGCAGGCGCGAAGTTCCTCCGCTTTTTTAAACGCCTTTTCTCTATTTTTTGTTTTATCTAGTTTAAAGTAGTTCAAAATGGCGTCAATATCAGGGTTATCGGTATCAATATTTTTCTTAATATCCGCGCAGACGGTTGGAAGTTCCCCTATATACCCTTTTATCTCCGCGTCTAAATCCGAAATACCCTCCATATAACTTTCTGGATTATTACAAGGACATTTGCCCAAAAGCCTGCTGTTAACGCCCGCGCAGCCGCAGAGCGCGGCTAAAAACAATATCACTATATGTTTTTTCATCATCTACCTCACTTTAACAAGTCAAATCTATTAAAATGATTCTCCCAAGATAAAACGTCAGCGCCGTTTCCTATTCTTAAAAAATAATCAGAAGTTAGTCCTTTCTCTTTTGCTTTCTTTGAAGACTCTTTAATATATTTCACAACGTCCTCTCCCTTTACTATAAAAATAGAGTGATTTTCATCTGTCTTTTTAGGGAACCATACAAAAGCATAAAATAAGTTAGTGCAATCTCTATCAAGAATCTTATTTCCTACAATCCAAGCGTAGTGTTCTCCCCAAGCACTTTTGCGTTTTTCGCCATATGGATTAGCTCTTGAAGAAGATGTTTTAACTTCTATCCTAAAGGTTTTGCTATCCTTGCTGGCGAATATATCAAAAGATTTTGTGTTCCCAAAAGTAAAAGAAACGTCGTAGTCGTTACGAAACAGTCTGGACATCACCGCGAATTCACCCGCTAATCCGCTTTTGTTTTGACTTAGCTTATCTCCCATAATATCTCCTATTTGGCCGTATGAACAGCATTGGTTGCCGTGTTGGCTTTACTCTCTTCAGCTACGTTATTAAAACAACCTATAATAGCGCAAAACAATATAAATAAAAGTATCCATAAAAGACAGCCCGAGCCGCCTTTTTTCTTATCCGAAGCATTAATGACATAACCGCATTTTATACAGTGATTAGCTTTATTTGATATTTTTGCGCCGCATTCTGGGCAATTAATTAAAGACATTCTTTATCCTCCTTTAAGTTCATTCTCACTTCATTTACGCTTACATAAAGCGGTAAGTCAACTCTTAAATATTAATATTTGATTGCGACAACCTATTGTCGTCAAAGTAAGGTAGGATAAATCAACCAATAAAAAAGGCGGACTATCACCTGAGATGACGCGAATCTCCTCAAAATGAAAGCCGCCCGCCCTTCTCCAAAGGAGAGGGGCAAATTTATTGGCAACTTCATTTTTGGTTCGCGTCAGTTTAGCTGTTACGCCAAACAGAGTTATACCTTCCGTATAACGCCAAAAACCAAGCTCAAATTGTAAACTTCAACTTCTTTTATATTTTACACTATTTGAGCTTTTTAAAAGCGACATAATTTTGTCGGTCTTATTTGTTATTATGTAGGTATGAAAACAGAACACGATTTAAAACGCTTAACAAGAATAGTCAGACTGCTTAATATACTTTCGGAGGGAGAGCTTATAATCACCGAAACCGCGCGTGATTTGGGCGTTTGTGTAAGAACCATACAAAGAGATATAAGAACCATTGAAGACGCCGGCTTTCCTATCTATAACGAAAAACCAGGCCGCCTTCGCTTTGCGGAGGGCTTTTCCATAAAAAAAATGAAGCTGAGTAACGAGGAAGCCTCAATGTTGGTTTTAATGGCGGATATTATCAAACCGCTTGGATCGCGTTTTGATAATTCCTTTCAAAATATAAAAAACAAGCTCTTTAACTCCGAAGAAGAGTCCCCCTTTTACGTAAAAATGCCTAAAGGCCTTAAATATGAAGCAAATGCGATAACAACCGTATTGGAAAAGGGCATAGAAACTAAAACTTGGATAAAAATGACCTTGGCACATGATCCTGCTAAAAAACTGCTTTATCTATTGCGCCCTTTGAAGTTACTACACTACGAAGGCTTTTGGTATCTTTTAGGAATCAATGTCCATGACCAGATGAGAAAGTTCCGCCTGGAAAGAATTCTAGACGCGGAAAATACCGCTAAAACATTCAACGTAGCTAAAAACATTAAAAAAATATTGGATCAAAGCACAAATGTATGGTTTAACGAAGAAAGAACAAAAAAGATAGTTTTAAAAGTCTCTGCTGATATAGCCCCATATTTCAAAACCAAGCAAATTTTCCCGTTGCAAAAAATAATTAAAACAGATAAAAGCGGCGCATTAACTATAGAAAGTATGGTTTCCCAAAATATTGAGGCTGTAAGGATAATTCAACAATGGCTGCCAGGGATAACGGTCGTAAGCCCAAAAGACCTCAAAGAAGATATGAAAAAGTTATTACAGGAGGCCTTATGCAGAATATAGGCGAGGAAATAGCCGGGGAATATTTACGCGTAAAAAGAGGTTGCGACTTTATACAATACAATATCCACACCGAAGAAACCCAGGGAGAAATAGACGTTATAGGTATCAACCTTAAAACCAAACCACATACTGTTTATATTTGCGAGGTAGCAACGCATACCAACAATCTACAATATGTAAAAAATAGAAGACCGGATACAGAAAATAGGCTAAAAACAAAATTTAAAAAAGATATAGCTTATGCTAATAAACACTTTGAAGGCTATAATAAAGTTTTTATGTTCTGGAGCCCAATTATTAGAACAAGCGGTCCCAATGCAAAGTACTGCGCGCAACGCGCTGTTGATAAGTTTAAGGCCGAATTAGAAAAAATCGCGCAGATAGAAATAATATCAAATCAAAAATATCTTGATTGTATTAAAGAATTAAAGGAATATGCGGCAACTAAATCTTCCGATCTTAGCAACTCTGCCGTTTTAAGATTTTTGCAAATAGAAGCCTTCTTGGAAAGCCATGTCGCAAAACTAGAAAAACAAAAAAATAGAGAAATTAAGCAATAAAAATTACATATTTGCGTGCTATTTTATATTTTAGCTTCTCTAATACTAAAAGTAATACTTTCCGGGTTAAAATCCAAGAGTATATTCTGGTTATCTCCATAGTTATTTTTGCAGATGGATAAGCAATATTTCTCTGTCAAAGAACTCTTTGAGTTATTAGTATTGTATAAATATCCCATAATATCAGCATGAGGATCCAAATTGCCATACCTGCGAAAATCCTCTTTATAAGGCCTTTCGTTATTATTACCGCCAAACGGAAGCTTACAGAAAAGTATAATTGGGATATTCTGCTTTGCCGCAATTTGTTTAAGTTTAAACGCAACCTCTTCAAACCCTTTCAGGTTCTTACTATGACGCAAAAGCTCCATAGAATCAATAATTATCAACTTTAAACCAGACAGAGTTATAATCCTCTCGTTAATCTCTTCAGGGGATATCCGTGGGGAATTATCTAAGTAAAAAGGCGCTTTTTCTATTGTTTTTATAGCAGATTTAATGCAATCTTTGTGCTTTTCATTGTGGTAATCAACCAGCGGCCCTTTACCAACAAGGCTTATAAGCCCATTTATTACTTCCTCATACCCATTTTGCAAAGAAAAGAATGCTATAGACTTGTTCCTCGCCACACAATGTTCTTCTATTATATTAAGGGCAAAATTCGTAATTTCATGACTGTCCCGTACCCCAATAATAGACAAGCTACCCTGCGGCATGTATATTGCATTAAAAAGCCTTAACGTCTCCCCCTTTTCCCAATTATCCTCAGAATAATACCCTTTTATATACTCTTTAGTAAATTCTCTTATATGGCATAGGTTTTTCTGTGGATTCATTTTTCCCTCCCGTAAGCTTACAGATATATTGTAACGCCTCGTCGCGACATCTGTCTGTCGCCAAAGCCTTACCTATTACCGCTTACATAGAGGTAAAAATCAAATAAAAGTTTGTAAAAAGTATAGATAGAAAGGTTTAAACTTCCTGAATATCCCATTTATTCTCTTGGGATAACGTAGCCTTCGTTTCTGGGGATAATAAATCTGCATTACAGGCCACACAAAGAAGATATCTCGGCCTGCTCATCGCTACATATAAAGGGTTTCTTTTCTTTTCAACTTCGGTCTTATTGACACGAGGTCTTCCCTCTCCATCTAAAAAATAAGAAATGTCTTGAGTATAATAATCTGTTTCTAAAACAAGAGTAGCATCATGAGTTTGTCCTTTTACTCCGTGGATAGTATCAATGTCTATTTTAAAAGACTCTATTTGTTTAGTATCAACAGATACTTTATTAGTTCCTCTGTTACAGTTCTCTTTAAAAACATTCGCATAAGAAGAATCCGTAAAATTAAAATTTGGATTAGCCATACGTATAATGGCTTTGAACAATCTCTCTCTACTGCCATCATAACGTTTCTTTCTGCTTTCATTAGGCAGCTTCAAGAACATCTGCAATAAAGTATTGAATCTATAAAACTTATCTTCCTTTTTTAGGTTTTCCTTAAAGCTACTAACTGAAAGTTTTTTATCATTAATAATGTTCAAAGACTTAAGGGAGTGCAAGACAAATCTGGTTGAAATATTAAAATATTCTTTTGTTGTTACATTATTATTTTTAAGCTCCATAGCAGCTATACGAATGCTCTTAATATCACCTACATTATTTCTCTTTTTCTTATATTCTGGAATATAGGAAGAAATAGAAATCCTTTCTTCCTTTGTTTTACCCCTACCGCCAACTATCTTAACAAGAACATCTTTTTTCTCCCCAAAAGAAGTACCCGTTAATATGTCGTAGAATTTCTTTTCCACCTTGGACTCTTCCCCTGTTTTGAACAGAAGAAGCTTCGGCATAATATCGTTTCTATTATTAGCTGCATTTATAGATAATTTATTGGTCTGAAAAAGTTCTAAAACAGCTGCTATTTTTGAGTTAAATCTATAGGTAATGTCCAAATATGTATCTGATTTCCTAGAAAATATGTCTGTGTAGTTTTTTTCAAAGGAGAATATTTCTTGGTTCGGATCTCCTAACCTTTGATACGTTGCATTGTTTGCAAATAACTTTTCAAGAATTGTTCCTTGGCAAAAAGAAGTGTCTTGGGCTTCATCCAAGAAAACCATTGGGAATCTTGACTGTAAGACTTCTTTTATTGAAGGATTTTTATGTAAACATTCTTGGGCAAGAGCAAACATATCTTGATATAACAAACTACCGTTTTTAATATATTGTTCTTTACAAAACAGAAAGAAGGCAATAGGATTATTATAAGTTTTCCCGGTTGCTGTTTTCAATTTAGAAATATTCCCAATTCCAAGTTGGAATTGCGGAGAGAGCCCACACTTGTTTTCGGTACTATTCCACACTAAATACCACTTTTCATCTGCGTCAAAAAATACACTTTTAAAAGTTTTATATCCCCCTTTAAACTGGACATACTTAGTGCAAGGAACTCGGCAAGATCCAGATATACTATTAACCTCAAAATCTTTGATTATAGATCTTAAATATGGCAAGGCTAGGAACTTATCCACAAACTCTTGTATTGTACCAACAAAATGAGGATATATATCTGATGAGAACCCTGGAAAAATAACCGATAATTTTTTTATAATTTCATCTTTTGCCGCATTAGTATGAGAAATTATACAGATACCTGAATAGTTTGACTTCCATTTTTTAAGCAAAATTGCCAACTTTAAAGCCAAGATAGTAGTTTTGCCGCTTCCCGGCACAGCACAAAAATCTTTTGTTTCTAAATTCTTCAATATGTTCCAATAATCAGAACCCTGCTCAATAGTTATTCTATCCTCGACTTTAGCGTTATACTCTTCCAGGATAGAAACAATATCTTGATCTTCTATAATAGGTAAACTCATATTTTACTCTACTTTAGATTTAATATGATTTATGCTGTCTAACAAATATTGTGGAACTTGGATACCTTGTTTTATCAATTTAGATAATTGAAAAGAAACTTCAGATTTACTCCTATCTTCATCAATCCTTTTGTATATGTCATCATCATTAAAGGTATTCATTTCAGAACGTTTCCCTTCCCGGTTACATTCTTTATACGTCAAAGTAATTGCTTCTAGAATTAGACCCTTATTAGCTGAAATGAAAGATTTTTCCAAATTATATTTCTCTGATACAAAAACTCTATGACAATCCGGCGCGGAACTCTCAATATGCTCTTTTAATTTAGCTATATTCTCATCGTTGTCTTTATCTCTATCTCTTATACAAGATATTGGTATAGGAATTCGCTCATTCAATTTGGAATCTTTAAAAATCTTGGCAAAACGAACAAAAGATTTACCAGATACGTTAATGATAGAGACCCCATGTTCCTCCAGTAAAAACTGAGAGATTTCTTTAGATATCACAGGAAGAATTAATTGCTCTGAAATTCCTTCTACAAAAATTAAACCCCTCGCGAAGAAAAGATCTGCTTTTGTAACGTCAAGGAATTTATAAAGAAATTCATAATCTTCTTTTTCCAAGGCCGTTTCCCCTTTCCGGAGAGAAAATGCTTGATTCTTGGTACAAATAAAAATATTTTCCAACGGTATTTGGGAGGACAGATTAGGACTATGCGTGCTTATAAAGACCTGAAAAGATTTCTTCTCTGCTGCCCCCAACAAATCTTTTATGAATTTGAGAAATTTTATTTGATGTTGGGGGTGCAAATGCGCTTCAGGCTCCTCTATAATTAATGTTCTAGAGGGGTTGTTTTCTTCCCTACTTAGCAGCAATAATTCAGCAGACATAAACAAAAGATTTTGATATCCAAGACCTTGTTTCCCCTCTTTGCCGGAATCTCCTTCGAACAATAAATTAAGTTTTTTCAATAGGTTTTTGAATAAGGAATAATCCTTACCTGGGATGAATTTAAGAACTATATTTTTCTTCTCTAGCAATAATTTGTCTAAGTATTCAGATTTTATTTTTTCATCAATTTTAGAGCTTCCAGCAGAGTGAAGACTATCTATTTCGGCCTTTATATCTTTGTTATACTGTTCTACTTTGCTTATGAGATTTGCCCCTTTGGCGGGAAAATCATCCTCTTTAATATTAATATATCCTTCTAATATCTTGGCTAATCTGGAGTTTTTGCCTGAAGACAGCTCTGCCTCGGCGTCTCTTAACGGTTTTAAAAAAGTAACATTTAAAAACTCTCTAGTATCAGACTCTAAATCCGGCCCAGTAGCGTCTTTTCCCGTTTTTATCTGCCTCTTTATAAAGCCATATCTGTTCCGGCCGTTTTTTTCTTTACTGCATATCAGAGTAATAATGAGTTCTTTGTTATCATCCGTATAAGTAAGATATTCCGCAAAAGCTCCGGCCTCCTTACTGCTTAAATCAGAAAAAATAAGCTTTATTGAGAACTCTCTCTCATCTTTATGGAAATCCTCCTCTTCCACTATTATATTTTCCGTAGAATTAGTACCCAGAACATATCTTATAGAATCTAATATTGCTGTTTTACCGGAGTTATTTTCACCAACAAAAACATTTAATCCCTTGTTAAGTTTCAATGTTAATTCTTTGAACATTCTAAAATTCTTTATTTCTATATTGCTTATATACATAAACACCTCTAATTAATCGGCATTGGTACAGATGTATTAATATCGGCAAAGAACTTCTTTACGCTTGCATCTATAATAATGTCCCTAGGAGTAAGGGCCTTTTTTAAAGATAAACCATCTATGGAGCGTATCCTACTAAGTGCTACATATGTTTGCCCGGCGCTAAAAGCACCGTTTCCTATATCTATATAGGCTTTTTCCAAGGTCAATCCCTGGGCTTTATGTATTGTACAAGCCCAAGATAACTGAAGAGGGAATTGCTTAAAATATACCTCTTTATCTTCTACCTGATTGCCACGTTCATCCATTTTCATTTTGTACCATGTTTCCCGTTGGATTGTAACAGGAATGGAATAATTATCAAATTTTATTGTTATTTCCTTTACCTGCCCATTGTATAAAGAAATCTTTGTTATTATTCCGATGCTTCCGTTGGCCCATCTCCGGCTACTACTCTCATCATTTTTTAATATCATTACAACAGCACCAGCTTTAAGTTTTAATACTAATGGTGCAGGGAATTCCTTTTTTGAACTCCAGTATTTCTTTTTGTCGTCCATAATAATAGCTAAACAACTATATTCTTCCCCAGGAAGCAAATTCAATTGTTCTTTATTTATTTGTTCTGCATCTTTTTTCTTAGCACACAAAGACAGCGTATTTCTAGGTCTTTCGTCAATAAGCCTTTTATTGAAATATTCCAAAGCTGGATATACGGCAGGATATTTCCCAATTCTTAAAGAATCTAAATTGTTTATGAATTCAATATCTTTTTGCCTAAAAATCTTAGTAAAAAAAATATGATGAAAGTTTAAATCACTAAATACAGGAGAATTAAAGACAAATGATCTATTGGAGCCATACTTAGACATAAAGTATTCATCTTGCGGAAGGTCTGAATCTTCATCAACAACTGGGTCCAACTGGTATAAATCGCCTACAAATATAACTTGTTTTCCCCCAAAAGGTTTATTATTTTCAAAAATCTGTTGCAGTCGAGCATTGACGGCGTCCAATAAATCAGCCCGAATCATTGATACTTCATCTATAACAATAACCCCGACAGCAAACATACGCCGTTGTAAAGTAAATTTAAAGCTATTTTTTAGTGGCTCATGAATATTTTTAGGGTTAAGCCATAAGAGCGAATGTAAAGTTTGGCCTTTGGCATTTATAGCCGCAATACCTGTGGGAGCGGCTATTGCCATCTTTCCGTTTAAATAGACATTTTTGGCACAATAAGCCTTTAGTATTTTTATAAAGGTAGACTTGCCAGTTCCCGGTTTTCCATGTATAAAGACATTTTTTCCTTGGCTTATAAGCTTAAAAGCTTCTATGAATTCAGGAGTTATCTCTATATCATTTTCTTTTTGCTGTATGTTGGTTGGCTTTTTGATTTCGGGGACATGAGTGGATGTCTTTGAGGAGCCAAAAAGCCATATGAAGAAACCAATTCCTAACACTAAAATAATAAAACTCATCTTTCCATCCCCTTTTGAAGTTCCATTTATCAATAAAATACTAAATTTATATTATAATTAATATTGTTATTTGTATTTAGATACTCAATATTTGAGCTAATAGCAGACAAGGGGGGTAATATGTGCATATATTTAGGAAACGATAGTAGGCTAACATACAATAGCCAAGAGCATATTTTTCCAGCATCAATAGGTGGCAGGGAAATGCTAACAAAAGGCATGGTCTCTGATCAGGCAAATAATTATTTTTCTAAGTTGGAAAAAAATCTTGTTCAACTCTCTTTAGTAGGAGTACCTAGGAGCTTAAAAGGAATAGGAAGCAGAGGAAGCTCAAAGCCAGGAGACATGAATATTAGTATATTCAAAATAAATGATACTTATGCATTAGGCTTTGTTTTTGATAAGCGCCCTATATTAATACCTACATTAAGCATCAATCTTCCCAATATTAATTTTCGGACAAATAATGACGGGAACCAAAACGCTTTTTTGAACTTTTTAGACCAGGCTACAAATTTCTCTAATAAGTATGTTTTTATAGAAAACGAAGCCCTTAACAATGAAATACTTTTTGGTTGCTATAAAGAGAAATTTTTTATTGCAGCAAAAAATAAAAATATCATAGTTCCAGAAAAAATAAAAAAAGTATTAATCCACCTAAAAGAGAAAAATACAAAACCTACAAATATAAAAACGGGGCAATCTTTTCCTATTGTACATCAAGTTGCGACGGAATCAGAAGATAATGCAAAAGTATACGCCAAAATAGCTTTAAATGTAATCGCCAAACTCAAAGGGGAAGAGTTTTTAATGGACCCTCAATTTAAGCCTATTAAGGAATGGATATTAAAAGATAAGGAATTCTCAATTAATTGGCTTCCCAATAATAGCCCTTTGGAGAACGTCTTCCCCCAAGCACATCAGTGCATATTATCCAATATATCTCAAGGACTATGCGCGTATGTATCTTTATTTGGAATTTCAAGAACATTTATAATTTCCAAGATTATGGATCCTTATTTTGATGAGTCCAAAGGTTTTTTTTGTGATTATAAAAATAAAAAAGAATTTACTATGGAGGATTATTACATGCAATTGGCAAAAGCTAATAATCCCTGATATTCCCTGTTAGTACTTTTAGGGAATTTGAATTGTTTTAAAGCAGATCTTCCTCGAAGGAATTTATGAGAAAACCCGTAAAAATGTCTAAAAAAGCCGATTTTTATGGGTTTTCCCTGTAAAATTCAGGAATATCAGGGATTTCAGGGTATAAGGAGAAAAATCTGAACTTGGAAAAACCCATCTAAATGAAAAATAACAGGTTAAATTTACGTTTTGGCCTGTTTCTGCCCTGTTTCTAGGGAATTCCCCCCGCCGCTATAGTCGCCGTCTTGTAGGGCCGGCGCAGCCAAAACATTCTGCCGCAAAATATTCGCTAAATTTTGAGTGCACTAGCCATACAGAATCTGCCACAGCGTGTTATTTTGCCTGTTATTGGGACTCTAAAAACATATGTCCCCCCTATTTTCATGGTAGGCGTCCTGTATGGGGAGTGGAGTTGGAATTTACTGCCGCATTTTTTTTGTCTGCTTTTAAGCTTCTGCTTCGTTCCTCAATCGCTCAGATATTCGGGGCATAGCACCAAATTTTATTTAGGCATCTCTCACGAGATGCCTTTTTTGTATAGTTTTAAATTTTTCCCGTCGTAGATTCCCATAATTTTCCCTAGTCGCCGACATATAGGGCGTTTTAGATTTACCCCCCTCCTCTCTCTTCGTCAAATCTTAGGTATCACAAGTTTTATACAATAGATACCAGTACTTAGACTAAGGGTGGTAAAATATGTTTGACTTTGATTTAAATGATATTGAAGAAGCAAAACAACAAGTGGAGATAGATAAGCAAAAAGAAATTGACATTCAAAAAAAATGGGCTCTAGTATGCCAGGGTGGAGGGTTTAAAGGAGCGTGGGAAGCAGGTTTTTTAACTACTTTAAACACTTCAAAAAATATCGAATTTATAACACATATTGGAACTAGCATCGGTGCTATTAATTGTGCTTTGAAGATCGCATCCATACAAGATAAGAACATAATGAAAAAAATATGGGGAGAAGTGACTTGGTGGAAAACTATATCTTTATTTCGAAATCAAAAAAACTTAAGAAAGGTATTTTTAGGAAAAATTTCAAAAAAAAATATCTCTGAAGTAATCAATAAACACAATCTATTCTTAAACATTATAACAACAAGAAAAAAAGATGGAACGATGATAGAGTTTCCCTTTTTATTCAGATCAGAAAACATAAAGTCACTAACATCAAAAGATGATCATAATAAGATCATAAAATCCCTAATAGCCTCAGCATCAATCCCTTTTGTATTCCCTCCAGTATCGATAAAGGATAAACATTCTGTTCTATACTCATATGTGGATGGTGGGCTTGTCAACAATAACCCTTTAAAGCATGCACAAAATCTAGGGTTAAGAAACATACTAATACTGTCTCCTACAAACTCATTGATAAGAAATAATTCTTTTTTAAAAAAGGTAGTGCATTATTTCTCAATTTTTGCAGCCAAACTTCCATGCATTTCTTGGTTAATATTTATTGACACCCAAATGATACGTGCAATCGCCAGCATGCAAGATCTACTATACTCAAAAGAGCAACGCTTCCGCCTACTTAGTCAATATAAAGAAGTAAATGAAAAAATAATAAAAAAATCTATCCCCCAAGCATACATTTGTTTCCCCTCTAAACACTTAAAAACTGGAAACTATATTTTTACTACAAGAAACAAAGTTAAGAGAGATTTTATTGTAGGCATGAAAGACGGGAAAAACTTTCTCAGGAAATTAAAAGATGATGACATTTCTTCTTATGCTTTAGAAAAAGTTGATCTAAGCGTTCCAATAAAAACAAATATTGATAAAAAAATTGGGGAAACAATTTTTTTTATGCATGACTAATGTTTAAAACCAAATTTGCTCCTGAGCATGAAAGTCAAGATATTTATCTGCTAAATACATATAAACTTTAACTGATTATTTAATTCATAGTCTAAAAATAACATAACTGTTAACCATATACTTTTTATCAGAAGACCTTTCTTAAACATATTTTATGAGTCCTACAATAAAATATAATATAAATAGGCTATAATATGAGAAGTTGTTTAATTATACTAGGAGGCATTATGGATGAAAAGCATATATGCGCGTATGAATATAAAGTGAAAAGCAATATAAATGTAGGCTGTAAAATAATGCGAAACGAAATAAGCGCTTCTGGCGCCCAAGGCCACGCTCATGAGGACGCGCAACGAATCCGTGCTGAATATACTAAAGCTCTAAAAAAGGGATTAGAAGGATTTAGGATAGAAATTGCAAACGGGCAAGGCACGGGTATATGTTTTTTTGTTCACGACAAAGAAAAATGTCCATGTTTTAAATGTATCCCAAATGTTTTTAAATTAGATGGGAAAATAATAGATGTAGGCTCCCAAGGGGTAAAACTAAAAGTTGGAGATATAGTAGGCTATGTAAATCAAACCAAATATATAATAAATAATGTGACTTTAAGAGACGACCACATAGAATATGATGTTTCTCCTGCTAACCAAAATAATTCTTGATATTTAAAATAAAAATATATCCCGCAGGATATTGGGCCACAAATACTACACACACATGCCTCTTGCCAGCTATAAAAGTTCATACTGGTGGGGCATAAAAGGTGCAGAGGGCAAATGCCCTCTGCAAAAACGTAGTAAACGCCACCAACAGCGTTATTACAAATTCGCTTTGATTTTGGCGATAAGCGCGGCACATTCTTCTTGCGGCAAATAAACGCTGCGCGGGTTCATTTGGAAGATTCCCGGGTAGTCGGGGCCGCCTATATACTTTGGCACAAGGTGAAAGTGCAGGTGGGATAATTTATCGGAATATGCACCCATATTAATCTTTTCCGCTCCAAGGGCAAGGCTCATAGCTTTGCACACGCGGGCGACATCCTTCATAAAAGCATCTCTTTCCGCATCGGAAAGTTCAAAAAGCTCGTCTATATGCTTTTTATGGGCAACCACGCAGCGGCCTTTGTAGGTTTGCTCTTTAAACAAAAAAACTCTTGATACTTCTAAGTCGCAAATATCAATCATCAAATCTTTAAGCGTATCATTGCGTTGGCAATATAAACATTCTGCTACAGGGCTTTTATCTTTCATAATAACCTTCCGTGGTGGATTTCCGCATAGGCGGCAACTAAAAACAAATATACTTTTTATTCCGACGTTATTCAAGCCGCAGCTTTATTGTTTTTGCGGCAAGTTACTAATGTTATATAATAGTTACAAATATCCTACGGAGAAAGCCAATGAAAACAGCCATACAAGAAAGATGGGGAACCCACCCCGACGACGTTAAACATTATGATACAGCCCGCCTGCGCAAAGAATTTTTGGTAGAAACTGTGTTTGAGCAAGACGCCGTCCTTATGACTTACACACACAATGACCGCCTTATCATCGGCGGTGCGCTGCCCGTAAACGAAGATTTAAAGCTTGAAACCGTCCCCTTAATCCGCTCCGCCTACTTTTGCGAAAGGCGCGAAGCAGGCATAATCTGCATAGAAAACGAAGGCATTATTACCGTTGACGGTAAAGACTACCCTATGGCATACAAAGACGCGCTTTACGTTGGCAGAGGCGCAAAAGAAGTTATATTTAAAAGCAACAATAAAGCCGCACCCGCAAAATACTACTTTGCTTCCGCACCCGCGCAAAAGGAATATGCCACAACCAAAATTACGTCTGAAATGAGGCGCACAAGAGAACTTGGCACGCCACAAACCTCCAACCGCAGAACTTTAAACCAACTTGTCCTGCACGAAATCCTGCCCTGCTGCCAGCTGCAAATGGGTTTGACGGAACTGCACGAAGGCAGCGTATGGAACACCATGCCGCCGCATACGCATTCCAGAAGGATGGAGGCTTATTTTTATTTTAAAGTTCCAAAAGAGCAAGCCGTATGCCACTTTATGGGCGAACCGCAAGAAACCCGCCACATATTTATGGCTAACGAGCAGGCTGTAATTTCCCCCTCGTGGTCCATACACAGCGCGGCAGGCACAAGCAATTACACTTTTATCTGGGCCATGTGCGGGGAGAACCTTAACTACGACGATATGGATACATTTACGGCGGATAAACTTAAATAAGGAGTTATTAAAAAATGCAAAAACAATTTTCACTTGAAAACAAAATAGCTTTGGTAACGGGCGCAAGCCACGGCATCGGCTTGGCCATTGCCGCAGCTTTACACAAGGCGGGCGCAAAAATTATATTTAACGACAGGAGCGAAGAAAGCCTTGCCAAAGGTTTGGAAGCCTATAAAAAAGAAGGCATTGACGCCAAAGGCTACCTTTGCGATGTTACCGACGAAAAGCAGGCAACCGAACTTGCCGCCAGAATAGAAAAGGAAGTAGGCATAGTTGATATTTTGGTAAACAATGCTGGTATTATAAAAAGAATTCCCGCTTTGGAAATGTCCGCCGCGGATTTTAGGCAGGTTATTGATATTGACCTTAACGGGCCTTTTATTATGTCCAAAGCCTTTGCGCCGGGTATGATAAAAAAAGGCGGCGGTAAGATTATAAACATTTGCTCTATGATGAGCGAACTTGGCAGAGAAACCGTATCAGCCTACGCGGCCGCAAAGGGCGGGCTTAAAATGCTTACCAAAAACTTAGCTTGCGAATGGGCCGCCCATAACATACAAGTAAACGGCCTTGGCCCCGGTTATATAGCCACGGCCCAAACCGCCCCCCTAAGAGAGGCGGGCCACCCGTTTAACGACTTTATTATAGCCAAAACCCCCGCCGCGCGCTGGGGTACGCCTGAAGACTTGCAGGGGCCTGCGGTATTTTTAGCGTCTTCCGCGTCAGACTTCATCACAGGGCATATTTTATACGTTGACGGTGGCATACTGGCCTACATAGGCAAGCAGCCCAAATAAACGTAAAATAAGCGCAAACAGATATTAAAAAAGCCCCCACGTAAACGGGGGCTTTTAAATTGCCAAAAGGCTTAATTATAAGTCTGTTATCGGCTTAAACTGCGGAACAAGCGCCTTCATTATAAGCCAAGCAACAACATAGGCCGTAGCGCAGAACGCAAACATAATTGTGTAGCCTGTTTCTATATGGCCTAAAGAGCCGTAATAGTCAAACAGCCAACCGCCTACTTTAGATATAATTACGCCGCCGATACCGCCCGCCATACCGCCGATGCCCGTAACGGAAGCAACAGCTTTTTTGGGGAACATATCGGACACGGTTGTAAAGATATTGGCTGACCACGCTTGGTGCGCGGACGCTCCCACGCCGATAAGCAATATGGGGAACCAGTAGCTTATGCTGCCCAAGGGCTGCGCCAAAAGTACCACCAGCGGGAAGAAGGCAATAACAATCATCGCGGTCAAGCGGGCTTGGTAAACCTTCATACCTCTGTTTATAAAGAATGTGGGGAACCAGCCACCGCCAATGCTGCCGACCATCGTCATACTGTAAAGCACGGCTAAGGGAATCATAATCTGCGTGCCTGTTATATGGTACTGAACTTTTAAGTAAGCGGGCAGCCAGAATAAGAAAAACCACCAAACGCCGTCCGTCATAAACTTGCCGACGACAAAGGCCCATGTCTGGCGATAGCCCAAAAGGCTAAACCAGTTAAGTTTCTCGTGTGTTCCCGCTTCTTTTGCAACCTTTTCAGCGGCTTGTTCGTCCGCGTCGCTGTGGATATGGTCATATTCTTCTTGGGTAATTCTTTTCTTTTCCAATAAGGCTTTGGGGCTGTCGTAAAAATATCCCCAGAATATTAACCACAAAAAGCCTATACCGCCGACTATGACAAAGGTAGTTTCCCAACCCAAATGGCCCGCAATCCAAGGCACGCTTAAAGGTGCGGCTATCGCGCCGATGTTGGAGCCTGAGTTAAAAATACCCGTGGCTAAAGAGCGCTCCCTTTTAGGGAACCATTCCGCAGTTGTCTTGATAGCTGCGGGGAAGTTGCCCGCCTCGCCTATACCAAGCACAAGACGCGCGAACATAAAACCTACTACGGAAACAGGCACCATTATGCCCAAGGCGGAAAATAACGGGGATAATGCGCCGCCGATATGCACCGCAAAGGCGTGTATTACCGCGCCCGCGGACCATAATATTAAAGCCCAGGCATAGCCTCTTTTTGTGCCGAGCAGGTCAATAAATCTGCCCGCAAAAAGCATTGCAATGGCGTAAGAAAACTGAAACACAGCCGCTATGTTTGCATAATCGCTGTTAGTCCAGCCGAATTGTTCTGACAAGAAAGGCTGCAACAAACTAAGCACTTGTCTGTCAAGATAGTTGACTGTTGTGGCAAAGAATAACAAGGCGCAAATAGTCCATCTGTATTTGCCTATCTTGTCATTGGCGGCATTTAATTTAGACGCCATTGTATTTGTTGTCATTTAAACATTATCTCCTGTTAATTTAAATTCCCCGTCCTGCAAAGCGGCGCAAGACGGGGAGTGTACTTTTTAAATTTTAAACTTAAAATATCTTACGGCATTGTCATAAGAAATATCACCGACTATCTTTGCAAGCATTTTCATATCGGCGGGATATTCCCCGTTTTCAACCCAGTTGCCTATCAAATCGCAAAGGATACGCCTAAAGTATTCGTGCCTTGTATATGATAAGAAGCTGCGAGAGTCTGTTAACATTCCCGCAAAATTGCTTAAAAGGCCCAAGTTTGCAAGTGATGTCATTTGTTCCGTCATTCCCGTCTTGTGGTCGTTAAACCACCAGGCCGAACCCTGCTGTATTTTGCTTAAAGCGGAACTGTTTTGGAAGCAGCCCAATATAGTGCCGATAGAAGCATTATCGTTAGGATTAAGACTGTAAATTATTGTTAATGGCAATTCGTCCGTAGCGTTAAGAGCATTAAGCAAATCCGCCATTTGCGCGCTGGGCGCAAAGTTGTTTATACAATCATAACCCGTATCTGGGCCGAGCTTGTTAAACATAAGCGTATTGTTATCTCTCTTGCAGCCGTAGTGCAATTCCATCACCAAATCGTGTTTGTGATATTGCCTGCCCGCAAAAACCATAAAAGCGGTTTTGTATTTTAACTCTTCCTCTTTTGTTATAGCTTGGCCCGCAAGTTTTTTTGTAAAGATTGCGTTAACTTCTTCTTCCGTCGCGGGGACGTACATTATGTATTCCAAAGCGTGGTCCGTGGCGCGGCAACCCATGGAGATAAAAAACTCCAGCCTTTTATTAAAAGCTGTTTTAAGCGCTTCAAAGGAATTTATTTCTATCCCGCTTGCGGCGCTTAACTGCTTAATATAATCGGCGAATGTGGGCTTTTCTATATTTAAAGCTTTATCGGGGCGCCACGCGGGCAGCACCTGCACGTCAAAGGAGGTATCCTCTTTAATCTTCTTATGCCACTCAAGCGTATCGATGGGGTCGTCGGTGGTGCAAATAAGTTTAACGCCAGACTGCTTTATCAAACCGCGCACGGACATGCCTTTTTCCTGCAATTTTTTATTGCAAAGGTTCCAAACTTCTTCGGCGGTTTCGCTGTTTAATGTGCCTTGATAATTAAAGTATCTTCTTAATTCCAAATGGCTCCAATGGTAAAGCGGATTGCCAATGGCCTTTTCCAAAGTTTCGGCCCATTTCTGAAATTTTTCTCTATCGGGGGCATTGCCCGTAATATATTTTTCTTCCACACCGTTTGAGCGCATCTGGCGCCATTTATAATGGTCGCCGCCAAGCCAAACTTGGGCAATGTTTTCAAACACTTTATCTTCCGCTATTTCTTTGGGGCTGATATGGCAGTGATAGTCCACTATCGGTTTTTTGGAGGCGTATTCGTGGAACAAATGCCTTGCAGTCGGGGTAGAAAGTAAAAAATCTTTATCTAAAAAATTCTTCATTATATATATTCTCCTTGCAAATTATTAAACGCCGGAATAGGCGCTAAAGCCACCGTCAACGGGAACAACAATACCCGTTACAAAGCCAGAGGCTGAGTCGTCGCAAAGCCAGCTGATGGTGCCAAATAAATCTTCCACATCGCCAAAGCGGCGCATAGGCGTGCCTGCTATAATTTTTTTAGAGCGCGGCGTTAAAGACCCGTCGGGATTAATCAAAAGATTACGATTTTGGTTTGTAACAAAAAACCCCGGGGCAACGGCATTAACTCTTATGCCCTGCTCGGCAAAGTGGACAGCCAGCCACTGCGTAAAATTATCAATGGCGGCCTTTGCCGCGCCGTAGCCGAGAACTTTCGTCATAGGCCTGTCTGCCGACATACTGGAAAAGTTGATAACGCAAGCGCCTTTAACGCCCACCAATCTGCGGGCAAAAACCTGCGTGGTAAGAAACGCGCCAAGAAAGTTAACATCAAAAACTTTGCTTATTTCTTTATAGTCCAAATCAAAAAAAGTGCGGACTTGCGGGTTGCCCAAATCTTCGGGATTAAAAATTTCGTTGGTTGTATTAGCCTCGGCCCTGTTGCCGCCCGCGCCGTTAATAAGGATATGATATTGCCCGAAATCCTTAAAAATTTCTTCTTCCGCTTTTATAAGAGCGTCCTTATCAAGCACGTCGCAGGCATAAGCTTTTGCAATACCGCCCGCCGCGGTTATGGCCTCGGTCGTATGTTTGGCGTGTTCTATATCGCGGCTTAAAACTGCTATTTTAACGCCTTTTGCGGCAAGGTCTTTGGCACAAGCGCTAAGCAAAACACCGCCCGCGCCAGTTATTACGGCAACCTTCTCATTCCAATTCATTATTTGCCTCCATGGTATTTTTGTAGTGTGTCCCAAACGCCCCAAATGTACATTATGCCCATGCCTCTGTCGTAAAGGCCGTAGCCCGGGCGGCATTTTTCGTCCCAGATATGGCGTCCGTGGTCGGGCCTTGCATAATATTGAAAACCGATATCGTGATACGCTTTAACAATTTCGGTAATATCCAAAGAGCCGTCGCAGCTTCTGTGCGAGGTTTCGGTAAAATCGCCGTTGTCAAAACGTTTAACATTGCGTATATGCGCAAAGTAAATTCTGTCGCCGTAAGTTCTTATTATATCGGGCAAATCGTTTTTGGCGGATGCGCCCAAAGAACCGCTGCATAATGTTAAACCGTTGGAGGGATTATCAACCAATTTCAACAGTTTACCCAAATCTTCTTTGCAGGTTATAATTCTGGGCAGGCCGAAGATTCCCCATGGAGGATCATCGGGGTGAATAGCCATTTTAATACCCGCTTCCTGCGCGACGGGGACCACAGCTTCCAAAAAGTATTTTAAGTTTTCCCAAAGCTTTTCGCTTGTAACGCCTTCGTAAGCCTGTAAAAGTTCTTTAATTCTGGCAAGTCTTTCAGGCTCCCACCCCGGCATAGATAAACCGTTTTGCTTGGCTATGCTGTCAATAAAGTCGGAAGGGTTAATGCTTTCAACTTTTGCTTTTTCGTAAAACAGCGCGGTGGAACCGTCGGGAAGAGGGTGGAATAAATCGGTACGGGTCCAATCAAAAACGGGCATAAAGTTATAACAAACAACTTTAACGCCCGCTTTACCTAAATTTATAAGAGTATTTTTATAGTTTTCTATATACTCTTCGCGTGAGGGAAGGCCAAGTTTAATATCTTCGTGTACATTTACGCTTTCCACAACGTCAATGTTAAGGCCGTATTTTTCCACCTGAGCTTTAACTTCCAAGATGCGCTCCATAGGCCAATACTGCCCCGCCTGCATATCGTGCAGGGACCAAACCACACCCTCAACACCGGGAATTTGCTTTATATGCCTTAAGGGGATAGAATCAAGCTTATCACCGTACCAGCGAAAGGTCATTTTCATATTTATCTTTGCACCCTGCCCGAGGCGTCGCCGCCCGCAAGTTTTTTTACTTCGTCGACGCTTACCTGATTATAATCGCCTTCTATGCTGTGCTTTAAGCAGCTTGCGGCAACGGCAAACTCTATTGCGTCTTTAGAAGAGTATCCGCTTACCAAAGAGTAAATTAACCCCGCGCCAAAAGAATCCCCGCCGCCCACTCTGTCTACTATGTGCATTAAATATTCTTTGCTGAAAAAGAAGTCCTTCCCGTCGTAAAGCATAGCGGACCAGCGATTATCGTTGGCAGATATTGAAGACCTTAAGGTAATTGCCACCTTTTGAAAGCCGAACCTTTTTTTAAGTTCCGCGGCAACTTCTTTATAACCGTCGTGGCTGACTTTGCCGGATGTAATATCAGTATTGCTCGCTTTAATGCCAAACACGTCGGAGGAATCTTCCTCGTTAGCAATGCAGACGTCTACATATTTGCAAATTTCGCCCATAACTTTGCCTGCTTTTTCTTTGGACCAAAGTTTGTTTCTGTAATTTAAATCGCAGCTGACGGTGATGCCTTTTGCTTTTGCGGCTTTGCAGGCATCAAGGCAGATTTCCGCCAAGGTGTCGCTTAATGTGGGCGTGATTCCCGTAAAGTGGAACCAGCACGCGTCTTTAAAAATTTCGTCCCAGTTAAAATCAGCTTTTACGGCGGTGGCTATGGAAGAGCCTGCCCTGTCGTAAATAACTTTAGACGGTCTTTGGCTTGCGCCTTTTTCCAAAAAGTAAATGCCCACTCTATCCCCGCCGCGCGTTACAAAAGAGGTATCAACGCCGTACTTTCTTAAAGAGTTTACGCCTGCCTGCCCTATCTCGTGCTTTGGCATCTTGCTTACAAAATAAGGGTTAAGGCCGAAGTTAGCAAGAGATACTGCAACGTTAGCTTCCCCCCCGCCGTAAGTTGCGCC
>MTLE01004386.1_pt1 | contig 21446 bp, 21 predicted proteins | sample 1982461 | NCBI WGS metagenome assembly MTLE01 (sample SAMN05712605, study PRJNA340218) | biofilm metagenome | isolation source: sample SPL anode biofilm adapted to -200 mV | place: USA | collected 2012-02-03
TACCAGATTATTTGATGAAGTGTTTTGACCTTTCATTTAGGGTGTCCCTGTGTCGATGTCAGGAAAGTGTGATTCAATACCAATTTTCAATCTTATCAAAAATAAAAACCTCCGATCAACTGGAAGCCAGGATGGAGGTTAAATAGAAGTTAAATGTTATTATAGGTAAACTAAGGCCTGATTATCTCAAATTCACCATTTACCTCGAGCTTAATGATTGTTGATGCCATTCCTGAGCGAAACTCATTTTGTTCTAATGTAACAACATGATCGACTCCTGAGATGATTTTTTGATTTATATGAGCAAAGACAGCTGGTGACGGTTCACCTGAGATATTCGCAGAAGTCGAGACAATAGGTGCCCCAAGCTGTTTGATAATATCTTGACAGAACTGGTGTTTTACTATCCGAATTGCAATCGAGTTGTCAGCAGCAACTACCTCCCTGGGAAGTCGTTTCGATGCTCTGGGGTAAATGATAGTCAGTGGTCGGTTATACTGTTGTAGTAAATCATGTGTGATAGAAGGAATATACTCAACATAATTGGCGAGCATCTCTTCTGAGTCAACTAACAGTATAAGGCTCTTGTTTTCGGGTCGTTGTTTTACGATAAAAACCTTTTCAACTGCTCTTTCATTAAGAGCATCGCAACCCAATCCCCATATTGTGTCAGTAGGATATAAAATCGTGCCACCTTTTTTTAGAACAGAGACAGTTTTTGTTACTTCATTTTGATAATCAGTTAAATCCATTTTATAGAGTATTAATTATTTTCGTTGTTTCAATTGAATAAGCACATTCGAAATCACCCTTCGGGCACTTCTTATGACCATGAAGTCCACAAGGGCGACATTTAAGTTTACGTTCTGTTTGAATTACTACACTATCATTGCTTAAAGGGCCAAAACCGAAACGTTCAACAGTTGAGCAGAAGAGAGCCGAGATAGGGCCATTGACTGCACTAGCCAGGTGTAACGGGGCTGAGTCGTTGACAAAGTTTCTTTGAGCATCTCGCATAAGAGCAGCAGTTTCGAGCAATGACAGTTTACCGGCTAAGTTTAAGGTTAAGGCGTGTTGAGATGCATTAAGGATTCTTTCGCACAAGGGGTGATCAGTGGCACCACCGAGGAGATAGACCATTAATTCAGGATCCAGTTGTTTTATAAATTCAACCCATTTATCCTCAGGGTACTGCTTTGTGAACCAAAGTGAGGCAGGGGCAACGCATATGTATTGTTTGGTCTTGTATTGAGATACAAGTGCAAATGCACTTTTAGGTGGGTAAAGGGTCATGCGGGCATCTGAAATATTGGCTATGCCCTCTAATAAGGAGAGATTACGTACTGTCTCATGTCGACCATCGAGGTGATGACTGTAGCGTTTACTAAATAAAATTGATAACGGATTTTTTTTGAAACCAACTGTAAGTTTAGCTCCTGAAAGGGCTGTAATAAGTCCTGTTGAGAAAAAACGTTGCAGGTTAATGATCAGGTCATACTTCTCTTTTCTGATCTCAGTAATTAGACTCAGTAGGGTTTTATACTTATTGTCTGCTTTATTCCATATCCATAAACGATGCAAGAAAGGATGATCTAGAAACAATGAATCATTCCCATTTTTGATTAACAAATCAATTTTGCATTCAGGAAAAGTCGAATGAAGAGCCTCCAGAACAGGTGTAGCAAGGATCACATCACCTATTGAAGCTGTTTGTATGATCAGGACTTTCTTCATTTGAGCAGATTTACTTTGAGAATTATTAATTACCCTTAAACAGCCACATCGAAGTCGCGTAGAGCTTGGTTCAGGCTTGTTTTAAGATCTGTTGATGCTTTTCTTTGTCCGATAATCAAAGCACATGGTACCTGGTAATTTCCTGCCGGAAACTCTTTGGTTACTGTGCCGGGAATGACTACTGACCGTGGAGGGACTATTCCTTTATATTCAATGGGGAAAGAACCAGTTACATCAATGATCTTTGTAGAAGCGGTAAGCACGACATTAGCGCCTAATACAGCCTCTCTTCCAACATGAACACCCTCAACGACGATACAGCGTGACCCAATAAAGCAACCATCTTCAATGATCACAGGGGAGGCTTGAACAGGTTCCAGAACACCACCAATGCCTACTCCGCCACTTAGATGAACCCCTTCCCCGATTTGGGCGCAAGAACCAACGGTAGCCCAGGTGTCAACCATCGTATTGGCACCAACCCAGGCTCCAATATTTACATACGAGGGCATTAGTACCACTCCGGGTGATAGAAAAGCACCATATCGGGCAGTAGCTGGTGGCACTACCCGAACACCCTGATCCTGAAAGTTCTTTTTTAGTGGGATTTTATCATAGTATTCAAAAGGAGCCAATTCAATGGTCTGCATCTTCATCATTGGAAAGTAAAGCAAAACAGCTTTCTTAACCCACTCATTGACTTTCCATGATTCACCGTCAGGTTCGGCTACTCTAATCTTTCCCTTATCCAAAAGTTCAATGACTCCACCGACAGCCTCGATAACACTCTTGTTCCTCCTGAGGTCTTGATCAATCCAAGCCTCTTCTATTGAATTCATCCATTGTTGAAGCATAGTCTCCATTCAGAGTGATTTTAAAATGACTGGCAAAGATAACTAATCGGGCATGAATTGTATTTAATTGAGCATTATCAATCATTAAATTCTAGGTTAGTTAGGAAAACTAATCATATAAAACAGATTTTAAATTTTCTAATAAATAGATGGCTCTATAAGTCTTTCAAATAAAGTAATAAGTGATTATTTAGTAATTTTGCATAAAGATTACGATGGGACGGATTTTAGCAATTGATTATGGGCAGAAAAGAGTTGGTGTAGCTGTTACTGATGAGTTACAGATCAGTGCGAATGCTATCGGTACTTTTCATGTTAAGGAGATTAACGAATGGCTTGATGGTTATCTGAAAAACAATGATGTAGAGACTATCGTGATTGGCGAGCCAAAGCAGATGAATAACTTGCCCTCTGAGTCTGCCAGATTCATTGAACCTTTTGTTAGCATGTTGAGAAAAAAGTACCCCACACATCAAATTGATCGGTGGGATGAACGATTCACATCAGTTTTAGCTCACAGAGTAATTCTTGAATCGGGTATCGGTAAAAAGGCTCGCCAGGATAAAACTCTTGCTGACAGAATCAGTGCTGTAATCATCCTACAATCTTATATGGAGTCAAAAACATTTAGAAAATAGCTAATATGGTCATGCCAATTGTCGCCTTTGGGCATCCGATACTAAGGAAAAGAGCCGAGGCCATTACACCTGATTATCCTGAGTTAAAAAGGTTCATCGAGGATTTATGGGAAACGATGTATCAGACTGATGGGGTTGGCTTAGCAGCACCCCAGGTTAATAGAAGTATCCGCATCTTTGTTATCGATGGGGAGGTTTTTTCAGAAACTTATCCTGAAGCTAAGGGCTTTAGGAAGTGTTTCATTAATGCAGAACTCATTGCTGAAGAGGGTACTGAGTGGGAATATACTGAAGGATGCCTGAGTATCCCTGATATTCATGAGCCGGTTATCAGAAAACCTAGAATATTGCTTAAATACCAAGACGAGTCTTTCAACTGGCATGAGGAGTGGTTTGAAGGGATTAATGCCAGAGTTATTCAGCATGAGTATGACCATCTAGAGGGTAAACTATTTACTGATCATCTTAGTCATATACGGAAAATGATGCTAAGGAATAAACTTTCTGATATCTCTCATGGTAAGACAAAAGCAGCTTATAGAATGATTTTCCCAGTTCAGAAAAGAAAAAGATAGATTACTCACATATTTTAGTCTAAACAAATGAAAAGAATAGCCATTTTAATTCCAGTTATACTCCTTGTAGTTGTATTTACCTCTTGTAATTCAAAAAGTTCATTGCTTTCGAAAATCAAGAAAAGTGAGGCGGTAATTTTTTCTGATTCAACTGCTGATCCCGATAATACTAAAGTAAAGGACTTAACAGAGCTTTATTTGAAGTATGCTGAAAAATACCCTGAAGATACCGCATCAGCTGAGTATTTATTTAAAGCAGCAGATTTATATATTTACCTCAGAGATTACCGTTCAACATTAACAATGTTTGATCGTATTCAGACCAGTTATCCTAATTTCTCGAAGTTAGATAAAACCTATTTTCTTAAGGCATTTATCTACGAGCAACATCTGAATGAACCAGAAAAGGCTGCTGAGTTATATCGACAATTTATTACCAAATTTCCCTATAGCGACTTAACTGATGATGCCAGTCAGGCTTTGTTATTTGTTGGGAAAAGCGATGAGGAGATAATGAAAATGCTTAACGAGAGGTCCGCTGATTCGACTCTTCAGAAGCAAACTCCCGCTCAATAAAATTGTGTAATTGCGCTGGTTTGACATGCGTCACAAGTACTCCCGATTTCGCATAAGACAATTCACCGGTCTCCTCTGAGACTACTATTGAAATGGCATCCGTCTTTTCAGTGATGCCCATCGCAGCCCGATGTCTTAATCCTAAGGTAACATCTATATGCATGTTCCCCGATACAGGTAAGATACATCGGGCTGCCTTTATACTGTTACCTGTGATGATGAGTGCACCGTCATGTAGCGGACTGTTTTTGAAAAATATCGTCTCGATTAGTTGATCTGATAAGCGAGCATCAATAAGTTCTCCCGTCTGAATATAAGCTTTGAGTTCATTGGTCTTAGCCAGAATGATTAACGCACCGGTTTTTTGATTACTCATGCTTTGACACGCTTTTACAATCTTGTCTACCTCAAGTTTCTCGTCATTTGCCATTGAAATTCGCCAAAAAAGAAACCTCCTTTTTCTGTTTCCAGCCATAAAAGAGGTAGTGCCTAATAACAATAGAAACTGTCTGATCTCAGGCTGGAAGACCACAATTAATGCAATGAATCCGACAGAGATAAAGGCTCCAAGAATCTCGGTTAAAAGGATCATTTCAAAAGCCGTGACCACCTTCCACAGAATAATGACAGCAACAATACCAAAGAAAATATTAATGGCACCCGTCCCCTTCAGAAGGTTGAATAACTCATAAAGTAAAAGCGCTACCAATATGATATCAATGGCATCCAGGAGCCTGAATTGAAGGAAGCCGCTTAAAAGTAGATCGGGCATGGTTGTATCGTTTAAGCTTCAAAATTATAATTAATTTCCCCAATTACTTTGTGAAGATCTGGCTAGATTTATAATTGGTCCTTTTTAGCATTGAAAATACTTCTACACATTCTTTCGCCTCTTTCACATCATGAACCCTTAGAATCTTTGCTCCTTTCATTAAGGCAATGGTGTTAATTATGGATGTGCCATTGAGCGAATCGGCTGGCGTTGTATCAAAAAGTTTGTATATCATCGATTTTCTGGATACACCAACTAGTACAGGATAACCACTGTTTGTTAGTTGCTCTAAGTTATTTAACAGGATGTAATTGTGGTCAAGGGTCTTTCCAAACCCAAAGCCGGGATCAAGAATTATCGGAGCTTTGACCTCTTCTCTTAGCTCATTCGCTTTATCTGTCAGACTATTAAAGACCTCCTTCACGACATCCTCATAATAAGGAGATGCTTGCATCGTTCCTGGACGCCCCTGTATATGCATCATCACATAGGCAAGATTACACTCTTTTATAACATGCATGATCTCGGGCTCAAATGCTCCCCCTGATATGTCATTTATCATATTTATGCCTTCTTGATAAAGTGTTTTAGCAATCTGGGCTCTCCAGGTATCAACTGAGATATATACCGAGGGAAACTCTTTCCTGACTGCTTTTATAACTGGTAAAAGTCTTGAAAGCTCTTGTGTATAGTCTAACTCGACTGCCCCGGGGCGAGTGCTAATCGCACCAATGTCTATTATATCAGCCCCTTCATGTAGCATTTTCTCACAATGTCTCAGGTATTCTTCAACCGTTGATCGTTGTCCTCCATCGTAAAAAGAGTCGGGGGTTATATTAAGTATTCCCATTACAAGGGGCTTATCGTTGGATAGATCAATTTGTAGATTATTCATAAATTCAGAAAGTCTTACCTTTGTTAGTATAAACAACGTTAATTCAGATTACGAAATTACATAACAATGCAGAACCCAACATTCGACCAGTTTTCTTCTGTTCTTACCGAATGCCGCAATTTGTTTATTGACAAGCTTAAAGATTATGGTGCAACGTGGAGAGTTTTTAGACTTCCCTCTATTACTGACCAAATGTATATTAAAGCTAAAAGAATCATTAGTCTGCAAAATAATGAAGTGCATCTGATTGATGAGGGTGAATACCCTGAGTTTATTGCCCTGGTAAACTATTCAGCTATCGCCCTGATTCAGTGTTCCAAGCCTCCTACAACCAGTATAGATGTCAATTTTGATGAAGCCGTTATGTTATATGATCAGCATATACATGAAGCCTTTGAGCTGATGAAAAAGAAAAACCATGATTATGGTGAGGCCTGGCGTAATATGAGAGTAAGTTCTATCGCTGATCTGATCTTGGTAAAACTCCTTCGCATCAAGCAGATCGAAGACAATAACGGAAATACAATTGTATCGGAAGGTGCTGTGGGAAACTATCATGATATTCTGAATTACTCTGTCTTTGCTATGATATTGTTAAATGAGGAGAAGAAATAACTACACCTATGAAGACTTTAAGAATTATTAGCCGCTATCTGATTGGGTTGACCTTTATCTTTTCAGGATTCGTAAAAGGGCAAGATCCTTTAGGCACTAGCTTTCGAATAGAAGATTATTTTATCGCATATGGTATGGATTGGGCTATCCCTGCCTCACTCTTTTTAAGTGTCTTATTATGTGCTGCTGAGTTTGGCCTTGGTTGGGCTTTATTATGGAATGCTTTACCCAGAGTGACCACCTATTTAGTGACAGCCATGATGACCTTCTTTACTTTAGTGACTCTCTACGATGCAATCTACAATCCAGTACCTGATTGTGGCTGCTTTGGAGATGCAATTAAGCTTACTAATATTGAGACATTCCTTAAGAATGTTGTGCTGATGGTGTTTGTGGGCATTCTGTTATTCACACGTAGGTTTGAGAAGTCATCATGGAGTTTACCTAAACAGTTTCTCATTGCTGTTGTTGGCATTCTTTTAATGAGTGGCACTAGTCTCTATGCATACCAACGTCTTCCTTTAATAGACTTTATGGATTGGAAAGTTGGGAAAAATATGTACCCTACTACGGATGTTCCTGCAAAGTATTATGTGACCTATAAGAATAACTCTACCGGGGAGACTAAGGAATATGAGAGTCATGCCTATCCATATAATGACTCAATCTGGTTATCACAATGGACTTTTGTAAGTACAAGGATAGATGATCCTTCAGCTGCCCTGAGACTTCAACTTCAGCTTATCGATATGAGTGGTGGTGATGTGACGGATAGTTATTTAAAGGGATCTCAATACCAGTTGATCGCAATAGTATGGGATGAGGAGACCCTTAACAGCAAATCTATGGAAAGACTCATAAAGATGGGGCAAGAGCTTGCTAACCATAATTGCATAATTGCTGTTGCTTCACCGGTAATTCCTGAACAAGCAATTGCATATAACGAGAAGCATGGCAATCTTTTTGATATGCTCTCTGCTGATGATATTGTTCTAAAAACAATGGTTCGTGCAAATCCTGGAGTTATCCTCATGCATCAGGGTGTTGTAATTGATAAATGGAATCTTAAAGGATTACCTGATGTGGAAGAATTGCTGAAAAGATGGCCAGGACTTGACACTTCTGTTCAATCTGAATAACTTAAGGTATTATTTTAATTTCAAATATTGTAATCATGAGAAGAAATGTAGTTGCGGGGAACTGGAAAATGAATAATTCATTTGATCAGGCTGAGGAGTTGTTATCTGCTATTGCTGATGAATTAGATAAAATCAAGACCAGAGCATCTGAAGTGGTGGTCTGTCCTCCTTTCCCTTATCTTGAAATGGCAAAGGATATTGCCTTGGAATGTGAATTTGGCGTTGGTGCCCAGAACGTAAGCCAATTTGATGCAGGAGCATATACAGGTGAGATTTCTGCCTCTATGCTTGCCTCGATGAGTATAAAGTTCTGTATCATTGGGCACTCTGAAAGACGTAAGTATTTTGGTGAGACAGATGAGACTTTGGCTGTTAAAGTAAAGCAGTTGCTTGCTAATGATATTGAACCCATCTTCTGTATTGGAGAGCTCCTAGAGGAGAGGGAGGCAAACAGACACTTTGAGGTTGTAAAGGAGCAGATGGAGAAAGGTCTGTTCCATCTTTCTGCCGATGAGTTTCATGGAGTAATAATTGCTTATGAACCTGTTTGGGCAATTGGAACGGGAAAAACAGCAACCTCTGAACAAGCTCAGGAGATGCATGCTTATATAAGAACTTTGATAAGTAAGAAATATGGTCAGTCGGTAGCCGATGATATCACGATTCTTTATGGTGGTAGCTGCAATGCAAAGAATGCTCAGGAGCTATTCGCTAATAAAGATGTTGATGGAGGTCTTATAGGTGGAGCCTCTTTAAAGGCTGAAGATTTTATAACAATCGTCCAATCTTTCTAAGCATGAATTATATCGAACTTAGTTTTCGGTTAGAACAACCTCTGGTTCAGGCTGAACTAATTATGGCTGTTCTCGGTGAGGCGGGGTTTGAGAGTTTTGAGACTACTGATTGGGGTATCTTAGCCTATGTAGCTGAAGCTGCTTATGATGCTGATGCAATTAAAGAGATGCTCGATATGCTGGATTTTAAAACCCACTACTCAGAGAAACTCATAGAGACTGTAAACTGGAATGCAGTATGGGAAAGTAGCTTTGAACCTGTCATAATTGATAACAGGTGTTTGATTCGGGCTCCATTTCATCCATCAAATAATGACTATGAACTTGAGATAGTTATTGAACCAAAAATGTCATTCGGAACGGCTCATCATGAAACGACTGCTCTGATGATTTCTTGGTTACTTGATGAGCAGTTAGATGAAAAGTCAGTAATGGACATGGGTTGTGGTACCGGTATACTTGCCATCTTAGCTAAAAAGCGAGGCTCAGCCTATACTAAAGGAATAGATAATGATGAATGGGCTTATCAAAATAGCCTCGAGAATATTCAACTTAATAATACTCCTGATATAACAGTTGAGCTTGGAGATGCTGAACTCCTGAAGAATGAGCAGACTTATGATGTTATTATTGCAAATATAAATCGCAATATCTTGCTTAAAGATATGGCCTCATATGCTACAATTGCTCATACAGGTTCTCATCTCTTCCTAAGCGGTTTCTATGAGGAGGATATTGAAGCCATTACCTCCAGAGCGGGTAGTTTTGGATTTCAACTTAAAGGGGCCAGAAGTAGAAATAACTGGGTCGCCCTCTCTTTTGAAAAAGAGTAATTCTATCTTTAATGCCTTGCCTCCACCTGTCTTGAGGCAAGGCCTTTTTCTTTAACCCTTCAACAGCTTATTTCATGAATAATAAAGGTTACTTTACTTTTCTAAGACTTACTATACTCTCGAGTCTATTACTGCTTTTTATAACTCAATCACACGCACAGAAAACTCAAATTACTGAAGAGACTTTTATCGTTCATGTTGAATCTCTTTTAAAAGGACTTCCAGCCAATAAAGGTGACCAGCTTACTAATGGAGTTAAAAATTGGTGGGCGAGTGAATCGAACTCATTCGTTAAAGCAGCGGCCGTTGAGACATTAAATAAACTGATGGAGAGGAATTTTAAGCCTCAACCCGAGATATCCGGCTTTTTTGAGGCTCTTATACTCTTTAGCGGCAGACAGAGTAGTGAGCAACTCCTTCGCTGGCTAAAAGTTAATTTTTATCTGTTGGAAAATGAGACTTCGGGAAGGTATCTTCAATATGTTCAGGCTTCTGAATCGATGCTTTCTGATTCGGTTTTGTTGAAGACTTCTCTTGCTACATGGAAAACAAATAATAGTGATTTTTCTATAGCTTCTGATACATCCACCGGTTTCTTTTTTACCAAGACGGAGTTGACTTGTCAGACCAGAATGCCGGGGAATACAATTAGAGCCACTTCGGGTACCTTTAGACCGCTAAATAAAACATGGGCAGGTTATCAGGGGGTAATGACATGGGAGAAGTTTAATTTTCCTGCCGACTCATTGTATGTAACCCTTGGCCGTTATTCTATCAATCTACAACTCCCGGAATTTCAGGCTGACTCGTGCGATTTTGTTCATAAACTACTTCAGAAAACGGTTAAGGGTAAACTTGTTGTTAATTTTAGGGATGCCGTTAGACAAGATTATCCTCAGTTCTCTTCTTATGATGATAATATTCAATTTGAAAAACTTATCCCTAATACAAAGTATGTAGGTGGAATCGGCATTGAAGGTTCCAGGATAGTACTGGGTGGGGATCCCAGTAAGACCAGTCGTTTTGAGATTAAAGGAAGACCCAGAGGTTATGCCATCATTCGAGCTAAAATCTATCTGCTTACTCCTCGGTATATTAGTGCCCCTGAGGCGGCTGTCTCTATGATTTTTGATAATGACTCGATCTATCACCCAAATACTATTGCAACTTATGATATAAAAGAGAAGGTACTCACATGTTCGCAAGGAAGAAGCCTTCTCTCGCAGAGTCCATTTACCAGCACATATCATAAAACAGAGATCACTTCGGCAGGTCTTATATGGAATATGAATGATGGAAGCTTTGCCTTTAGAAAGAGTACCGGTTTGGTCAAAGAGGGTGACGCATTGATCGTTTCAGAGAATAATTTCTCAATTGGAGAATATAATAAACTTCAAGGGTATGATCAGGTTAACCCACTCGATCAATTATTGAGAATCACTGGCAAAGATGCTCCGGGACCCTATTCTGTTGCTTGGCTTGCCTCTGCATTGAATATGACTCCTGAACAAGCCCGTATGTTTATCATTCGAATAGCCGCAGGTGGTTTTGTGAATTATAAGTTTCTTAACGATGAATTTGTAGTCAGGCCTAAGTTAATCCATTACACTCAGGCGAAAAGTAAAAAGAGTGATTATGATGAGATCACCCTGGTGTCAAAAGGTGCAACTACAAATGCTGCAATTGACTTAAGAAAACTTAGAATGCGTATCTATTCTACAGATACAGTTGTTCTGAGTTACTCTAAACGAGTAGTTATGTTCCCATCACACAGAAGTGTTACCATGGGGAAAAATCGTGATATGTATTTCAATGGTAGCTTCTATGGTGGCCTGTTTCACTTCTTTACAAGTGATACTAGTACATTTTTTTATGAGCCTTTTATTGTGAAGGTACCACAAGTCGATTCTCTGAAAATTTGGGTACTTGATACTACATCCACTAATCTGGCTGGTGACCCCAAGGCGTTTCGGTTGAACTCTGTTCTAGAGAGGTTATCGGGTAGGCTATTTATTGATGATCCTAATAATAAATCGGGTAAGAATCAAAAGATTGTTGGTTTTCCTGAGTTTAACTCCGATACCAGTTATGCTTATCTATATTACAATCGTGGCCGCTTTGGAAAGGAGTATGATAGAAGAAAGTTCTACTATACTGTAAATCCATTTAAGGTTAATAACCTGAATAGAATTAAAAAGAGCGAACTTAAATTCCAGGGTTTTCTAACCACTTCAGGGATTTTTCCCGTTTTAAGAAATCAACTTGTAGTACGGCCTGACTACTCACTCGGTTTTGAGATGCAAACTGGTAAGCAGGGGATGCCCACTTATCTAACTGAAAGTTCGAGTAAAGGGACTTTGACAGGGCGAATAGACTTATCAAATAACGGACTTAGGGGCGATGGAAAGTTAGTTTATCTAAACTCTGTTACCCTTACTGATACAACCAACTCATCTGATACCACTGATCTGGTCTTCTTCCCTGAGAAAATGACCGGGTATGCAAAATCCTTTCAGATATCTCCCGTAGAGACCGGGATAGAGTTTCCCTCTGTCAATGGTAAATATGTTAAACAGATTTGGAGCCCATATAAGGATAGGTTAGAGGTTGTTAGTAGAAAATACCCTATTGGTCTCTATGATGAGACTGTTGCCTTAACAGGTAGACTATTCTTTGAACCTACAGGTCTGAAGGCTCAGGGTAATGCTGTTTTCGAGCAATCAGAGACCGAGTCTAAATACTTCTCATTTAAAAACAGAGAATATAGAGCTGACACAGCTGACTTTAAATTATTCACCCCCGATGGGAAGGATGTGACCCTTATCGCTGATAATTATAACTCTTTCTTTGATTTAAAGAATAGAAGAGCTGACTTCCATACCAATAAAGCTCAATCTGTAATTCGTTTTCCTCTGAATAACTATGAGAGTACTATTCCTGATTTTGTTTGGGAAATGGATAAGGCAAGACTAGAACTTACTTCAGCAGGTTACGATGAGCTTAAGAAGCGACTTTGGTCTTTACCAGCCCGTGACCTTATCTTAGGAGATGAGAAGAATCTATTTCAAGGGCCTCTTTTTACAGCTACCTCACAGAGCGCCGATAGTCTTCATTTTATAGGTTTTGGTGCATCATTCGATATCCTGAAAAGTGAATTGAGCATTAGAGATGTTAGATATATTCGAGTTGCTGATGCTGCACTTGTCCTAAATGATGGGCTCGTATCAGTTGGGAAGAAGGGGGTCATGAAACCATTTAATAATATTCAGGTTGCGACTATTCATGATTCATTGATTCATGTTCTTCATTCGGCTAATGCTGTCATTAAAAGTAAAAATCAACTTTTTGGAAATGCACTCTTCCATTATACTGACGGTGCGAAAATAGACTATAATCTGAAGATTGATAATCTCCATACTGATACCTTAAGTGGAGTTACTTATGGTGGATCTGTTATTAAAGATAGTTTGAAGTTTAAACTTTCTGATGCTTTCGAGTTTAAGGGTAGTGTTGCTTTTGAAGCCAATCAGCCTTTCCTGCGTTTTCAGGGAAATACCAAGCTCCATCATCTGTCACGATGTAAATTGCAGAAACCTGTTTGGTTTGTTTTTGACACGATCGTTAATCCTAATGAAGTCTCTATTACTCTTAATAACTCAACGATGACTTCAGAAGGAGAGAGGCTTAGAGCTGCTATAATGATGGAAGCCGATGGAGGACACTTTTATCCTACCTTTTTCTCTCCGGTTGATAAATCACAGGATCTTTCTGTTATAAGAGCCACAGGAGGTGTAGAGTTTTCTGAGTCTAACCGATCTTATTTAGTACGTACTGCTTTGTCGCATAAAGATGTTGATTCACCTGGTTCTATGATATCAATTGATACTGCTACCTGTAATCTTGAGGCTAAAGGCCCGATAAATCTGCATCTGCAATTTGCACCTGAGTTTAAGGTTAGCTTAGCTGGAAAATTCAGTCTAACAGAGACCGATTCTATCCCGGCAATGGAGCCTCTGATAATGATAGATTGTTTTAATTTGCCAGAAGTTGTGGATATCCTGTTTAATGACTTTTCTCAAGTTCCACTTCCTCCTGCTTCTGGTGGGTCTATTGAATTACAAAAACCGCTTGCCGATCTCTTAGGCTCTGACCAAGCCACACTGTTCCGGAAAACTATTGCTACCGGGCAACCTGTGGTTGGTGAGAATCTTAAAAATGCAACAATTATCTCAGGCCTAAAGTTTGTTTGGGACAAAGAAGATCAGTGCTTTAATGCCAAAGGACAGGCAGACGTTCTAATGCTGTTTGGAAAAACTCTGAACAAAAAGGTTCCTGTCTGGTTTCAAATCACGAGAAAAAGAGGACAGAAAGAGGATAATCTGAAAATGTATTTTGAGCCTTTTCCTGGTCTCTTCTATTTCTTTGAGTTTGGCAGAGGGAGTTCGCTCAGAATGTCCTCTTCTAATCTTAATTATATGACAAAGTTGACCGATAATGTTGAGGGCTTCAATAAAAAGTCAGAAAAGAATACCACAGGAAAGAAATGGAAAGCCTATAAATTATCAGCCACTCCTGCCACCGATGCTGCTAAATTTAAAACGGATATTGAAAACAAAAAACTTTAATTGTAAATCTCATTCAAAAGTTTTTAAGTACGTTTGCCACCTTATTAAAATGAGCTAATAATTATTAAGATGACGGAAAGTCAAATTGTTAACATTATTGTTGGTGTAGTTGTCTCATATCTTATCGGATCATTTTCCTCTGCTGTCTGGATTGGTAAGTGGTTTTTTAAAACTGATGTTCGTTTACATGGCAGTGGAAATGCCGGGGCAACTAACACGATAAGAGTTTTAGGCCCTAAAGTCGGCCTCGCCGTTTTATTACTCGATGTTTTTAAAGGTTGGTTAGCCGTTGCTTTAGTTCATGTCTTCGTTAATCCAATGGCTGAACCCTCTTGGTCATACGTCAGATTAGGTTTTGCTGTGGCGGTTGTTTTAGGGCATATTCTTCCAATTTATACTGGATTTAAAGGGGGTAAGGGTGTTGCTACTTTGTTAGGAATTTGTATTGCCTTATTTCCCATGTCGATTGGTGTCGTAGCAATCTGGTTTTTTATCATTCTCTTTGCCTTTGGATATGTTTCGCTTTCATCGGTTACCTCTGCAATGCTTTTTCCTGTTTTTGCAATCTTTGTCTTTCCTTCAGAAACAGGATCAATTCCATTGATTTTGTTAAGTCTTGGTATGGCGATTATGGTTCCTGCTACACATCATAAAAACATAAAACGCCTGATTAACGGGACAGAACAGAAGTTCAAACTGAAAAAATCGGTCGATGAAACTAATGACAATCTTAATGAGAAAAAGTAACATTGAACCTATTTATGTGTAAATTTGCTTCACAAGGCTAGCAAACTCTTTATCTAAGCCTTCTTGTAACAGCTCTATAATAAATTGAATACCAATATAATTTTGCTCCAGAACCAATAATCCCTGGCATATGAAGTTTATCATCTCAAGCAACACATTGTTGAAAAGCCTTCAGGCTCTTAATGGCGTTCTAAACTCTAGTAACACGCTTCCCATTCTAGACGACTTTCTCTTTGTTGCAGAAGAGAATTCTTTAGAGATTACTGCCTCAGACATGGAAACCCGGCTCTCTGTCAAGCTGACCCTCGATATGCTGGATGAACCGGGGAACATTACTATTCCTGCAAAAATCCTTATTGATACTCTTAAGACTTTCCCCGATGTCCCAGTGACATTTCTGATTAATATTGAAACCCAAAGTATCGATATCTCAGCTGGTAATGCTAATTTCAGATTATCTGGTCATAATGCCCTGGACTATCCAACGCCTCCAACTCTAAGTGACCCTGTCGTTATTTCTATTGATCCCGAGGCGCTAATAATCGGTATTAATAAAACCATTTTTGCTACTGGTAATGATGAACTTAGACCTACTATGTCTGGTGTCTTTTTCCAATTTACCGAAGAGGGTTCTGTTTTCGTAGCTACTGATGCACATAAACTCGTTAAGTATGAACGCACCGATGTGAAAAGTCCTGAACTTGCTGAGTTTATTATGCCGAAAAAGCCTTTGAATAGTCTTAAGAATATCTTAAATCAAGCTTCTGAGCTTATCAAAGTGGAGTTTAATGTAACCAATGCCTCATTCAGCTTTGATAATTATAAGCTAATATGCAGACTTATTGAGGGTAAATACCCAAACTATGAGGCTGTTATACCAAAAGACAATCCAAACCAGCTTATTATTGACAGAGCAATGCTTCTGAATGCTATCCGTCGTATTGGATTGTATGCTAACCAGTCTACTCATCAGATTCGTTTCCATATCTCAGGTCAACTGCTACACCTTTCCGCTGAAGACATCGACTTTGCAAATAACGCTAAAGAAGAGCTCCCTTGTGAATATGATGGGAATGACATGGAGATTGGCTTTAACTCTAAGTTTATGCTTGAAATGCTACAAAATGTAGACTCAACTGAGATAAAAATTGAGCTTTCAGCTCCTCAGAGAGCAGGCATCATTCTTCCTACTGAAAGAACTAATGAATCAGAAAATCTACTTATGTTAGTCATGCCTGTTATGCTTGGCTAATATCCTTCTTATTTTAAAAAAAGAGGATAACCAGAACGGTTATCCTCTTTTTTTTGATAGCTTTTGAATTCAATATCCGGGGGTAAATTAGTTTTAGTGTAGGCATTCAGCCTATCTACTGATGCTGACCCGGTTTAGTTTATTGGTTCTCAACTTCCCTCTTTCTGGATTTTAGAAAAAGAGAAGAAAGAGTCATCAACATCGCTAAAAATGACATAATCATAAAGGCTGGTCCAAAACCCGACATAGTACCTTGCCCTGAAGCAATGGCTCCAATAGCCGAAGCACCTGCTAATTGACCTACAGCAACAAATATGGTAAGCAGTCCCTGTGCCATAGCCCGCTCTTGCGAATTTGCCTCTAGAAGCATGATGTAATTCAGGGAGGTTCTCATGGAGAAACCAACTCCGATTAGACCACCAGCTACATAAAATAGTAGTTTTAGCTCAGGTTGCAATCCTGTAATAAACAACCCGATGGTTGCCAGAATAAGACCAATGAAAATGACTATTCTTGACCCAAACTTATCTGTAATTAGTCCCGAAACCGGAGCAGCTACAGCGCTGGCTAAGACTACCGGTATAAGCATGAAACTGGCAGTAGAGGTACTTACCTTGTAAAGGCCAACTAGCATATGCGGAACAAACACAAAACTCGATTGAAAGAGGCCTAATCCTATTGCAATAAAACCAGCTAACAGTACTTGCCGTCTCTTTAAAAGTGAGATGTTAACAACAGGAAGAGACTCCTCTTGTTCTACTCTGATTAAGAGTAATAGGCATAGAAGCGACGAAATGGCATAGACTCCTGTTAGAATCCAAGAACTTATGCTTTGATAACTACCAGGCTCTAACCTGCTTAATGTCATAGTGAAAAAGAAGAGAAATCCTGATAGTGTTACAATACCTCTAATATCCAAATCATGTAATGTTGAGAATCGAGATGATGGAAGTACTCTCCAACTTCCCCAAGCCACGAGAAGAGCAATAGGAATGTTAATGAGAAACAAGGCATTCCAACTGAAATATTTCAGAAAGATCCCTGCAATAACAGGCCCAAACATAAAGGCAATCCCAAATGTTGCACCAATCAATCCAAGCATACGCCCTCTCTTCTCAAGAGGATAAATATCACCAACCACTGCACTGGCAACAGGAAGAATGCCACTTGCACCAAAGCCTTGAATTAGTCGCCCTACCATCAGTGTCCAAAAAGTATCCGATAGAGCAACTACTATTGAGCCTAATCCAAATAATAGAACCGATAAAATGTATATTATTCTCCTACCATATACATCTGAAAGTTTTGACATTAAGGGTATCCCGGTAAGATTGGCTAAGACATAGATGCTGAAGATCCATGAAAGAAGCTGTTCATCTACCCAAAGTGTTTTTTCAATTGAAGGTATAGCAGGCCCAACTATAGATATGTCTAATGCCGCCATTAGTACTCCAATCAGTAGTAAGGGCATTATCCGCTTACTCTTGGTGTTGACATTCTCTGTCACTGTAGTGTGAGTTTATTTTGTTAGTCTTTCGAAATTGATTGATCCTGTAATCAAAATCGTGATAAAGGTACTGAACAGGCTAATATCATTGAAGGTTCATTCATAAAAGAAATTAACCTACACATCTGAAGATTTAGGAACTTAAAAAATATCTAATGATTGTGATTTCTCATGGTTTTTGCCTCACATTACCACCATCGTTGAAAAGATTAGGTAAAGGTTAAGAACAGTTGTTATTTTTGCAGTAAATAAAAACTTATCACTATGTCTGACTACAATTGGATTCCCGGGACAATTATCGACCATGAAAGATATGGAGAAGGGGTTATCTCAAGAAATAAAATGACGAGCGTTGAGGTCTTCTTTGCCAGAGGAGGGAAGATGGAGTTCTCAAAGAATAGTTTTCAAGCACGGGTGGTGGAGTCTTCTGATAGAGATGTTACTGCAATTCAAATTGATACCAAAGAGTTGGCCTCATCAATCCGTGATGTGCTTGATCAATATGGCTTGCTCCCTGCCCATGTTTCTCTTGGTGAGAAATGGAAAGAGGGAACCATGATTCTTCAGCCTGCTAACTCAGCAATAAAAGGGAAAGACATCCCTATCGAGACATTCTTTCACAAGATAGTTATGCTGCGCGATCGCCTGAGGGTACTCGAACAGAATATTAATAGCCATAAGGTTCTTACTGATGCCGAGAAGGTTGATTTGCAGCAGTACATTACGAGAATTTATGGCTCACTAACTACTTTTAATATTCTCTTTGCTGATAAAGAGGATTACTTTGTTGGCGAGAAATCAAACAGCTAACATCCCATCAATGAAGGCTTTTATTAATTTAAGTGTTCTGGAGGAGGCCGCTATATCAATTTCGACATTGACCTTTAGAGACGAATTCCTTTCAAGACCTTTTCTTTCTCGTATCCAAGATGATGAACTGAAGGCCTCGATGCTCTTCTATGCCGTTGCGATATGCCATCAGACATACGCCCTACAAGACTCTTCAAGAAATCTTTATGGTTGGGACTACCTTGAGGATGGATTCCTTAGAATGGCCTTAGCCTCTCCGGAATTGCTCTCTTCCGATTATATAACTACTCTTGGTCTAGATAATCTATCTGAAGCTCTACTGCCATGGTTTTCTCCTGATGGCTCTAAAACCAATAGTACACTCGATAGAATTGAGGAGAGAGCCGGATTGATGCTGCAGGCCGCAACCGTAATATCTAATGATTTTGGTGGAAGCATCCTTGCCTTTTTGTCGGCAACAAATCATCTTTTGTTTAATAATGGCCATGGATTCTATGAATTGCTTCAAACCTTAGAGGCTTTTAGTGATAATCACAGGAAGAAAAGTTCTTTTTTCCTAAAGCTATTGTCCGATGCCGGTATCTATAAGGTTCTGGATATTGAGAATGTCATTCCTGTGATGGATTATCATATGCAGCGTGTCTTACTCAGAACCGGTATCGTTGCAACGGACCAAGAGCTTACTTCAATCTTAATCTCCAGAGTTGAAATGGAATCAGATGAGGAGGTTAGAGGGGTTTGTATTGAAGCAATGAAAAAGATTGCATTGGTAGCAGGTTTTGATATTCTTCGTATGAATGATGTCTTTTATATGCTGGGGCGAAGTTGTTGTTTAGAGACTCCTCTTTGCCGTTCTGGCAGTTGCAGTAAAGAACCCTGTAGTCTGACAATTACAGTTGACTTAAAAGAACATCATCACTGTCTCTTTGAATCTTTCTGTCTGGGTGTTAGAGATGATTCATATGTTTTGAAGTGGCACCCCATAGTTAAGACACACTTCTACTAGTTTTGGCTGACTTCGATATTGACCTTTGGTTGATAATTATCAGATGTCAAGTTGTCTGTCTTTCATTCCGTGAAACAGTTTTAATAGATTCCTTATGAAACAATGGTTGACTATTCTTTTAATCTTAGCAGGCTTTTTTCTCGCAATTACAGGGATGTTTAAGCTTACTATGCAGTTGACATCAACGAGTAAGACTGCTGGTCTGAAACAGAAGGGCAGTAAACTGATTCTAATTGATAATAAGGAGGCTTCTTATGAAATCGATGCTATTCGTGAGTGGCTAACAGCTGATGCCGGACTTCAACTGTCGGTAGTTAGTTCTGAGCAAACGGACACTATTTTAAAATCTAATGCCGATCTGGTTATAGTTGCAGGTAAGGTTTCAGACCTTTTTAACCATAATAACGACATCAACGGTCAAACGTTATTGAAATATATCTCGGATGGAGGAAAAGTTCTTGAGCTTGCTCTTATTCCGTCAGGTTTGAACGACTGTCAACCATCAGCCAGAGGAGTTATTCTACCTGTTGGTTCTCTGCAAGGCATTATTCCTGAGGCAGCGTCTACTCAGCTTTACTCCAATTACCTTTTGACTGATGATACTCTTCCTGGAGAACCTCTGCTATTAGCCAGTAGGCCTAATAGACCCTCCATCACAGTGCTATCAATGGAGGAGATGAACGGTGGAGTGAATTATCGTTGCCTGATAAACCCATGGCAGACTGCTGGTCAACAATGGATTTTGAATAGGATAGTTCGGTTTATCTTAGGTATGAATCAACCTATCTGGGATGAGAAAGTGAGTTCAGGGGTGTTAGAATATTCTGAGATTGATTCTTCATTTTGCATGAAATATCCGGAGCAGAAAAGACGGTTGTCGGGATCACCTGAAGAGGTGATTGAGGCCTTGAGCTGGATTAGGGTTACTCAACCACCTATGTCATCGCAATTGTTGATGTCAGCCTTAAAAAGCAGCGATATTACGGTCAGGGAATATGCTATCAGGCTCTTAACCAATGGTGGTTTTCGGGAAGCACTGCCTCTGCTCAAACGATTGAAACGTGACGACACGAATCAAGAGATGAAAGAGACCTTGGATGCCTCAATCAAGAGGCTATCAAAACCTTTGTAATATATTTCAATTATGCCCATTCAATCTCCTTCAAATCTTTTAAAAGATATCCTTGTATACTATCAGAAGTTCATGCAGCCAGCTCTTTCCGAAGAGGAGGCTAACATTGTTATTTATTGGGTTATTGAAAAATGTCTCGGATTAACCAAGGCAAAGGTTTACCTCGAGACTCAAAGGCGTTTAAGTGAATCGGAGATATTGAAGGTTCATTTTCTTTGTAAGCGAATTTCCCAGGGTGAGCCAGTTCAGTATGTTCTTGGTGAGGGCTGGTTCTATGGTCGTCCTTTTGAGGTAGGTAAGGGTGTTCTTATTCCGAGACCAGAGACAGAGGAGTTGGTTGAGCAGGTTTTGAATAGGGTCATTGAAGGCGGTAGTGTAATAGACTTATGTACAGGAAGCGGTTGTATCGCTGTGACCATTGCTCTGGAACGTAAGGATCTAATGGTTAAGGCGGTCGAGTTTGATAACATGGCTATAGGCTATGCTCGTAAGAATGCTGAGAAGCATTCAGGAAAAGTTCAAATTGTTGAGGGCGATGTTTTAAATCCGGATACTCTACCCGATGGAGAGTTCGATTTGATTATTAGTAATCCTCCCTATGTAAGAGATTCAGAAAAGGTATTCATGGAGTCAAGAGTCACCGATTGGGAGCCAGGTGTAGCACTCTTTGTCTCAGATCATGATCCCCTAGTTTTCTATAGATCTATAGGTCTTTATGGAAAGACTCATTTAAAACCTGATGGATTGATAGCACTTGAGATTAACGAAGGATTAGGTGAGGAGGTTGTATCTCTCTATCATGGGTTAGGATTTACAAAGGTTGAATTAAAGACAGATTTACGGGGAAAGACTCGAATGGCAATCGTGAGTTGGTAAAGACAGATTGCTTCGTAGATATCTCTCTATTCGCTCCCTAATCTCTCTCTAATCCCTCTCTAATCC
>MTLE01000984.1_pt1 | contig 21361 bp, 13 predicted proteins | sample 1982461 | NCBI WGS metagenome assembly MTLE01 (sample SAMN05712605, study PRJNA340218) | biofilm metagenome | isolation source: sample SPL anode biofilm adapted to -200 mV | place: USA | collected 2012-02-03
GTTTCCGATCCGTAATGGCGGCTCTTCTTTTAGTTATTTGAGCCGCCAAATGGCGCGCGAACTCTTTTCCACTCGTACCGACGCGTGGGGGAATTTTCGCCTCGCGGGTGTTGCCACCAACGCGTTTCTCGATTTATCCGTCTATAAACCGGGACTGACCTTGCGCCGCCCGCCGCGTGATGGCTTGGGGCCAGACACGGTGATCGGCAAAGCCGGCAAGAAAGACATTCAACTCGTGCTCGAGCCAGCCAGTGCCGTCGAAGGCCAAGTCAAGCTGGACGGTCCCGCATGGGCGGTGACCAATATGACCGTGTGGGTGGTTTCGCGCGATTCGCGTAATTATTGGACTTCGGACCGCGTGCCCGTGGCCGCCGATGGCTCGTTCCGCCTGGGTGAACTTGCCGCCCATACTTATATGGTGCATAGCCAATTTGGAAAAGAACCAATGCCCCCGTTGGTAGCCGATAGCGTTGAGGTTCAAGTCGGGGCGGATGAAACGGTGCGTGACGTGGTCGTTAATGCCAACCCCGGCGGGGTGTTGGTTGTGGAAGTTAAAGATAAAGCCAAACCGCTCCCGGGGACGAAGGTTGCGGCTTATAAGGACACCTATAATCAGCAAAGTCTTACGGATAGCAATGGCGTCGCTTGGCTGCGCGTGCCGCCCGGAGAATATGTCGTCAACCTCAATTGTCCGCGGTATCAATCGGGTTCCGTGAAAGCAATCGTGCAGGCGGGAGTCACCAATCGCATCGCATCCCCCCTTGAGCCATTGCCTAAAGTGATTGGCCAGGTGCTCGATCCTGAAGGCAAACCCGTGGCCGGGCTGCCGCTTTTCAAAATGCCTGATGAACTATCACCCAGCGGGCTCCGAACCGACGCTAGCGGGAAATTCGAGTTCGATTGGCAAATGACACAGCGTCGCGTGGGCGGCGAGATGTGCTGTTTAATTGCTCTCGACACCAATCGCAACTTGGGTGCCTCCATTCCGATCGAGGATTCAGGCGAAGTCACAGTGCGCCTGGCTCCGTGTTGGGTGGTCTCGGGAGTGGTGCATGATCCGGAGGGCAAGCCCATATCCGGAGCCAAAGTCCAATATTACCAGAATTTTGGGTCGTATGGCCGCCAATGTTACGTGCCTGAAATCTTCACGGACTCGCAAGGCCGATTCGAATCTCCCGGTTTTGCGCCCGGCGGAAAATACAGCGCTTGGGCCAGCGCCAAAGGGTATGGCAGCGCCAACCTTCACTTTCCTGAAATGGGGGCAACCCACCGCGCCGATTTAGGAATCCTGGTGCTGGCAAACGCCAGCCAAAAGCTATCCGGAATGGTGGTCGATAATGATGACCAGCCAGTGGCCGAAGTCAAAGTTCACTTAAGTGGCACCGGCCAGCCATCGCCCTGCCAGGCGACTACGGACGCTGAGGGCCGGTTTGCATTTAACGCCATTTGCGAAGGCAACGTCAGCCTGTTTGCCTCCCAAATGCGCCAGCATGGTTCAGCCCGGGCCCAAGCTGGAAGCACCGATGTCCTGATCATCTTGGGAAAAAGTGATTCCGCAGAAGGCCGCTCTAGCAGCCCGGTGGCCCGCACTCTCAAAGGCCAGCCCTTGCCGGATCTGGCTCCCTTTGGGCTGGCGAAGGATTTGGTTCCCGTTGGCAAGCCGGTGTTGCTTTGCTTGTTCGATGCCAACCAGCGCCCCTCGCGGGCCTGCCTGCGCCAGCTGACTGAAAAGTGGGCGGCCCTGCGCGCAAAAGGGGTCACCGTGCTGGCGTTGCAAAGCGTGGCGATTCCGGAGGCGGACTTTAAAACCTGGCAGGCTTCCACGCCGCCGCCTTTTCCCGTGGGGCGCCTGCGGGAAAAATCCTCCGCCACGCGCTGGCTGGATCGTGTTAACTCATTGCCCAGCTTCATTCTGGCGGAGGCCACGCACAAAATTATTGCCGATAACATAGGCATGGGGGATTTGGAAGAGGTGCTAAGCCGCTTGCCTGAGTAATCGGAAAATGCCTGCCATTGACCAGTTTTAGGGCCAGGCTCAGATTTTCTACCCACTTCCCGGGGGATTTGCTACATTCCCTCGCTGGGCGGGGAATTAACACCCGCCCATTTGATACATGACACTTTCATTGCATGATGTGCGGCTGGCCGCGGATCGTCTCCGCGGCAACATATTGCTTACGCCTTGCACGTATTCTCGGACCCTGTCCCGGATCACCGGGGCGGAGGTTTTTCTAAAATTTGAAAACCTGCAATTCACCGCGTCCTTCAAGGAACGCGGCGCATTGAACAAGTTGCTGGCGCTCACGCCCAAGCAGCGCCAGCGCGGGGTGATCGCGATGTCCGCGGGCAATCACGCCCAAGGCGTGGCGTTTCACGCGCACCGGCTGGGGATTCCCGCGGTGATCGTGATGCCGCGTTACACGCCCAACATCAAAGTCGAGCACACGCGCGATCACGGGGCGGAAGTCATTTTGCAGGGCGAAACTTTCGATGAAGCCAGCGAACACACCCGGGCGCTGGCGCGCAAACGCGGCCTGACCCTGGTCCACCCATACGATGATCCGCAGGTGATGGCCGGGCAGGGGACCATCGCGCTGGAAATGCTCGAGCAACAGCCCGCGTTGCAGACGTTGCTGGTGCCGATCGGCGGCGGCGGACTCGTCTCCGGCATGGCGGTGGCGGCCAAGGGGGTTTATCCGGAAATCGAAGTCCTCGGCGTGCAATCCGAGCGTTTCGCCGCCATGTCCCAGATTTTGAACCGCAAAACCGTCCATTGCGACCGTTACACGGTGGCCGAGGGCATCGCGGTCAAGAACCCTGGCCAGCTCACGCGCGAAGTGGTGCGGGAATTGGTGGGTGATATTCTTCTGGCAAGCGAGGACGATTTGGAGTCCGCCGTGTTGATGCTGCTGCAAGTGGAGAAAACTGTGGTGGAAGGCGCCGGCGCGGCCGGTTTGGCCGCGTTGCTTACCAACCGCAAGCGGTTCAAGAATAAAAAGGTCGGCCTGGTGCTGAGCGGGGGCAATGTGGATCTGCTCATTTTATCTTCGATCATTCAGCGCGGCCTGGCGCGCAACCGGCAACTCGTGCGCTTGCGCGTGGAAACCCGGGACGTCCCGGGTGAGCTGGCCACGATTTCGGGCATCATTGGCCAAGCGGGGGGGAACATCATGGAAGTCCACCACCAACGCGCCTTCAGTGCCCAGCCGTTGCAGACGGCCCTGGTGGATTTCACCTTGCAAACGCGCGGCCGCGAGCATTTGGACCAGATTCTCCAGGTGATCAAAGCCGCCGGTTTGCGCGCCTCACTGCCCGATCCGGATTTGGATTCAGCGCGCCGCAAAGATTGATCCCGCTGGGGCGGGGCGGGTACTCCCCGGTTTCGGGGAGGAATGGGGTTTGAAATTTTCGCGACAAGCTCATGGGGTTTTTGCCAAGATAGCCCCATGAGATTTTTTGCATACGCCGGGGTGGTTGCGCTCGGTTGGTTAGGGGCCGCCACGGGATTAGGCGGGGACGTGCCCCTCGCTTCTCTGGACCTCAAGCAAATGACGGCGGGGTGGAGCGTGACCAAAGCCAACGCGGGCATCAACGGCACGCCCTTGCGCATCGCGGGCCACACCTACAACCAAGGCGTCGGAACCCACGCGGCCAGCCGGTTGCGCGTGCAAGTCTACGGCAAAGCCCAGAAGTTCACCGCGCAGGTGGGCATTGATGAAAGCGCGGGGAAAAACGGCTCCGCCGAGTTTATTGTGCAGGGCGACGGCGTAGTGCTGTGGCGCAGTGGCCTCCTGAAAGGCGGCGACCCGGCGAAGGCGGTGTCGGTTGACCTAGCCGGCGTGAAGTTTTTGACGTTGCTCGTGGAGGATGGCGGCGATGGTTCGAGCCACGATCACGCAGATTGGGCGGACGCGGTGATCACCATGAACGATGGCGTCATCGCTCCGGTGGCGGTGGCGCCTTACGAAGTCGTGCCGGTGCAAACCAAGTCTTTCGCGCTGAATTTCCAGGTCGGCGACGATGGCCGTCTTTATCAAACCCAGGTTGGCACGCCTGCCAAGAGTGCGACGCCGCCCCGGCCCGAGGAAGCTTATCCCCAGGCGGGCGACGGTTATATTTGGGAACCCGCACTGCAAGTTGTCCACGCCGATGGCAACACTTCCACCACGCTCAAATACCAAGGTGTGATGCGCGCTTCCACCGGCGCTCAGGAGCGGGTCAGCATCCAATTGCGCGATGCGGCCTATCCGTTGGACGTGATTTTAAATTTTCGCCTGCACGCCGAACGCGATGTGATTGAGCAATGGGTGGAAATCCGCAACCACGAAAATGGCGAAATAACCCTGGAGCGCATGGCGTCCGCCGCTTTGCTATTCGCCCCGCAGAACTTGTATCTCACCCATTTCTCGGGCGATTGGGCGGCGGAAATGCAGCCCACTACCGAACGCCTGACCCCGGGAACGAAAATTCTCGATTCAAAAATCGGCGTGCGCGCCCATCAATTTGGCAACCCCTCGTTCGTGCTTTCTCTAGACGGCCCGCCGTTGGAAAACAGCGGCCGCGTGCTGGCGGGTTCGCTCGCGTGGTCCGGCAGCTTCCAATGCGCGTTCGATCATCAGGGCGGCCAAGTGCGGGCCTTGTGCGGCGTCAATCCCTTCGCTTCGGCGTATCATCTGAAGCCCGGCGAAATTTTCACCACGCCCACGATGATCTGGGCCTGGAGCACCAACGGCCTGGGCAACATGAGCCGCCACTTGCACGCCTGGGCGCGCGAGAATGGTTTGCGCGATGGCCACGAGCCGCGCGCCGTGTTGCTCAACAACTGGGAGGCCACCGGGTTCGACTTCGATTTCAAACGCATCGTGGGCCTCTACGATCCCGCCAAAGCCATCGGCACCGAATTGTTCCTGCTGGACGACGGCTGGTTCGGCAACAAATACCCGCGCGTGGATGACCGCGCCGGGCTAGGCGATTGGGCGCCCAACCGCCAGCGCTTGCCCGATGGGCTCGCGCCCCTGGCCACCGAGGCGATCCAGCGCGGCATGCGCTTCGGCATCTGGATCGAGCCGGAAATGGTCAACCCTAAGAGCGAACTGTTCGAGCAGCATCCGGACTGGGTGATCCGCCAGCCCAAGCGCGAACTGGAGTTGCAGCGCACCCAATTGACGCTGGATTTGACCCGCCCCGAGGTGCAAGCCTTCGAGTGGGACTTGATCAAAAACATTCTCAGCGTCCCGGGCATCACTTACGCCAAATGGGACTGCAACCGTTATTTGACGCAGCCGGGATCGCCTTACTTGGCGGCGAATCGGCAATCGCATTTGTGGATCGATTACATGCGCGCGCTCTATGCGCTGATGGAAAAAACGGCCAAGGAATTTCCCAAAACCGAGTTGATGCTTTGCTCCGGCGGCGGCGGGCGTGTGGATTACGGCGCGCTGAAATATTTCCATGAATTCTGGCCTAGCGATAACACCGACCCGGTGGTGCGCGTGCCGATGCAATGGGATTATTCGTACTTCTTCCCGCCGCTGGCCATCGCCAGCCACGTGACGCATTGGGGCAACCGCCCGCTGCATTTCGCCTGCACCGTGGCCATGAGCGCGCGGTTTGGCATGGACTTGGACTTGGTCAAACTTTCGTCCGAAGACCGCGCCATCTGCGCCGGGGCCATCCAGGCGTACAAACAAATTCGCGAGGTCACCCAGCAAGGTAACTTGTATCGCCTCGAACGCCCGCACGACGCCGTGCGCGGCGCGTTGAATTTCGTCTCGCAAGATCGTGCTCGCGCGGTGGTGTTCGCCTTCCAACTCAAAGACGGTGTGGCTCTGCCCGTGAAGCCGCAGGGCTTGGACCCGAACCGCCAATACACCGTGCGCGAGTTGAATCGCGCGCCGGGCCGGGCCGCCATTCCGTTGGAGGGCAAGAAACGCAGCGGCGCCGAGTTAATGCGCGAAGGCGTTGTGCCGTCCTGCGCCAAGGCCCTGACCGCGTGCGTCGTGGAGTTGGCGCCTTAACGAACGATTCCGAACGAGCCTCGCATATGGAACCTTCGGCGGTGGTGAAGTTGGGTTCGCAGGACTGGCAAACCAGCTGGTTTGGCTGGCTGTGGCGATGTTTGTTGGCGTTGGCGCTTGGTCTGTTAGCCGCCGCTACTGTTCACGCGGGCGCGGACCCGGTTTACCGACTAGCCTCGCCGGACAAACATTGTGAAATCGTGGTGGCGGGGGGTGCGAATGCCACCTGGAGTTACCACGTGTTTTTCCACGGGCGCTCCGTGTTGCTGCCGTCCCCGCTCGGTTTGCGACGGAACGATGCCGATTTTTCGCAAGGGCTCCGGCTGGTGGCCGCATCACCGGGTGAATCGCGCCGGGAGCAGTACACCTTAAAGTCCGGTCCGGTGTGGCAAATCGATCACGCTGTCCACCATCGCACGCTCACTTTTCTCAACGCCCAAGGCGCAACTTTGTTGATTGATCTCGCCGCGAGCAATGAAGGCGTGGCCTTTCGCTACCGGTTTCCGGAAACGAACAGTAGCGTGTTAGTAGCCGATGCAGAGCTGAGTGGTTTTCACGTGCCCGACGCCGCGCGCGGCTGGTTGCAGCCGTACCACGCGGCTAGTGATTACACCCCGGCATACGAGGACTTCTATTTTAAGGTAGCGCCCGGCGATTTGCCCCCGCGCTCGCGTGGCGAACCCAAGGGTTGGGCGTTTCCCGCGCTGTTTCAGATCCCGCACGCCGGGTGGATGCTGCTGGCCGAATCCGGCACCGATGCCGCGTATTGCGCCTGCCACTTGGGGGCTGATTCGACAAATGGTTTGTATCGCATCGCCTTTCCTTTGACGGATGAAACGACCAAGCACCGGAAATTCACCGTCGGTCCCGAACCGCGCAGTTCATTGCCGTGGACCCTGCCGTGGCGCGTCATCACGCTCGGCAAATCGGCCGGGGACATCGCGCTAGCAACGTTGGTGACCGATCTGGCCCCGCCCACCAAATTGCCCGCTTCGGATTGGATCAAGCCGGGGCGCGCCTCGTGGGCCTGGTGGGCCTATCCCGACGGGCCCAATTCGGCGGAGCGCTTCAATGAATTTACCGATTTCGCCCAGCGCATGGGCTGGGAATACACCTTGTTCGACGCCGGTTGGTGGCAGCCCGGGTTGGCCAAGATTGCCGCGTACGCGCAGGCTAAAGGCGTAGCGCCTTTGGCGTGGCTGCACGCCGAGGATTTTTACGATCCCGCCCGTTGCGCGCGCAAATTGGACGAAGTCGCCGCGGCGGGAGTGAGAGGGGTGAAGGTGGATTTTTGGTGCTCTGACCGCCAGGAAACCATGGCCGCCATGCAAGCGCTGTTCGCGGCGGCGGCTGAGCGGCGCCTGCTGGTTAACTTGCATGGATGCACCGTGCCGCGCGGTTGGCAGCGCACCTGGCCGCACTTCATGACCGCCGAGGCGGTGCTGGGCACGGAATCTTATTTCTATGAATCGCGTTACCCGGAGAAAGCGGCGGAATTGAATGCCGTCTTGCCGTTCACCCGTAACGCGGTGGGTCCCATGGATTACACTCCGGTGGCGGGCACCATCAAAAAATACCACCGGCTCACGACCGCCGCGCACGAATTGGCCACCGCTTTGGTCTTCAGCTCGGGCCTGGTGCATTACGCGGATAAGCCGGAGTTTTTCGAATCGCTTCCGCCCACCGTGCAACAAATCTTCCGCGACGCGCCCGCCCGCTGGGAAGAAACGCGCTGCCTGGCGGGCGAGCCTGGACGTTTGGTGGTGTTCGCGCGTCGTCATGGAGATACCTGGTTCATCGCCGGCCTCAACGGCACGGATAAACCGCAGCCCGTGCGCTTAAACCTGGCGGCATTCAAGGCTTGCACCCGCCGCCTGGTGGTCGCTGAAGGCGATGCGCCCGAACTGAAAGTGGCCGTCCAGATGGAACGAAACACCACGCGCTGGCGCCATGAAATGCCACCCCGTGGCGGATTTATTTTGCGGTTGGAACGCTAATATGCGATGCGCGAATCCCGTTTTGTCCTCCTCCAATTGACGTGCTTTGAGCGCATGTTGGACGCATTGGCTTCATTCTCCCCGTCACACGGCTTGCTTGCCGCGCTGCCCGCGCGGTAAATTGTGCGGCATGCAAGGCATCGAATGCATGGCGGTGCTCAAGGCGTTGGGTGAAGAAAATCGGGTGCGGATAATGCGCTTGGTGCTCAAGAAGGGGCAGGACGTCAAATCAATCGCGCAACAGTTGGAGCTCACCGAATACAACGCCTCGAAGCATCTGCGGGTGTTGAAGGAAGCGGGTTTGCTGGTGGTGGAAAAGGCGGGCAAACAGCGCATCTACGGCCTCGCGCCCCAGTTGAAAGACCGGCTGGCCGCTGGCCGCAATGTGTTGGAGCTAGGGTGCTGCACATTCCGCTTCGACAAGCTGCCACATTGATTCGCAATTTTCCGAAAATGATCTAAAATTAGATTGCGGCGGAAAAAATCATATGCACAAATGCGCATATGTTCTGTGATTGATCCGGTGGCCCATCGCTTAGCGGCTCCGGCTGGCGCAATATGTTTTCGAGGGCCGCGCCCGGCGCGTTAGGTGACAGCAGGCGCGAGGCGTTGATGAGGAATATGAATACAGGCACATCCAATACTTCGGGAGGCGCGCCCCAGGCGAAGGCCCGTTACATCATGATCGGCGGCTTTTTGGGGGCCGGCAAAACCACCGCCGTGTCCAAGCTGGCCCGGCGCCTGGCCGATCAAGGCTTGCGCGTGGGGTTGATCACCAACGACCAGGGCAAAAACTTGGTCGACACCGCCATGCTCCGCGCCCAGGGCTTCGCCACCGAGGAAATCCCGGGCGGCTGTTTCTGCTGCCGCTTCAACTCGCTGGTGGATGCCGCGACCAAGTTGACCCAGGAAACGCGGCCCGAGGTTTTCATCGCCGAACCGGTGGGCAGTTGCACCGACTTGGTGGCCACCGTGACTTATCCGCTGCGCCGGCTGTATGGCGATAATTTTTTAGTCGCCCCCGTGAGCGTGCTGGTCGATCCTATTCGCGCGCGCCGGATTTTCGGCTTGGACCCAGGCAATAGTTTTTCCGAAAAGGTTATCTACATATATAACAAGCAAATCGAAGAAGCCGATTTGGTGGTGATCAGCAAAGCCGATTTGCTCCCGGCCACCGAGTTGGACACGTTGAAACGAGCGATTGCCGTCAAATTCCCCGGCAAAGAAATCCTCGCTGTTTCTTCGCGGGCGGGCACGAATTTGGACGCGTGGTTTGAGCGCCTCGCTCGCGAGGAACAAACCGGTGGCAAATCGATGCCGTTGGATTATCAGGTGTACGCGGATGGCGAGGCTTTGCTGGGCTGGTTGAATTGCACGGTGCAATTGAACGCTGAAACCGCGTTCGATTCCGAGGTTTTCCTCAAAACCCTGGCGAGCGAAATGCAAAATCGCCTGCAAATTCAGCAAGCTGAGGTCGCTCATTTGAAGATGACCCTCAGCCCAGCGGACAGCATTTTTGGCGAGATAGCCGTGGTCAACTTGGTGCGCAACGACTACGTGCCGGAGCTTTCGTTGCAGTTGGAAAACCCCGTGAAGGGCGGACAATTAGTCGTCAACCTGCGCGCCGAAGCCTCCCCCGGCACGCTGGGTGACGTGGTGCGCGAAGCCCTGGTGGCAACCGCCGCTAAGTTTCCCACCTTGCAGGCGACACTGGATCACCTGGAACACTTTCGTCCGGGCAAACCCAGCCCCACGCACCGGTTGGAAACCGCCCCATAAATATCACACCACCGCAGTTGCCCAAATGGATCATTGGAGATTCTTGAGACACCCTCTTGGTGGTGTTTTTTAAGTGTGGCAGCATTTGCTCGATGGCGAAATTCAGCATGCGGCACCTGTTTCCATCGGGCGTATGCGAGTTGAACCTCGCGGGTTCGCTTGCCTGTTCTTCCCCAATCTCCGTGGACAGAACACTCCTTTCGTAGCGTAATGGGATTAGCCCATCGAATGACTGTTCCGCGAAACGTATTGTCTAGGTTTCTCGCGTTAGTAGCGCCCGTTGCGCTCTGGGTAATACGAGTTATCTTGGGGTGGCTAAGAAAGAGCGGCTTGCTGGCGAGATGGGGCAAAATCCGTTTTCTAGCCTTCATGCGGACAACTAATACAAACCATTAATGGTTGTCGGATGGTTTTCCGTCTGGTAAGGCGCGCGTTCTAAGCCGCCTTAAGTGATTCAGTAAAATCGATAATTTAAACATACATATGAGTACAAATAAACTCGCGGGTAAGACGGCGATCGTTACGGGCGCTTCCAAGGGAATCGGAGCGGCCATTGCCAAGCGCTTTGCCTCCGAAGGTGCCTCGGTGGTGGTCAATTATTCTTCCAGCCGCGCCGCTGCGGATGCTTTAGTCGCTGACATCCAGAAATCGGGCGGCAAAGCCCTGGCAGTGCAAGCGGACATGGCCAACGCCAGCCAGGTAGCCGGTTTGATTGAAGCCGCGGCCAAGGCTTTCGGGCCGGTCGATATTTTGGTGAATAATGCGGGCATTTTCGAATTCTTGCCCTTGGAGGCGGTGACCGAAGATCATTTTCACCGGCAAATGAATCTCAATGTGTTGGGAGTCATCCTCGCCGCACAACACGCCTTGAAGCATTTCAATCCCGCGGGCGGCAGCATCATCAATATTAGCTCGGAGGTGAGCACTTACACGCCGGCCAATTCCGTGGTTTACAGCGCCACCAAAGGCGCGGTGGACGCGGTGACCGGCGTGCTCGCCAAAGAATTGGGGGCGCGAAAAATTCGCGTCAACGCCATCCGGCCCGGCATGATCGAAACCGAAGGGGCGGTGGCGGGCGGTTTCATCCATAGCGATTTTCGCAAGCGCATCGAATCCGAAACTCCGCTGGGGCGGATTGGGCAGCCCCAAGACATTGCCGGGATCGCGGTGTTTCTCGCCTCGGAAGATGCGTGTTGGGTCACCGGGGAGACCATCCTTGCCTCGGGCGGGCATCGCTAACGCGCAAATTAAGATTTGTCCGTGCCTGGCAGCCAGGATAGGTGACCGAATGGCACCTGTGGGTTCCCGGTGATGTCTCCCGATGGCTGTTGGAGGCAAGGGGCGAAACAGGACATTTTCCCCGGCCGATGCGGGGGGGCAGCCATCGCGCTTCAACTGATGTTACGATAAAACTGGTGCAGCGCGTCGTACACGTTGCCGACCATTTCCGTCGAAGGCGTGAGAGTTTGCGCGCCTGGCACCCATTTGGCTGGGCAAGCTTCGTTAGGATGGCCGGCCAGATACACATTAGCCTCAAGCTCGCGCAACAATTCGTCCGAATTGCGGCCGACGTTCCGGGCATGGACGTGGATGGAAACCAGCGTGCCGTCCGGGTCGAGGATGAACGATCCGCGCAAGGCTGTACCGGCGGCGGCATCATACACCCCGAACAATTGGGACACCTTGCCGCCGGGGTCCGAGCCCATGAGAAACTGCACCTTTTCCAGAAGTTTTTCCGACTTCTGCCACGCCAGGTGCGCGAACTTGGTGTCGGTGGAAATCGAAATAATTTCGGCCCCGAGCCTGGCCATGGCCTCTTGTTTTTCGGCGATGTCGGCCAACTCCGTGGGGCAGACGAAAGTGAAATCGGCCGGATAAAAAACCAGCACGGCCCATTTTTTCCGCTGCTTCAAATCGTTCAGGGACAGTTTTCCGAACGCTTGATTTTTGGGGTCAAAGGTTTCGATTTCAAAAAAAGGCGCTTTGCAGCCAACCCGGACCGCCGTGGGGCCGTTCATGGCCGCGGAGGGGTAATTTTCACTCATATTTAGAGGCGATTCTACGCATTAAAACCTGGCGGGATGACGGTCTATGCTTAACCGATCCACTGCCCGAAATATAATCATGGAGAATGCGGCGCACAAGAGCAAAGCCGCAACTGGCCGGTTTTTATTCCGGAAATTCCGGTTCGCAGAGGACTTGATTTCCCGCGGCAGCCTACCCAGTCCGCTTGAGATAAGCGCCGCAGGATTCGCGCACCACCAGGGTGGGGGTGAGGGCCAGGCTGCGCGCGGGCAAGGCGGGCTCGGCGATGCGATGCAGCATGGCGTGGAAGGCCGCCAAGGCGATGTCCCGGCAAGGTTGGTGGATGGTAGTCAAAGGCACCGAGAGCAGGGTGGCGTATTTGACGTCGTCGACGCCCACCACCCGCGCGTCGTGGGGCACGCGAAGGCCCACATGGCCGAGCGAGCGCAAGAGCACGGCCGCGGTGTCGTCATTCGCGCAAATAAAAGCGTCCGCCGGTTTGCCGGCGGTGAGCCGACGCACAAATTTCAGGTCCGCCGGATCGCCCAATTGCACCCAGTTCGAGGCGGGGGTGATCCGCCGCCGCACCAGGGCTTCGCGCACCCCGGCGATGCGCGCGTCCACCGTGCCGGCGGAGAGCGGCCGGGCCACAAAGTAGAGGCGTTCGCAGCCCAATTTCAATAGGTGCTCCGCTAGCATAAAACCAGCGGCGACATTGTCTAACCCCACGAGGTCAAATTCGCTGCGTTGCGGGAAGGCGAATAAATCGCGGTCCAGGAGCACGATAGGGATTCCCGCTTCGCGCAGCATTTCGGCCAAGTGGCGATTGGCCGTCTCCTGCCCTGATACCAATTCATAGGGGGCAAAGAACACGCCGCTAACCCGCCGCTCGATATATTGGCGGCAGATTTTGGCGGCGTGCTCGCGGCTGGCGTCGGTGTCCTGGCGCGGATGGGCGGAGCCGCCCCAGAGCAGGCCATAATCGTTCACCCGGCACAAGCTGGCGAGCTCGCCGCAAATCAAACTGAAAATTTCCGTGCTCTCCAAACCCGGGATGAGCAACCCGAATTGGCGGGCCGCCACGCCGCCAGGCACGGCGGAACGCACATAAGTTCCGGAGCCGGCGCGGCGTTCGATCAGGCCCTCTTGCTGCAAGTCGCGCAAAGCGCGGGCCACCGTGGGGCGGGAGACGCCGAAGCGTTTGACCAACTGCGGTTCGCTGGGCAAACGGCGGCTGGCCTCATAGCGCCCGGTGGCGATTTCTTGCCGCAGGTGCCGCGATATTTCCCGGTGTTTGGCGGAACGAGCCATAGTTTACAGGTTCACAAGCTGTCATAGCAGCTTTGGTGGTTTCGGGTCAATTTGCATTTACCTTCCGCCCGCGCTTTTTGCTGTAATGACCCTGCCGACCATCGCGGATTGCCAAGCCCGGGCGAAGCCGCGCCGTGGCCGGACTGAATTTTATGACCTTTGCCAACATATTCCGTTCCCTGCGGCCCCAATGGCTCGCCACGAGTTGCGCCCTTTTACAGGTGATCGCTTCTGCCAGCGTGGTGGCTCAACCCAATCCCGCCAGTTCCAAGGATATCCTAATCGCCGATTTTGAAGGCTCCACCTATGGCGATTGGAAGGTGACGGGCGAAGCTTTTGGCCCCGGGCCCGCGCAAGGCACGTTGCCCAATCAAATGGCGGTCGACGGTTTCAAGGGCCGTGGCTTGGTCAATTCCTTCTTCAAGGGCGATGCCACCACTGGCACTTTAACTTCGCCGGAGTTCAAAATTCAGCGGGCGTTCCTTCGCTTTCTTATGGGCGGAGGCAAGGACGCCGAGAAAACCTGCATGCGCTTGGTCATCGGCGGCCAGGTGGTACGCGTGGCCACCGGACCCAATGACCGGCCCGGTGGCAGTGAGCGCTTGGAAACGCAATCGTGGGAGGTCAGTGAATTCGCGGGCAAAACGGCAGTGCTTGAAATCGTTGACCAAGCCACCGGTGGTTGGGGGCATATCAGTGTCGATGAGATTGTCCAAACCGACCGCAAACCGCCCGGTATCCTGGCCAATGTTAAGCGCGCGATTGCGATCACCCAGCCTTACCTGAATTTTCCGGTGAAAAAAGGCGCGCCCAAGCGGGTGGTGTGCGTGCAAGTGGCGGGCGAAGCGCCGCGGTATTTCGATATCGAGCTGGCCGACGGCGAGCCAGATTGGTGGGCGTTTATGGATGTGGCCCCGTTCAAGGGCAAAACCGCCACGGTGGTGATTGATCAATTGCCCGAGGATTCCGCTGGCTTTCGGGCCATTGACCAATCGCGCCAGATTAAGGGCGCGGCCTTGTATCGCGAGAAGTACCGCCCGCAATTTCATTTCACCAGCCGCCGGGGTTGGAACAACGACCCCAACGGCTTGGTTTATTACCAGGGCGAGTACCACCTTTTTTACCAACACAATCCTTATGGCTGGAACTGGGGAAACATGCACTGGGGCCACGCGGTGAGCCCGGATTTAGTGCATTGGAAAGAGTTGCCGGAAGCCTTGTATCCCGACCCGCTCGGCACGATGTTCTCCGGTTCGGCGGTGGTGGATTGGAACAACTCGGCCGGCTTTCAGACGGGTTCGGAAAAACCGCTGGTTTGCATTTTCACGGCGGCGGGCAATTGCGGGTTCGGTTACCCCAAAGTGCCGTTTACGCAGGGTTTGGCTTATAGCAACGATCGCGGCCGCACGTGGACGAAATACGCGGGCAACCCGGTGCTGCCGCACATCGCCGCCGAAAATCGCGATCCCAAAGTGATCTGGTACGCGCCCGAGAAAAAATGGATCATGGCGCTTTTCCTGGACGGCAATGAATTTGCGCTGTATTCCTCGCCGGACCTCAAAAAATGGGAACCGATGAGCAAGGTGTCCATTCCCGGCACCGGCGAATGCCCCGAGTTTTTTGAAATTCCCGTGGATGGCAACCCACAGAACACGCGCTGGATTTTCTACGGTGGAACTGGGGCTTATCTGGTGGGCAAGTTTGATGGCAAGACGTTCACTCCGGAGTCCGGCCCGCACGCGTTGCACCATGGCAATGGCTGGTATGCTTCGCAGACTTACACCGATATACCCGCCGCGGATGGCCGACGCATTCTGGTGCCTTGGGGCCAAGTCAGCACGCCGGGCATGCCCTTTAACCAAATGATGGGATTCCCGGTGGAACTGACTTTGCGCACGACTGGCCAAGGCCCCCGCTTATTCGCCAACCCCGTGAAAGAGCTGGCCACGCTGCGTCAAAAAAACACGGTGATTAAACCGCAAACCTTGACCCCCGGCGACAATCCACTGGCGCAGATCAAGGCCGAGCTGTTCGACCTGACTGCGGAACTGGAGCCGGCCGGGGCGGAGATTATCGGTTTCAACCTGCGCGGAGTGCCGGTGAGCTACGATCCTAAGAAAGCCGAATTAACTGTTAATGGCCTCAAAGCGCCATTGGCGATGGTGGACGGCAAGGTTAAGTTGCGCTTTCTGGTGGACCGCACGACGGTCGAGATATTCGGCAACGAGGGCCGTTTGTACATGACGGCGGGGGTGATTGTGCCGGTGGGCAATGCGACGTTGCAGGTTTACACCGAGGGGGGGAGCGCAAAAATTAACGCTTTGGAAGTTTGTGAATTGAAGTCGGCGTGGACTTCCCGGTAGGCTTGGCCTACTATCTCGCAATCAACCGATATGAAAGCACGCATATTTTTTTGGTCCATAACGTCGGCCCTAGCCGGGTTCCTGTTTGGCTTCGATACCGTGGTGATTTCCGGGGCGGAGCAGAAGATCCAAGCGCTCTGGAATCTGAGCCCGGGCATGCACGGCATGGCCATGGCCGCCGCGCTGTACGGCACGGTGCTCGGCTCGCTGCTGGGCGGCTGGCCTACCGACCGTTTCGGCCGCAAGGCCACGCTGACGTTTGTCGGCGTGCTCTACATCATTTCGGCGGTGTTTTGCGGGTTTGCCTGGGACGTGACTTCCTTTGTGTTCGCGCGGCTCATTGGCGGGCTTGGCATTGGCATATCCACGGTGACGGCGCCTCTTTATATCTCGGAAATTTCGCCGCCCGCGTATCGCGGCCGTTTGGCGGGCATGTTCCAATTCAACATCGTGTTCGGCATTTTGGTGGCGTTCGCTTCGAACGCCGCCTTGGCCGGGGTGGGTGAGAATGCTTGGCGCTGGATGCTCGGGGTGGCCGCTTTTCCTTCGATTCTATACACGGTGATGTGCTTCGGCTTGCCGGAAAGCCCGCGCTGGCTGATCGGCCGCAAAGGCGACCGCGCCGCCGGGTTGAAGGTGCTCAAACTGATCGAGCCGGAGGCTTCCGAAGCGCAACTGGCGGCTCAGGCTGATGAAATCCTCGCGGCCTCTTCCACGAAGGTGACTTCCACCAGTTTTTGGACCTGGCGGCTGCGCATCCCCATCATGCTCGCGTTCCTGGTGGCGTTCTTCAACCAGCTCTCCGGCATCAACGCGATCCTGTATTTCGCGCCCCGCATTTTCGGCCTGACGGGCAGCGAGAACGCGCTCGCCCAATCGGTCGGCATCGGTATCACGAACCTCATTTTCACTTTCGTAGGCCTGTGGCTGATTGATCGCTTGGGCCGCCGGACCCTGCTTTTCATCGGCTCCTTCGGCTATATCTTGTCGCTCGGAGCGTGCGCGGCCGCGTTTTTCGCCTGGGGACCGCAATTCAAGGCCGCTTCCGCCGCGGTGGATGTCAAAGCCGCCGTGGGCGGGCTCAGTTCGGCCAATCCGGCCCGGGTGGCAGCGTTGACTGAGGAATTGGAAGCCAAGAAAAAAGCGCTCGTGGCCGCCAGCGCGGTCCCGGCTTCGGGGGCGCAACCAGTCACTTTCCCGGCGGACGCTAAATTGGACGCGGTGAAAAGCACTGCCGACAGCGCGTTGCAACAGGCGTCCAAAGCCGCCGGACCTGGTGGCGTGTTAGTGTTGGTTTGCATTTTCGCGTTCATCGCCTCGCACGCGGTGGGGCAGGGCGCGGTGATCTGGGTGTTCATTTCCGAAATTTTCCCCAATCGCCATCGCGCCGAGGGGCAGGCTTTGGGCAGTGCCACGCATTGGGTGTTCGCCGCTTTGCTCACCACCTTCTTCCCGCTCATGATGGCGGCGCTGGCGCCCGGCCAAGTCTTCCTGATTTTCTGCGGCATGATGGTGTTGCAATTGATATGGGTTAAAACCATGATGCCCGAGACCAAGGGCGTGCCTTTGGAACAGATGCAAAAGCGGCTCGGCGTCGCGGAATAAGTTTTGCACTCACGTCCAGCTTGGAAGGATGTCCGCCTGGGGCCGTCATTTGACGGTTAGCCGGAGGTTGCGTAGCTTGGTCCATGTTTATTCTGCGTGTTTTTTTGCTTGTGCTTTGCGGGCCCGCCTGCCTTTGGGCCGATCAAGTGTTCCAGTCGCGCCATATTTATGGATTAGGTGATTTACGGGCCCTGGCAGTGGCGTCGGACGGCTCGCAAGTGGCTTCCGGGGGGGCTGCTGGCGCGGTGCAATGGAGTCCGGATGGGGCCATCGTGCGGCGTTTGGAAACTCACCGGATCGCCGTCAGTAAATTAGTTTATTCTGCCGATAGCAAAGTTCTAATCGCCGGGTGCCGGGACGGATCTATTCAGACTTGGGACGCTACTTCCGGCAAGCCACTGGCTCTATACACCGAGCATCGGATGGAAGTTAGCTCGTTGGCGGTGGACGCGCATAGCGCGCTTTTTGTCACGGGTTCGTATGATAATACGGCCCGCGTGTGGTCTTTGACCAATGAATCATCACTCAGCCAGGTAAAGGTGCCGGGTTGTTATTTCGCCGCCGTGGCGCTGAATGCGGAAATACTTGCCACCGCCGATAACGCCCCGAGCAACCGGGTTAAAATATGGGATTGGCGCACGGGTAAAATGCGCCGAGTATTGCCTGAGGTTTCGGGGACAACCATGGCTTTAGCCTGGCTGCCCAACGGCCAATTGGCGGCGGGAGGGGAGGACCGCATTGTGCGCGTGTGGGATATCGAGTCGGGTGAACTAATGCGCGCCTGGCCGGCACTTCCACAAAACATTGCCTCCTTGGCGGTGTTTTCCCAACGGCAAACCTTGGTGGCCGGATCCTGGGAGGGCACGGTGGTGGCTTGGAATTATGAGACCGGTGAGGAATTGAAACGCTGGGAAACGGGTAATTTGGTCGACCTGGTTGCTGGCCCGGCGGTGGGGGAGGTGACACTGGGGACTGTCGAGAACCGGCTGCAAATATGGGACCCGGCCAACGGCACATTGATGAGGGAATTGACCGGCCACACCTCCAGCACGATCACGAGCTTGGCCTTTGCGCCGGATGGCCAAACGATTGTGGTAGGCGGATCGGAAGCAGCCACGCGCCTGTGGAATCGCACCAATGAAACGGTGGTGCGCGAATTTATCGGGCACGGCGCGGGCACATCGGCGGCGATCTTTTCCCCCGACGGCCAGCGCGTGTTGACGACCATCGGCTTTCCCCGCAAGGCGGCGCAACAATGGGATGCGGCCACGGGGCAATTGCTCACGGAAAGTCTCGGCCACACCGATTGGCTGATGGGGGCGGCCTATTCGCGCGACGGCCGGTTTTTCGCCACATCCGCGATGGATGGCACAGTCCGCAGTTGGGACGCGGCGACGGGCACTAATCTTCATGTTTTCAAAGACCATCAAGCGGGCGTGCGCTCCGTGGCGATTTCCCCCGATGGCCGGTGGGTGGCGGGCGGCGGCATGAGCGCCGATCCAGCGGCGCGGGTGTGGGATATCGCCTCGGGCCGCCAAATCTGGGAGTTTCACGAAGAGGCGGGAACTGTGCGGTCCCTGGCTTTTCTGCCCGACAATAGTGGGCTCATCGTCGGTTGGGCGGATGGCTTGGTGCGCTGGTTTGATTTGGTAACCGGCGAACAGCAGCGGGAGTATTTACCCAGCGGTTTCTTGGAATCGATGGCCCTTTCCCCAGACGGCGAATTGCTCTTGATCGGCGAAGGCTGGCCGTCGTTTGTGGCCCGGTTGTGGGATTTGCGAACTGGCGCGATTTTGCGCATTTTTATTGCCCATAGCAGCCCCATTGGAGCGGTGGCGTTTAATAGCCGTGGCAATTGGGTGTTGACTGGGGGTGAAACCGCGCGGCTTTGGGATATTACGCCGTTGGCAGCTCGTTTGCGTATTGAGGATCGAGGCGCAAACTTCGTGCTGAGTTGGAGCTATGGGAAGCTAGAACAAGCCAGCACGGTGTTTGGAGGCTGGGAAGCCGTGCCGTCCGCCCAAAGCCCATGGACTTTGGAAAAGTCGGGCATGGCCGGTTTTTATCGCGTGGCGGCGGAGGTAGACACCCAATAATTCAATGGAAATTCACATCTCGATGTGGAGGGTGGATTATTAGCGGTGTGGAGAAGGCTGCGTCGAGTGTATTGTCGAATCTATAATATATTGACAAATAAATTCGGTACCGTATCAATAAGTCGTTATTCCTCTTAATATGAAAACGACTTGGATCGGTCCGGCGTTGGCTGGGATCGCGGTTATGTGGACTTTGGCGGGTTGTGTGCAACCGGCTGCGACGCGGTTTTCCGATCCGTTCCAGCTCACCGAACCCAAGAATTTCACCGCACACCGGGCGTCATCCAATAATCCGGACTGGGATTCCAACGACGACAGCGTGCGACCCATTCCGGGGGAGACCGCCGTGTTGGCCGATCTCCAAGGCCCGGGCGAAGTGAGCCATCTTTGGATGACCATCGCCGATAACGAGTACGGCTGGCCGCGCCTGTTGCGCCTGCGGATCTATTATGATGGCAGTGAAATCCCCAGTGTGGACGCCCCGGTAGGCGACTTTTTCGCGGTCGGCAACGGGGTGGAAGCCGAGGTGTCCTCCGTGATGGTGCGCAATAGCTCCGACGGCCGGGCGCGCAATTGTTACTGGCCCATGCCCTTCAAGAAGTCGTGCAAGATCACGGTGACCAACGAGGGACGCCGCCGGGTGACCATGCTGTATTATCACGTCGATTGGAAGAAAATGGATTCGTTGCCGCCGCACACCCGGTATTTTCACGCGCGCTACCGCCAGGCGATGCCCGCGCCCGCCGATGGTTCGCATTACGAATTTCTCAACGTGAAGGGACAGGGGCACTATGTCGGGACCGTCATGTCCGTGGTCCAGGCCGAGGCAGGATGGTTCGGTGAAGGCGATGACTTTTTCTGGGTGGATGGCCAGCGTCCCGCCATCGAGGGCACCGGCTCGGAAGATTATTTCAACGATTCTTGGGGTTTGCGCGTGAACCCAGGGCCTTACTACGGCGTGACGGTGGCCGAAGGCACCGGGTTGGGCGCGCGCATGACCGCTTATCGCTGGCATTTGCCCGACCCCATTCCTTTCACGAAATCCCTGCGCGCCGAGATCGAGCACAAAGGCTGGACTTATGGCACGGACGGCAGTGTGAAATCCGCGTTCGGCGAGCGCACGGACCTCATCTCCAGCGTCGCGTTTTGGTACCAAGAGGGCATCGCGCAAGATCAGCCGCCGGTGCCGTATGGCTCGGCGCGGTTGCCCCAGGGGAACGCGCAACAAATCGAGGTCGAACAATCCCTGGCCGCGTGCCGCGGAGAAGGCGGCGAAGCGGCGCTGAATCCCGAGCTGTTTTGGTCAAAGGACGTGATTGATTTTAATCCCAAGGCAAAGGGGGCGAAACTCGAAGTGCCCTTTGAGGTTTCAGAAACCGGTGATTATGAGGTTTACACGGAAGTAGCACAGGGCTCCGATTACGGCGTTTACACGGTGTTGCTGGACGGCAAACCGCCCCAAGCGCCGCAGTTGGAGCACGAGCCTGGCGCGGATGTGATTACGCAGTCGCAATTCGACGGTTACGCCCCCGAAACTTACGTGGGGTTAGCGTATCCGGTCGGCTGGGTGCGCCTCAACCAAGGCAAACACACGCTGACGTATGTTTGCTTGGGCAAAAAAGAGGCGTCCTCGGGATACCGCTTGGGCGTCGATAATATCATTCTCGCCAAGGTGGGCGCGAAGGCTTGGGCGGCAGCGGCCCAGGTGAAAGCGCCAGAGTTGTCGCAAGGCAGCGCCGAGGAAATCGGCCGGGTCATGTTGAGTGATCGTGATCCCGTGATGCGCGGCCTGGCGGCCATGAAGCTGCGCGATCTCGGCAAAGGTTCGTTGAGTGTATTGCCCGCGTTGACGGCGGCGCTGAAAGATCCGGAAATTTCCGTGCGCATGATGGCGGGCAACGCGATTGCCACGCTGGGTCCGGACGGTGCGCCTGCGGTGGACGCCTTGATTGCGGCCGGTTCGGTTAAAAACGAAAACGCGCACGTGCTGCGAGCCGTCGCCACCGCTTTGGGCAATATTGGCAAGCCAGCTGCCGCGCCCGCGTTGCCGCTACTGCGCGAGTTGGCCAAAATCCCCCGCGTTCGCTGGGCCGCCGAAGCGGCGATTCGCAAGCTGCAGTAGTTGCAGCTTCATTAACGAATCTCGAACGCGCGTCCGATCCAGTCCC